>BNJU01003748.1_pt1 | contig 117972 bp, 145 predicted proteins | sample 8539281 | NCBI WGS metagenome assembly BNJU01 (sample SAMD00202456, study PRJDB9452) | human saliva metagenome | isolation source: human saliva | place: Japan
CTATAAAAAAACGTAATTTATGGTAAAATAATACAGATCAAAAAAGGAGAGAGAAAATGGTAGAACCTAAGTATAAACGTATCTTAATCAAGCTATCTGGTGAAGCCCTTGCTGGCGAACGTGGTGTCGGAATCGATATCAAAACTGTCCAAAATATGGCCCAAGAAATCAAGGAAGTTCATGAACTTGGAATTGAAATTGCCTTGGTGATTGGAGGGGGAAACCTTTGGCGTGGAGAACCTGCTGCTGAAGCAGGGATGGATCGTGTCCAAGCAGACTACACAGGTATGCTCGGTACTGTCATGAACGCCCTTGTGATGGCTGATTCGCTTCAACAAGTTGGCGTGGATACCCGTGTTCAAACAGCGATTGCCATGCAACAAGTCGCAGAACCTTATATCCGTGGTCGTGCCCTTCGTCACCTTGAAAAAGATCGGATCGTGATCTTTGGTGCAGGGATCGGTTCTCCTTATTTCTCAACAGATACGACCGCAGCTCTTCGTGCAGCTGAGATTGAAGCAGATGCCATTCTCATGGCCAAAAATGGGGTCGATGGTGTTTACAATGCCGATCCGAAAAAAGATGCTTCAGCTGTGAAATTTGAGGAATTGACTCACCGTGATGTGATCAACAAAGGTCTTCGCATCATGGACTCAACAGCCTCTACTCTCTCCATGGACAACGACATTGACTTGGTTGTCTTTAATATGAATGAACCAGGCAATATCAAACGCGTTGTCTTTGGTGAAAATATCGGTACAACCGTATCGAATAACGTAGAAAAATAATAGAAAATAGAGGAAGATTATGGCAAACCCAATCGTAGAAAAAGCAAAAGAAAGAATGACCCAGTCTCACCAAAGTTTGGGACGTGAATTTGGTAGCATCCGTGCTGGACGTGCAAATGCAAGTCTTTTGGATCGTATTTTTGTAGAATACTACGGAGTAGAGACACCATTGAACCAATTGGCATCTATCACGATTCCAGAAGCGCGTGTCTTGTTGATCACACCATTTGATAAATCATCTTTGAAAGACATCGAGCACAGCATCAATGCTTCTGACCTTGGTATCACTCCAGCCAACGATGGATCTGTTATCCGCTTGGTTATCCCAGCTTTGACTGAAGAAACTCGTCGTGAATTGGCAAAAGAAGTGAAAAAAGTGGGTGAAAATGCTAAAGTAGCGATCCGTAACATCCGTCGCGATGCTATGGATGAAGCGAAGAAACAAGAAAAAGCAAAAGAAATCACAGAAGATGAATTGAAAGGTCTTGAAAAAGAGATCCAAAAAGTTACGGATGACGCTGTTAAGCATGTAGATGAAATGACAGCTCATAAAGAAAAAGAATTGATGGAAGTTTAATCCATCCCAACCATTACAGGAAAGAAAGACTCAGTTGGCACTGCTGGCTGGGTTTTATTTCCATTATTCTTGTGAAGAGGCAAGAGGAAAGAAGGAAACATGAATACGAATCTAGCAAGCTACATCATGGGAATGGTCATCGATGAAAATGATCACTTCTATTTTGTTCAAAAAGATGGCCAGACCTACGCGCTTGATAAAGCAGAAGGCCCACACAAAGTCGGAGAAAGTGTCAAGGGCTTTGCCTATACGGATATGAAGCAAAAGCTCCGACTCACGACACTTGAAGTCACTGCAACTCAAGAAAGCTTTGGCTGGGGAACGGTCACGGAAGTGCGCAAGGATTTGGGAGTCTTTGTGGACACAGGGCTTCCAGATAAGCAGATTGTTGTCTCACTAGATATCCTACCGGAGATCAAAGATCTATGGCCTAAAAAGGGCGATCGTCTCTATATTCGTTTAGAAGTCGATAAGAAAGATCGGATTTGGGGGATCTTAGCCTACCAGGAAGATTTCCAGCGTTTGGCTCGTCCAGCCTACAACAATATGCAAAACCAAAACTGGCCAGCCATTGTCTACCGCTTGAAATTGTCTGGAACCTTTGTTTACCTTCCAGAGAACAATATGCTGGGCTTTATCCACCCAAGTGAGCGCTATGCAGAACCTCGTTTGGGAGAGGTCTTAAATGCTCGCGTCATTGGTTTTCGTGAGGTGGACCGGACCTTGAATCTATCTTTGAAGCCACGCTCCTTTGAGATGTTGGAAAACGATGCTCAAATGATTTTGACCTATTTGGAAGCCAATGGAGGCTTTATGACCCTGAATGATAAGTCCTCTCCAGAAGAGATCAAGGCAACTTTTGGGATTTCAAAAGGTCAGTTCAAAAAGGCTTTGGGTGGTTTGATGAAGGCCAAAAAAATCAAGCAAGACCAGTTTGGAACAGAGTTAATCTAAGAGGAGGCTTATGCGAAAATCGTTTTATACTTGGCTGATGACGGAGCGCAATCCTAAAAGCAATGCTCCTAAGGCCATTCTAGCAGATCTTGCTTTTCACGAGTCTGCTTTTCCCAAGCATACAGATGACTTCGACGAGGTCAGTCGCTATCTAGAAGAGCATGCCAGCTTTTCCTTTAATCTTGGCGATTTTGATGCGATTTGGGAAGAATACCAAGCCCACTAGAAAAGGACAGGTCGAGGATGGTTTTTTCTCGGCCTCTTTGTTATAATAATAGAAAAACACAGGTAGAGAGGTTCTTTATTTGCAAGAACATTCAGTTGAAATTACATTAACGCATCCAGACGATCTCTTTCATTTGTTTGGATCTAACGAACGCCATCTCCGTTTGATGGAGCAAGAATTTGGGGTGACTATTCATGCCCGGACAGAAATTGTCCAAATCATTGGGGAAGAAGAAACCTGCGAGCAGGTTCGTCAAGTCATCCAGGCTCTTTTGGTCCTCGTCAACCGTGGCATGACCATTGGAACGCCGGATGTGGTGACCGCCATTACCATGGTGAGAAATGGTGAATTGGATAAGTTCATCGCTCTCTATGAAGAAGAGATTATCAAGGATAGTTACGGCAAGCCCATTCGAGTTAAAACGCTTGGTCAAAAGATCTATGTCGATAGTGTCAAGAACCATGATGTCACTTTTGGGATTGGACCAGCGGGGACTGGGAAAACCTTCCTAGCAGTGACTTTGGCCGTGACTGCCCTCAAGCGTGGTCAGGTCAAGCGGATCATTTTGACGCGTCCTGCTGTAGAAGCTGGAGAGAGCCTTGGTTTCCTACCAGGGGATCTCAAAGAAAAAGTAGACCCTTATCTACGTCCGGTCTATGATGCTCTTTACCAGATTTTAGGGAAAGACCAAACCACTCGGATGATGGAGCGGGAGATTATCGAGATTGCGCCTTTGGCTTATATGCGGGGGCGGACCTTGGACGATGCCTTTGTCATCCTCGATGAAGCGCAAAATACCACCATCATGCAGATGAAGATGTTTTTGACCCGTCTTGGTTTTAACTCTAAGATGATTGTCAATGGAGATACTAGCCAGATTGACCTTCCTCGAAATGTCAAATCCGGCTTGATTGATGCCCAGGAGAAATTGAAGAACATTTCTCAAATTGACTTTGTGCATTTCTCTGCCAAGGATGTTGTTCGCCATCCTGTAGTAGCAGAAATTATCCGGGCCTACGAGCCCATTCCAAATCCAGTCCTCAAAGAAGAACCGGATGTGGAAGAAGAAGAAAGGAAAAGGCAAAGATCATCAGATCTTTGCCTTTTTTATGTTAGAAATTAAACCAATTCATCAATTGGTGTGAAGTCACGCTCTAAACCGGTAGCAACAGGTTGGCTTGTGATATGGCCTTGGTAAGTAGTGACACCTTGGCGCAAGCCTTCATCGAGGGCAATTGCCTTGTGGAAGCCATTGTCAGCCAGGGATTCAACATAAGGAAGGGTCACATTGGTAAGGGCGATAGTAGAGGTACGTGCGACAGCCCCTGGGATATTGGCAACGGCATAGTGGAGCACGCCATGTTTTTCGTAAACTGGTTCCGTATGCGTTGTGACACGGTCTGCTGTTTCGATAACACCACCTTGGTCAACGGCCACATCGACGATGACTGAACCGGGACGCATTTGTTTGACCATATCGTCTGTCACTAATTTAGGAGCTTTAGCCCCAGGAATCAAGACAGCTCCGATGACAACATCGGCATCACGGACGCTGGCTTCAATGTTAAATGGATTGGACATAAGGGTTTGGATTTGGTGACCAAAGACATCTTCCAGAACAGCCAAACGTTTAGCACTGATATCTAAGATGGTCACTTGGGCACCGAGTCCAAGGGCGATACGAGCTGCGTGGGTTCCAACGACCCCGCCTCCGATGATGGTAACTTTTCCTTTGGGAACACCTGGCACCCCACCTAGGAGGACTCCTGATCCACCTTCTTGTTTGGTCAGGAAGTGAGCACCGATTTGCACGGCCATCCGTCCAGCCACCTCACTCATTGGCACCAAGAGTGGCAATTGTCCATCTAAGTCTCGAACGGTTTCGTAGGCTACACCAGTTGTCTTGGCTGCAACCATGGCATCTGCTAATTCAGGAGCAGCAGCCATGTGCAAGTATGTGAAGAGCAAGAGGTCTTCGCGAAGGAAGCCATATTCTTCAGCGAGGGGTTCTTTGACTTTGACCACCATCTCAGCGGCCCAAGCTTCTGTAGCAGTCGCAACAATGGTTGCCCCTTGCTTCGTGTAATCTTCATCCGCAAAGCCAGAACCAAGTCCAGCATTTGTTTCCACCAAAACTTGATGTCCTTTCTTGACCAAGCTTTGTACGCCTGCAGGTGTCAAACCGACCCGATTTTCGTTGTTTTTAATTTCTTTAGGAATTCCAATGAGCATTCTTGCCTCCTTGCTCAGATTTAGGTGTAAAAAGGCCATTGGTGTGAGATGGCTCTCTTGACTCAATGACCTTTTCACTCCTTATCTGATTGTTTTGATTGATTTAATTGTATAGAAAAGTGGGTTAAAAAGCAAGAAAAATTTGAGCTTGCCTTCCTTTAGCTTATTTGCTAAACTAATCCCTAAAGAAGGAGTGTCAAATGGAAAATTTATATGTGAAGTTAGCGGCTTATCGTGAAGTGGAGACAGAGCGTTTGCACTTGCGTCCGGTCACTCTTGATGATGCACCAGCTATGTTTGAGTACGCTTCTGATGAGACAGTTACGCGCTATACCTTTCCAACCAATCAAAGTCTAGAAGAGACGCGTAATAATATTGCCCTCTTTTACCTAGCGAGCCCACTTGGAAAATGGGGGATCGAGCTCAAAGAAAATGGAAAATTTATCGGGACGATTGATTTACTGGATTTGGATCTTTGTCTGAAGAAGGGGAGTATCGGCTATGTTCTGAATAAAGACTATTGGAACCAGGGTCTTGCGACAGAGGCTACCAAGGCAGTCATTGCCTTGGCTTTTGAACAGTTAGGGATGAACAAGCTCATTGCTGTTCATGATCAGGACAACCCAGCTTCTGGACGGGTGATGGCCAAATCAGGGATGAAATATTCTCACGAGGAGCCCTACGCGATGCTAGACCTGCATGAAGAAGGGAGAATGGTGACGAGAGTTCATTATGTCCTCACTAAGGAAGAATATTTGGCAGAAAAATGAGTCAGGATATTGACAAAAGAGCCTATCTCCATGATATAGTAGATAGGTACTGCTGGTTTAGCTCAGTCGGTAGAGCGCATCCATGGTAAGGATGAGGTCGCCGGTTCAATCCCGGCAACTAGCATAGCAGAAGAGAGAAGCTTAGAGAAGATCTAGGCTTCTTTTTTTGCGAGTCCATCTTTAAAAGTCCTGCTTTTTTCAACAATTTTCAAAAAAGCGTTGACAAGCAAGGAAATCCGTGGTAAAGTTAGAACAACAAAGAGAAAGGAGAAAACCATCATGAACAAAGTAGATGTTTTGATGACACAATTGAATACACAGCTTCTCCAATCTCAGTTGAGTTCGATGTAAACTATAAATGGAACCCAAGATGGAGGAGTCTGTCTTGGGTTTTTTGTATGCATTTTTACCTGCCTTAACTGAATTGGTGATAGGCATCAGAAGGCCCAAGTGTGGACTGAGCACGTACTCAGCTCCTTGCTTGGGTTTTTTCTGTGCCATTTTGAAAAGGAGAATATATGATCAGAGCTATTTGGGAGTATATCAGGGAGCGCAAGTGGCGATATGTGAAGATCGCTATGGTCCTGATTCTTTATGATTACACCTTATTGATCCCGACGCAAGTTATCCAGCGTTTAGTGGATCATTTGAGTCAGCAGACGCTGACGCAATCGAACTTTGTATGGGATATGGTCCTCTTGGTAGGATCAGCCATCCTCAATTACCTGACGGCTTTTTATTGGCAGTTGCGACTTTTTCAGTCGTCAGTCCATTTCAAGGCGACCCTTCAGGGACAAGCGTTTCGTAAGCTAGTAGCTATGCGGCGTCCCTTTTTTGAGAAATTTCGCTCAGGGGACCTCTTGACGCGCTTTACGACGGATGTGGATGGCATGGCCGATATGGCTGGTTACGGGATGATGGTGCTCCTGTTTGGCGGTGGCTTGTTTGCCTTTATTATTCCGACCATGTTTTTCATTTCTTGGCAATTAACCTTGATTTCCTTTATTCCCATGATCTTCCTCGTCGTCTCTACCTATTTTTTGAGTAGAAAGCAGGAGGAGTATGTTGAGCAAAACCGGGAAGCAGTCGCTCAGTTGAACGATGAGGTCTTGGAGTCGATCGAAGGGATCCGGGTCATGCGGGCCTATAGTAGACGGGACCAGCAGGTCAAACAGTTTCAGAAAAAAACGGCCAGTCTATCCAAAACAGGGGATAAAATTGCTTCTATCCAATATTCTTTTGGACCTTTAGCCCTGTTGTTTATTGGATTCTCGACGGTCTTGCTCCTACTATTTGGAGGCCAGTCCCTGGCAAGCGGGCAGTTGAGCCTTGGCAAGTTATTGGCTTTACAGCTGTATTTGGTCTTTTTAATTGAGCCTATGTGGATGATGGCGGACTTGATCTTGGTCTACCAGACAGGGCAAATGTCCTATAAAAAATTAAAAGAAGTGATTGATGAAACGGATGATCTGGAGCCAGATGGTCCTCACTACTTAGAGCAGATTGATTTGGTGCAGTTTAAGGACTATTCTTTCAGCTATCCTGGTGCTGAGCGAAAGAGCCTGTCAGGCATTGATTGGACCATTCAGAAAGGACAGACGGTTGGAATTGTTGGTCGTACCGGTGCAGGAAAGACTACCCTGGTTCGACAATTCTTGCGGCAGTACCCAGTTGGTGAGGGAGAATTCTTGGTCAACCAGCAACCGATCGTGGACTACAACCGACACTCCATCGAAGAAAAAATTGGCTATGTTTCCCAAGAACATATTTTATTCTCCAAGTCTATCCGTGAGAATATAGCGCTTGGTAAAAAAGGAGCCAGCCAAGAAGACTTGGTGGAAGCAGTAGCCCAAGCTGCTTTTGCGGATGATCTCGAGCGGATGTCTCATGGAATGGACACCCTGATCGGTGAGAAAGGGGTCTCTGTATCAGGAGGTCAAAAACAACGGATCTCTTTGGCGCGTGCCTTCTTAAGAGATGCAGAGCTCTTGCTGTTAGATGATTCCCTTTCGGCAGTGGATGCGAAGACTGAACAGGCCATTATTGACACGATTCAAAAAGAACGAAAAGACAAGACGACCATCATTGTTTCTCATCGCTTGTCGGCTGTTCATCAGGCGGATTGGATCATCGTCTTGGATCAAGGGCAGATTGTAGAAGAAGGCAGGGCTAGTGATTTATTAGCTCAAGAGGGCTGGTATTATGAACAATACCAACGGCAACAAAAACAGGAAGGAGAATAAGATGAAAGTTTTGAAACGATTATTATCGAGGATCACGCTTTATCCAACTGTCTTTCTTGCTGGCTTTATTTGCCTCTTACTAGCCACCATTTTTTCTGAATTGTCACCCTTTCTTCTCCAAAAGATGATCGATGGGCCTTTGACTGCACTGACCCACGGTGGCGGGCAAGGGGACTTGCTTCAGATGGGAGGATTCTATCTCTTGGTCTTGAGCATCGGACAGCTGATTAGCTACATGGGCAATCGGATCTTGCTACATGGAAGTAATCAAGTAACCGCTAATCTAAGAGACCAAGCCTTTCAAGTCATGCAAGGGCTGCCTATTTCTTATTTTGATGATAAGCCGGCTGGGAAGATCGCGACAAGAATTGTCAATGATACGGAGACCTTGCGGACCCAGTTTTATAACTCTTGTATGATTTTAGTCATCTACTTGGTGCGTTTCCTCTTTATCCTAGGGATTCTCTTTTACCTGAGTCCTATGATGGGCCTTCTCTTGTGTTTGGTCTTTCCGATTTTCTATGGGATCCAGTATCTCTACAAGGTCATGACGGACCAGCCTATGAAGGATTTCTTTGATGCGCGAAGCGAGGTCAATACCCAGGTCAATGAACTCTTGCATGGTGCCAGTATGATTCAGCTCTATCATCAAGAGCCTGGTGTGGTGGAGGAGTTTGAAGCCACTACCCAGAAGATGTTAGGAGCCAATGATCGAATCCTCTTAGCCGATTCTATTGCTTCTTGGACCTTGACGGAATTGCTCAAGTTTTTAGTGATTGCGGGCATTTTGACCATCGCTGGGATTTCTTTCCTACAGGGCAATATCGGTGTGACGGCTGGTTTCTTATTTATCAATATTAACTATGTGATTAATCTATTTGATCTCATGGCCAATCTTAGTCGTCAATTCCCAAATATTCGGCGATCCTTAGAAACGGGGAGCCGCGTCCTTGCTTTCTTAGACCAACCGTTAGAGGCCGATGGTGCATCGGAACTGAAGATAGAAAAGGCAGAAGTCGTGTTTGACGACGTTCAATTTGCCTATGAAGAAGGCAAGCCAGTTCTGCGGGATATTGCCTTTCAGGCAAGTCCTGGGCAAACCATCGCTCTTGTGGGCCATACTGGATCGGGTAAGTCTTCGATTATGAACCTGCTCTATCGTTTTTATGATCCTCAAGAAGGAGCGATTTTGATCGATGGTCAAGATATTCGCCAAGTCTCTCGTGAGAGCCTACGAAGCCATATGGGGATTGTTCTGCAGGATCCTTATCTATTTACAGGAACCATTGCTAGTAATGTGGCCATGAGTCAGGATCACATTGATCGGGATGCGGTCAAAGATGCCTTGAAAAAAGTCGGAGCTTGGCCCTTTGTAGAGCGCCTTGAAAAGGGAATCGACCATCCAGTCGTAGAAAAAGGATCCGCCTTTTCAAGTGGTGAGCGCCAATTGATTTCCTTTGCGCGGACGCTCTATATGAATCCGCAAATTCTGATTTTGGATGAGGCAACCTCTCACATCGATACGGAAACAGAAGAAATCATCCAGAAGGCTATGGCAGTCCTGCAAAAGGGCCGGACCACCTTTATCATTGCCCATCGCTTGTCCACTATCCAAGATGCGGATCAGATCTTAGTCTTATCTGAAGGACGCATTGTGGAGCGTGGTAGACACGAGGAACTGGTTGCACAAGGCGGGATCTATGCCCAGATGAATGCCATCCAGCAAACAGTGGTGTAAGCTTGTCCTGCAAAGAAAAAGATTGAAAACCAGCCTGTATCTAGTATATAGGCTGGTTTTATGCTATAATGAAGTGATAATAGTGAGGTGATCCAGATGTATATTGAAATGGTAGATGAGACTGGTCAAGTCTCTGACGAAATCTTAAAACAAACGCAAGAAATTTTAGAATTTGCTGCTCAAAAAATTGGGAAAGAAGACAAGGAAATGGCTGTGACTTTTGTAACCAATGAACGCAGTCATGAACTAAATCTTGAATACCGTGATACGGATCGTCCGACGGATGTCATCAGTTTAGAATACAAGCCAGAGATGGAGATTTCTTTTGACGAGGAAGACCTTGCAGAAAATCCAGAATTGGCAGAGATGATGGCTGAATTCGATACCTATATTGGTGAGCTCTTTATTTCAATTGATAAGGCGCGTGAGCAAGCTGAAGAATATGGCCACAGCTTTGAGCGCGAAATGGGATTTTTAGCAGTGCATGGTTTTCTTCACATCAATGGCTATGATCACTATACGCCGGAAGAAGAAAAGGAAATGTTTGGCTTACAGGAAGAGATTTTGACAGCCTATGGACTCACAAGACAATAAGCGAAAATGGAAAAATCGGGACTTCACTTCAAGCCTGGAGTTTGCGATAACAGGAATTTTCACTGCGATCAAAGAAGAGCGCAATATGCGCAAGCATGCCTTATCAGCCCTTGTAGCAATTCTTGCTGGTTTGGTATTTAGGATTTCTGCGACAGAATGGCTCTTTTTGTTGCTCAGCATCACCTTGGTGATTGCTTTTGAAATTATGAATTCAGCCATTGAAAATGTGGTGGATTTAGCTAGTAACTACCATTTCTCCATGTTGGCAAAGAATGCCAAAGACATGGCAGCTGGAGCAGTCCTCGTCGTATCAGGCTTTGCCCTACTAACAGGACTGGTGATTTTTGTGCCCAAATTCTGGGCCTTGGTATTTGGATAAGAGGGAGTATGCCCTCGTGAAAGGATAATATGACATTTAAATCAGGCTTTTGTAGCCATTTTAGGACGTCCCAATGTTGGGAAGTCAACTTTTTTGAACCACGTCATGGGGCAAAAAATTGCCATCATGAGTGACAAAGCGCAGACAACGCGCAATAAGATTATGGGGATTTATACGACGGATAAGGAACAGATCGTCTTTATCGATACCCCAGGGATTCACAAACCAAAGACAGCGCTTGGAGACTTCATGGTGGAGTCGGCCTATAGCACCCTTCGAGAAGTGGATACGGTTCTCTTTATGGTGCCAGCAGATGAACCGCGTGGTAAGGGCGATGACATGATTATCGAACGCCTCAAGGCTGCTAAGGTGCCGGTTATTCTTGTGGTTAACAAGATTGACAAGGTGCACCCTGACCAACTCTTGGCGCAAATCGATGACTTCCGTAGTCAGATGGATTTCAAGGAAATCGTGCCGATTTCAGCCCTTCAAGGAAACAATGTTTCGCGTTTGATTGATATTTTAAGTGAAAACTTAGAAGAAGGTTTCCAATATTTCCCTGCCGATCAAATCACCGATCACCCAGAGCGCTTCTTGGTCTCTGAAATGATCCGTGAAAAGGTTTTGCATTTAACGCGGGAAGAAATTCCTCACTCTGTGGCAGTAGTAGTGGATTCTATGAAGCGGGATGAAGAGACAGATAAGGTCCATATCCGAGCAACCATCATGGTCGAGCGCGATAGCCAAAAAGGTATTGTCATCGGAAAAGGCGGCGCCATGCTCAAGAAGATCGGAACCCTTGCGCGTAAGGATATTGAGCTCATGCTAGGGGACAAGGTCTTCCTAGAAACATGGGTCAAGGTCAAGAAAAATTGGCGGGATAAGAAATTGGATCTTGCCGATTTCGGATACAACGAAAAAGAATATTAAGAAGAGGTGGGCAGAAGGCCTGCTTCTTGTTTTTGAAAGGAGTTCTATGCCTGAATTACCAGAAGTAGAGACGGTTCGACGCGGTCTTGAGAAATTAATTCTTGGAAAAACCATTCAGTCAGTGGAAGTAAAGTATCCTAAGATGATTCATACGGATCTAGATGCTTTTTGTCAAGATATCCCAGGTCATGAAATTCGGGCCATGGGGCGCCGTGGGAAATATCTCTTGTTTTATCTGACGGATCTGGTCCTCATCTCGCATTTGCGGATGGAAGGCAAGTATTTCTTTTATCCAGACGAGGTTCCTCTTCGCAAGCATGCCCATGTCTTCTTTCATTTTACAGATGGTAGCACTCTGGTCTATGAAGATGTCCGCAAGTTTGGGACCATGGAAGTCCTAGTACCTGAGCTTGTCGACAGCTATTTTTTGGCGAAAAAAATTGGTCCAGAGCCGACGGAAGCGGATTTTAAAGACCCAGCCTTCCAAGCAGCTCTTAAAAAATCAAAGAAACCCATTAAATCAGCTCTTTTAGACCAAAAATTAGTGGCTGGTCTGGGCAATATCTATGTGGATGAGGTCCTTTATCGAGCCAAGGTTCATCCAGCCCGTTTGGGTCAAAGCCTGACTGCTAGAGAAGCCAAAGCAATCCGCAAAGAAACGATTGCTGTGCTTGCTCAAGCTGTTGAAAAAGGGTGGCTCCACCATTCGCTCCTACAGCAATGCTTTTTGGAGAAGACGGCACCATGCAGGAAGAACACCAGGTCTATGGGAAAAACAGGCCAGCCTTGTTTGCGCTGCAGGGACACCGATTGAGAAAAATCCAGCTGGGGGACGTGGAACCCATTTTTTTGCCCCTCACTGTCAAAAAGGAGAACTAGATGGCAAGAATCATTGGATTAACAGGAGGGATTGCTTCAGGAAAGTCCACTGTCACCTCCTATTTGAGAAAAAAAGGGTATCCTGTCATTGATGCTGATCAAGTGGTTCATGATTTGCAAGCACCAGGAGGAGACACTCTACCGTGTCCTAGTGGATCATTTTTGGGAGAGAGATCCTTACCAAAGAAGGAGAGCTGGATCGCGTCGCTTTTGGGTCAGCGGATCTTTTCAGACCCTAGTGAAAGAGACTGGTCCAATCGCGTCCAAGGCAGGCTTATTCGTGAGGCTCTAGCTGAGGTAAGAGATAGACAAGCTGCACAATCCGATCTCTTTTTTTATGGATATTCCCTCTTAATCGAGCAAGGCTATGAAGAGTGGTTTGAATCTGTCTGGTTGGTAGCTGTATCAAAAGAAACCCAGCTCAAGCGCCTGATGGAACGCAACCACTTATCAGAACTGCAGGCCCAAGAACGCATCGCGTCTCAAATGCCGCTAGATGAAAAAAAGAGCCCATGCAGATCTGGTCTTAGACAATAATGGCGATCTTGCTGCCCTCTATGCCCAATTAGATGCAGCCCTACAACAATTAGAAAGAAGATGATTTTATCACAAGAGAAATCAATTGGCGTAAAAATCTATATATTGCCTGGATCGGGTGCTTTTTTTCATCGGAGCCAGCCTTTCTTTAGTCGTTCCTTTTATGGCCCTCTTTGTGGAAGAGTTGGGTGTTACGGGCAAGGCTGTTCCCTTTTATGCTGGGATTGCTGTTGCGAGTTCTTCTGTAACTTCTGCGATCATGTCTCCCATCTGGGGGAGCTTAGCCGACCGCTATGGTCGAAAACCTATGATGCTTAGAGCTTCTATTGCCATGACGCTGACCATGGGAGGTATTGCCTTTGTCCCGTCCGTCTTTTGGCTCTTGGTCCTGCGCTTGCTCAATGGGGTTTTTTCAGGCTTTGTCCCCAATAGTACAGCCCTGATTGCTAGTCAAGTTCCCAAGGACCAATCTGGCTATGCCCTAGGGACCTTGTCGACCGGTGTCGTGGCTGGAACCTTGATGGGCCCTTTGATTGGGGGATTCATTGCTGAAAATCTAGGCATGCGCAATGTCTTTCTCTTGGTCGGCTTCTTCTTATTTTTGGTTTCCCTCTTAACCTTCTGGGGTATCGAGGAAGAGTATGAGCCCCTTCCAAAAGAAGAACAAAAATCCAGTTGGGAGTTGCTCAAATCTATTCAGCAAAAAGATATCCTCTTAGGCCTCTTTTTGACCAGCATGACCATTCAAATGATCGCTCAATCTATTTCTCCGATCCTGCCCCTTTATGTGCGAGCTTTGGGACAAAGAGATAACCTGATCTTTGTATCGGGGATGATTGTTTCGGCTATGGGAGTCTCTAGTATGCTCTTTTCAGGTTGGATGGGAAAACTCGGAGACCGAATCGGGAATCACCGGCTCTTATTAATCGCCCTTCTTTATAGTGGCTGTCTCTATATCCTTTGTGCCCAAGCGCAAACACCCCTTCAATTAGGAATTTTACGCTTCCTCTTTGGGATCGGGACAGGAGCCCTACTACCAGGAGTTTCTGCATTATTGAATCGTTTAACCCCTCCTGAAGGGATTTCTCGGATCTTTAGCTATAACCAGCTCTTTTATTACTTAGGTGGTGTATTAGGGCCAATGATGGGATCGAGTATTTTCATGCATTTTGGCTATCATTGGGTATTTTACGGTACAGCCCTTTTGGCCTTTACCGATTTGATGTTCCTCTTATTCTTATTTAGAAAGTATTTGAAAGTGAGAGACGTACGTGCGAATTAAAGTTCAATTGACCTGCACCAGCTGTGGGAGTCAGAATTATTTGACCAGTAAAAATACCAAAACCCATCCTGAAAAGATCGAGGTCTTGAAGTATTGTCCCAAGGAAAGAAAAGTAACCTTACATATTGAATCAAAATGATTTTCATGGTATAATAGTGAAGATTTTAAGGAGTTTTGAATATGAGCGGAGCATTAACAACTATTTTACTAGTATTATCAGTATTGATTATTATCGCAATTTTTATGCAACCAACAAAAAAACCAATCGAGCAACGTCTTTGACGCAAGCTCAAATGACTTGTTTGAACGTTCAAAAGCGCGCGGGTTTGAAGCCGTGATGCAGCGTTTAACAGCTATTATGATCTTCTTTTGGTTATTGATCGCGATGATCTTAATGGTACTTTCTAGTAGATAAGATAGGCTCAGACAATGTCTTTGCCTATTTTTATTTTGCAAAACGATATCCCAACCAGATAGAAAAAAGGAGGCTGGATAACCAGCAAATACATTCATGAAAACAAGTATTAAAGAATATTTACAAGAGCATGACAAAGCCCAGATCAATGATCTGGCAGCAGCTCTAGGAAAAGAAGGGTCTAAGGATTTCCGTGACTTGGTCAAAACCATCTCTCTGATGGAACGCCGTCATGAGTTGAAATTCGAAGATGATGGCTCTCTTCGTTTGGCTCAAAAGAAGGCCCCAGCCATTACCCTCAAGGGGATCTTTCATGCCCATAAGAATGGCTTTGGCTTTGTCAGTTTAGAAGGCGAAGAAGAGGACCTCTTTGTTGGCCGAAATGATGTTAATCACGCTATCGATGGTGACACCGTTGAGATCGTCATTACCAAGGTAGCAGACCGAAACAAGGGAACGGCAGCAGAAGCTAAGATTATTGATATCTTGGAGCATAGCATCAAAACGGTAGTTGGACAAATTGTCCTGGATGAGGAAAAACCTAAATATGCTGGCTACATTCGTTCGAAAAATCAAAAGATCAGCCAGCTGATCTATGTGAAGAAGCCAGCCATCCAATTGGAAGGGACCGAAATCCTCAAGGTCGAAATTGATCAATACCCGAGCCGCAAGCACAATTATTTTGTGGCGACGGTGCGGGATGTGGTCGGTCATGTAACAGATCCAGGAATCGATGTCTTGGAAGTGTTAGAATCCATGGACATCGTCTCAGAATTTCCAGAAGAAGTGCTGAAAGAGGCTGAGCAGGTTCCAGATGCACCGTCTGCAAAAGGATTTAGAGGGACGCTTGGATCTGCGAGAGGAGATCACCTTTACCATCGATGGGGCAGATGCCAAAGACTTGGACGATGCGGTCCATATCAAGCTACTCAAGAACGGCAATTTTGAGCTGGGTGTTCACATCGCAGATGTTTCTTATTACGTTACAGAAGGTTCAGCACTCGACAAGGAAGCTCTAAATCGGGCGACCTCTGTCTATGTGACTGACCGAGTAGTACCCATGTTGCCAGAGCGTCTCTCCAATGGGATCTGTTCTTTAAATCCGAATGTGGATCGCCTGACCCAGTCTGCCATCATGGAGATTGATCCTCATGGCAAGGTCGTCAAGCATACCATTACCCAAACAGTGATCAATACAACCTTTCGAATGACCTATAGCGACGTCAATGATATCTTAGCAGGCGACGAAGAAAAGGCTCAAACCTTTAAGAAAATTGTCCCAAGTATTCATCAAATGGCCACCTTGCATGGCATTCTAGAAAGCATGCGGATTTGTCGTGGCGCCCTTAATTTTGATACCAATGAGGCTAAAATCCTGGTCAATAAAGAAGGAAAACCGGTCGATATTGTCCTTCGCCAAAGAGGAATTGCCGAGCGCATGATTGAGTCCTTTATGTTGATTGCCAATGAAACAGTGGCGGAGCACTTTACGCGACTGAAACTACCGTTCATCTACCGGATCCATGAAGATCCAAAGGCAGAAAAAGTACAGAAGTTTATCGATTATGCTTCTAGTTTTGGAATCCAAATCTACGGAACGGCTAGTGAGATGAGTCAAGAAGCCCTACAAGAAATTATGCGCAAGGTCGAAGGGGAACCCTATGCAGATGTCCTTTCGATGATGTTGTTGCGCTCGATGCAACAGGCTCGTTACTCAGAGCACAACCATGGCCACTATGGGCTTGCTGCTGAGTATTATACCCACTTTACCAGTCCCATCCGTCGGTATCCGGACCTGATGGTTCATCGAATGGTGCGCGAATATGGAAAATCCCAAGAAGTAGCAGAGCACTTTGAGCAAGTTCTTCCAGACATTGCCAGCCAATCCTCTAGTCGGGAACGCCGAGCTATTGATGCGGAGCGCGAAGTAGAAGCCATGAAGAAGGCAGAATACATGGAAGACTATGTTGGGGAAGAGTACGATGCCGTGGTTTCCAGTGTGGTAAAATTTGGCCTCTTTGTGGAGTTGCCAAATACGGTTGAAGGCTTGATCCATATTACCAATCTTCCTGAATTCTACCATTTTAACGACGAGATCTAACCCTTCGCGGAGAAAAATCAGGAGTGACCTTCCGTGTCGGTCAGCAGATCCGAATCAAGGTAGAAAGAGCCGACAAGATGACAGGAGAGATTGATTTCTCTTATATTCCAAGTGAATGGGATGTCGTCGAAAAAGGCCTTAAGGCTAAAGGGCGTGACCGAGATGGTAATGGCAGGGATCGCAGACGCAAGGACAAAAAAGTTTCTAAGGGATCAACCGCTAGAAAAGATGACAAGCGAAAAGATTCTTCCTCTAAATCCAAAAAGAAAAAAGGGAAGAAACCATTTTACAAGGAAGTAGCAAAGAAAGGAGCCAAACATGGCAAAGGGCGAAGGAAAGGTAGTCGCGCAAAATAAAAAGGCGAGACATGACTACACCATCGTGGATACAATAGAAGCAGGGATGGTGCTGACAGGTACAGAGATCAAAAGTGTCCGTGCAGCACGCATTAACTTGAAAGATGGTTTTGCACAAGTTAAAAATGGAGAAGTTTGGCTCAGCAACGTCCATATTGCCCCTTATGAGGAAGGCAATATCTGGAACCAAGATCCAGACCGTCGTCGCAAGCTCCTGCTTCATAAAAAGCAAATCCAAAAGCTGGACCAAGACACCAAAGGGACCGGAATGACCTTGGTGCCTTTGAAGGTCTATCTCAAGGATGGCTATGCCAAATTGCTTTTGGGGCTCGCTAAAGGGAAACATGATTATGACAAGCGTGAATCCATCAAACGTCGGGAACAAAACCGGGACATCGCACGGGTCATGAAACAATACAATACACGTTAAAGAAAAAGGCAGTTTTGAAACTTGTTTCAGATCTGTCTTTTTCTTAGAGATGGGCTCTCCTTTTTCCAACTTGTAAAAAGGGGCTTTTTTCTGTATGATAAGGGTAGTGAAAGAAAAAGGAGAAGCAGCATGACACAAAAATTGATCGCTTACAAGCGCATGCCTATCTGGACCAAGGATACCATGCCAGAAGCTCTTCAAAGAAAGCACAATACCAAGGTAGGAACCTGGGGGAAGATTACAGTTTTAAAAGGTCAGTTACGATTTATTGAATTGACCGAAGAGGGGGAAGAAATCGCGAGCCACCTCTTTGAAGCAGGAGCAGAGAACCCCATGGCCGAGCCCCAGGCCTGGCATCGTGTCGAAGCGGCGACTGACGATGTGGAGTGGTACCTGGAATTTTACTGTGAGCCAAAAGACTATTTCCCCAAAAAATACAACACCAATCCTGTCCATTCAGAAGTGCTAGAAGCAGTGGGAATGGTCCCAGCTGGAAAGGCGCTGGATCTAGGATGCGGGCAAGGACGCAACGCCCTCTTTTTGGCCCAACATGGCTTTGACGTGACAGCGGTAGATCAAAATGAACTGGCTCTTGAGATCTTACAAAGTATTGTCGCTGAGGAAGATCTAGAGATGCCAGTGGGCCTCTATGATATCAATGCTGCTGCACTCACCCAAAACTATGATTTCATCGTATCGACTGTGGTCCTCATGTTTTTAGAGGCTGATCGGATTCCAGCGATTATCCGCAATATGCAAGAGCATACCAATCCAGGTGGCTACAATCTCATTGTCTGTGCCATGGATACGGAAGATTATCCTTGCCAGATGCCCTTCTCGTTCACCTTTAAAGAAGGAGAATTGGCGGAGTATTACAAGGATTGGGAATTGGTCAAATACAATGAAAATCCAGGCCATCTCCATCGTCGAGATGAGAATGGCCATCGGATTCAACTTCGATTTGCAACCATGTTGGCAAAGAAAAAATAGAGAAAAAGCAGGATCCTAGCATCCTGCTTTTTTGCTTTCTACAAACAAGTTGAACAAGGTGATCTAGTTCTTTTGTTTCATTTGCCAAAAGAAAAACCTTCTCCATAAAGGTAGGAGAAGGTTGGGGAATTTAGTTCCAGCTAGCAAAGTCGCAGACGCTGAGAATGATCGTCCCGATTTCGATTGGCTCTTCTTTCGCACCGGATTCTAACCAGGTCACAATCACAGATTCAATCGTAGCGATGAAAATTTCTAGACCATACTTGTATGGAACTTGAAAGTCTGAAATGATGTGTTCTTTAGCATGGGGAGTATCGTCTAGTGCATGGAGAGTAAAACTTCTTACCAATTTACGGAAGTCCGAGCAACAGGATTGTGACAATGCATAAATAAAATCATAATTCTCTTTAATAGCTGTCAAGACATTGAGAAAGTTCACCTTGACAGGGCTTCCTTCAACGAAGAGGCTATCCAATTCTTGCATCATGTCCATTTTCATTTGCTCAAACATGTCGTATTTATCGACATAGTGCAAGTAGAAGGTCCCTCGGTTAATCCCAGCGGTTTCGGTTAATTGTCGAATAGTGATGCTATCAAAAGGTTGTTGCAAGAGGAGTTTTGAGAGCGCATTTCGTAAGTCTGACTTGGTTGTTGTTTGTCTTTGGCGTACCATATGTTCCTTTCTGTAGTTGTATAAATCTATTTCTATTTATTTGACGTTAAAATAATTTATTTGTTAAATAATTTCACGACACTAACAAATAGCATTATACTCCAAAAAAAAATAAATTAGACAATAATTCTCATTTTTTTGTACAGATAACGAAAAAGTGTACAAAAATTTTACAAAGTTTATGAATGACGGGCACTGACAAGATTTTTGTGAAAATCTCACAATAATTAGTGATTTAAAATAATTCCCTCCTAAAAAAAATGGTCAGGAAATTTTTAGGAAAATGGAGGAGCAAGATGGAAAAAGGCAGTGTAATAAACAAAAAAACCAGCAACGTTTTGAAAGTGCTGGTTTCTTTATTTGATAAAAGTTGTCACGATCAAATTGAAAATTTAAGATAGTTAAGACAATGGCAACGAGATAGCCTAAGAAAGTATTCCATTTCGCATTGACATGCTCTCCCATGATTTCTTTGTTGGAGGTAAAATAAACCAGAGGGAAGATAGAAAAAGGAAGAGCCGCTGATAGGAAGACTTGAGAATAAACCAGAAGGTCATCGAGGACATGTTCCTGATCTCCGAATAAAATCGCAACGATGATGACAGGAAGAAGGGCAATGATCCGAGTCATGAGACGAACGACCCATTGTGGCAGGCGGAATCTCAAGAAACCTTCCATAACGATTTGACCGGTTAGGGTCCCAGTAATGGTTGAATTTTGACCACTGGCTAACAAAGCGATGGCAAAGAGGGTGGACAAGAAGGGACTAGCGATAGCACCGGCAATGTGGTTATCCTTGAGGGCATTGTACATGCTAGAAAAAGCACCGATCTTATCCCCGTGACCGAAGAAGAGGGCCGCTCCAAGAATCAAGAGGAGGGAGTTGACGACGAAGGCCAAACTCAATTCAATATTTGAATCCCAGGTCATAAAGCGCACTGCCCGTTTGATATCTGCTGGATCCTTGTAATCGACTTTTCGTGTTTGCGAAATGGAAGAGTGGAGATAGAGGTTGTGAGGCATTACGGTTGCACCGATGATCCCAAGCGCCAAGGTTAAGGCTTCATTTCCTTTTGGAAGTCCAATTCCCAGCACCTCTTTTTGAGGGAGGAAGCCAGCGAAGATTCCTCCGATATCTGGTTTCGATAGGAAAACCAGATAGCCAAAAATTGCAAGGATCGTGAGGATCAAGGTTGATACGATGGCCTCGATCTTTCGAAATCCTAGATGCATGAGTCCTAGTAATAGGAAGACATCAAAGATAGTGATCAGGATAGAAAAGAGCAAGGGCCAGCCAAAAAGAAGGTGGAGGGCAATCCCTGATCCGATGACTTCAGCCAAATCTGTCGCCATCAAGGCAAGCTCGATCACAATCCAAAGGGTATAGCGAAGCCATTTTGGCAAATGATGGGCGGTTGTTTGGGCCAGATCCTTACGATGGACAATCCCTAGTTTACCAGCCATTTGTTGCAACTGCATGGCGATTAAAGACGAGAGAAGAACCACTGATAAGAGGAGGTAGCGGTATTGGGCCCCTCCGACGACACTAGTAATCCAGTTTCCCGGATCCATATAGCCGACAGCTACTAGACTTCCTGGTCCTGAAAGAGTAGAAGGGTCTTCCAAAAAGGGATCCCTTTTGGCACGTCAATAGATTGGTTGATTTCTTGAAGTGATTTCCTTTCAAACTGTTGTAAACTCACAATGAGCCTTCTTTCTAAGAATAAATCAAATTTGTCTCTAATTATAGCATAAAATTTAAAATAGTTCATGATAATTTAGGATAACCTTGTTTTTTACTACCTCGATTTCTTTGTAATCTATCAGAAAAGGATTATAATATAGATAGGAAGTAGAGGGAGGAAAGAGAAAATGCCCTACATCGAAATGCAGCATTGTTACAAGCGCTATACGAGTGGAGAGACAGAGATTTTCGCTAACCGGGATGTTTCCTTTGAGATTGAAAAAGGCGAGTTGGTCATTATTTTGGGAGCATCAGGAGCTGGAAAATCAACGGTTCTCAATATCTTAGGGGGGATGGACACCAATGACGAGGGTCAGGTTCTGATTGATGGAGTGGATATTGCAAAACTCAATGCTCATCAACGGACGGATTATCGACGAGATGATGTTGGTTTTGTCTTTCAATTTTATAATCTGGTCCCTAATTTGACAGCTAAGGAGAATGTTGAGTTGGCTTCAGAAATTGTTTCTGACGCTCTAGATCCGGAAGCTGTTTTGAAAGAAGTAGGACTTGGCAATCGTCTTGATAATTTTCCTGCCCAATTGTCAGGCGGAGAACAACAACGGGTGGCGATCGCTCGGGCAGTGGCGAAAAACCCTAAAATTCTCCTTTGCGATGAGCCTACAGGAGCCTTAGACTACCAGACAGGTAAGCAAGTATTGGGGATTTTACAGGCCATGTCTCGTAAAAAGGGAGCGACGGTCATCATCGTAACCCATAATGCTGCTTTAGCCCCGATTGCAGACCGTGTGATTCGCATGCATGATGCCAAGGTCAAGTCGGTAGAAATCAATGAGCTTCCTCAAGATATTGCTACACTAGAGTATTAGAAGAGGTGGTAGCATGAAACGAAAAGTCTATTGGAAGGATCTATTTGCTTCCTTTACACATTCAAAAGGACGTTTTCTCTCCATCTTAACCTTGATGTTGTTGGGAAGCTTGGCCTTGGTAGGCTTAAAGGTGACCACTCCAAATATGCACCGAACGGCTAACCAGTTTATTCAGCAACAAAAGATGCTAGATCTTGCTGTCATGGGGGACTTGGGATTAGATCAGGCAGACCAAGAGGAACTTTTAGGAGTCAAAGGAGCGCGTGTCGAATTTGGTTCCCTGCTGGATCTGACGGTGAAAGGAACAGGAAAGGCAATTCGACTTTTTTCTGCCCCAAAGAGCCTTTCTTCTTTTCGTGTGACCAAGGGGCGCCTGCCCAAAAAAGAAGGGGAACTGGCCCTAGCAAGTTTTTGGGAGGATCGCTATCAGATAGGGGATACCCTCACACTTGAAGAAAAGGCTGGAACGCGCTCTAGTTTAAAGCGAAAGCAATTCACCATTGTTGGCTTTGTTCAATCCTCTGAGATGTGGTCTCAAAAGAATTTAGGCACTGCCATGAGTGGCAGTGGGAATCTGGATGCCTATGCTCTGGTTTCAAAAGAAGTCTTCACCACTAAACTTCCCGCGATGGCGCGGATCCAGTTTGATGATCTGAAGTCTTTAGATTCTTTTTCGCAAGTCTACCAAAAAGGGCTCAAAGCTCATCAAGAAGAGTTAGAAAAACTTCTGAAAGACAATGGAAAGGCCCGCTATCAAAGACTCAAGCAGGAGGCGGATGGGCAGATTCAAAAAGGCCAGAAAGAACTCAGTCGTGCCAAGGAAACACTCCAGTCAGCCAAGAATCAGATCGATCAGGCTCAAAGCAATTAGACTTGCAGGAGGCGCAGTTCAAAAAACTAGCTCCATTTCTGCCATCTAAAGAGCAAGTAGCCAGTCAAGAAAAGCTCCATCAAGCCAAAGAACAACTGGATCAGAAAAAGAAGGACTGGGCTACAGGTGAATCGGAGCTCGGAAAAAAAGAGGAGGAGCTGAAAAAAGCCCAAAGGGAGCGAGATCAGCTGGAAATCCCAACTTATCATGTCTATGACCGCAAGACTATGCCAGGTGGACAAGGTTACTTGATGTATAGCAATGCCAGTAGTAGTATCTCTGCTGTTGGAAATATTTTTCCGGTCGTTCTTTATCTGGTAGCAGCCATGGTGACCTTTACCACGATGACCCGCTTTGTCGATGAAGAGCGAACCAATGCAGGTATTTTTAAGGCGCTGGGCTATCGTACCAGGGACATCATTCTCAAATTTGTTCTCTATGGATTCTTTGCAGGGACGATCGGTACCCTTCTAGGAACCTTGCTGGGCCATTATTTCCTATCGGGGATCATTTCCAACATTATCACGCAAGGGATGGTGATTGGAGAGAGCAGAGAGTATTTTTATGGGGATATGACTCTGATTGCGCTCGGACTATCTTTCATCGCGAGTGTGCTTCCGGCTTACTGGGTTTCTCGCAAGGAATTAAAAGAAGAAGCCAATCTTTTATTGCTTCCTAAACCACCGGTATCCGGTTCGAAGATTTTCCTGGAGCGTCTCCATTTTATTTGGAAGCGTCTGAGTTTCACCCACAAGGTCACTGCTCGTAATCTCTTTCGTTACAAACAACGGATGCTGATGACCATTTTTGGAGTGGCAGGTTCTGTTGCTCTCCTCTTTGCAGGGCTAGGGATTCAATCTTCTGTAGGAGGGGTTTCCAAACGCCAATTTCAAGAGATCCTATCTTATGAGTTGATTGTAGCCCAAAAAAACGAATGCATCAAGCCAAGAAAGCAAGGAACTAACCAATCGTCTGGAAAAATCAGATATCAAAGATTATCGACCGATCTATAGTAAGGTCATCGAAGCATCTTTAAAGGGTGGACGCGACAAGCAGACCATTACGATGATGGTAACGGATCGTACAGATTTTTCTCCCTTTGTCAGCTTGCGTTCTCTCAAGCAAGGAGAGTCCTTGTCTCTCAAGAAAGGGGTCATCATCAGTAGTAAGCTAGCACAACTAGCCCGGGTTACAGTCGGTGATCGACTGACCTTAGATGGTCACACTTTTAAGGTGGCAGGGAATCACTGAAAATTATGTCGGCCATTTTGTCTATATGGATCAGGCAAGTTACCAAAAAATCTACGGAAAGCGGACTTCAGCAAATAGCTATTTGGTGCAGTTGAAAAATCCTTCTACACGACAAGTGCAGGCTGTCAGTCGGGATATGATGAATCTTGCAGCTGTGAAGGCGGTTAGTCAGAAATGCTTCGATGATTTCCCTCTTTAACTCAGTTGCCAAATCTTTGGACACCACTATGATGATTCTAGTAGTCGTATCGATCTTGCTAGCCATCGTGATCTTGTATAATTTAACCAATATCAATGTGGCAGAGCGGATCCGTGAATTATCGACCATTAAGGTCTTAGGATTCCATAATAAGGAAGTGACGCTCTATATTTACCGCGAAACCATCTTATTGTCTATCATAGGGATCCTCATGGGATTAGTGAGGTGGCTATTATCTTCATCAATTCCTCATTGCCATGATTGCACCAGATGCCATTCTCTTTTACCCTAAAGTAGGACTTGGCGTTTTCCTATTTCCCTGTCGGAGGAATGATCCTTCTCTTGATCCTGTTAGGAATTTATGTTGACCATTATCTCCGAAAAGTAGACATGCTCGAAGCCCTCAAATCAGTAGACTAAGATACAAAGCCCTGTAGCCCCTGATAAAGCTGATCAAACGATGAGGGTCCCTCTAGCCTTATTTTTCATTTCGAGCAGCATGGAATGTTCATAAAACTTTCACCTTTGGGTGGAAGTTTTTCTTCTCTTTGTTATAATGGAGAGAAGGAGAAGATCATGACTAAAATTGCTTTACTTTCAGATATTCATGGAAATACGACAGCATTGGAAGCTGTCCTAGAGGATAGTCGAAAAGCCAAGGTGGATGAATATTGGCTCTTAGGAGATAGTTTGATGCCAGGAACAGGGAGACGGGCCCTCTTGGAGCTGTTAGAGGAGTTACCGATTACGGTCAAAGTCCTTGGAAACTGGGAAGATAGTCTTTGGCGGGCTATGAGGGGGATGTTGGATGAGACCAGACCCAGTCATCGCTACCTCATGCGCCAGTGTCAATATATTCTGGAAGAAATCACACCCCAGGAAATTGAAGTCATGCAGGAAATGCCCATGCAGGTCCATAGAGAAATCGCAGGTTTAAAGATCGGTATTACCCACCACTTACCCGATAAGAATTGGGGTCGCGAATTGATCCACATTGGTGACCAGAAGGATTTTGACCGCTTGGTGACAAACCCGTCTTGTGATATTGCAGTCTACGGACACATTCACCAGCAGTTTTTCCGTTACGGGACAGGCGGAGAACTGATTATCAATCCTGGCTCGATCGGTCAACCTTTCTTTCTGGAAAAGAATCTTCGCAAGGACCTTCGGGCCATGTATGCTATTCTTGAATTTGATCAAATGGGGCTAAAAGATGTAGATTTTAGACGGGTGGATTATGATGTCCAAAAAGAACTGCAACTCGCAAAAGACCTCCATCTTCCTTATTACCAAGTGTATTATGAAAGTTTGGTCAATGGCATTCATCATACCCACAATCATGAGCTCCTTCATGAAATTGAGCAGAGAGAAGGTCATGATCGAGAAATCGATGCTTGGCTAGAGGACTTCTTTCCAATAGTGTAACTGTTGACATTACAACTAAAAAGAGTATAATAGGAATAACGAAAGTCGTCCCTTGACGGTTGTTCAATAGACTCTACCTTCAAAAACGGGTAGAAAGGAGTGAAGTTATGCAAATTTCGAGTCGCTTTACCATTGGGACTCATGTCTTGATCATGATTGCTCTACAAGGAGAAAAAACAAAAGTAACCAGTGATTTTTTGGCAGGAAGTGTCGGCGTGAACCCTGTTATTATTCGAAAGACCTTGTCTCAGTTGAAGAAAGCTGGATTGATCCATGTAGCGCGTGGGACAGGCGGAGCTGAGCTCGCAAAAGCAGCCGATGAGATCAGCCTGCTGGATATCTATCAAGCGGTAGAATGCTTTAGGTTCGACAGGTCAATTATTTGGTTTTCATGACAATCCAAATCCAGCCTGCCCAATTGGCCACAATATCCACAATGTTTTAGATGGGAAGCTTGAGGACATTCAGACTGCTATGGAAAAAGAAATGTCTCAAACCACTTTAAAAGACGTCGTAGAAGATACGCAGAAAAGAATGAAACTCGAATCGGTTTCATAAGAAAAAAAGAGAGTGGGACAGAAATCGGTAATTCGTTAGAATTCGATTTCGTCGTCCCACCTCCGCACAGTTGAGTAGGGCTGTAAAAGCTGATGAAATCAGCGTAGTAGAGCCCACTCAACCACTGCGTATTGCTCGACAATCCAAAGATAATTAAGAGGCTAGGACTTTTGTCCCAGCCTCATTTTTTATAGTTATTAACGAAACAAGATGTTTGTTATATATTGAAACGACTAAAGGATTAGTCAAAGTAAAGTAAGTCTTTGCTGGTTTCAGTGAAGAGTCCAAATCCGTCTTTTGTGACGTACCCACAATCTTCGATACGGACACCGACTTTACCTGGAATATAGATTCCTGGTTCGACTGAGAAGCACATGCCTTCTTCAAGCACCATGTCATTTCCTTCCATAATAGAAGGGAATTCATGCACATCCATACCGATCCCGTGTCCGAGGCGGTGGTTGAAGTACTCACCATAACCAGCTTTTTCAATGACGCTCCGTGCAGCACGGTCTACGTCATGTGCTGTTACACCTGGTTTGATCATGTCAATGGCTGCTTGTTGAGCTTCTAACGTCAAGTGGTAGATTTCTTTTTTGAAATCATCTGGTTTTCCAACTGCAACAGTACGAGTCATATCAGACGCATAACCATTCACCATACAGCCAAGGTCAAAGAGCAAGAGAGCATCGTTTTCGACTTTGTTGCTTCCAGGAATTCCGTGTGGGTTAGCTGCATTATTTCCAGTCAAGACCATGGTTTCAAAGCTCATTTCATAACCCAAGCGTTTGATACCAAAGTCGATTTCTGCTACGATATCAGTTTCTGTTTTATCCAGTGAGATGGCGTCGAATCCCATATTGACAGCCTTATCTGCATATTGACCAGCCACCAACATTTTTTGGATCTCATCAGCAGATTTGATCAAGCGCATCCGGTTAATCCGTGGTGTCAAGTTGGTGAATTGAGCCTTTTCAAAGACAGTACGCAAGCCATTGTATTTGGTAAGGATCAAGTTATCATATTCAAGTGCAACGGTTTTGGCATCGGGTTTTGCGATAGCCCCTTTAATCTTTTCCCATGGGTTTTCAGAATCCACATAGCCAACCACTTGGAAATCAACAACTGCAGTCGCCCGTTCCACTTCAAGTGCAGGAACGAAGAGAAGTGGTTCGTGGTCTGTGTAAACGAACAAGAAGAGTTGACGTTCGTGGGGATCACTGTAAAATCCAGTCAGGTAATTGATGGTGACAGGATCGGATACAACAGCGACATCTGTTTTTTTCAGTTTCAAGAAAATCGACGATTTGATCTAATTTAGACATAATGCTACCTTCTTTCTATGGATCTATTTTTGTCAAATTTTTCCCCAAAAAAAGCAAGAGTTTACAAAATTTTTACCAAAATACTTGAAAGTGTTTACAATACATGATAAAAATAGGATTAATTAGAGAGTGAAAACGAAATTTTTCAATAATGAAAGGAAATCTTATGAATACAGACGATACAGTAACGATTTATGATGTCGCCCGTGAAGCAGGGGTTTCAATGGCAACCGTTAGTCGTGTAGTGAATGGAAATAAGAACGTTAAAGAAAATACACGTAAAAAAGTATTAGAAGTGATCGAACGCTTGGATTACCGTCCAAATGCTGTTGCGCGTGGTCTTGCTAGCAAGAAACAACAACAGTCGGTGTTGTGATTCCAAACATCACGAATAGCTATTTCTCTACATTGGCTAAGGGGATCGATGACATTGCTGAAATGTACAAGTACAATATTGTTCTTGCAAATAGCGATGAAGACGATGACAAAGAAGTTTCAGTGGTGAACAACCTCTTTTCAAAACAAGTGGATGGGATCATTTTCATGGGCTATCATTTGACTGAAAAGATTCGCTCAGAATTTTCACGCTCTCGGACGCCAGTTGTCCTTGCTGGGACAGTGGATGTTGAACACCAATTACCAAGTGTCAATATCGACTACAAGCAAGCAACCGTTGATGCTGTTACACAGTTGGCAAAACACAACAAGAAAATTGCTTTTGTAAGTGGCCCATTGGTGGATGATATCAATGGAAAAATTCGTTTGACAGGCTACAAAGAAGCTTTGAAAGTGAAAAAATTGAGCTATAGCGAAGGACTTGTGTTTGAATCCAAGTACCGTTACGATGAAGGTTATAACTTGGCAGAACGCATCATTGCGTCAAAAGCAACAGCTGCCTTTGTAACAGGGGATGAATTGGCTGCAGGTCTCTTGAACGGCTTGTCTGATAAGGGGATCAAGGTACCAGAAGACTTTGAAATTATCACCAGTGATGATTCACAAGTAACTCGTTATACGCGTCCAAATCTATCAACGATTGGCCAGCCTTTGTATGACCTTGGTGCGATCAGTATGCGCATGTTGACCAAGATCATGCACAAAGAAGAGTTGGAAGAACGCGAAGTACTGTTGTCTCATACGATCAACCAACGTGGAACGACCAAAAAATAAGGATTAGTAGACTAGAGTCTCGACATGGGAAGACGTGTCTACTAGTCTGAGAGGTTAGAACAGAACTGTTCTAGCCTCTTTTTTATACTGCAAACAGGTAGAGACTTGCTGGGCACTCTTTATTTCGGTATAATAGAAGGTATGAAAGTTTTACTGTATTTAGAAGGAAAATCCGTATTACAAAAATCAGGAATTGGTCGAGCCTTGCAGCATCAAATGCATGCGCTTGATTTGGCTGGGATTCCGTATACGACAGATATTTTAGGAGATTATGATGTGGTGCATATCAATACCTATGGCCCACGGAGTTTCCTTTTGCTCCATGCAGCAAAGCGTCGTGGAAAGAAAGTCATCATGCATGGCCATTCAACCCGTGAGGATTTTGAAAATTCCTTTATCGGGTCTAACTTTTTTGCGCCCTTGTTTGGAAAGTATTTGGCTCACATGTACCAAAAGGCAGACTATGTGATCACGCCATCTGAGTATTCCAAACACCTGATTCAGTCTTATGGGGTGACTACACCGATTATCGCGGTCTCCAATGGAATTGATTTGGAAAAATACAAGAAGGATCCGAAAAAAGAAGAGGTCTTTCGCAAGCATTTTAAAATCCAAGAAGGTCAAAAGGTTGTCATCTGTGCAGGGCTTTATTTTTAAACGCAAAAGGGATTGAAGATTTCGTAGAAGTGGCCCGTCGCATGCCGGATGTGCGCTTTATTTGGCTAGGTTCTATCAACAAATGGATCATTCCGCGTAAGATTCGTCGTATCGTGGAAAAAGGATCATCCAGTAATGTGGAATTCCTGGCTACTTCAAGGGAGCGGTCTTCCAAGGGGCCATGACGGGTTCAGATGCTTTCTTCTTTCCCATCTTATGAAGAAACAGAAGGAATCGTTGTTTTTGGAAGCCTTGGCCAGTCATCAGCACACGGTCTTGCGGGATATTCCAGTATACAATGGCTGGATCGACGAGACGTCATCTGAATTGTGCCACAATGTAGACGAATTTGTGGATTCCTTGAACAAGGTCTTGAACGGACAAGTAGACAAGCGAGAGGCGGGCTACAAGGTCGCTGAAAGTCGTTCGATCGACTTAGTGGCTCATCAATTGGTCGAAGCCTATCAAACAGTTTTGGAGATGTAAGATGCGTGTAGGGTTATTTACAGATACCTATTTCCCGCAAGTTTCGGGAGTAGCGACCAGTATTCGGACGCTCAAAACAGAATTAGAAAAATTGGGTCACACGGTCTTTATCTTTACGACAACGGATAAAGATGTCAACCGCTATGAAGATTGGCAGATCATTCGGATTCCAAGTGTGCCTTTCTTCGCCTTTAAGGACCGTCGGGTCGCTTATCGTGGCTTCTCAAAGGCGCTTGCCATTGCCAAGCAATACCAGCTGGATATTATCCATACCCAGACTGAGTTTTCACTGGGCCTTTTGGGAGTGTGGATTGGACGTGAGTTGAGGATTCCTGTCATTCATACCTACCATACCCAGTATGAGGACTATGTCCGCTATATTGCGAGAGGTATGGTCATTCGCCCAAGTATGGTCAAATACATTGTGAGAAGTTATATGAATGATCTGGATGGAGTGATCTGTCCAAGTGAGATCGTCTATGACTTGCTCCAAAAGTACAAGGTCAAGGCAGAAAAACGCATTATTCCGACAGGGATTGATTTGCTAAGTTTGACCGACCGGAAATCACTCCGACAGAGACAGCAGCTCTTCGTGAAAAATATGAAGTCGCAGAAGATGAAACGCTTTTATTGAGCCTGTCGCGGGTTTCTTATGAAAAGAATATTCAGGCTGTTATTGCGGCCCTTCCAGATGTCCTCAAGGTCAATCAAAAAGTTAAGTTGATCGTGGCTGGAGATGGTCCTTATTTGGATGATTTGAAAAAACAAGCGGCGAAACTGGGGATTTCAGATGCGGTTGTCTTTACAGGGATGATCCCACCAAATGAGACAGCTCTCTACTATAAGGCGGCTGACTTCTTTGTTTCAGCTTCAACGAGTGAGACGCAAGGTTTGACCTATTTAGAGAGTATTGCTAGTGGTACCCCGATTATTGCTCATGGCAATCCTTATCTCGATCATGTGATTGATGACCCCTATGTTTGGAAAGCTCTTTTTATGAAGAGAGCGATCTGGCACAAGCGATTCTTGAAGCGATTGACGAGATGCCTGCAATCGATGAGACCAAGTGGGCAGAAAAGATTGATGATATTTCTGCAGCAACCTTTGGCCGTCGGGTCTACGAATTTTACCTGGATAAAATCATCTCTAAAGACTTTTCAAATGATTTGAATCCTGAACAAAGTCGGGTCAAGCGGATGTCTAAGACCATTGTGAAAATCCCGACCAAGGTGATTGCTCTTCCGGTCAATGGATCTGTGAAGATGATGAAGGCTTCGGTCAAACAAGTGAAGAAAATCCGTAAAATCACGCATTTCTTTGATTGAAAATGAAACTTTTTCTTGCAAAATTTTTCAATCGTGCTATAATAACTGACAGAGACATATCAAATCTAGGAAATCTGATAGAGAGCGCGTGGGGCTGGAAATCGCGTAGAGGATAGGTTTGGGACTACTCGTGATTCTTTTATGCAAACATAAAACGGTGGCTACGTTAGAGCCAATCAGAGGTGTCCCTCTTTTTTGAGGAACATAAATGAAGGTGGAACCACGTTGCGACGTCCTTTCGAGGAGGTCGCTTTTTTGATTTCTTAATGAAGAAATCAAAAGGAGTGACGATTCCAATGTTCAAAGACACCTCCCACCCATTTAGCTACTAAAAACTTTATAAGGAGAAAATCATGATTAAGATTACTTTCCCAGATGGCGCTGTTCGTGAATTCGAATCTGGCGTTACTACTTTTGAAATTGCCCAATCTATCAGCAATTCTTTGGCTAAAAAAGCTCTTGCTGGTAAATTCAACGGCAAATTGATTGACACAACTCGTGCCATCACTGAAGATGGAAGCATTGAAATCGTGACACCTGATCACGAAGATGCTCTTCCAATCTTGCGTCACTCAGCGGCACACTTGTTTGCCCAAGCAGCTCGTCGCCTCTTCCCAGATATTCACTTGGGTGTCGGTCCAGCGATCGAAGATGGTTTCTACTACGATACAGACAACCAAGCGGGTCAAATCTCTAACGAAGACCTTCCTCGTATCGAAGAAGAAATGAAGAAAATCGTGAAGGAAAACTTCCCATCAATCCGTGAAGAAGTGACTAAAGACGAAGCGCGTGAAATCTTCAAAAATGATCCATACAAATTGGAATTGATCGAAGAACACTCAGAAGACGAAGGTGGTTTGACCATCTACCGTCAAGGTGAATACGTAGACCTTTGCCGTGGCCCACACGTCCCATCAACTGGTCGCATCCAAATCTTCCACCTTCTCAATGTAGCTGGTGCTTACTGGCGTGGTAATAGCGACAATGCGATGATGCAACGGATCTATGGTACCGCTTGGTTTGACAAGAAAGACTTGAAGAACTATCTCCAAATGCGTGAAGAAGCTAAAGAACGTGACCACCGTAAACTTGGTAAAGAGCTTGATTTGTTCATGATTTCTCAAGAAGTTGGTCAAGGTCTTCCATTCTGGTTGCCAAATGGTGCGACCATCCGTCGTGAGTTGGAACGCTACATCGTTGATAAAGAAGTAGCAGCAGGCTACCAACACGTCTACACTCCACCAATTGCTTCTGTAGAACTGTATAAAACTTCAGGTCACTGGGATCACTACCGTGAAGACATGTTCCCACCAATGGATATGGGGGATGGAGAAGAGTTTGTTCTTCGTCCAATGAACTGCCCTCACCACATTGAAGTCTACAAACACCATGTGCATTCTTACCGTGAATTGCCAATCCGTATCGCTGAAATCGGTATGATGCACCGTTATGAAAAATCTGGTGCTTTGACTGGTCTTCAACGTGTGCGTGAAATGTCTCTGAATGATGGTCATACTTTTGTGGCTCCAGAACAAATCGAGGAAGAATTCAAGAAGATCCTTCAATTGATCATCGATGTGTATGAAGACTTTAACTTGACAGATTACCGTTTCCGCTTGTCTTACCGTGATCCTGAAGACAAACACAAATACTTTGACAACGATGAAATGTGGGAAAATGCTCAACGCATGTTGAAAGCCGCTGTTGATGATATGGGTGTTGAGTACTATGAAGCAGAAGGGAGAAGCTGCCTTCTACGGACCAAAATTGGATATCCAAGTGAAAACAGCTCTTGGTAAAGAAGAAACTCTTTCAACTATCCAATTGGACTTCTTGCTTCCAGAACGCTTTGATCTTCATTACATCGGAGCAGATGGGGAAGAACACCGTCCAGTCATGATCCACCGTGGGGTTATCTCAACCATGGAACGCTTTACTGCGATCTTGATTGAAAACTACAAGGGAGCTTTCCCAACCTGGCTTGCTCCTCACCAAGTAACCCTTATCCCAGTATCGAACGAAAAACACGTAGACTATGCTTGGGAAGTAGCTAAGAAACTTCGTGACCGTGGTGTTCGTGCAGATGTGGATGAACGCAATGAAAAAATGCAGTTCAAGATCCGTGCTTCTCAAACTCAAAAAATTCCTTACCAATTGATTGTTGGTGACAAGGAAATGGAAGACAAGGCTGTAAACGTACGTCGTTATGGTCAAAAAGAAACAGAAACCATGTCAGTGGATGCATTTGTAGAATTGATTCTTGCAGATATTGCAAATAAATCCCGTGTTGAGAAATAAAACGATCACAGTCTAGAAAAATATTTTTTTAGTGAAAAAAAGCAACAACTGAAATAGTTGTTGCTTTTTTACATTTTGATTAAGCTGAGCTAGTAGTGATCTGTCAAACCACCACAAATAGTATCCTCATCAACAATTCTTTCTATCCACTAACTTTTGGATATAGGATATCCTCCCAAGATTTGCTTCCTCGAGTTAGATAAGGTCAATATCCTCAATCCTTGTCTGCTTCATTTTTCTTTTTACGAGATCGTTTTTGTGAATCTTTTTTTCAGAGAGTTTTTTTGATCGATATACTTGTCAATGGTTTTCGTAAAAATTCCTTGGTCATCTCACTATCTAATTTTTGTCGAATTATGGACTTGATTGACTTTCAATTGAACAGATTGAATACCGTAAGAGGCTTGCTTTTGGCGAATTGTTTCTAATTCTTCTTCTGAAATCGGATCTCCAACAACTGTCAAGACTAATTCATTGCTACTTGACTTGTAGACTTGATTAATGATCGTATGATTAGAGAACTCTTTGCCTACAAACTGTTTGATCCCTTCTTTTCGCGCTTGATCCATCGTCAGAGTGACTGCTGAATAGCTGGCTGGAAGGACCAATAATACAATCAAGGAGATCAACCCAATTCTCATTTTTCATGTTTAGCTCTTTAAATGAACTTAAGGGAGATTTTCTCATCAAAATTCTTGTTCCAACAATGTTGATTAGCATGATAAAGACACAGTTGATCAAGAAAAGATAGAGAGCTCCAAATAAGAATCGTACATTTCCATTAGCTAAACCATAACCTGCAGTGCAGATAGGTGGCATCAGAGCTGTTGCAATGGCTACTCCTGGCACGATATTGTTTGCTTCTTTTTTTCTTGAACCAATGACACCTGCTATCCCACCCGCAATAGCAATGAGAACATCCCAAATGGTTGGAGAGGTTCGTGCAATCAATTCGCTACTTGCATAAGATAAGGGAGAAATCCAGAAATATAGAGTCGAGACAAGCAAACTGACCAATACTTGAGTAAATAAAACCTCTAGAGATTGCTTGATTAAACGCGTATCAAAAATAGCTAAACCAAACCCCAGTCCAATAATCGGTGTCATAAGAGGGGAAATCAGCATGGCTCCAATAATGACAGCTGTTGAATTCATATTTAGACCTATAGAGGCAATAAAAATCGAACACATCAAAATCACTGTATCTCTTAATCGAACATGAAGGTCATCATATAGTTTCTCGCGGAATTCACGTGTTGAATAGTTTCCGGACATTGGTTACTCCTTTTATTTCATATAATCTTGTTTCTGCATGGATGATGGTAGAGAGACTTCTGTCCAAACTGACATGTTTTTAATTCTCACCTGTAATTCTTTTGAACATTATCTTTTAAATATCCATCAGTCCATCCTTGATATTATATCAAAAATTTTACAGTCTTTCTCTGAAGAAATCAATTAATTTAAAAGATAGAGAAAGGAAGAAATTTTTGTATCCTTATCCGAAGAAGAAAAACGATATCTCCTCTGAAAGTAGATACCGTTTTAATGTTTAAACATGATGAGTTTGTAGCAGCAATCCTAGCTGATATCGCCAACAAATCACGTGTTGAGAAATAATAAAAAAATAGAAAGATTGAGGATAAAACAATCTAAAAAACCTTCCTTAGGTGAGTAAGAACGTCAGCGAACTTCTATGAAGTTCCAAAACTCCCGAGAGAGATGGGACAGAAATCGGTAATTCGTTAGAATTCGATTTCGTCGTCCCACCTCCTCTTCTTATTGGAAAGTCCAGCAATTGAGACTCCACATTTCTTCATAAGTTTGATATAATAAGAAGATAGAGATTGATAAGGAAAAGTAGCATTAGAAACAGGTATGTAAGATGAAAAAAATATTAGTAGTTGATGATGAAAAACCAATTTCAGATATTATCAAATTTAACATGGCAAAAGAGGGCTATGAGGTATTGACAGCCTTTGATGGTCGGGAAGCATTGGAAGTCTTTTGCAGCTGAAAACCCAGATGTTATTATTCTAGATTTGATGTTGCCAGAGATTGATGGTTTGGAAGTGGCGCGGACGATTCGTAAGACCAGCAATGTGCCCGATCATTGTCCTATCTGCTAAGGATACGGAATTTGATAAGGTCATCGGGCTTGAAATCGGTGCGGATGACTATGTGACCAAACCCTTCTCGAATCGGGAATTGCAAGCGCGTGTGAAAGCCTTGTTGCGTCGTTCTGAGTTTGCGGCTGATCCTCAGCTTGAAAATGATGCCGATACGGAAATTGTCATTGGTGATCTTCACATTCTTCCAGATGCTTTCTTGGTTCAAAAAGGCAACAAAGAATTGGACTTGACCCATCGCGAATTTGAGTTGCTCTATCACCTTGCGACCCATGTCGGTCAAGTGATGACCCGTGAACACCTTCTTGAGACGGTGTGGGGCTATGATTACTTTGGTGATGTTCGGACAGTGGACGTGACGGTTCGTCGTTTGCGTGAAAAAATCGAGGACACACCGGGACGTCCAGAATATATCTTGACTCGCCGTGGTGTTGGATATTATATGAGAAACAATGATTGATCAACTAAAACAATTTGTAATGTCGTCGAACTTTGTCTTTGTTCTGATTACGGTTGGGTTTATCATTGTGGTAGCCTTGCTTTTGCTAGAAAACCGTAGGGACAATATCAAGCTCAGACAATTAAACGCCAAAATTAAAGATCTGATTGCAGGGGACTATTCCGAAGTGGTCGACATGCAAGGAAGTCCAGAACTGACGGATATGACCAATAGTATCAATGATCTGTCTGAGGTTATTCGCCTGACGCATGAAAACTTGGAACAAGAAACCAAGCGTTTGACCAGTATCCTTTCTTACATGACAGATGGGGTGCTTGCGACCAACAGACGCGGTCAGATCATCATGGTTAATGAAATGGCAGCCAAGCAATTGAATGTTAATCCAGATGAGGTGCTCAATACCAGTATTCTGGATTTGCTTTCGCTTGGAGATGACTATGATCTACGAAGCTTGATTACAGAAGTACCAGAGTTGACCATTGATTCCCAGGATGAAAATGGGGAATACTTAAGTCTTCGTGTGCGCTTTGCCCTGATTCGTCGCGAGTCAGGTTTTATCTCTGGTCTGGTAGCTGTCTTGCACGATACGACAGAGCAGGACAAGGAAGAGCGGGAACGTCGCCTCTTTGTCTCCAATGTGAGTCATGAATTACGGACACCTTTGACCAGTGTGAAATCCTATCTGGAAGCCCTAGACGATGGCGCTTTGTCAGAGCCGGTAGCACCAGATTTTGTCAAGGTTTCACTCAATGAAACCAACCGCATGATGCGCATGGTCACAGATCTATTGAGCTTGTCACGAATCGATAATGAAACCAGTCAGTTGGACATCGAGTTGACCAACTTTACGGCTTTTATCACCTTTATTTTAAACCGGTTTGATAAGATCAAGAGTCAATCGCAAGAAGATACAAAGAAGTATGAACTGATCCGGGAATACCCGATCACACCGATCTGGGTTGAAATTGATACGGATAAAATGACCCAGGTGATCGACAATATCTTGAACAATGCCATCAAGTACTCACCTGATGGTGGAAAGATCAAGGTAGGGATGAAAACGACAGATGCCCAGTTGATTATTTCCATCTCAGATGAGGGCTTGGGGATTCCCAAGAAAGACTTGCCACGCATTTGATCGCTTTTACCGAGTGGATAAGGCGCGTAGCCGGGCCCAAGGTGGGACTGGTCTGGGCTTAGCCATTGCTAAGGAGATCATTAAACAACACAAAGGCTTTATTTGGGCCAAGAGTGAATATGGCAAGGGATCTACCTTTACCATTGTCTTGCCGTACGATAAAGACGCTATTAAAGACGACTGGGATACAGAAGAGGAAGAATAAGGAGTCAATGACAGAAGAGGGATTTAAGTATAGTATTTTAGCTTCAGGTTCTAGTGGGAATTCTTTCTACCTTGAGACGCCAAAGAAAAAACTGCTTATTGATGCAGGGTTATCAGGGAAAAAGATTACGGGACTATTGGCTGAAATTGATCGCAAACCAGAAGACTTAGATGCCATTTTGATTACGCACGAACACTCAGATCATATTCATGGTGTGGGTGTTTTAGCGCGGAAATATGGCATGGATCTATATGCTAATGAAGCAACTTGGAAGGCTATGGAAGGCACCAAGTATCTAGGAAAAGTCGATGATACTCAAAAGCACATCTTTGAAATGGGGAAGACCAAGACATTTGGCGATATCGATATCGAAAGTTTTGGGGTCAGTCACGATGCTGCAGCCCCTCAATTCTATCGCTTTATGAAGGATGGCAAGAGCTTCGTCATGCTGACGGATACGGGCTATGTGAGTGATCGCTTGGCAGGCATCGTCGCAGATGCGGATGGCTATCTGATTGAGTCCAACCATGATGTAGAGATCCTTCGAGCAGGTTCTTATGCTTGGCGCTTGAAGCAGCGGATCTTGTCAGACCTAGGCCACCTTTCTAACGAAGATGGTGCAGATGCCATGATCCGAACCTTGGGAAATCGCACCAAAAAGATTTATCTGGGACATTTGTCAAAAGAGAACAATATCAAAGAATTGGCCCATATGACCATGGAGAATCAACTGGCTCGAGCAGATCTAGCTGTTGGCCATGATTTTGAGGTGTTAGATACCTCGCCAGATACCGCGACCCCTTTGACGAAGATATAAAATAGAGAAAAGCAACTGTCACCTTGTTAGTTGCTTCCTTTTTTAAATATAGATGTAGGTTTTTTCTTTTTTTGTTTACTGAAAAGGTTCGAAAATTGTATTGTGTGAAGGAGAAGTAAATGCGCCTTGTTTATCTTACGATTGGTTTTGTGTCTTTGGGATTAGGAATTATTGGGATTCCATTACCGATTTACCGACGACTCCCTTTTTACTGCTATCGATGGCCTGCTTTGCTAAAAGTTCCAAACGCTTTGAAGAGTGGCTCTACCAAACCAAGCTTTATCAAACCTATGTAGCGGATTACCGAGAGACCAAATCGATTGCCAAAGAACGGAAGAAATGGATTCTTCTTCAGATCTACATTTTGATGGGGATTTCGATCTATCTGGCCCCGATTATTTGGGTGAAGCTTGCTTTAGGTGCTTTAACAATTTTTATCACCTATTATCTCTTAAAAGTGATTCCCAATAAGTCCGAAAATCAAACAGAAGAAAATCCTGATTAAAATTGGAGAATTCAGGCCCTAGAACTAGGAAAAGAAGTGCGTTCGTGCTTCTTTTTTGGTATACTTAAGAGTATAAATTTATTAGAAAGTAGGCTTCCCATGGAGAAATTACAAGCCCTGTTATCGGAACGGTTTCAGATCGTTTTTTCAGATAGCAGTTTATTAGATACAGCTTTTACGCACACCTCTTATGCCAATGAGCACCGCCTCTTAAAAATTTCACATAACGAACGTTTGGAATTTTTTTAGGAGACGCTGTTCTTCAATTAGTTATTTCCGAATATTTGTATAAGGAACACCCCAACAGACCGGAGGAGATTTGTCCAAATTCCGTTCTATGATTGTCCGTGAAGAAAGTCTGGCTGGTTTTTCTCGGGATTGCCAATTTGACCATTTCATCAAACTAGGCAAGGGCGAAGAAAAATCTGGTGGCCGGGACCGTGATACGATTCTTGGTGACTTATTTGAAGCCTTTTTAGGTGCTCTTTTACTGGATCAAGGAGTGGAAGCAGTCAAACGCTTCATCTATCAGGTCATGATTCCAAAGGTTGAAACGGGTCAATTTTCTCAAGTCATTGACTACAAGACTCGTCTGCAAGAACTGTTACAGGTTCACGGAGATGTGGAGATCCAATACCAAGTGGTTAGCGAGTCCGGTCCTGCTCATGCCAAAGAGTTTGAAGTAGAAGTGTTCGTGAACGGTCAAACGATGGGACATGGTCATGGTCGTTCCAAGAAATTAGCGGAGCAGGAAGCAGCCCGCAATGCAGTTGAAACGAGGAATGATGGGCCATGTATCTAAAAGAGATTGAAATCCAAGGCTTTAAATCCTTTGCGGATAAGACAAAAGTCGTATTTGACAAAGGGGTCACTGCCGTTGTAGGGCCTAATGGATCTGGAAAATCAAATATCACGGAGAGCTTGCGCTGGGCCCTGGGGGAATCCAGTGTCAAGAGTCTACGTGGGGGCAAGATGCCCGATGTCATCTTTGCAGGGACAGAATCGCGTAAACCGCTGAATTATGCCTGTGTCACAGTTGTCTTAGATAACCAGGATGGTTTTATCCAGCAGGCAGGTAAAGAAATTCGTGTCGAACGGCATATTTATCGTTCTGGAGACAGCGAGTACAAGATCGACGGCAAGAAAGTACGTCTCAGAGATGTTCATGATTTGTTCATGGATACGGGATTGGGACGGGATTCCTTCTCCATTATCTCCCAAGGTCGGGTAGAGGAGATCTTTAACTCCAAACCGGAAGAACGCCGGGCTATCTTTGAAGAAGCTGCTGGTGTCTTGAAATTTAAGACGCGGCGCAAGGAAACGGAGACCAAACTCAACCAAACCCAGGAGAATTTGGACCGTCTGGAGGACATCCTCTATGAATTAGAAGGACAGATCCAACCTCTTGAAAAGCAAGCGACTGTCGCTCGCCGTTTCTTGGAATTAGACCAAGAACGGCAGGTTCTCTTGCTGGATGTTTTAGTTGCTCAAGTCGATTTGACAAAAGAGCTCTACGAAAAGGCTGATCAAGAAGAAAAAGGCCATTCAAGAACAGTTGGCTTCTTATTACCAACGTCGTCAGGTCTTAGAAGAAGAGAATGTACGCATCAAGAAAGCCCGTCATCAGTTGGATGAGAGCTTAGCTGAGGACCAGGCCAGCTTGCTTGAGGTCACTCGTTTGATCAGTGATTTGGAAAAAGCAAATCGAAGTAGCTAAGTTGCAATCGAGTCAAGCAGCCCATAGTCGCAGGGAAAATCTTGAGCGGCTGGATGCTGTTTTAGCCCGTCTGGAAGAAGCGAAACAAGAGCTGGCTCAAAAACAAGAGACGCTAGCTGTGCTTCAACAAAGACTGACAGAGAACCGTCAGCAACAAGAAGAGTTGGAAAAAGAATTAGCCAACTACGAAGAAGATCCGGAACAAGTCATTGAGCATCTACGCGAGCAGTATGTCGCGCTCTTGCAGACAGAGGCTGAAAAAAATCGAATGAGCGGACAGCCATTGAGAGCCGGATCCAAGCACTCTTGCAAGAATCAAGCCATCGTCAAGAGGATTTGACCAAGGCACAAACAAACTTTGAAACTGCTAAGGAAAAAGAAGTCCGACAATTGGAAGAGTTGGAGCAGGCACAAGCGACGGTCAAAGGCCTATTAGCAGAATACCAAGAGCAATTGGTAAAAGTGGAGCAGGCCAAAGCTGCCTACCAAGAGGCTCAAGCGGCCATGTTTGACTTGATGGATGAGAGCAAGAATAAGCGGGCGCGGATCAATAGCTTGGAAGCTATTCAGAAGAACCATAGTAACTTCTATGCAGGCGTCAAGAGCGTTTTGCAAGAAGCAGAACGGTTAGGAGGCATCTGTGGGGCTGTTAGTGAGAATTTGAGTTTCTCAAAAGACTACCAGACGGCGCTTGAAATTGCTCTGGGAGCTAGCAGCCAACAGATCATTGTCGAAGATGAAAAGGCTGCAACGCGAGCGATCGATTTCTTGAAACGCAATCGCTTGGGACGGGCAACTTTCCTTCCGCTCACGACGATCAAAGCTCGTCAACTATCCCCTCGGAATCTAGAATTGATTCAAGCCAGTGCAGGATTTCTAGGAATTGCGAGTGACTTAGTGACCTATGAGCATCGTTTTGAACAGATTTTCCAAAACTTGCTTGGAGTAACGGCTATCTTTGACACGACGGAGCATGCGCGTGAGGCGGCTCGTAAAGTCAACTATCAAGTTCGGATGGTGACCTTGGATGGGACCGAATTGCGGACCGGAGGATCGTATGCCGGTGGTGCCAATCGTTCCCAAAATACGGTCTTTGTCAAACCAGAATTGGATAGTTTGAAGCAGGAAATGCAAGCTCTGGATGCTCGTTTGAGAGAAGCAGAGCAGGAGGTCGAGACCAAGGACAATCTGCTCAAGCAGGCGCAAGAATACCTGGCCTCTATTCAAAGCCAAGGTGAGCAAGCGCGTCTGGAGCAACAGCGGGCCCAATTGGCCTACCAACAAAGCCAAGAGCAACTGAAAGAAATTCAGGAACTCTTAGAAGCTTTGAAGTCAGAATTGGCAACAGATGCGACCCAGTCTCTCCAAGAAGAGCTGGAGTCCCTTACTGAGCAATTGGCAGAAATTGAGCTTCAAAAAGAAAAACTCTGAATCGCGATATTGAAACCATGAAGTCGGATAAAGATGTTCTGCAACAAAAGGTACAAAACCTGCAAGAGCAATTGGCAGAATTGCGACTTCAACAGACGGAATGGTTGAGCCAACAAAGCTACGAGCAAACAGATGCTCGTCGCTTGGAAGAAACGATCTCCCAGTTGGAAGTAGAAGAGCATCAGTTGCAATTGCTGATTGAACAAGGCGAGGCCAAAGTTCAGACAGTGGATGTGGAGCAGCTAGCCAATCAATTGACGCAGGCCCAAGCCAAGAAAACGGACTTGGAACAAGGGATCATTCGGAAACGCTTTGAGCTGGATGATTTGGAAGGCCAGGCCGAAGATGTGGCAGAACAGATGGAACAAGCTCGCAAGAAAAACGAAGAGTGGATTCGTCAACAAGCCAAGGCTGAAGCGACACGTGAAAAGCATGCGGATCGTTTGAACAAGCTCTTAACGCAAATTACCGATGAATTCATGCAAAGCTTTGACCAAGCCAAAGAACAGGCCAAACCTGTTGAAAATCTTGCAGCAGCTGAAAACCAGCTCAAGAGCATAGAAAAAGATATTAAGGCACTTGGTCCAGTCAATGTGGATGCGATCGAGCAGTACGACGAGGTGAAGGGGCGCTTTGATTTCCTTTCGAGCCAGCGTGAGGATGTCTTGGCTGCGAAAAACATGCTTCTGTCTACCATCAACGACATGAATGACGAAGTCAAGGAACGCTTTAAATCAACTTTTGAAGCCATTCGTGAATCCTTTAAAGTCACTTTCCGTCAAATGTTTGGTGGGGGTTCTGCTGATTTGATTCTGACAGAGCCAGATCTTCTGACAGCTGGTGTTGAGATTTCTGTGCAGCCACCTGGTAAAAAGATCCAATCCTTAAACCTCATGAGTGGTGGAGAAAAGGCCTTGTCTGCCTTGGCTCTCTTGTTCTCGATTATTCGTGTCAAGACTATTCCATTTGTCATTTCTGGATGAGGTAGAGGCTGCCCTAGATGAGGCCAATGTCAAGCGCTTTGGGGATTATCTGAACCGCTTTGATAAGGAAAGCCAATTTATTGTCGTGACGCACCGGAAAGGAACCATGTCAGCTGCAGATTCCATCTATGGTGTGACCATGCAAGAATCTGGGGTTTCTAAAATCGTCTCAGTAAAATTGAAAGACTTAGAAAATGAAGAATAATGATATTAAATTGATCGCTACGGATATGGATGGAACCTTTCTAAATGACCAACATCAGTATGATCAAGACCTTTTACGCAAGGTATTAGCAAGCTGCAAAGAAAGGCATTTATTTTGCTGCTGCAAGTGGCCGTGCCCTTCTTTCTCTCAAATCCCTCTTTAAAGGATTTGAGGACCAGATGATTTTCATTGCTGAAAATGGTAGTGTGGTAGAATTTCATGGAGAAGATCTCTACGAAGCGACCATGTCCAAAGAATTTTATTTGGGTGTTTTTGAGGCTTTGAAATCCTCACCTTATGCAGACCCGAATAAGCTTCTTTTGACTGGGAAAAAAGGGAGCTATGTCTTAGAAACAGTAGATCCCGACTATCTGGCCTTGAGTCAGCACTACAATGAAAACATTCAAAAAGTGAAAAGCCTAGCGGATATTCAGGATGAAATTTTCAAATTGACCACCAACTTTGATGCAGCTCTTGTACTTGAAGGTGAACAATGGGTCACTGAGAATATCCCCGGTGTCAAAGCGATGACGACAGGTTTTGAATCAATTGATATTGTCCTCGATTATGTCGATAAGGGAGTGGCCATTACCGCCTTAGCGGATAAACTAGGGATCTCGATGGATCAGGTGATGGCTTTCGGGGATAACTTAAATGACCTCCATATGATGCAAGTCGTGGGCCATCCTGTAGCACCAGAAAATGCACGTCCTGAAATCTTGGCGATTGCTGAAAAAGTCATCGGCCACCATGCGACTGGTTCTGTCCTCCGCTACATGGAGGAAATTGTATGAGTCAGATTTCCTTGATTGCGCTGGATTTAGATGGGACCCTTCTCAATTCAGAAAAAAAGATCTCCCCTCGCAATAGAGCAGCCCTCGCTGCTGCACAGGCCCAAGGTGTCAAGGTGGTTCTAACCACTGGTCGCCCCTTGAAAGCCATGGATTTTCTTTTAGAAGAATTGGGAACAGCAGGCCTCAAAGAAGAGTATACGATTACCTTCAACGGTGGTCTAGTGCAGCGAAATAATGGAGAAATCCTCTCAAAAGTTGTCTTGGCACCAGAAGATGTCGCAACCATTCATGATGAAACAGCCCGTCTCGGGCCTTCCGCTGGATGCTATCAGTGAGGGAACGGTTTATGAGATTCATGCAGATCGAAAGTCTCTATTCCCTTTACAATCCCTACCTGAACTTTATTGAGACAGATTTTAAAGACCTGCCATCCACGATTTCCTACAACAAGTGTGTGACAGCCGTCGATCAAGACTTTTTAGATGAAGCGATAAAGCAGATCAAGCCGGAGTTATTTCAAGACTATGAAATTTTTAAATCTCGGGAGATGTTGCTGGAATGGTGTCCTAAAAATGTTCACAAAGCGACAGGTTTAGAGGCACTGGCAACTATTTTGGGTCTTAAGGCAGATCAAGTCATGGCCTGTGGAGATGAAGCCAATGACCTGTCTATGATCCAGTGGGCTGGACTGGGGGTTGCCATGGGCAATGCGATTCCAGCAGTGAAGGAAGTTGCAGCGCTTGTGGCCCCTGTGACCAATGACCAAGATGCTGTCGCATGGGCGATTGAAAATTATGTGCTAAAGGAGAGTGAATAAATGGGATTATTTGATCGTTTATTTGGAAAAAAAGAAGAAACTGAAAAAGTGCTTCCGTCTTCTGAAGAAGTGACGGAAAGTACGGAGGTTGAAGAAACTGTCAAAGAGGAGCCGACGGCTACCCAAAATGACAAGGAAGAGCAAAAAATCGCTGATATGGAGGCTTACTACCAAGAGCTCAAAGCGCGAATTGCAGCCACTCATCAACCTGTTTCAACCGTTGCTCAAGAAGAGCCGGCAGAGGAACCTCTTGTTGAAGAAATAGGAACTTTCAGAGACTCCTGAAGTTCAAGAACCGGTAGAGGAGTCTCCAGTTGCCTTTGAACCTGCTCAAACAGAAGCAATTCCTGAAGAAGTTTCACCACTAGCTGATGACACGGAGACTGAGCCTCTTGAAGAAGTGAAAATTGAAGCGGAAGTTACTGAAGATGGTGAGGAAGCAGATGGGGCTAACGGTTCAGAAATGGAAGAAGAGTCACCAATTGCCTCTCCATCATCTGACGCTGAGCTAGTAGAAGGGAGCACGACAGAAGAGGAGTCTCCAGAACTAGTAGAAGCTCAGGATGAGGTTTCAGAACCTGAAGTATCAGAAGCGATTGCTCAAGTGGAGGAAACTTCAGAAGTGGCAGAAGCCGAGTCCAGACTTCCTCAAGGAGAACCTGCATCAACCGTTGAGGAAAGAACTGTTGAAGAGGCAGAGGAGCCAATTCCAGACGAGGTTGAGCCAGAGAAAGAAACCATTCAGGAAAAATACGATCGTAGCTTGAAAAAGACACGAACTGGATTTGGAGCACGTCTCAATGCCTTCTTTGCCAATTTCCGTTCAGTCGATGAAGAATTCTTTGAAGAATTGGAAGAACTCTTGATCATGAGTGACGTTGGGGTTCAAGTGGCCTCTAATTTAACCGAAGAGTTGCGCTATGAAGCCCGTTTGGAAAATGCTAAAAACCAGATGCTCTCAAGCGCGTGATCATCGAAAAATTGGTGGACTTGTATGAAAAGGATGGCCAATTTAATGAAGCCATTCGTTTTCAAGATGGTCTCACGGTCATGCTCTTTGTTGGGGTCAATGGAGTTGGTAAAACAACATCTATCGGGAAGTTAGCCCACCGCTACAAACAAGAAGGGCAAGAAAGTCATGTTGGTTGCAGCAGATACTTTCCGTGCAGGAGCAGTAGCTCAACTGGCAGAATGGGGACGCCGCGTAGATGTTCCAGTTGTAACAGGTCCTGAAAAATCAGATCCTGCTAGCGTCGTCTTTGATGGAATGGAACGCGCGATCGCTGAAAACATTGATGTTCTGATGATTGATACAGCTGGTCGTCTGCAAAACAAGGACAACCTCATGGCGGAGCTTGGAAAAAATCGGTCGCATTATCAAGCGTGTGGTACCTGATGCACCGCATGAAACCTTGCTAGCCCTCGATGCATCAACCGGTCAAAATGCCTTGGTGCAAGCTAAAGAATTTTCAAAAATTACGCCTGTGACAGGAATTGTATTGACCAAGATCGATGGAACGGCTCGAGGTGGGGTCGTCCTTGCGATCCGTGAAGAGTTGGACATTCCAGTGAAGTTGATTGGTTTCGGAGAAAAGATTGATGACATCGGACCATTCCACTCAGAAAACTTCATGAGAGGCCTCTTGGAAGGCTTGATTTAAGAGTCGAATAGAAAAAGACAAATTGTTGGAAGAACAATTTGTCTTTTTGTTTCCTTTGCGCTATCAAAAAAACCACCCGAAGGTGGCTTTCCTTAATTCTTAGGTTCAGGTTTCCAAACCCATTCGGCTCCGTATTCTGCAAGGAGATCATCGGATGCAGTTGGTCCCATGGATCCAGACTTGTATTCATAGAGCGGTGCACCATTTTCGGCCCATAGTTTTTCAATCCGGTCAATCAATTGCCATGAAGCACGAACTTCGTGCCAGTGGCTGTAATTGGTTGAGTCATTGTTCAAAACGTCGAAAATTAATTTTTCATACGGTTCCGGTGAAGCCCCAGTTGCAGTTGCATCTGTTTCGTAGTCAAAGGAAATCGGTGCGATGCTGAATTTTTCTCCGACCTCTTTCCCGTTGATGCTCAATGAGAAGCCTTCATTTGGTTGGATATAAATGGTCAAGACATTTGGTTGCAAGCTATGTCCAAAGATGGAGTCGGTTTGCTTGAAAACCACATTGACCATGGTTCCTTTTTGTGTCAAGCGTTTTCCGGTACGGAAGAAGAAAGGCACACCGCGGAAGCGATCGCTATCAACAAAGAACGTACCAGAAGCATAGGTTTCTGTAGTAGATTCAGGGTCGACATTGGGCTCACTGCGATAAGAGATATCTTTTTTCCCTTCGATCGTACCTGAATGGTATTGACCACGGATAAAGAATTTCTTCAATTCGTCATCTGTTGGATTGTGCAATTGCTCAAAAACTTTAACTTTTTCTGCCCGAATCGCATCCTTAGTAAAGGTAGCTGGTTTATCCATAGCAAGCAAAGACAAAAGCTGAAGGGTATGGTTTTGCACCATATCTCGAAGGGCCCCCGAGTGATCGTAGTAGCCACCGCGTTCTTCAACCCCCAAGCGTTCAGCAAAAGTAATTTGGATATTGTCAATAAAATCTCGGTTCCAGAGATTATCAAAAATAAGATTTCCAAAACGAATGGCAAAGATATTTTGGATCATTTCTTTTCCAAGGTAATGGTCGATCCGGAAGATTTGTTCTTCATCAAAGGTTTCTTCCAATTCCTTGTTGAGCTGACTAGCTGTTTCCAAGTCTGTACCGAAAGGTTTTTCAACGATCAAGCGCTCAAAGCCTTGCCCATCCACAATGCCTTCTGATTTGAGGTGTTTGGCAATGGTTCCAAAAAATTGAGGAGCCATGGACAAGAAGAAGACCTTGTTGTGTTCTGTTTGGTATTTTTCATCCAAGCTATTTTGCAATTCACGCAGGGCAATGTAATGTTCGGTATCATTGACATCGTGGCTTTGGTAGTAGAAATGGCTAGCGAATTCTTGAGCTTGTTGTGGGCTATCTGCCAGATCTGTGATAGATTCTACCACGACTGATTCAAAGTATTCCTTGCTCCATGGTCTGCGAGCTGTTCCGATAACCGCAAAGTGTTCAGATAGATTTCCTGATTTATAGAGTCTAAAAAGGGATGGGTAGAGTTTGCGCTTGGCTAAATCTCCACTAGCCCCGAAAATGGTTACAATAACTTTTGAAGACATTTAAGTACCTATTTCCTATTTTATTAACCATATTTTACCATAAAATCTACAAGATTTCTTTGATGGAATCGTTGTTCCGAATATTTTCCGCTTGGATTAGAGGATTTGAGAGGAAAGCATAGAAAAAGCTAGAACCAATGTGGATTCTAGCTTGAACAGTTATAAGATGTTTGGATCTACAACGGAAGCTCCATCAGAATACGCGGTAGACATATGGATTATCCGGTTTTGTAATGGTCTGGCAATCGCTAATGTGGAGGACAGGCAAGCTTTGCTTGAGCTGCTTGTGGTATTCAATGGACAAGGTTCCTTTCGCATGGATCCAGGTATTGTTTTCGAAATGCTGCGGAGCACCAGTCGTTAAGAGACCGTAGACTCCGGAATCTGCGATACAGTGGATGATCCCAAAGCGAAAGAGGAATTGGCTGTCCTTGTTATTGGGGTCATTGTATACAAAACCGGTCAGCTCGATGGTTTTCCCCGCAAATTGGTCAGGATAATCATAAATCACTTCCATGACTTCCATGTAATTCTCAGTGGTCACCTGGATCACCTTTTTATCCACATATTTCTTTGCTGCTTCCTTCATTTCTGACTCATAGGCAGATTTGGTAAAATAGCTACTAGTATCTGGTTTGAGATACTGGGTTGTTGTCCCTTCGTCCTGCTGGATTTCCTTGGAAGATCCAGCCGCAACCGGGAAGTGGTAGCCTTTGGCAGAAACCGTTTGGGAATCCAGTGTCACTGTAGGGAAAAATAGTCCGACAAACAAAGGAATACAGAGCAAGAAAATACTCGCCACTTTTGCCCAGAAGCCAGAGAGATGACTGTGGATCTTCATCTGCTTGACCCAGATGATCAGCTGCACAAGAGCTAAAACAAAGGACAAGAACATGGAAATATAAGCCAAGTAAGAATAGTGTAAGTTGATGTATTGATTGAGCTTACCAGATAATTGTAGGTACATGGTGAGCTCAAAATAGCCAGCTAATATCAAGAAACGAATCATAGCACTACCCCCACAAACCAAGCATAAAGGAGCACAACTCCACTCACAATCCCGATAAATTGCCAGATAAAACGGGTCTTGAGATAATTTTTCATCATGAGGAGATTTTTGACATCAAGCATAGGCCCAATCACCAGAAAGGCAAGAACAGGCGCTACTCCAAAACTTGTTAGAAGAGAGGATCCAACAAAGGCGTCCGCCTCGCTACAAAGTGAGAGGAGAAAGGACAAGACCATGAGAAGGAGAATAGCAATAACTGGTGTCGCACTGATCGAAGTGAGGATCCGTGTTGGGACATAGACTTGGACGAGGCTGGCAAAGAGGCAACCAAATACCAGGTAGCGTCCCGTATCAAAGAATTCATCAATCGCTTGCACCAAGACTTGGAAGAGCTTTTGACCTTTGCTCAAGTCCCTAAAATCATGTTCATGTACAGCCTTACGATGTTCTTTTTGGATCGAATCTGTCTGAATAAAACCAAGAAAGATCCCTAGCACCGTTGCGACCAGAAAGGGAACCAAGGGCTCGGTAGAGGGCCATCTTGACAGAATTCCCAAAGGCTGAGTAGGTCGCAAAGAGAACGATGGGATTGATGACCGGTGCTGTCACCAGAAAAGGGAACAGCAGTATAACTTGGGACTTTCTTTTCTAGAAAGCGATTGATAATGGGAACAATTCCACATTCACAGGAAGGAAAGATAAAGCCGATAAAGGTCCCAAAGAAGATCCGCCCAAATTTATTTCTTGGGAAGAAAGCGGTAGACCCTCTCGGGGGTGATATAGACCTCAATAATCCCTGAAATGATACTTCCGATTAGGACAAAAGGTAGGGCCTCGATAATAATCGAGAGAAAAATAGCCCCAGCCTGCAAGACGCTAGAGGGAAGGTGTTGAAAGAATGTCATTACTTAGCCTTCTTTGCTTCTTTAGTGGTAGCAGTTTCTGCCTTCTTTTTCTCTTCAGGGAAATTCGACTTTCTTTTCTACATCCGGAAAACTTGCAAAATTTTCAAACATTTTATCAAGATCATCTGTTTTTGAGAATTTAATAGCCATTGTTGGGCCTCCTTTTTATTTTCTTTCATTATAACAAAAAGGAAAGAGCAAGGGGGAAATGGAGCATAAAAGGAAAGATCCATAGGGTCAAAATTATTCTATGAAAAATCCCTGAAACAGAGACCAGAACAGGCGATCTCACCCCTTGATGGCAGCAAAATATGCTATAATAGAAGCTATGGATAAATATGAAAAAATAGCCCAAGAATTGGGTGTTAGCTTAAAACAAATCGATACCGTATTGAGTCTGACCGCAGAAGGCTCAACTATTCCTTTCATTGCTCGCTATCGAAAAGATATGACGGGAAATTTAGATGAAGTAGCGATCAAGGCCATTATTGACCGGGACAAATCGTTAACGGCTCTGGCTGAACGAAAGGAAACCGTCCTTGCTAAGATTGAGGAACAGGGCAAACTGACAGAGGCGCTCAAGCAGGCTATTGAAGCTGCTGAAAAATTAGCGGATGTCGAAGAGCTCTATCTCCCTTATAAGGAAAAACGGCGGACCAAGGCGACGATTGCCCGAGAAGCAGGACTTTTCCCCTTGGCACGTCTCATTTTGCAAAATAGTCCCAGACTTGGAAGCAGAGGCTCAGAAATTTACCTGTGAGGCCTTCCCAACTGAAACTGCGGCTTTAGCTGGTGCAGTGGATATTCTGGTAGAAGCTATTTCAGAGGATACCCAATTACGGGCCCTCACCTATCAAGAAATTCATGGGCATTCCCTCATGACGTCAACCTTGAAGGATGAAAACTTAGATCCTAAGAGAACCTTTGAAATTTACTATGATTTTTCTGAAAAGATCAAGAATATGCAAGGCTACCGGACTCTAGCTCTCAATCGTGGGGAAAAATTTGGCGTTCTCAAAGTTGGATTTGAGCACCAACTGGATCGGATCATTCGTATTTTTGAGGCTCGTTTTAAAACGAAAAATGCCTATGTGGATGAGGTTATTCAACAAGCGGTTAAGAAAAAAATCGTTCCTGCGATTGAACGTCGGATTCGGACAGAGTTGACGGAGGTGGCAGAAGACGGAGCCATTCAATTGTTCTCTGAGAATCTACGGAATCTATTGCTCATTCCTCCATTAAAAGGGCGCGTGGTCCTTGGATTTGACCCAGCCTTTCGGACCGGTGCTAAACTAGCCGTTGTCGATGAGACAGGAAAGATGCTTGCCACCCAGGTCATCTATCCAGTTGCTCCTGCAAAACCAGCTCAGATCGAGCAGGCTAAAAAGGAACTGTCTTCCTTGATTAAGGAGTTTGGAGTAGAAATTATTGCGATTGGAAATGGAACCGCCAGCCGTGAAAGTGAGGCCTTTGTCGCAGAGGTGCTTCATGACCATCCAGGAGTTCGCTATGTTATTGTCAATGAAAGCGGAGCATCTGTCTATTCAGCTAGTGAGTTGGCCCGTCATGAGTTTCCAGAGCTAACCGTTGAAAAACGCTCGGCCATCTCCATTGCCCGCCGCTTGCAAGATCCGCTAGCAGAATTGGTGAAAATCGATGCCAAATCCATCGGTGTCGGTCAATACCAACACGATGTCAATCAGAAAAAACTGACAGAAAGCTTGGATTTCGTGGTAGATACCGTGGTCAACCAAGTTGGGGTCAATATCAATACGGCTAGTCCCTCTCTCTTAGCGCATGTAGCGGGACTCAATAAAACCATCTCTGAAAATATTGTGAAATACCGGGAAGAAGAAGGAATGATTCTTTCACGAGCACAGATTAAAAAAGTGCCTCGCCTCGGCGCCAAGGCTTTCGAGCAGGCGGCTGGATTCTTACGCATTCCTGAAAGTAAAAACATCTTGGATAATACCGGCGTTCACCCTGAAAGTTACAAGGAAGTTGAAAAACTTTTTCAGCTTCTTGAAATTACCGAACTCGATGCATCAGCTCAGGAAAAATTAAAAGCTGTGAACATAAAGGAGATGTCTACTCAGCTGGATCTGGGACCAGAAACCCTAAAAGATATCATTGCCGATCTCCTAAAACCAGGTCGCGATTTGCGGGATTCCTTTGATGCACCTGTGCTCCGTCAGGATGTCTTGGATATTAAAGACCTGCATATTGGCCAAAAATTAGAAGGGGTTGTGAGCAATGTGGTTGACTTTGGAGCCTTTGTCGATATTGGCATTCACGAAGATGGCTTGATTCATATCTCCCATATGAGCAAGCAGTTTATCAAGCATCCAAGCCAGGTCGTCTCAGTAGGTGATTTGGTTACCGTCTGGGTGAAGAAGATTGATGTGGAACGCGAAAAAGTCAATCTCAGTTTGGTAGCTCCGAATGAATCTGACTGAGTTTGTGCGTCAAGTATCCCTGGAAGATTTTGGGAGAGAATTCCGTCATCGAGCAGAGTGGAATTCACGTCTTCAAACCACTGGAGGTCGTTTCTTTCCCCAAGGATCGACACCTTGATTTTCAACCCGAAAATATACCAAGTTTTCGGGTTAGAGGTCTTTCGCAAAATCGTCCGCCACGAGCTCTGCCATTACCATCTTTACGATCAAGGTAAAGGCTATCGCCACAAAGATCTAGCTTTTAAGCAACTCCTCCAGCAAGTGGACGGTCTTCGTTTCACACCTCCTCTACCAGATAGAACTGGGCGAGTCAAGCGGATCTATCTCTATCAATGTCCCCATTGTGGCCAAGAGTATAGACGAAAGCGAAAAATCGATCTGAAGAAATATGCCTGCGGTCGCTGTCGCAGCCGCCTGCAATTTCCTTGAAATGAGACAAGAGTAAGAATCGGTCTTTAGGCGGATCTCTTTCCAGTTCGACTCTGCTAAAATAGGTCTAACTAGAAAGAGGAAAATCAAATGACATCATCATTTTACAAATTAAAACGACATCGCCTGGTTTCAGGTGTGCTAGCTGGCTTAGCTGATAAATTTGGTCTTAGTGTAACTCTCCTACGCTTCTTGTTTATTCTTTTTACGGTTTCTCATGCCTTTATCGGTGTGATTATCTACTTGCTGTTAGATACGACCTTGCCTTATAAGGACGAGGAGGAGCAGGAAATGTTTGACTATGGCCCTCGACCTCGTCGAAGAAAAGAGGCTGAACCCATCCATGATCAGAATGATAGTCCGTTTTTCTAAAAGGAGATCCGAGTGAAGCAGAAGTTCTATTACCCTTGCTTTTATTCTATATCTCTTCTTCAGTTTTATAGGACAGTTTTTCATTTTAAATCGTGTTTTTGGTGAAGGAGTTGGAACAGTTTTGATCGGAATGCTCCTTTTTCCACTGGGCATTTGGAATAGTCTCTTCTACCTCTTGTTTCTGCCAACAGAAAGGGCTAGAAAGCCACAAATTTATCGGATTTTCGATTTTATTTCTGCCGATTTTGTATCTGGTTTTGTCCTTGTTGGGGGAGGACCTACCACCTTTATGCTTGGCTTGATCGCATTTCCTTCAAATGCGGTGGTCTATGCGGTCTCTACTGGAATCAAATCCATGATCACAGATTTCTTGCAAGGCCAAGGCTAGAGCATTCTTCATATGTTCCCATCATTTCCTAGAGGTTGGAGACCTTTGTCTTGGCCTCTTTTTGCTTGCCTTAAAAAGGAGTTGAAAATGGATCTTTCAAATGACACTTCAGTCTCTCGTCTGAAGAGAAAATCTGCTATAATAGAGAGAGAATTTGAAAAGGGAGAATGATATGGCAGTTACTGTTCGCGATATACAGGAAAAGCTTCGTCTATCGGTTGTTTATGGGGATGATAGCCTCTTAAGCAAGGAAATTACGACTGCGGACATTTCACGTCCAGGTCTTGAAATGACGGGCTATTTCGACTATTACACACCTGAGCGGATTCAGCTTGTAGGAATGAAAGAATGGTCCTACCTGGTGAAAGATGAGCTCTCACAACCGTCATCAGGTCCTGCGCAAGATGTTCCAGCCAGAGACACCTGTCATCATTGTCGCGCGGAATTTAGAAATTCCAGAAGAAATGTTGCGTGCTGCTGAAGAGAAGCAACTAGCCATTTTGAAGAGCAATGTTGCAACGAGTCGTTTATCTGGAGAGCTTTCTAGCTATTTGGATAGTCGGCTAGCAGAACGTACGAGTGTACACGGTGTCTTGATGGATATTTATGGGATGGGTGTCTTGATCCAAGGAGATAGCGGAATCGGAAAAAAAGCGAGACAGGTTTGGAACTTGTCAAGCGGGGTCACCGCCTCGTAGCAGATGACCGAGTCGATATCTATGCGAGAGATGAGATGACCCTTTGGGAGAGCCAGCTGAAATCCTACGCCACTTACTAGAGATCCGTGGTGTCGGGATTATCGATGTCATGAGTCTCTACGGTGCGAGTGCTGTGAAGGATTCTTCACAAGTCCAAATCGCCGTTTACTTGGAAAATTATGCTAATGATCAGGTTTATGATCGTCTTGGTAATAATGCAGAAGAGTTGGAAATCGGTGGCGTGACCATTCCTCGGATTCGCATCCCTGTGAAGACTGGTCGGAACATTTCGGTCGTGATCGAAGCTGCAGCGATGAATGTTCGGGCCAAAGAAATGGGCTATGATGCTACCAAAACTTTTGAAGAACGTTTGTCCCAGTTGATTAGTCAAAATGAGGTGAAGGAATGAATCCAGTAGCCCTTCAATTAGGTCCGATCAGTATTCGTTGGTACGCGATTTGTATTGTCTCTGGTTTGATTCTAGCTGTGTATCTTTCCATGAAAGAAGCTCCCCGTAAGCAAATTAATCCAGATGATATCATTGATTTCATTTTGATCGCCTTTCCGCTTGCGATTGTGGGGGCCAGACTCTATTACGTTATTTTCGAATGGGGTTACTATAGCCAGCATCTTAGTGAGATTTTTGCCATCTGGAACGGAGGAATCGCGATTTATGGTGGCCTCTTGACAGGTGCCCTTGTCCTCTATCTATTCTCTCGTAGACGCTTGATTGAGCCAATTGATTTCTTAGATATTGCGGCCCCAAGCGTCATGATTGCACAGAGTATTGGTCGCTGGGGAAACTTCTTTAACCAGGAAGCTTATGGAGCTGCTGTTAAAAGTCTCAACTACCTGCCCTCTTTTATTCGAGATCAAATGTATATAGATGGTAGTTACCGTCAGCCAACCTTCTTATATGAATCCAGTTGGAATCTGCTAGGTTTTCTCTTGATCTTGATTCTTCGTAGGAAGCCACAATTTTTGCGACAAGGTGAGATCACAGCCTTTTACCTTATCTGGTATGGTTTTGGTCGGATGATCATCGAAGGAATGCGGACAGATAGCCTGATGTTTGCGGGCTTACGTGTTTCCCAGTGGTTGTCGATGATCCTGATTCTAGTTGGACTCGCCATCATCATCTACCAACGTCGCAAAAAAGCCCCTTATTATGTAGAAACAAAGGAGTAACATATGTTTATTGAAATTGCCTACGGCCTCTTAGCCTTGCCTTAGTAGCGCTTGTCATTTATATGATTTTTTTCCTCTCAAAGATTGGAAAAGTTGTAGATGAGACGCAAAAAACCATCCAAGTTTTGACATCAGATGTCAATGTCACCTTGCATCAGACCAATGATCTATTGGCAAAGGTTAATGTTTTAACGGATGATTTGAATCAAAAAGTTGCAACGATTGACCCACTCTTTACAGCCGTGGCGGATCTTTCCGAGTCAGTTTCAGATTTGAATGATCAAGCCCGTCAATTGAGTGTCAAAGCAGTGTCAGCTGGTGGAAAAACAGTGAAAGCCTCTATCGGATTAAAAGCGATTCAGATGGCTTCAAAATTATTTAAATAGAATCGAGGAAGAATATGGGACGTTTATCTAGTTTATTAATTGGTGTCATTTCAGGTGCTTCAGCAGCCTACTATTTATCAACTGAGCAAGGAAAGAAAGTCACTAAAAAAGTGGTACGCTTCGTAAAAGATTATCAAGAAGATCCTCAAGAAGTACATGAATCGGTTAAACAAACGGCTAAGGATGTTTCAAAACAAGCAGCAGAAGTGATCCAACAAACCAAAGAAAAAGTTGGTTCTGGAGAAATTACGACAGGAACTGTTTTGGAGTCTGTCAAAGAAAAGACGCAAGATGTGGTTGAAAAATCTCAAGAAGTCTATCACTCATTTAAGGATAAACTTCAAAAAGAAAATCTAAGTGGCAATGACTTGGTTCAATCCATTCGCAAACAAACAGAATCAGAAGACATCGTGTTAGAGTTGGATGAAAAAGATTCTGAAGAAGCAGCTGAAGAAGAAACAAAAGAAGCATAAAAAATGAGGCTCAGTGAGCCTCATTTCAGATTGAAGACAAAATCATCTTAGAAACTTTCCTTAAGTGAGTACGGACGTTAGGTGAAATTATTCAGTCGATGACTTTCACAATCAGAAGTTCCATGACTATCAAAGATACAAAGGGGTCCCGTAAAGTCAAAATAGAAGTTTGACGCAGAAACTTTTGATTCTAGGAAAACTTATCTTTTGACACAATCCCACCCGTGTTCATAGTTTTGAACCTGAAAAAAAAACTCCCGAGTGCCTAAAACAATTATGTTTCAGGCACTTTTCTCACGGCGGAAAGTTTCGATAGATGATTGAATAACTTTAACTCATAAAAAGTTTTTATTCTTATAGAATTTCTAGGAAGTCTTTGAATTATCAAATACTATACCATGTTTTTCTGAGTTACATGAAAAGTCTAACTTAATTTGACAACCTAGGAATTAAAAAAATTCGAGTAAATAAAAAAATCAGGCGAACCTGATTTTTATTTTTTTCGTTTATTGTAGTAAATTCGGAACCCTTGAATACTAGCAAAGCTAGAACCAATCGCTAAAGCAAACGCAAAGAAGGTATTCATTTTTGTTGCTAAAAAGATAAAACTAAATACAACTGTCAACACACAGAAAATAGCGATATTTCAAAAAATATAGCAATTCACTTAATTGAGGTGCGGGTTCAACTTCAGGAGCATAGTCCTGAATAGGGGTTTCTTGGGTTTGTTTGGTTAATTCGATATAATCGAATTCTTTCATCATAGTGTCTTAAATTTCTTACGGGCATTTTCTCTCTCCTAACAGTACTCTATTATTCTATCATGAATTCAGCTATATAAATGTTACAAAAAAATGTTACAAATTTTACAAAATGAATAAATTTTTCTAGAATATCGGAATTTTTGTTATAATGGTTCTATGAAAAATATTATTATTACAGCAACAGCAGAGAGTGTTGAGCAAGCGCAAGCCCTGATTGATGCAGGGGTTGACCGAATCTATGTCGGTGAAAAAGACTACGGATTACGATTGCCTCAAACTTTAAGCTATGACGAAATAAATCGAATTGCCCAACTGGTCCATGCTGCTGGCAAAGAATTGACAGTAGCTGTAAATGCACTGATGCACCAATCGATGATGGATTCAATCAAGCCTTTCCTAGATTTTCTAAAGGAAATTCAGGCTGATTATATTACTGTCGGAGATGCGGGCGTTTTTTATGTCTTGAAACGAGATGGCTATCCATTCAAAACGATTTACGATGCTTCAACCATGGTCACTTCGAGCCGCCAGATCAATTTCTGGGGAAAACAAGCAGGAGCTTCTGAGGCTGTTTTGGCTCGTGAGATTCCATCTGCCGAATTATTCGTAATGGCTGAGAATCTTCAGATTCCAGCAGAAGTCTTGGTCTATGGTGCTAGCATTATTCACCATTCGAAACGACCGCTTCTTCAGAATTATTACAACTTTATCAAGACAGAAGAGTCTGTGACCAAAGATCGGGATCTGTTCTTGGCCGAGCCAGGAGATCCAAATTCTCATTATTCGGTCTACGAAGACAAACATGGAACCCATATCTTCTCAAATAATGACTTGAATATGATGACCAAATTGTCTGAGTTGGTAGAACATGGCTTTGATCATTGGAAACTCGATGGTGTCTACTGTCCGGGTGAAAACTTTGTCAAGATTACAGAGTACTTTGTCAAGGCCCGTGATTTGATTCAAAAAGGAACATTTACACAGGATCAAGCCTATCTGTTTGATGAAGAAATCCGCAAATTGCATCCAGCTAATCGTGGTTTGGATACTGGTTTCTATGATTATGAACCAGATCGTGTAAAATAATAAAAAAACTAGGGCTTCTTCGTTTGTGAGTTTTCCTTTTTCAGGGAACGAAGAGGCTATTCATCATATCGACAATCTTGTAAATTGGAGAAAACATGACAAATACAAAAAAACGTCCAGAGGTCTTGGTACCTGCTGGAACATTAGAAAAGTTAAAAGTTGCCGTTAATTATGGGGCAGACGCTGTGTTCGTTGGTGGACAAGCCTATGGTTTGCGTAGCCGTGCCGGAAACTTTACCATGGATGAGCTTCGTGAAGGAATTGAATATGCTCATGCCCGTGGAGTGGATGTGCACGTTGCTTCAAACATGGTGACCCATGAGGGAAATGAACAAGGGGCTGGTGAGTGGTTCCGTGAATTACGAGATATGGGACTTGATGCCGTGATCGTCTCAGACCCGGCCTTGATTGAAATCTGTGCAACCCATGCACCTGGCCTCAATATTCACTTGTCTACGCAAGCTTCTGCAACCAACGTGGAGACCTTCCATTTCTGGAAAGAATATGGCTTGACCCGTGTCGTCTTGGCCCGTGAGGTATCCATGGAAGAGTTGGCAGAGATTCGTAAGCGTACCGATCTTGAGATCGAAGCCTTCGTCCATGGAGCCATGTGTATTTCTTATTCGGGACGTTGTACCCTTTCTAACCACATGTCTGACCGAGATGCCAACCGTGGTGGTTGTTCTCAATCTTGTCGTTGGAAATACGACCTCTACGATATGCCATTTGGTCAAGAACGCAAGAGTATCAAAGGGCAAGTCCCAGAAGAATATTCTATGTCAGCCGTGGACATGTGTATGATCGAAAATATTCCAGACATGATTGACAATGGGGTTGATAGCTTGAAGATTGAAGGCCGGATGAAATCTGTCCATTATGTATCAACAGTGGCCAACTGTTACAAGGCAGCTTGTGATGCCTATATGGAAAGTCCAGAAGCCTTTTATGCCATCAAGGATGATTTGATCAATGAATTGTGGAAGGTCGCTCAACGTGAATTAGCAACTGGATTCTACTACCAAACACCGACTGAAAATGAACAATTGTTTGGGGCACGTCGTAAGATTCCTCAATACAAATTTGTAGGAGAAGTGGTGGACTTTGATCCATCTACTATGACTGCGACGATTCGCCAACGGAATGTCATCAATGAAGGCGACCAAGTGGAATTCTACGGACCAGGCTTCCGTCATTTTGAATGCCAGATCCAAGACTTGCATGATAAGGATGGAGTGAAGATTGATCGCGCACCAAATCCGATGGAACTTCTCACGATCACTGTTCCACAAGAAGTCAAGCCAGGAGATATGATTCGTTCTTGCCAGGAAGGTTTAATCAATCTCTACTCAAAAAGATGGGAGCAAGTAAAACTGTTCGAGTATAACAAAAAAAGAGGGTTAAACCTCTCCTTTTTGTTGGGCGATGCGAATATTATTGAGGGACCAAACTGATTTTCTGGATCTCAGAAATCCGAATAATCGTGGACATACTCTTTTTAAAAATTTTTTTCACGATCAGTTGTCGGCGTTCTTGGTCATACTTGACAATATCGCCTGTAAAACTCTTATTTGAAAAAAATAACATGTACCCCTTGTTTTTTTCGCAATGCTTGTTGAATGATTTCAATAATTCTCTCATCTTCTAATGGGGCAGGGGTACTGACTTTTTCCATTGAAAAACTCATTTGCTCGGTCTTTAACGATCTCGAGAAATTTTTTTCATAGCTAAATTCTCCATAACTTGATACAATATATTATAGATAATTTCAACGATTTTTGTAAATGATTTACGAATATTAGAGATGAGAAGGCAAGAAAGGAGTCGTGAAATGGCAGAATTTTTCATTCCAAATCGAAGAACATTTGCTGGTCTTGTCAGAAAAATGACAAGGGTTGGACCAAAGAATTGAACCGTGTGAGTTTTAATGGTGCTCCTGCTAAGTATGATATCCGGACCTGGAGTCCCGACCATACAAAGATGGGAAAAGGCATTACACTCACGAACGAAGAGTTCCAAGTCATGCTCGATGCATTTAAAAATTAAGAAAAGGGGTCCTTCAAGGACTTCTTTTTTTGTTATAGTCTAAGACTATATAGATATCAAGGATATTAGATTATCCCAAACCCTTGTTTATCAAGTATTGGACTGCTATAATGGTTGCATTGATGAATTAATGTAAAACTTATAGGAAAGAGGGAATCATATTGACACATACACATGCACCTTATCGCGTAGACCATGTTGGTTCATTTCTTCGTCCAGCTACTTTGGTTCAGGCTCGTGAAGATTTCGCAGCTGGAAAAATCAGTCAGGCTGACTTAACAAAAGTAGAAGATCAGGCGATTCGTGACCTCGTTGAAAAAGAAATTGCTGCTGGTCTGAAGTCAGTAACAGATGGAGAATTCCGCCGTGCTTATTGGCATTTGGATTTCTTCTGGGGATTTGGTGGCATTGATCACGTCCAAGCCTCTCAAGGCTATCAATTCCATGATGAAACAACCAAGGCGGACTCAGCACTTGTCGTTGGAAAAATCACAGGAGCCAATCATCCATTTGTAGAGCATTACAAGTTCTTGCGGGATCTTGTGGCGGATGTAGATGGTGTAGAGGCTAAATATACCATTCCAGCACCTGCGCAATTCTATTTTGAATTGATCCGTGATGCAGAACATGTAGAACAATTGAATACCATCTATCCTGATTTTGCGGCTGTTCGTGAAGACATCAAGCAAGCCTATCTTCAAGTGATTCAAGATTTGTATGATGCAGGACTTCGGACCCTTCAAGTAGATGACTGTACGTGGGGTGTCTTGGTAGACGATAATTTCTTGACGGCTTGGGGAGCAGCTCAAGGCAAGTCAAAAGATGAGGTTCGCCGAGAACTCGCTGATCTCTTCTTGACCTTTAACAACGATGTCTACCAACATGTTCCAGCTGGTTTGACCGTCAATACGCACGTTTGTCGTGGGAACTTCCATTCCACTTGGGCTTCATCAGGTGGTTATGCGCCGATTGCTAAAGAACTCCTTGGAGAAGAAGCCGTCAATGCTTACTTCCTAGAGTTTGATACTGATCGGGCTGGTGGTTTTGAACCACTTGCAGAAGTAACCCCTGGTAAAGGAGTGGTATTAGGCCTCTTGACATCTAAGAGTGGTCAATTGGAGAACAAGGACGAAGTGATTGCTCGTATTAAAGAAGCGAGTCAGTATGTACCGTTGGAAAATCTTTACCTGTCGACTCAGTGTGGCTTTGCTTCGACAGAAGAAGGAAACATTTTGACAGAAGAAGACCAATGGAAAAAAATCGGTTTGATTAAAGAAATTGTCGCTGAAGTTTGGGGCGAATAAGGAGGAAGAAACATGTCAGATTTACTAAGTATTTATAAAGAATTGCAAGCTAAAAAATGGGTGGACTTGAGTCACCAAATCAATGCGGAAAGTCCACACTTTCCAGCCCTTCCTGCCTTGCAACAAGAAGATCTTTTCACATTAAAAGATGGTTTCCATGTTCAAAAATTTACAGTGGTTGGTCAATACGGAACGCATATTGATGCACCGATTCACTTTGTAGAAGGGGGTCGTTGGTTGGATGAGATTGACCTCAAAGATCTCCTCTTGCCACTCTATGTTATCGACAAGTCTAAAGAAGTTGCTGCCAATCCAAACTTTATCTTGAGCAAACAAGATATCTTAGACTTTGAGGCAGAGCATGGGACAAATTGCTGAGGGTGCTTTTGTTGCCTTCCGTAGTGATTGGTCAAAACGTTGGCCAGATCAAGATGCTATGCGTAACCTTGATGAAAATGGGGTTCAACAAAGTCCAGGATGGAGCCGTGAAGCCTTGGAATTCTTGATTCATGAACGCCATGTTAAGGCTGTGGGTCATGAAACCTTCGATACCGATGCTGGTATTCCAGCAGCAGAGCATGGCTTGGTCAATGAATACTACCTCTTAGAACAAAACATTTATCAGGTAGAAGTCTTGAATCACTTGGATCAAGTGCCAGCAGTAGGTGCCTTGATTTCAATTGCCTTCCCTCATTGGGATAAGGCAACTGGTTCACCTGTTCGTGCCATTGCCATCTTACCATAAACAAAGAAAAAGAGGCTGGGACAAAAGTCCTAGCCTCTCAATTGTTTTTGGATTGTAGAGCAAGACGCAGTGGTTGAGTGGGCTCTACTACGCTGATTTCATCAGCTTTTACAGCCCTACTCAACTGTGCGGAGGTGGGACGACGAAATCGAATTCTAAGGAATTACCGATTTCTGTCCCACTCTCTTATTTTTTATCTCATTGTCACAAATTCTTCGGATCCGGTTGGGTGAATGGCGACGGTTGCATCGAAATCGGCTTTTGTCGCTCCCATCTTGATAGCAACGGCAAATCCTTGGATCATTTCATCGACTCCGTAGCCAAGACCATGAAGGCCAACGACTTTTCTTCTGGTCCTGCAGTGATGAGTTTGAATTTTGCTTGCTGGCGGTGTTGGGTAACAGCGGTATACATGGAGGCGAATTGAGAAGTATAGACTTTGATATTCTCTTTTCCATAAGTTTGCTGGGCTTCTTCCTCCGTTAAGCCAACGGTTCCGATAGCGGGGTGAGAAAAGACAACGGTTGGGATGTTTGTATAATCCATTTTGGCATTGACTTTTCCATTGAATAGTCGTTCAGAAAGAGTGCGTCCAGCTTTAATAGCGACAGGGGTTAATTCTTTTTCTCCTGTGACATCCCCAAGAGCATAGATTCCTGGAATAACTGTATTCTGGTATTCATCCACTGCAATGAATCCTTTTTCATTTAAGGTGACGCCTGCAGCTTCTAGATTGAGATCCTGAACGTTTGGTTTTCGTCCAGTTGCCCAGATAACATGATCTGCCACGTGGCTGGTCATATCCTCAAAATAAATCTTCACACGACCGTCTTCTAATTTTTCAAGCTTCATGGGAACCTTATGTTTGTGAAGCGGAAGGTTTTGTTTTTTCATTTCTTCCATTAAGCCGTCGACAATGTAGGAATCAAAACTACGTAAAACCCGATCTTTTCGGATGAAGAGGTCTGTTTGGACTCCTAAATGGTGGAGCACACCAGCTAATTCCACTGCGATGTAGCCAGCTCCAATAATGGCAACGGAACTTGGAAGTTCTTCCCAAGCAAAGACATCATCAGAAGTTTCGCCAAATTCAGCTCCAGGAACAGAAGGAATAAAGGGATGGGCACCGGTCGCAATCACGATATGCTTGGCCTTAATGGTTTCCCCATTGACCTCAACCGTATGAGCATCTACAAAACGAGCACGTCCTTCAATTCGTTCAACCCCATTGCGTTTGAAACTGCCATCATAGGAATTACGGGAACGGTCAATATAGGCTTCGCGATTTTTTCTTAAGGTTGCAAAATCAAATCTTTGTCTGTTCAGAAGTAAATCCATAGTCTGGTCCATAATCGCGAATAGCTTCTGCAATTTGTGCACCATACCACATAATTTTTTTAGGCACACATCCTCTGTTGACACAGGTGCCCCCCAATTGTTTTTCTTCAATGACGGCAGCGCGAGCTCCGTGCTCCCCAGCCCGGTTCATCGTAGCGATTCCTCCACTACCTCCACCGATTGAAATAATATCAAATTCTTTCATGTTTTCCTCCTAAATGGGATTTCAGTTTGATTGTAATATCAACTGTTACAAAAGTCAAGAGTTTAGCATGTTACCAAGCATTTAAATTTCATGTTGCCGTGTCAATTTTAGATAGAAAAGTAAGGAAATATGGTATACTATGGTATAGAATAAAACGCTTTCTTTGATGGAGAAAAACGATGAAGAAATTGAAAAAATGGCAACTATTTACAGCTGCAGGTGCAGCAATTGTGGTGATTGGAACAGGAAGTGTGATGATGTTTTCGCACCCAAGTACTCCTGATCAGGCAATCACGAAAGAAACTCCAATGGTGCAAACGGTCAAGGATGGATCGATCGCTTCTTCGGTCTTGTTAACTGGGAAAGTCACTGCCAATCAGGAACAGTATGTCTATTTTGATGGAACCAAAGGGGATTTGCAGTCGATTTTGGTCAATGTAGGAGATCAAGTAACGGCCGGTCAGCCAATTGTTCAGTATAGCAGTACAGAGGCCCAAACCGCTTATGATGCAGCCGTTCGTGCTGTCAATAAGGCAGATCGTCAGTTAAATGATTTACTGACAAATGGTGTGACCATTGATACGACAGGAGATGAAGAAGCAGATGCTAAGTCAGCTTCCCAGACCCAACGAACAGTCGATTCTCAAGCTAGCGATTTACGAGATGCCAAGTCTGATGCGGTTGATAATATGAACAAGGCTAAGGCTCTTCTGGATGCGACGACAGTCAAGAGTAATACAGATGGCACTGTCGTCGAAGTCAATAAAGATGTTTCAAAATCGACTACAGGGACCAATCAAACTCTGGTTCACATTGTGAGCAACGGAAATTTACAAGTCAAAGGGGAATTGTCTGAATACAATTTGGCCAATATCTCTGAAGGTCAGGAAGTGGTCCTCACTTCCAAAGTTTATCCGGATAAAACCTGGACAGGAAAGATTTCTTATGTAGCCAACTATCCGACTGACGCGGGTCAAGCAGGTGCCAATGCAGCAGGTGGAACACAAGGAAGCGGTGGAGCCAAGTACCCATTCACAGTGGATATTACCAGTGAGATTGGGGAACTCAAACAAGGCTTTTCTGTCAATATTGAAGTCAAAAGTTCTACTCAACATCCCCTTGTTCCCGTGACAAGTGTCATGGCTGATGGGGATACGAGCTATGTATGGACGGTCGAAAATGGCAAGGCTAAGAAAGTAAAAGTGACGCTTGGTAACGCCGATGCTGAAAACCAGGAAATCTTGTCAGGCTTGAAGAAAGATGCTCAAGTTATTGTGAATCCTAATGAGAAACTGGAAGATGGAAAAGAGATCGGAAAATATGACAAAATTGATTGAACTAAAAGGAATCAATAAAACCTATAAAAATGGGGATCAGGAACTTCGTGTCTTAAAAGACATCGATTTAGAAGTCGAAGAGGGAGAATTTGTGGCCATTATGGGTCCATCTGGCTCAGGGAAATCGACCTTGATGAACGTCATTGGCTTGTTGGACCGCCCGACCAGTGGAGAGTATTTCCTAGAAGGTCAGGAGGTTGGAAATCTCAGTGAGAAAAAATTAGCACGTGTTCGAAATGAACAGATCGGTTTTGTCTTTCAACAATTCTTTCTTCTCTCTAAGCTCAATGCCTTTCAAAATGTAGAACTGCCTCTCATTTATGCAGGAGTTCATCCTGCTAAACGGAAGGAATTAGCTGAGCAGTACCTTGAAAAGGTAGAGCTCCATTCTCGCATGCACCATTTGCCTTCAGAGCTCTCAGGGGGTCAAAAACAGCGGGTTGCTATTGCTCGAGCCCTGGTCAATCAGCCAGCCATCGTCTTAGCAGATGAACCAACTGGTGCCCTAGATACTAAGACGGGGGAGCAAATAATGGACTTGTTAACCAAGCTAAACCAAGAAGGAAAAACCATTATCATGGTTACACACGAGCCAGAAATTGCAGCCTTTGCGCATCGTCGCATCGTCATTCGTGATGGAGTGATCTCCTCAGATAGCAAGCTGGAAAGGGGGACCTAATGCAAAATTGGAAATTTGCGATCAGCTCGATTATGAGCCATAAATTACGGTCTTTCTTGACCATGGTAGGGATCATTATTGGGGTCGCTTCTGTGGTTGTCATCATGGCTCTGGGAGATGGTATGAAAGCTGGTGTCACCAAGACCTTCACCAAGGACCAAGAGTATGTACAAATCTCCTATTCTCCCAACAAGAGTGGCTATGTGACAGGAATCAATATTGGCCCTTCTGAAGATACAGGAGAAGGCGGAGGTGAAAGTGGCCCTGCAGCTGAAGACCGAGGGATGGCTGCTCCATCGGATATCGATGGGGAAAACGCTGAAGATGTTGATGGTCAAGTCCAAGAAGCACCACCAGTTGTGCAAGAATCTTGGGTCAAGGAATTAACCAAGATTCAAGGCATCGATGGCTATTATGTTGGCAATACCTCCAATGCAACCATTGCTTTTCAAAAGAAAAAAGCAGACGGAGTGAACATCCAAGGGGTAAATGAGACCTATTTTTCTGTTAAAAAGGTTGAGCTCTTATCTGGTCGAAAATTAACTCCTTCAGACTATAGTAATTTCTCACGGGTGGTGCTCCTTGATGAAGGATTAGCCCAACAATTATTTGGAACGGAGAATCCACTGAATCAGGTGGTCTCTGTTGGAGACAATAATTATCGTGTCGTTGGAATTTTCAAGGATCCAAATGCAGGGACAGCCCTCTATGGAGCTTCTTCAGGTGGCAGTGCCTTGATGGCCAATACACAACTCGCCTCTGAATTCGGAACGGATGAAATTCAAAATATTGTCGTCCATGTGCCGGATGTGAAGCAAATTAAAACCGTTGGGATCGAGGCTGCTCAAAAGCTAACAGAACTTTCAGGTGTTCGCCAGGGAGAATTTCAAATCTTTAATTTGGATAGCATCCTAGAGGAAACCAATAAAGTAGTAGGAATTATGACATCAGTAATCGGAGCTATTGCTGGGATTTCCCTCTTAGTTGGTGGGATTGGAGTCATGAATATCATGTTGGTTTCTGTCACAGAGCGGACGAGAGAAATTGGTCTTCGCAAAGCATTGGGAGCAACCCGAGGTAAGATTTTGGTTCAATTTTTGATTGAGTCGATGGTCTTAACCATCATTGGTGGGCTGATTGGCCTTGGCCTTGCTTATGGTGTGAATAGCTTGATTACTACACTCGCAGCAGCCTCCCTAGAAGGACCACCGATTATTTCCTTAAATGTCGCTATCGGCAGTATTATTTTCTCTGCTTTTGTAGGCATCATCTTTGGAATTTTACCAGCGAATAAGGCTTCTAAGTTAAATCCGATCGAAGCACTGCGTTATGAATAAAAAAATAGGAGCGGGTCAGGATGAATTGCTTAAGATTCTCCACGCTCCTTTTTGATGCTGTTGTGGAATAGCTTGTCGAAACCTTTTCAATCATCTCGTCTTATACAGGTCAAGCTATTTAGGTAGTCAACAACGGTCTTCAGATGTTTTTGAGTATTCATTCAAGAAGCTGCATTTTTTCTTCCATCTTATTTTTGTTTAATTGGTAAATATTAGTGAATTTCTGGCCTAAATATGATAGAATAGGGGAGAATAACTTAGGAGGTTCCAAATGACTACTGAACATATGGAAGAATTGAATGACCAGCAGATTGTCCGTCGTGAGAAAATGGCGGCCCTTCGTGAACAAGGAATCGATCCATTTGGGAAGCGATTCGAACGCACTGCAATTCAGGTCAATTAAAAGAAAAATATTCAGAATTAGATAAAGAACAACTCCACGACTTGAACGAAACAGCTATTATTGCCGGTCGTCTTGTAACCAAACGTGGAAAAGGAAAGGTTGGCTTTGCCCATCTTCAAGACCGTGAAGGTCAAATTCAGATCTACGTTCGTAAGGATGCAGTTGGAGAAGAAAACTACGAGATCTTCAAAAAAGCAGACCTTGGAGATTTCCTTGGTGTTGAAGGGGAAATCATGCGCACAGACATGGGTGAACTTTCGATTAAAGCAACTCATATCACTCACTTGTCAAAAGCCCTTCGTCCCTTGCCTGAAAAATTCCACGGACTTTCAGATGTTGAAACCATCTATCGCAAACGTTATTTGGATTTGATTTCAAACCGTGAAAGCTTCGAACGCTTTGTAACCCGTTCAAAAATCATCTCTGAAATCCGTCGTTATTTAGATGGTCAAGGATTCCTTGAAGTGGAAACACCAGTGCTTCACAATGAAGCTGGTGGTGCGGCTGCTAAACCATTTATCACTCATCACAATGCACAAAACATTGACATGGTGCTTCGTATCGCGACTGAGCTCCACTTGAAACGTTTGATTGTTGGTGGGATGGAACGCGTTTACGAAATCGGACGGATCTTCCGTAACGAAGGAATGGATGCTACTCACAACCCTGAATTCACTTCGATCGAAGTCTACCAAGCTTACGCTGACTTCCACGATATCATGGACTTAACAGAAGGCATTATCCAACATGCTGCGAAAGCGGTCCATGGTGATGGTCCAATTGACTATCAAGGAACAGAAATCAAAATCAATGAACCATTCAAACGGGTTCACATGGTTGATGCGATCAAAGAAATCACAGGCGTTGACTTCTGGCAAGACATGACCTTTGAAGAAGCTGTAGCACTTGCAAACGAAAAACATGTACCAGTTGAAAAACACTACACAGAAGTGGGACAAATTATCAATGCCTTTCTTCGAAGAATTCGTTGAAGAAACCTTGACACAACCAACTTTTGTTTACGGTCACCCAGTAGCAGTGTCACCTTTGGCTAAGAAAAATCCAGAAGATCCCACGCTTCACTGACCGTTTCGAACTCTTCATCATGACCAAAGAGTATGCGAATGCCTTTCACGGAATTGAATGATCCGATCGATCAATTGCAACGGTTCGAAGCGCAAGCGCGTGCCTAAAGAATTGGGAGATGACGAAGCTACAGGCATCGACTATGACTATGTTGAAGCCCTCGAATATGGTATGCCACCAACAGGTGGACTTGGAATTGGTATTGACCGTCTCGTTATGTTGTTGACCAATGTAACAACAATTCGCGACGTCCTTCTCTTCCCAACTATGAAATAAGCTAAAAGAAAACACTGATCGCAAGATCAGTGTTTTTTAGTCTTCCATATAAGAAGTGTCGTTCCAGGTGTCTAAGTGATAGTGCTCAAAATCATCTGTTGTCAGAATTGTCACGCTGGCATTATCTAGTCCACCATTTTTGCGGAGTTCTCCAGTTTCATTACCAAGCAAGGTTCGAATAGAAGCTGTCAAATTAGCCCCATGTCCAACGATGAGAACAGTATCGAGCTCTTTTCCTTTCAGGCTTTTTACAAAATCACAGGTACGTTTGGTCGTTTCATAGACAGATTCTGCATCAAAGATTTCATTTTGAAAGCGAGCTAGGTTATGGCGAAAGGCATCCATTTGTTGGGGATAGATAGCTGAAATGGTAGAAATTTTAGCTCCTTCTAATTTTCCCAAATTCCATTCACGAAGAGCAGGCGTTGCTTGCAATTCTATAGGTTTCTCTAATTGATCAATGATGATCTGTGCAGTATGAACAGCCCGTGGAAGATCACTTGTATAGGCTGCATCAAATGGAACGCTAGCTAAGTGCTTTCCTAGTTTTTCAAGCTGATGAATAGAGGCTGGTAACAGCGGAGAATCGCCATTTGATCCCTGAAAACGTCCTTCTTCATTCCATTCTGTCCGTCCGTGTCGAATAAAATATAGTTTCACAATCTTGTCTCCTTCTCTGTCTTTATTCCTAAAATATCTGCAAAAGTCGCTTTAACGAAGTCTGCTAGAAGTTGTGGTTTGATTTGAATACTATGGCCGATTTCCCCAGCAGATACGATCATGGTCTCTAACTGAAGGGCTGATTCATCGATAAAGATTGGGAAAGGATGCTTTTGACGAATGCCCACGGGATTATTGGCACCATGAATATAACCTGTTGTTTTTTCGAGATCCTTTTGAGGAATCATTGCCACTTTCTTATTTCCCTGATAATTTGGCCAATTTTTTCTCTGAAAGATGCTCCGTGATAGGAATGATCCCAATCACTGGACCCGTTTTATCACCTTTGAGAGCTAGGGTTTTGAAAATAGTAGAGCGATCAATCCCTTCTGGTAAGATCCCTTCTAAAGCGTTGATTTGTAAGCCTACGTGCTCAATTTTTGCTTTTGTTAAGATCTGCTCGACCAAGGTTTTTTTTACTTTATTTTTTTTTGCCATGGCTTTCTCCTTTTTTCATTTTCTCTACAAAATCAGATTTCATTAGACCATTATAACATATAATAGTGGCGATATTACCTTCCCCTTTGAAAATAGAAAACAGCAGAAAAAGTGAAGATCACTTGATCTGCTGTTTTAAGGCTATGAGGAAGAGTTATCTTTTTGTACCTTGAAAAGTTTCCGATAAATCGCTTCTTGGTCTTGCGTCGGAGCAATTTGGTTGAGATCCAAGTAGTGTGAGAATCCATTTAATTGCCCTTGAGAGGTATATTGATGCAAGTCGTATTCCGTATTGGTATCTGGCGCGGCATTATAGTAGCCATCATCAAATCCATAAGTAGGAATCCAAAGAGCCGTAAATTTATCAGTGGAGATACTATGTTCTTCCATGAAGTAGGTTCCGATATAGAGTCCAATATTTTTTGCACCCAAAGCTTGTAGTTTTGCTCGGAAAGCTTCAACACCTGCGTTCATATCCTTCATGGTTTTTTCCTCAACGTCTAACCAATAGTAGGTCGGTTTGTAAGGAGAAGCAGCCTTGTAAAATTCTTCTGCTTCTTTTTCCATTTCTTTTTTATCCTTAGCAGCGACATAAGCATAGACTGCGACTGGGATATTTCGTTTTTGGAATTCTTGGATATGGGTTTTAAAAGATTTATCCAGACCATTTAAGTAGGTTGCTGCATTTTCCTTTTTAGCTTGAGCCCCACTATGGACACGAACGATCACACCTCCCACATTTTGGGAGAGGACATCGTAATCAATTTCACTAGGCAATTGCCAGCCTGAGATATCAATGATCGGGCGGCCAACCAGTTCTGGATTGATGTCTTCCTCTTTTTTAGAAGAAGAGCTTGCAGTAGTTGTTTTTCGAGGTGTATTGGAATTCGGAATCGTTTGGGTTGTTTCTTGTTGTGCTCTTGCTTGCATATCAGCAATTGTTCGTGAAAGAACGAGAAAAGAAATGAAACTGATAAAAAAGACCAAGAGAACAACGGGTTTTATCCTTTTTCTCATACAGAATCATTTTACCGTAAAAAAAACGAAAAGGCAAAAGTTAATGCTTAAAAGATGCTGATTTCAGCCATTATTTTCAATAAAAAAGGAATCTTTTCATCGAAAAAGGATAAAAATATATGAAAACAAGAAGAATGATTAGAATATTTCTTGAAAATAGGGAAGAAGCCGAATCTTTTCTGGCCTTTCCTTGGTTTTGCTTCTTAAAAATGATATAATGAAGGTTGAACATTAGGAATATGGTGAATTATGAAAATTGAAAAAAGACATCTTTTAAATTATTCCATCCTCATTCCCTATTTGATTTTATCCATCATTGGTTTGATTGTAGTCTATTCGACAACAAGTGCCTTGGCAATTCAAAGTGGAGTGAGTTCGATTCGGATGGTACGGACACAGGGACTCTTTTTTATCCTTAGTCTCCTAACCATCGCCCTTGATTTATAAATTTAGCTTAAATTTTCTTCGAAATAAAAAAGTACTGGCTGTTGTCATTTTTATTGAAGTGATTTTGTTGATTTTGTCTAGGTTTATCACGGATACGGTCAATGGGAGCTCACGGTTGGTTGACGATTCCTGGAGGGTTTAGTATCCAGCCAGCGGAATACCTCAAGGTGATCTTAGTCTGGTATCTAGCCTTGATCTTTTCTAAACGACAAGACGAGATACGCGATTATGATTATCAAGCCTTGACCCACAATGAATGGATTCCAAGGAATTTAAACGATTGGCGTTGGCTGACCTTGATTCTGATTGGAATCGTTGTGATTATGCCGGACTTGGGAAATGCGACGATCTTGGCCTTAACGGTCTTGATCATGATTACGGCTAGTGGAGTGGGCTACCGTTGGTTTACCTCTTTACTTGGTTTAGTTGTTGGAGCATCCACCATTGTCCTTGGTTCAATATGGATCATCGGTGTGGACCGTGTCGCTAAAATTCCTGTCTTTGGTTATGTAGCCAAACGTTTTAGTGCCTTCTTTAACCCCTTTAATGACTTGTCTGGCGCAGGTCACCAATTAGCTAATTCCTACTATGCCATGAGTAACGGTGGTTGGTTTGGCTTAGGGGCTAGGAAATTCCATTGAAAAACAAGGTTACTTACCAGAAGCGCACACAGACTTTGTGTTTGCGATTGTGATTGAAGAATTAGGGTTTTGTTGGAGCTAGCTTGATCCTTGCTCTCTTATTCTTCTTGATTCTTCGGATCATTTTAGTCGGTATTCGAGCAAAGAATCCTTTTAATTCGATGATGGCCATTGGGATCGGTGGGATGATCTTAGTGCAAACCTTCATTAACATCGGAGGAATTTCTGGTTTGATTCCGTCTACAGGAGTGACCTTCCCCTTCTTATCCCAAGGGGGAAATAGCTTATGGGTCTTATCCGTAGCGATTGCTTTCGTTTTGAATATCGACGCTAGTGAAAAACGGGCCAAGATGGAACAAGAAGGCATGGTTTTTGAAGAAAAAGGTAAAATCAAACCTTATTATTAAAAGGGAATTGTTGAATGGCTATTCAAAAAGGAGAAAAAATGGTCTTACAAAAATTAGAGAACTTCACAAATAAAGATATTATCAAAGAAGAAGCCGAAATCTTAACCAATTTATTAGATGATATTACGAAAAATTTGGTTCGTCCGGAAACCTTTGATAAAATTAGGCAGTTGAAGGATCTATCAAAAACACAGAACTATCGTGAGTTGAAATCAACTAGTGGAACAATTGACAAATGAAGAAATGACAGTGATTTCACGTTATTTTGCCATTTTACCACTCTTGATTAACATCTCAGAAGATGTCGATTTGGCCTATGAAATCAATCATTTGAATAACGTGGATGGTGAATACCTCGGAAAACTTTCTTCAACCATTAAAGAAGTTGCAAAAAATGAAGATGCACAAGAAATTCTTGAAAATCTCAATATTGTACCTGTTTTAACAGCCCATCCAACTCAAGTGCAACGAAAAACCATGCTGGATCTAACCAATCATATTCATGCTCTTCTTCGTCAGCACCGGGATGTTAAAGCTGGTTTAATGAATGAGAATAAGTGGTATAACAACCTTCGTTGTAATATCGAAATCATGATGCAAACGGATATGATTCGTGACAAAAAATTGAAGGTTACTAATGAGATCACCAACGTCATGGAATATTACAATAGCTCTTTCTTACAAGCTGTTCCAAATCTTATGTTGGAATACAAACGCTTGGCAAAAGAGCATGGATTAGAGCTTGAACAACCACGTCCGATCACAATGGGCATGTGGATTGGGGGAGACCGGGACGGGAATCCGTTTGTAACAGCTGAGACCTTGAAGCGTTCAGCAACTATTCAAAGTGAAGTCATTTTGAACTATTACATCGAAAAAATTTCTAAATTATACCGTCATTTCTCCCTTTCAACGAGTCTTTCTAAAACAAGTGAAGCAGTAGCTGAAATGGCAGCCCTATCAAGTGATACATCTGTCTTTCGTGAAAAAGAACCTTACCGTCGAGCTTTCCACTATATCCAATCAAAATTGATCCAAACCTTGGTCAATTTAAAAGAATGGACGATGGTGGGAGAAACCAGAGAAGATCGTTATGCTGTCGAGAGGTTATTAGGAGCAAATGCTCATCAACAAGGGCCAGTTTCTGATTATATCGGCAATCGTATCTCTGGAGCTCTAAAGAAAATTTCTGAGAAAGAAGCTCCAGCTTATGCATCAGCTCAAGAATTTAAAGAAGACCTTGAAAAGATCAAAGATTCCTTGTTAGAAAACAAATCAGAGTATTTGATTTCTGGTGAATTTGCAGAACTTCTAGAAGCCATCGATGTTTTTGGATTCTATCTGGCCTCTATTGATATGCGTCAGGATTCGAGTGTGCATGAAGCCTGTGTGGCAGAATTGCTGAAATCAGCAGGGATTAATGACCATTATTCTGATTTATCAGAGGATGAAAAGTGTCAAGTTCTCTTGAAAGAACTTTTAGAAGATCCCACGTATTTTATCAGCAACCCATGCTGAAAAATCTGAACTGCTTGAAAAAGAATTAGCGATTTTCCAAACGGCCCGTGAATTGAAGGATCGTTTAGGAGAAGAAGTCATTCGTCAAAACATCATTTCTCATGCAACAAGTGTGTCAGATATGTTGGAATTGGCTGTGATGTTGAAAGAAGTGGGCTTAGTCGATACGGAAAAAGCTCGTGTTCAAATCGTACCTTTGTTTGAAACGATCGAAGATTTGGATCATTCAGAAGAAACCATGAGAAGTTACTTGTCTCTTCCGATTGCCAAACGTTGGATTGCTTCTAAGAACAACTACCAAGAGATTATGTTAGGTTACTCTGATTCCAACAAAGATGGTGGATACTTGTCTTCTTGTTGGACCCTCTTTAAAGCCCAACAACAATTGACCGCTATCGGAGATGAGTTTGGAGTGAAGATTACCTTCTTCCATGGTCGTGGTGGTACTGTTGGTCGTGGTGGAGGTCCTACTTATGAAGCCATCACGTCTCAACCATTGAAATCCATTAATGACCGTATCCGCTTAACTGAGCAAGGGGAAGTAATCGGCAATAAATATGGAAATAAAGATGCTGCTTACTACAACCTTGAGATGCTCGTCTCTGCAACCATTAACCGAATGATTGCCGAACAAAAGAGTCCATTCTCTATGTTTGATCGTTTCGGGGAAGTCATGGATAAAGTCGTGAATCGCAGTTACGATATCTATCGTGATTTGGTCTTTGGAAATGAGCACTTCTATGATTACTTCTTTGAATCAAGTCCGATCAAAGCAATTTCAAGCTTTTAATATTGGTTCACGTCCAGCTGCTCGTAAGACCATTACAGAAATTGGTGGTTTGCGTGCTATTCCTTGGGTCTTCTCTTGGTCACAAAGTCGGGTGATGTTCCCTGGTTGGTACGGAGTAGGTTCTAGCTTTAAGGAATTTATCGATGAGGATCCTGAGAATATCGAAACCCTTCGATACATGTATAAAAACTGGCCTTTCTTCCAATCTCTCTTGTCAAATGTGGACATGGTCTTATCCAAAGCTAATATGGATATTGCCTTTGAGTACGCGCAATTGTGTGAAGAAGAAGAAGTGCGCAATATCTATCAGATTATCTTACATGAATGGCAATTGACCAAGGACATCATCTTGATGATTGAGGAACAAGACGAGTTGCTCGCTGAAAATCCTTATTTGAAAGAAAGTTTGGACTATCGGATGCCATACTTTAACGTCTTGAACTATATTCAGTTAGAATTGATTCGACGTCAACGGACTGGCCAACTACCAGCCGATCAAGACAAGCTAATCCATATTACGATCAATGGAGTGGCTACAGGATTACGAAATTCAGGTTAAAAAAAATCGGAACATTGTTCCGATTTTTTTAGTCCCTGATATTAAAGGACCAAAAGGTATGTAATGGCTTAAATAGAAGATTTCAAATGAGAATTTTCAAAGCTAGAACAGGATCTTTCAGCAAGCTGATAAAATAAAAGAAAAGAAGAGGAATAATTAAGAAAATATAGGTAAAAGGCTTGCAATTTTATCTAAAATTCGATAGAATAGTAAGGAAAGTTAGACTGTATTGCCTACTGTCTATCTATAAAATATATTTTATTGGAGGCTTTTACTCAAATGGCAAAAGAAAAATACGATCGTAGTAAACCGCACGTTAACATCGGTACAATCGGACACGTTGACCACGGTAAAACTACCCTAACTGCAGCAATCACAACTGTTTTGGCACGTCGCTTGCCTTCATCAGTTAACCAACCTAAAGACTATGCGTCTATCGATGCTGCTCCAGAAGAACGCGAACGCGGTATCACCATCAACACTGCACACGTTGAGTACGAAACTGCTAAACGTCACTACGCTCACATCGACGCTCCAGGACACGCGGACTACGTTAAACATGATCACTGGTGCCGCTCAAATGGACGGAGCTATCCTTGTAGTAGCTTCAACTGACGGACCAATGCCACAAACACGTGAACACATCCTTCTTTCACGTCAGGTTGGTGTTAAACACTTGATCGTCTTCATGAACAAAGTTGACTTGGTTGACGATGAAGAATTGCTTGAATTGGTTGAAATGGAAATCCGTGACCTTCTTTCAGAATACGATTTCCCAGGTGATGACCTTCCAGTTATCCAAGGTTCAGCTCTTAAAGCTCTTGAAGGTGACTCTAAATATGAAGACATCATCATGGAATTGATGGATACTGTTGATGAGTACATCCCAGAACCAGAACGCGATACTGACAAACCATTGCTTCTTCCAGTCGAAGACGTATTCTCAATCACTGGACGTGGTACAGTTGCTTCAGGACGTATCGACCGTGGTGTTGTTCGTGTCAACGACGAAATCGAAATCGTTGGTATCAAAGACGAAATCCAAAAAGCAGTTGTTACTGGTGTTGAAATGTTCCGTAAACAACTTGACGAAGGTCTTGCAGGGGATAACGTTGGTGTGCTTCTTCGTGGTATCCAACGTGATGAAATCGAACGTGGACAAGTTATCGCTAAACCAGGTTCAATCAACCCACACACTAAATTCAAAGGTGAAGTTTACATCCTTACTAAAGAAGAAGGTGGACGTCATACTCCATTCTTCAACAACTACCGTCCACAGTTCTACTTCCGTACAACTGACGTAACTGGATCTATCGAACTTCCAGCTGGAACTGAAATGGTAATGCCTGGTGATAACGTGACTATCGACGTTGAGTTGATCCACCCAATCGCCGTTGAACAAGGTACTACATTCTCAATCCGTGAAGGTGGACGTACTGTTGGTTCAGGTATGGTTACTGAAATCGAAGCTTAATTCGATCTAGTTCCCAGATTAACAATTATATAGACAGACAGAAAACCCCGTGAAGACGGGGTTTTTATTTTGGTAAAAAGTAAAATGAGCTTGTGCAACCTTTCATTATGACGAAAATTATGGTAAAATAGATAGTATAAAATTAGAAAAAAGAGGTATGTGAAATGTCACGTAAACCATTTATCGCTGGTAACTGGAAAATGAACAAAAATCCAGAAGAAGCAAAAGCATTCGTTGAAGCTGTAGCATCAAAACTTCCTTCAGCTGACCTTGTTGAAGCTGGTATCGCAGCTCCTGCAGTTGACTTGACAACTGTTCTTGCTGCTGCTAAAGGTTCAAACCTTAAAGTTGCTGCCCAAAACACTTACTTTGAAAATGCTGGTGCCTTCACTGGTGAAACTAGCCCACAAGTTTTGAAAGAAATCGGTACTGACTACGTTGTTATCGGTCACTCAGAACGTCGTGACTACTTCCATGAAACTGATGAAGATATCAACAAAAAAGCAAAAGCAATCTTTGCGAACGGTATGCTTCCAATCATCTGTTGTGGTGAAAGCCTTGAAACTTACGAAGCTGGTAAAGCAGCAGAATTCGTAGGGGCTCAAGTTTCAGCTGCTCTTGCTGGATTGACTGCAGAACAAGTCGCTTCAACAGTTATCGCATACGAACCAATCTGGGCGATCGGTACTGGTAAATCAGCTTCACAAGACGACGCACAAAAAATGTGTAAAGTTGTTCGTGACGTTGTAGCTGCTGACTTTGGTCAAGAAGTGGCTGATAAAGTACGTGTTCAATACGGTGGTTCAGTTAAACCTGAAAACGTTGCTGAATACATGGCTTGTCCAGACGTTGACGGAGCTCTTGTGGGTGGTGCATCACTTGATCCAGAAAGCTTCTTGGCATTGCTTGACTTCGTTAAATAATAACATCTAAAAGGCGAGAGATTTCTCGTCTTTTTTTATAGTAGAAAAGACCAGCTTCAAAGCTGGTCTTTTGAGTTAGGAACGTCCTAATAGTTTCTTAATGAGAGAAATCAGTTGTATTTCAGAGGACGTGGATAATAACGGAAGGTCCCCATCTTACGGACGATGTAACCATTGAAGTTTTGTTTGAAACGAAGAACACCGTCTGACCCGTCAAAGATTCCTTGAATACCTAGGAAGTTATATCTTGGGATGCCACGTTTGATGGTTTCAAGCATCATATATTCCTGGAGAACAGCAGGAGCATAGAACTTATTAAATTCTGTATAAGAGCCACTGAATAAATAGGTGGATTCTTGTGGCATATAGACGAAGAGGCTACCTGCAAGAATGACGTCTTGATCTCCATATTTTTCAATATATTCTTTTGCTTCCTGTTTTCTCACCTCAAAGGTATCAAACTGGCTAGAGAATTCACGAAGTTGATTTTGTTTTTTCTCTGAATTGGGGTTGACTTCAAGATCCTTCTGTAATTTCTCAATCTTCTGTGCTAGTTTTCCTTGGTCTTTTTCAAGATTCGTGTAGTAATGGTGGAAGTTCAGTGTTGCGATCATGAAATCTGCATTGTCGCCAAAACTGTCATAGAAAGTTTGGTAATAATCCAAGGTCTTATCCTGATAGTCGCGACGGTCACTGGTAGAGGAAGTAATATCCTTAAAGAGTTGCAGTTCATCTCGGTTTAATCGTTTCAGTTCAATACCGAAAGATTTGGCTTTTTTGACAAGTGGCTTTCCTTTTTTACTGAAGCTCTTGAGAAGATTTTTTTCGGTGATACCCTCCATATCTTTCACATAATGCCAATCACCTTCTCCACCTGGATAACCTGTTGTTAAACCATCATGCTGATAGCCCAATTTTTTAAGGGTATCCATGAAATGGGTTTGCTCTTCACTGGTTGGATTGCCGTCACTGTCAAAAGTTTGATAGGTATCATAGGGCTTAATAACGAGTTCAATAGCTCCATTTTCTTTCGCATAGTCTTTTAAAGCTGCATAGAAGGGTTCTAGCATAGCCTCCTCTTGGTAAAGGGGGCCAGAATTGATTTCCATATGGAGACCACCTGTCATAGGAAGACTGTACAAGATCGCTGCCACTTGGACTTGATCTTTCTTGTTTCCAAGCGATAAATTGGACCGTGTTTCCTCGCTTTTCAAGCAGATCTGCCATTTCAGCAGACTGGATAAAAGAGCGATGGGAGACAGTATTTGCAAATGAGGTAAATTCTTCTTTTGAAATTGTCGTAAGAGTCATGTAACTTATTTACTCCTTAATTTTTCCGGATCTTGTAGACTTTGTTTACAAGTGGATAGAGTGGACTGGTTGGGAGGTTGAATTCCCCAACAAATTCTTCAATGACAGGATTAAATTTAGATTTGAAATGATAGAGACCACCATCGAGTGAATTTTCAATGCCCCCCATATTTTGCCAAGAAGCACCACGATCAAAAGCGTGTTGGGCAGTTTCATACCAGGTGAGGATGGCAGGTTGGTAACGGCGGAATTCTTCATCCATCCCTGCATAAACATTTTCAGACGTCCCACCGAATTCAAGGGTTAAGGTCCCAGATAAAGGAACGACCTGTCTACCTGCTTGGAGATGCTGTTCAAGAAATTGCAGTTCTTCCTCTATCCGCTCTTTTTCTTTTTGGTTATTCTCAACCTTGCCAGGCTTTGTTTTTTCTGTGAATTTTTCAGCCTCTGCCTTGTTTTTTTCAAGATCTTTTATAAGGGAGCTTTTCCGTTTCTCGAGATCTAGAGTAGACAAGGTAATGTAGGATTGTCCTTGGTAGGTTGTGAGTAGTTTTTCGTAGTAGTCTTTTCCACGTAAATGAATGCTTTTACGAGCTTCAGTCTTTTTCATGAGAGAAGCAAAGTCCTCCAACAATTCAGTCCCGCCAAATTGGACTTGGATCCCTTTGTTTCGAGCAGTTCGGATGGCTTGTCGAGTAGATTTGAAAGATCTTGCTCAGTGAAAAACTCTTTGTGGATATTCGCTTGAAAGCGTGGTTGGATATTTTCTGCCATATCACTGGTTCGGCCAGTCCATTCAATCCCTTCTTTAGTTAGGGTATCGATTACTGCTTGCACATCAGTGGTTTCCGTATTTTCTTGTCCAATCAATTGTTTACTCAAGAAAAGACTTGGATCAAATTTCACAAACAAGGCCTTGTATTGTTTGGCTATCTTTTTAAGGGACTGGATCACATATGAAACCAGCTCCTTGTTTTGGTAATCCATGATGGGGCCTCGAGGAATGTAGAGCATGGAAAAGCCAAGTGGCAGGGGTTGAATCAAGATGCTTGCAACAGCGACTAATTGGTCTTCTTGATAAAAACCAACCCGTTCATTTCCCCAATTATCTTTGATTTTTGCCCATGAGCTGCTTTGTAAGAGATTGGTTTGGTCACTCTGAATAACAAAGTCGTCATGCTCACTAGCAGAAATTCCTAGCTGGTAATGGTACATTTCTTATAATACCCACTTTCTAATGGCGTATGCAACGCCAGATTCATCATTTGATTTGGTAATAGTTGTAGCAATTTTTTTAAGAGCTGGATTGCCATTTTCCATAACGACAGCATGTCCCACGACTTCTAGCATGGAACGGTCATTTTCTTCATCTCCGATAGCCATGGTTTCATCTTGCTGGATTCCAAGTCGTTCAGCTAGATGAAGAAGGGCAGCTCCCTTATTGGTCGTTTTTCCTAGAATTTCTAAATAAAAAGGGGCTGATTTGACCATGGTGAAGCGGTCCTGAAATTCTTTTGGGATTTTTTGCAATCGCAGTATCCAGAATATCTGGTTCATCGATATACATGGCCTTGACAAATTCTTTTCTCTCGAACTTCTTCAGGCGTCCGGTAATAAAGGGGCATATTGACCAGTTGAGATTCATGAATGGTGTAGCGTCCGATATCGCGATTGCTGGTATAGATGCCGTCTTTAGTAATAGCATGAGAGTGGATTTGGAGTTTGTTAGCAAGAGCCTCGATATCGAGATAGTCCTCATAATTTAAAAGGTCTTTGATGAGTTCTTTTCCCGTAGCAGTTTCTTGCACCAGACCGCCATTAAAGGTAATGACATAGTCTCCAGGATCCATCAAATGGAGTTCTTTTAAAAGTTTTGAGACCCCTGCGATAGGACGACCAGTTGTGATCACGATTTTAACGCCTGCGGCTTTAGCGTCTTGAATGGCTTCAAATACGGAAGGTGTGATCTCTTTTTTTGAATTGAGAAGTGTACCGTCGATATCGATCGCCACTAATTTAATGGACATCCGTCTCTCCTGTAAAATAATCATTGGTAATGTAAGAAGTGAATTCTTCTACTTGCTTACTGAAAAGTCCATTAACCTCCAGCATTTCTTTGGGGAAATAGAAGCGGTTGTCCCCATAGCGAGTTCCTGCTAAAGCAGCGACGAGTGGAGACAACTGAGACAATTCAGCGAGACTCCCATCTTTTCGGATCATCTCGATCTGGGTCCGCGGTTTTTCAAGCTCTGGTCGATAAATATCGTAGGGCAGGTCGAAATTTTGATGAATAGCTGTGTAGTAGGTTGGATTAAACCCAACCTCTTTGATCAGTTTTTCAAGGATTGCTAAGTCTTTCCGCTTATCTTCTGTAAATAGAATCGACTTAAAGACTTTCCGATTGATATAGCGCTGAGCAAGATCAGACAGGATGGTATCCGGGCTATCCATCCAGACTTGGAAATAGGTATTCATCACACCGTCATCTAGATTTAGGTAGTCTTGAATGGTGACCTCTTCTTCAAAAAATGGAATCAAGCGAGGTGAAGTCAGTTGAAAATACTCTTTCTGATCTGGATAAATGGTTCTAGCGCGTTTGAGTAGATTTTGAAGGAGGACTTCCATGGCACGAGTAGCCGGGTGGAAGTAGACCTGCATATACATTTGGTAACGGCTGACCACGTAATCCTCGACAGCGTGCATGCCATTTTGTTGGAAGGCAATGCCATTTTCAATCGGTCGAATGACGCGCAAAATACGGGTCAAGTCAAATTTTCCATAGGAAGCACCCGTAAAGTAGGCATCCCGCAGTAAATAATCCATCCGGTCCACATCAATTTGACTAGAAATCAATTGCACCACTTGTTTATTGGGATAGGTATGATCAATGACGCTGGCTACACGATTTGGGAAATCAGGTGCTACCTGTAAGAGGATCTGATTGACCTCCGTCTCTGGACTGGTGATGATCAGCTGGGTCATTTTTTCATGATCGGTCCCAAAGAGTCCTTCGAAGGTATGAGAATAGGCACCATGTCCAATGTCATGAAGAAGAGCGGCTGTCATGGTCAGTAAGTTTTCATCAGAATTCCATTGCTCTGCATACTTTTCCTCAAAAATGGACAGAATGCGTCTTGAAATTTCATAGGCGCCAAGACAGTGAGAAAAACGACTATGCTCCCCACCGTGGAAGGTAAAACCAGATGTCCCCAGTTGTTTGATGCGGCGTAGTCGTTGAAATTCTTTACTATTAATTAATTGATAAATGATGGGATGATCCACATGAACGTAATCATGCACGGGATCGCGAAAGACTTTTTCATTCATGGGTCTATTATAGCAAAAAAAAGCCTATTTTGCGATCTAGAGGCTAATAGGGGCAGTCAAAATGCGTAAAATTTGATAGAATAGTAAGGCAAGAAAAGAAGAGAAGGAGACAAAGATGCAGATTCGCATTCAAAATACCATTCGATTTGGAGAAGAAATGGAAATCGTTGATCAGTACTATCAAGGTGAATGGAAGGAAAAAGCAGGTTTTCAATATCTCTTGTATACCAATGAAGAAGATGAAAAAGTTGCTTTGAAATTTTCCAACGATGAATTGGTCATGACACGATTCTCAAGTCCTAAATCCATCATGCGTTTCTACAAAAATGAAGATGGTGGGGCAATCATCCCAACTCCGATGGGTATTCAGCAATTTTTGATTACAACAGATCTCTTTCAATTAGAGGATGGGCATTTGCAAGTCTCTTATCGCTTGTTAACTCTCGATGGAGAACAGGAATTTGCCAATTATCAATTACTGGTTGAATGGGAAGAATAGACCTCATTAAATTATTAGAGATCCCGCTTGCTTTATTCTACAAAAATGGTATAATAAAACCACTCAAGGGAGTAGCTGGCGGTTTTCCGCGATAGTGTCGTCATTACGAAATTATTTCCGGCACTATATTAAACGGCGAGACTTGTTTTTTCAAACAGGTCTCTTTTTTGTGCAAAAGAGACCTAGTAGAAAGCTATAAGGAGGAAACTATTTTGTCAAAAGAACAAAATAAAGCTTTGTTTTATACACAGAGCAAAGAAGAAGTTCTAAAGGAATTGGACTCTTCAATTGAAGGCTTGTCAACTGCTCAAGCTCAAGAACGTTTAGCGACTTATGGTCATAATGAACTGGACGAAGGTGAAAAACGTAGCCTCTTGTCTAAGTTTATCGATCAGTTTAAAGATTTGATGATCATCATCTTGTTGATCGCCGCAGCTCTCTCTGTGATCACAGAAGGAATGGACGGCCTTACAGATGCCATGATCATCTTAGCCGTTGTTGTTTTGAACGCAGCTTTTGGTGTCTACCAAGAAGGACAAGCCGAAGCAGCTATCGAAGCACTGAAAAACATGTCTAGTCCATTAGCGCGTGTCCGCCGTGATGGTCACGTGATTGAAATTGATTCCAAAGAATTGGTCCCAGGGGATATCGTTCTTCTGGAAGCTGGAGATGTGGTTCCTGCTGATATGCGCTTGTTGGAAGCAGCTTCTCTTAAGATCGAAGAAGCAGCTCTTACAGGGGAATCGGTTCCAGTTGAAAAAGATGTGACTGGCCTTGTTGAGGCAGATGCTGGTATCGGAGACCGTGTCAATATGGGTTACCAAAACTCAAATGTAACTTATGGTCGTGGTATTGGTGTCGTAACAAACACTGGTATGTATACTGAAGTTGGTAAGATTGCGGATATGTTGGCAAATGCCGATGAGACAGAAACACCATTGAAGCAAAGCTTGGAACAATTATCTAAAGCCTTGACTTACTTAATCGTTGTGATTGCGATTATCACTTTCTTAGTTGGTGTATTCGTTCGTGGTGAACATCCGTTGGAAGGCTTGATGGTTGCGGTTGCTCTTGCGGTTGCTGCGATTCCAGAAGGACTCCCTGCTATTGTAACCATCGTTCTCTCTTTGGGAACAACAACCCTTGCCAAACGCAATTCGATTGTTCGTAAATTGCCAGCCGTTGAAACACTTGGTTCAACAGAAATCATCGCATCTGATAAAACAGGTACTTTGACCATGAACCAAATGACGGTTGAAAAAGTGTATACCAACGGTCAATTACAAAGTGCAGCAACCGAAATTGGAGCAAGCAACAATACACTTCGCATCATGAACTTTGCCAATGATACCAAAGTGGATCCATCTGGTAAGTTGATTGGGGACCCAACAGAGACTGCTTTGGTACAGTTTGGTTTAGACCACAATTTTGATGTTCGTGAAGCCTTGAAGGATGAGCCACGTGTAGCTGAATTGCCATTTGACTCTGACCGTAAGCTTATGTCTACGATCCATAAGGAAGCTGACGGTTCATACTTTATCGCTGTCAAGGGGGCTCCTGACCAATTGCTCAAACGTGTGACGCGTATTGAAGTCAATGGGGAAGTTCGTCCTATCACGGATGAAGATAAGAAAGCTATCCTTGCTACCAACAAAGACTTGGCTAAACAAGCCCTTCGTGTCTTGATGATGGCTTATAAGACAAGCAATGAAATTCCAACCTTGGAATCTGAAATTGTTGAGTCTGACCTGATCTTCTCTGGTTTGGTCGGCATGATTGACCCTGAGCGTCCAGAAGCAGCAGAAGCTGTTCGTGTCGCTAAGGAAGCAGGTATCCGTCCAATCATGATCACGGGTGACCACCAAGATACAGCAGAAGCTATTGCCAAACGTCTTGGAATCATCGATCCAAATGATACAGAAGACCATGTCTTCACAGGGGCTGAGTTGAATGAACTCTCTGATGAAGAATTCCAAAAAGTCTTCAAGCAATACTCTGTCTATGCGCGTGTATCACCTGAACACAAGGTTCGAATCGTGAAAGCTTGGCAAAATGAAGGAAAAGTTGTTGCCATGACAGGGGATGGGGTCAACGATGCACCATCACTTAAGACAGCTGACATCGGTATCGGTATGGGGATTACAGGTACAGAAGTTTCTAAGGGAGCTTCAGACATGGTCCTTGCAGATGATAACTTTGCAACCATTATCGTAGCGGTAGAAGAAGGACGTAAGGTCTTCTCAAATATCCAAAAATCTATCCAATACCTCTTGTCTGCCAATATGGCTGAGGTCTTCACCATTTTCTTTGCAACCCTCTTTGGATGGGATGTTCTTCAACCAGTACATCTTCTCTGGATTAACCTGGTTACCGATACTCTTCCAGCCATCGCTCTTGGTGTGGAACCAGCTGAGCCAGGTGTCATGACCCACAAACCTCGTGGACGTAAATCTAACTTCTTTGACGGTGGGGTCTTTGGAGCCATTCTTTATCAAGGTGTCTTCCAAACCATGCTGGTTCTTGGTGTTTATGGCTGGGCCTTGCTCTCTCCAGAACATGCGACTCGTGCAGAAATCCATGCAGATGCTTTGACCATGGCCTTTGCAACTCTTGGTTTGATCCAATTGCTCCATGCCTTTAACGTTAAATCTGTTTACCAATCGATCTTTAAAGTGGGACTCTTCAAGAACAAGACCTTTAACTGGTCGATTCCAGTTGCCTTTGTTCTCTTGATGGCGACCATCATTGTCCCTGGATTTAACAAACTCTTCCATGTCTCTCATTTGAGTTTGACACAATGGTTAGCTGTTATGATTGGTTCGCTCTTGATTGTTGTTCTCGTTGAGATTGTTAAAGCCGTTCAACGTGCACTTGGAAAAGATAAAAACGCTATTTAAACATAAAAAAAGTCATCTTTGGATGGCTTTTTTTGCGGGCAAAATAGACTGGGCATATTTCTTGAGGTACGTGTGGATTTTTGATAAACTAGTCAACAGTTTGAAGAAAGGAAACTTAGTTATGAAAAAGTTTTTTGCTGAAGTAATCGGCACATTTATGCTTGTCTTTATCGGGACTGGCGCAGTTGTTTTTGGAAATGGAACAGAAGGTCTGGGACATTTAGGAATTGCCTTGGCATTCGGTTTATCCATTGTTGCAGCAGCTTACTCAATTGGGACTGTTTCTGGTGCCCACTTGAACCCGGCTGTTTCGATTGCCATGTTTGTGAACAAACGCTTGTCATCTAAAGACTTGGTTAATTATATTGCAGCGCAAGTAGTGGGTGCGGTTCTCGCATCTGCAACAGTACTCTTCCTCTTGTCAAATTCAGGTATGTCAACAGCTAGTCTTGGTGAAAATGCCCTAGCGAAGGGGGTGACTCCATTTGGCGGATTCTTGTTTGAAGTAATTGCTTCCTTTATCTTTATTTTGGTCATCATGACAGTGACATCAGCTACCAAAGGTAATGACAAGATCGCTGGTCTTGTGATCGGTTTGAGCTTGACTTTGATTATTCTTGTTGGTTTGAACATTACAGGACTTTCTGTTAACCCAGCTCGTAGCTTGGCACCTGCCCTCTTTGTTGGTGGTGCAGCCCTTCAACAAATTTGGATCTTTATCTTGGCTCCAATTGTCGGTGGTGTTCTGGCTGCAATCGTTGCAAAAAATCTCTTGGATACAGAAGAGTAAAAAAATTGGTCCCAGAGGGACCAATTTTTTTATAGTTTCAAGGATCGTCATGGCTTGAGAAAATTCATGAGCGAGCTGTTTTTTCTTGTATGCTTTAAATTCGGGGAGGTCTTTGATTCTGCGATAGCGTTTGTAGGGATCGTATCGTTTTGGAAAATCATATTCAGGAAAAAGCTTCGAAAAAAATTGTTTGCAGAGCTCCCATTCTCGGACATAGCCTAAAGGTCTGGCATGATAGGTGATGGTGTCAATCGTTGTCTGTCTGGACATTCGGTGGTGGCTATGACCAAAAATCACTTCTCTGACAGGATATTGTCTAAAAAGCTCATGAAAGGCTTGGCTCCCTAGAAAAAGCATTAAAGCGTTCAAAAATTAAGGGTGGCGCAGGAGAAACTGACTATGAGGCACAAAGTGCATGGCGATGATCAGGGGTTGATCCACTTGCATGAGTTCTGTTTCGAGCTCTTGCAACAGACGTTGGGTAATGGCTGGATCAGATCCCATTCGTTGGAGACGTCTGTCAAACCAAAAACAGATTCTTTGGTTTGGAGATGTTTTTTTGGGGAGAGATAGTAGGAACAAAGCTGTAGTCATACCAGCCCGAAAAAGGCAAGAAGCGTATGATTGGAGAAAGGAATCTTTTGAAATTCAAAAGGTCTCATGGCTTTCTTCTGATAGGCCCAGCATATCATGATTTCCCAAGCTAAAGGTCACTAGGAAGGTGACATTGAGTTGGTCTAAAAAAATTCCTGTGAGGTCTTTTTCAAAGCCGTTGGCAATATCTCCTGCAATATGGAGATGTTGAATTTTTTTGTCCTTGAAAAGAGTGATCAGGGTCTCTAATTCTTCTTTACCGAAGTTGTTCGAATCAATATGTAAATCGGACATAAAAGCTACTATTGTCATGCTACCAGTCTAGCATAAGAGGATCTTTTTTTCTAACAATTAGGTTACAAATGAATGGAAAAATGTTGAAAATTAGCTGGCTTGGCAGTAGTCAACCAGCAGATCCAATATTGGAAGGTGGGCAAATAGTGAAGGTTATGATATAATAGACTAGATACATAGAAAGAGGTACTTATGGACATTTCAGAAATTCGTCAAAAAATTGACGCAAATCGTGAAAAATTAGCTTCTTTCAGGGGGTCTCTTTGACTTAGAGGCATTGGAAGAAGAAATTGCCATTTTAGAAAATAAAATGACAGAACCTGATTTTTGGGATGATAACATTGCTGCGCAAAAAACATCTCAAGAATTAAATGAACTCAAGCAGACCTATGAAAATTTCCATCAAATGGTGGATCTCTTTGATGAGTCAGAAATCTTACTGGACTTTTTGGCAGAAGACGATTCGGTCAAGGAAGAATTGATCGAGAAGTTGGAGGAGCTGGATAAACGTATGACCAGCTATGAGATGACCTTGCTATTGTCTGAACCCTATGACAATAATAATGCCATCCTAGAAATCCACCCAGGTTCAGGAGGAACAGAGGCTCAGGACTGGGGCGACATGCTTCTTCGGATGTATACTCGTTTTGGGAATGCTCATGGCTTCAAGGTTGAAGTCTTGGACTATCAGGCTGGAGATGAGGCTGGAATCAAGTCGGTGACCCTATCCTTTGAAGGGCCACATGCATACGGTCTTCTGAAATCTGAAATGGGGGTACACCGTTTGGTTCGGATCTCTCCATTTGACTCCGCTAAACGTCGTCATACCTCCTTTACATCTGTTGAGGTCATGCCCGAATTAGACGATACCATCGAAGTCGAAGTTCGTGATGATGATATCAAGATGGACACCTTCCGCTCTGGTGGAGCTGGTGGACAAAACGTCAACAAGGTTTCTACAGGGGTGCGCTTGACCCACATTCCGACAGGGATTGTAGTGGCGTCCACCGTGGATCGGACCCAATACGGGAACCGTGATCGTGCGATGAAGATGTTGCAAGCTAAACTCTACCAATTAGAGCAAGAGAAAAAAGCAGCAGAAGTGGATTCTCTAAAAGGGGATAAAAAAGAAATCACCTGGGGAAGTCAAATCCGCTCCTATGTTTTTACCCCTTACACCATGGTTAAGGATCACCGGACCAACTACGAAGTAGCACAGGTGGATAAGGTGATGGATGGAGATATCGATGGCTTTATTGATGCCTATCTCAAATGGCGTCTCCAATAACCTAGAGGGGAATCAACCAGAAAAGAATGAAAGGAATTTCATTACATGTCAATGATTGAAATGAAAGATGTTGTCAAAAAGTATGACAACGGGACGACGGCCCTTCGCGGGGTCTCTGTCCAAATTGAACCAGGAGAATTTGCCTACATCGTAGGACCTTCTGGTGCAGGGAAGTCGACCTTTATTCGACTTTTATACCGTGAAGTCAAACACGATAAAGGAAGTTTGAAAGTAGCTGATTTTGATTTGGATAAAATCAAAAAAACGCGATATTCCTATGTTGCGACGCAATGTGGGAGTGGTCTTCCAAGATTATAAATTGCTTCCAAAGAAAACCGTTTATGAAAATATTGCCTACGCTATGCAAGTTATCGGTGAGCGCCGTCGCAATATTAAAAAAAGCGTGTGATGGAAGTTTTGGATCTTGTCGGATTGAAACACAAGGTCCGCTCATTCCCGAATGAATTGTCCGGTGGGGAGCAACAACGGATTGCGATTGCTCGTGCGATCGTCAACAATCCGAAAGTCTTGATTGCGGATGAGCCAACGGGGAACTTGGACCCAGATAATTCATGGGAAATCATGAATCTTTTGGAGCGGATTAATCTGCAAGGGACCACAGTATTGATGGCGACCCACAATAGCCAGATTGTAAATACTTTACGTCACCGTGTCATCGCGATTGAAAATGGTCGTGTAGTGCGTGATGAAGCGGAAGGAGAGTACGGATACGATGATTAGAAGATTTTTCCGACACTTAATCGAATCGCTTAAAAGCTTGAAACGAAATGGTTGGATGACGATTGCAGCGGTCAGCTCGGTTATGATTACCCTTAGCTTGGTTGCTATTTTCGCCTCTGTTATTGCTAATACTATTAAGCTTTCAGATGATATTCAAAACAGTGTGCGGGTTGTAGTATACATGCGCAAAGATATTCAAGATCAGAGCGAGCAGATTGAAAAAGACGGTCAAACCGTGACCAATGAAAACTACCATAAGGTCTACGATGCTCTGACAGCCATGAAACATGTTGACAAGGTTGATTTTTCTAGCAAGGAAGAACAGTATGATAAACTGATCAAAACGGCTGGGAACAACTGGAAGATTTTTGATGGAGATGCCAATCCTCTCTATGATGCTTATTATGTAGAGACGACTGCTCCAAAATATGTGAAGCAAGTCTCAGCAGATGCTAAAAAAATTGAAGGAGTTTCTGAGGTTAAAGATGGTGGGGTCGATACCCAACGCTTGTTTGCTCTTGGAACCTTCATCCGAAACTGGGGCTTGATTGGTGTAGCTTTATTGATCTTCATCGCAGTCTTCTTGATTTCGAATACCATTCGGATTACCATCATTTCACGTAGTCGTGAGATTAAGATTATGCGACTGGTAGGAGCAAAAAATGGCTATATTCGTGCACCATTCCTTTTAGAAGGTGCTTGGATCGGTCTCTTGGGAGCCTTGGTTCCTTCAGCTTTGGTCTTCTATGTTTATAATGTTGTCTATACATCAATGAACAATAACTTGGCAGATCAAAACTTGTATCTCTATAGTCCTCATCTTTTGGTACCGATCATGGTCGGGTGGCCTCTTTGGATTAGGAATTTTGATTGGAGCGATTGGTTCTTCAATCTCCATGAGACGTTTTCTTAAGATATAATAAAAAAGCAAGTTCACACTTGCTTTTTTTGTCTACTTTATGAGGACAGGAAGGATGATACAGGACTCTTTAGGATTGTCTAAAGAAGGGATTGAACATCTTCTCGTGACCAATAGAAGTCTCAGGGCCATGCCCGGGATAGACAGTGTAGGAAGATGGAAGGGTAAAGAGTTCTTCTCTGATACTGCTAAGTAACTGTGCCGCGTTCCCTGTCGGAAGATCGGTCCGTCCAATGGTTTCGCGAAAAAGGGCATCACCGGATAGAACCAGGTGATCCTCAGGAAAGACGATAGAGACTCCTCCTGCAGAGTGGCCTGGTGTCTCCAGAACATAAAAGTGGAAATCAGCTATTTGGTAATCGGAGCGAATGTCATAAAGGAAGTCGGCCTCCTTGCATACAACATCTTCTAAATCCGCATGACGATCCAAACCAGATAAATTATCGACAGGAGAAGACAACCAACTGGCTTCTGCTGAATGGACATAAACAGGTGGGAAATGATAGGTCTGACGAACCTTTTCAAGACTCATAATGTGATCGTAATGCGTATGGGTTAAAAGAATCGCTACGATTGGGTTTTCCGATGCGATCAATTTGTTTTTTTGAATAGTCGCCCAGTCGCTACCTGGATCGACAAGAATGAGGGAGTGGTCATTTTCAAGGTAGTAGGTGTTTTCATAAGCTACAGGATTAACAGTACGATAGATTTTCATAAGGACTCCTTTCTAGAATAGTGTATCAAATTGCAAGGAAAATAACAGGATTGAAGTCAACATGAAAGGAGAAAAAAATCTGCAGAGCTTGCTCAAACGTGATATAATTTTAAGTATTATGACAAGACAGAAACGGAAATATGCCATTGTGGATCTGGAAGCGACCAGTGCTGGAAGCAATGCTAAGATCATTCAGGTTGGGATTGTCATCATCGAAGATGGGAGGATTACGCAATCCTATGAGACGGATGTGAATCCCCACGAACGATTGGATGAGCATATCAAACAATTGACTGGCCTGACAGATGCTCGCTTGAAAAAAGCACCAGAGTTTGCACAAGTGGCAAAAGAAATTTTTGAATTAATAGAAGATGCCGTCTTTGTGGCCCATAATGTCAAATTTGATGCGAATTTATTAGCAGAAGCCCTCTTTTGGGAAGGATTTGAGCTAACGACTCCTCGGATTGATACGGTTGAATTGTCTCAAATTTTCTATCCGACTTTAGAACGCTACAATTTAGGAGCGCTTGCAGCTGAACTGGAAATTGAGTTGCACCATGCTCACTCCGCTTTAGCGGATGCTATGGCAACAGCCCAGCTGCTGTTGAAATTGAGAGAGAAAATTGCGAGCTTGCCAAGAGGATTGATCGAAAAACTTCTTTCGATGGCAGATTGTTTGATTTATGAATCACGACTCTTAATAGAAGATGCGCTTGAAGACAGTAGCCTTTTTTTACCAGCTCATTTAGTAGAAGTTCATGGTCTCTATCTGCGAAAGCCACAGCAGTTTTTAGAAAGTCGTCATTTGTCTGAACAGTTTGAACTCAATATGCAGCTGTTGGGAATGGAGGCTTATCCGGAGCAGAGAGAATTTGTTGCTTATATCGAGGATAGTTTGCAACAGCCACTTCCGAGTTTTATTGAAGCGCCAACGGGTATTGGGAAGACCTATGCCTATCTATTAACGCTTTTGGCGAAAACCTCCAAGCGCATTCTTGTCAGTGTTCCAACTAAAATTCTTCAGGATCAAATTATGAAGAAGGAAGGAAAGACCATCCAAGATCTTTTTCCAAATTCCCTTTCATAGCCTGAAAAGTCCCAAGGATTACATCCAACTCGATAAATTTTTATGAGGCCTTACAGAGTGAGTCAGATAATGGGATGATTCGACGCTTTTAAAAATGCAACTGTTGGTTTGGCTGACGATGACAGAAACGGGAGAGTTCAGTGAAATTGGCCAACTCTATCGTCATCTTCATTTTGTAGCTGACATTTGCCACGATGGCCAATTGTCGAAGCGTTCACTTTTTTATCAGGAAGATTTTTGGCGTCTCGGCCAGGAAAAAGTGAAAACCAGCCGGGTAATTCTGACTAATCATGCCTATCTGTTGACCCGTCTAGAGGATGATAAGAGTCTACTTCAAGAGTCTGTTCTGGTAGTGGATGAAGCGCAAAAACTCTTCTTTGCTTTGGAGCAGTTTTCACAGAGAGAAGAAACCTTGCAATCTCTTCTTCTAAGCTTGCAACACGCTATTGAAGAGGAAAAAGATCTTCTGCAGCGACGGTTGCTGGAGAGTATTCAATTTGAACTAAATGCCTGCTCTAAGGAAGTTGTACAAGGAAAAACAGCGATCTTATCAGATCAAACAGTGGCAAAAATTCGACAGGATGTCTCAGAATTAAAAAACGAATCTCTAGAGAATCTAAGGGAATTGTTTGATGAGCGTTACCATACCTTTTGGATGGACAAGGAAGTGGTCGAAAGCCACCAGATTCTTCGTCTCCATGGAGGAGTTGAGGACTTGCTATCCTTTAAGGAGTTTGTGCCTGAAGAAGTGCCCGTGCTCTTTGTATCAGCGACGATCGCGATCAGTAAAAAGGTGCATTTACCTGCCCTTTTGGGATACCAAGAGCAGCAAATCTACCGGGTGCCAATAACAGTCAAACAACACCAGGAATTGTTGGTGCCGATAGATTTTCCAGATGTCGTTTCTTTATCTTCCGTGGAGTATGCAGGAGAGATTTGTCAGCTCATCGATGAACTCCTTTCCTCTAAGAAAACCAATTTTTCTTTTGTTTACCTCAAAAGAATTGTTACTGGAGACGTCAAACGCATTGAAGTTTCCTCATTTGGCCCAGTATCGAAATGGCGATGCAGCTAATATTAAGCGACGATTTGACCGAGGAGAAAGCTCTATTTTATTGGGAACAGGAAGCTTCTGGGAGGGAGTCGATTTTTCCCAACAAAAAGAAGTGATTCAAATCATCACGCGCCTTCCTTTTGATAACCCCAAAGATTATATGGTTCAAAAGCTGAATACAAAACTCAGAGAACAGGGGAAAAATCCCTTTTATGACTATAGTCTTCCAGTCGCGATTTTAAGACTTAAACAGGCTATTGGGAGAACCAGCCGTTTTCAAGATCAGGAATCGTTGGTCCTCTTATTGGATCAGCGGGTGGTGACCAAACGATATGGAAAAACAAATTTTAGATGGTTTGCAGCAAGTGTTGCCCCTTCACACGACAGTGAGAGAGCGACTTGTTGAGCAAGCAGCTGACTTTTTTGAAAGGAATTGAGAGAATGAAAAATAAAGGATTTGGACTTGCAATTGCATTTGTACTGGCTCTTTGTGCCATGTTTTTGGGAACTTTCTTTCCCATCATTGGCTCCAGTGTCTTTGCTTTGATTTTAGGAATTGTCCTCAATGAATTAGTAGATTTGCCAGAGAATTCACGACCAGGACTGAACTGGTCCGGTAAGAAATTATTGCAGTATTCGATTATCTTCATGGGATTTAGCTTGCCGATTGCGACGGTTGCCTCTACAGGCTTGTCTTCTTTGAAGATTAGTCTGCCAACGATAACAGTTGCCTTTCTTGCAGCGATGATCTTTGGGAAAGTCTTCCATCTGAAATCTCACCTACGGACCTTAATTGGGATTTGGAACAGCTATTTGTGGTGGATCTGCTATCGCAGCAGCTGCGCCGATCATTGAAGCAGACGAAGAGGAAATTGCCTTATCTATGTCAACTATCTTCTTCTTCAACATTTTGGCTGTCTTTATCTTTCCAGTATTAGGGCATTTATGGCATATGTCTAATTTTCAATTTGGCCTCTGGTCAGGAACAGCCATTAACGATACGTCATCAGTTGTAGCAGCAGCGTTTTTCTTATAGTAAAGCGGCGGGTGAAATGGCGACCATTGTTAAGTTAACACGCGCCCTGATGATTGTACCAGTTTGTTTGGGCTTGATCGGTTTAAAATGGTATCGGAGTAAACAACAAGGAAGAAACAAAGGAATGTTAAAGAAAATTATTCCTTGGTTCATCATCTGGTTTATTGTGGCTTCTATTCTTTCTTCTATTGGCCTGGTACCTAAAGTGGTTCTACCTTACTTAAAGGACCTTTCTCACCTCTTTATGGCCATGGCCTTGGTCGGAATCGGAAGCAAGGTTTCTTGGAAACAGTTCCGTGCAGCAGGAGCAGCCCCCCTTCTAGTAGGGTTGATTGCTTGGTTTTGTGTAGCAGGATCTAGCTTGATTCTACAAATGTTGTTCTATTAATTGATTTGATGATTCTCACAGAAAGGAACGTGAATGAAGAAACATCATTTTTTGACGATTCACCTGGATTATTCGATCATTGGGATTGTCTTCGCCCTTCTCATGATTGGGATTTTATCTGTTTATGTAGCAGTTTCTCATGACTATCCCCAAATGGTGTGGCCTTTTTTAGGGCAGCAATTGGCCTGGATTGGTGTGGGATGTGTCATTTGCCTGATTGTGACGATTTTTAGCACGAAATTTCTTTGGAAAATCACTCCCTTTCTTTACCTGCTTGGCCTGGCCTTGATGGTTCTTCCCCTTGTTTTTTATAATCCCAACTTGGTAGCTTCAACAGGAGCTAAAAACTGGGTGGCTTATGGGAACATCACCTTATTTCAGCCTTCAGAATTTATGAAGATTCCCTTCATCCTGATGCTGTCACGCTCTATTGTCCGATTTTTCCAAAGAAATAAGGGGCGTGAGCGATTATTACGACAAGATTGGTTTTTGATTCTAGAGTTGACCATCTATACGATTCCGGTCTTTGCCTTATTGGCTCTCCAGCAGGACTTGGGAACGGCCTTAGTATTCTTGGCCATCTTTTGCGGGCTTAGTGCTCGTTTCAGGAGTTTCCTGGAAAATTATCTTGCCGGTCATCTTGCTTCTGGCAGGTGGGTTAGCAGGCTTTCTCTTCCTCTTTCTTTCAGAAGGGGGTCGAGCTTTTCTGCACCAGCAAGTAGGGATGCCAACCTATCAGATGAACCGTATTTTAGCCTGGTTAAATCCTTTTGACTATGCACAAACCACCACCTACCAGCAGGCACAAGGACAGCTAGCTATTGCTAGTGGTGGCCTCTTTGGGTCAAGGCTTTTAATGTCTCCAATTTATTGGTTCCCGTACGGGAAAGTGATATGATTTTTACAGTAGTAGCAGAAGACTTTTGGCTTTGTTGGAGCTCTGGTGCTGTTGATTTTATATGTGACCCTGATTTACCGCATTTTAAAAATTACCCTCCAGTCCAATAACCAATTTTATACCTATATTTCCATCGGATTTATTATGATGCTGGTCTTTCATATTTTTGAAAATGTCGGAGCAGTAACGGGTCTTCTCCCCTTGACGGGGATTCCCCTTCCCTTTATCTCACAAGGTGGGGTCCTCTATTATTAGTAATCTAATTGGTGTTGGTCTGGTCCTTTCAATATATAATCATAGTAGCAAAAAGAAAGAGCCAGAAGAAGGGCCTCCAATCCGTAAAAAAGTAGTCCTTAAAAAAAGGCGCAATAGATAGAAAGAAGGAATGAAAATGAAAAAAAGTAGCAACGATTTTTAGCAAACGGTTTTGAAGAAATTGAAGCCTTGACCATTGTCGATGTTTTGAGACGGGCTGGGATCGACTGTGACCTCATTGGGCATGGAAGAAACGGTCACAGGTTCTCACCAGATCACAGTGGAAGTCGACCGCCTCTGGAATGGGGACCCTGTCAGATTATGATGGAATCTTCTTACCAGGTGGGATGCCAGGAGCTGCGAATTTGCAGGGATAATCCGGAATTGATTGCAGCTCTTCAAGAAGAAAAGTAGAAAAGGAAAAAAATCATTTCTGCGATTTGTGCAGCACCAATTGTCTTGGCGCGTGCCGGCCTCTTAAAAGATAAACACTATACCTGTTACGATGGTTTTGAAGAAGAGATTCAAGATGGGCACTATCAGAAAGAAACAGTGGTGAAAGACGGGTAATCTCTTGACCAGTCGTGGTCCTTCAACTGCGCTTGCCTTAGCCTATGCCTTGGTAGAGCAATTTGGAGGAGATGCCCAAAGCCTTCGTCAAGGAATGCTCTATCAAGATGTCTTTGGAGATGCTTAAAAGAGCTCTTTTGGACACCATATTTTCTGGTGAAAGTTTACATTCTATGACGGGAAATGACTTCTCTATGATTTAAAATGAAATGACCGTAAAAAATGGCTAAAATCCCCCCTAAATGAGGGTTTTAGCTTATTTTTTTTGTCCATTTGTGGTATAATATTGACTATGAATTATCATGATTTTATATGGGATCTTGGTGGGACGCTATTGGATAATTACGAAACGTCCACAAATGCCTTTGTAGCGACATTGAAGGACTTTCACATCCAAGCCGATCATGATTCTGTTTATGCAGCATTAAAAATCTCAACACAGGATGCAATTCAAACCTTTGCACCTCATATTTCCAATTTTCGTACGGAATACAAGAAAAAAGAAGCCTTGGGCTTGCAAGAGCCGGTCTTATTTGAGGGAGCAAAAGAGTTACTAGAAGAGATCCAAGCACATGGAGGACGCCATTTTTTGGTATCTCATCGGGATCGCCAAGTTTTGACCCTTATTGAACAGACAGGTATTGCACCCTACTTTACGGAGATTGTAACAGCAGACGAGGGCTTTCCTCGAAAACCAGACCCAGCCTCTATGCTTTATTTAAAGGAAAAATATGGCATTCAAGACGGTCTGGTCATCGGAGATCGTCCGATCGATATAGAAGCTGGGAAGGCTGCAGGGCTTTCGACCTATTTATTTGATTCCATGCCACACTTACACCAGTTTATATTTGAATAGAAAAGGGAAATTATGACAGAGGATAAACAGCAAGAAAATCAAGCACAAGAATATGATGCCAGTCAGATTCAGGTCTTGGAAGGACTAGAAGCCGTTCGGATGCGTCCGGGAATGTATATTGGATCTACCTCAAAAGAAGGTCTTCATCATCTGGTCTGGGAAATTGTAGATAACTCGATTGACGAAGCCTTAGCCGGTTTTGCTAGCCATATTGAAGTTTTCATTGAAGCAGATAATTCTATCACGGTTGTCGATGATGGTCGTGGGATCCCAGTGGATATCCAAGAAAAGACGGGGCGACCTGCCGTTGAAACTGTCTTTACCGTGCTTCATGCAGGAGGAAAATTCGGCGGAGGCGGCTACAAGGTATCTGGTGGTCTTCACGGGGTAGGGTCATCCGTTGTGAATGCCCTCTCTACATCCCTCGATGTTCGCGTCTATAAAAATGGTAGTATCCATTACCAAGAGTATCGACGTGGACACGTTGTGGATGATTTGAAAGTCATCGGGGAGACAGATCGGACAGGGACAACCGTCCACTTTATTCCAGACCCAGAAATCTTCACGGAAACCACCGAGTATGATTTTGAAAAATTAAATAAACGGATTCAAGAGTTAGCCTTTTTGAATCGTGGCTTGCGTATTTCTTTGACGGATAAGCGAGAAGGCCTGGAGCAAGAAAAGCATTACCACTACGAAGGTGGGATCTCTAGTTACGTCGAATACATCAATGAAAACAAGGATGTCATCTTTGAAAAACCAATCTACACAGATGGTGAAATGGATGATATTACAGTTGAAGTAGCTATGCAATATACCACAGGCTACCATGAGACGGTCATGAGTTTTGCCAATAACATTCATACCCATGAAGGTGGGACGCATGAACAGGGCTTCCGTACAGCTCTCACTCGTGTGATCAATGATTATGCTAAGAAATAAGCTCTTAAAAGAAAACGAAGACAATCTAACTGGGGAAGATGTTCGTGAAGGCTTAACAGCAGTGATCTCTGTTAAACATCCAAATCCACAGTTTGAAGGACAAACCAAGACCAAACTTGGAAATTCAGAAGTTGTTAAAATTACCAATCGACTCTTTAGTGATGCCTTTTCTGATTTCCTTTTGGAAAATCCGCAAATTGCTAAGAAAATCGTCGAAAAAGGGATTTTAGCAGCGAAAGCTCGCGTGGCTGCTAAGCGAGCGCGTGAGGTGACCCGTAAGAAATCAGGGCTTGAGATTTCCAACCTACCTGGTAAATTGGCAGATTGTTCTTCAAATAATCCACAAGAAACAGAACTCTTTATCGTCGAAGGGGATTCAGCCGGTGGATCTGCAAAATCTGGTCGAAATCGGGAATTCCAAGCGATTTTACCAATCCGTGGTAAGATCTTGAACGTTGAAAAAGCAAGTATGGACAAAATTCTAGCCAATGAAGAGATCCGTAGTTTATTTACTGCTATGGGAACTGGATTTGGTGCCGAATTTGATGTTACAAAAGCGCGTTATCAAAAATTAGTGATCATGACAGATGCTGATGTCGATGGTGCTCATATCCGAACCCTTCTGTTGACCTTGATCTATCGCTATATGAAACCAGTCTTGGAAGCGGGATATGTTTATATTGCGCAACCACCAATCTATGGGGTCAAAGTCGGTAGTGAAATCAAAGAATATATCCAACCTGGTGCCAACCAAGAAGCTGAATTAGCTGCAGCTTTGGAACGTTATTCAGAAGGTCGCTCAAAACCAACCATCCAACGCTATAAAGGTCTTGGAGAAATGGATGATCACCAATTATGGGAAACAACCATGAATCCAGAACACCGCTTGATGGCACGAGTATCAGTAGACGATGCTGCGGAAGCAGATAAGATCTTTGATATGTTGATGGGGGACCGCGTGGAACCACGTCGTGAATTTATCGAAGAAAACGCTGAATATAGTACACTCGATGTATAAAATTCACCGAACGCTTCCCATTAATGGATATTTTATGGTATAATTACTAGGATTACGTTCAAGTAATACGATGAAGGAGTTTTTATATGTCTAGTGGACTAATTGTTCTCATCTTTATTGTCGCCCTTATCTTGATTGTAGGATATGTGGTTGCAGTCATTTTGAGAAAACGAAACGAAGCCTTACTGGCAGCACTGGAAGAACGAAAAGAAAAGTTATACAACCTTCCGGTCAACGATGAAGTAGAGGCCGTAAAAAACATGCATTTGATTGGTCAAAGTCAAATTGCATTTCGTGAATGGAATCAAAAATGGGTAGATTTATCCTTAAATTCATTTGCTGATATTGAAAACAATCTGTTTGAAGCGGAAGGCTATAATAATTCTTTCCGTTTCATGAAGGCTAAACAAGCCATTGACAATATCGAAAGTCAGATCCAATTGATCGACGAAGATATCAAGGCGATTCGCAAAGCCCTTTCAGATCTTGAAGAGCAGGAACAAAAGAATAGCGGTCGTGTGGTTCATGCCTTGGATATGTTTGAAGAACTTCAAAAAGAAGTCACTTCAGACCCAGATCGTTATGGCAGTGCGCTTCCTGAAATTGAAAAACAAATTGGAAATATTCAATCTGAGTTTTCACAATTTGTAACCTTGAATTCTTCAGGTGACCCTGTTGAAGCAGCTGAAATCCTTGATACAGCTGAAAATCATATTGTAGCCTTAAAACAAATTGTTGAGCGAGTGCCAGAAATTGTCACTGCTCTTCAAGCAAAACTTCCAGACCAATTAGAGGATTTGGAAAGTGGCTACCGCAAGCTTTTGGAATCTGGCTACCACTTCACTGAAACAGATATTGAATCTCGTTTCCAACAGTTGCATGCTTCCTTGAAGAACAATATGGCAAATGTATCCGCCCTTGAATTGGACAATGCCATTTACGAAAATGAACAAATTCAAGAAGAAATCGATGCATTGTATCACATCTTTACCCGTGAAATTGAATCACAAAAAGTTGTGAAGAAGTTAGTGAAACAACTGCCTGGCTATTTGAAACATGCAAAAGATAACAATAGCAACCTTGCGGCAGAAGTGGAACGTCTCGGTAAAACATTCGTCTTGAATGAAAGCTTTCAGCCAACAGTTAAAAGAGTTGGAAGCTGAGCTATCTTCACAAGAAAATGTGGTAGAAGATGCCTTGAAAGATTCATCTGAAACACAAAAGGCCTATTCTATCGTAGAAGAAGAGTTAGAAGCTATTGAGGCTCGCTTGAAAGAAATCGAAGATGAGCAAATCGGCTTAAGTGATTCCCTTTCAAAAATTGAAAAAGACGATGCCAATGCTCGCCAAAAAGTCAACATCTATGCCAACCGTTTGCATGCCATTAAACGCTATATGGACAAACGAAACTTGCCAGGAATTCCTCAAGAATTCTTGGAATTTTTCTTCACAGCAAGTAACAATACAGAAGCTTTGATGGATGAGTTGGAAGGGGATAAAATCAACATCGAATCAACCAATCGTTTGTTGGAAATCTTTGACCAATGATATGAATGAATTGGAAGAAGCGACTTATCGAATTGTTCAAAATGCGACTTTGACAGAGCAATTGTTGCAATACTCGAACCGTTACCGTTCATTTGATGATCATGTGCAAGCAGCTTTTGATGAGTCCCTTTATATTTTCGAAAGAGAATATGACTATGCAGCTTCCTTCAAAGTCATCTCAGATGCTTTGGAAATGGTAGAAGCTGGCGTAACCGATCGCTTTGTTACTTCATATGAAAAAACCCGGGAGCAAATTCGCTTCTAATAACAGAAAAATGACCTTTTTAGGAGGTCATTTTTTTTATCTTCAAATGATCATTGAAACTTGAAATTTAAACCCTATTTTTGTATAGTAAGGGAGAAATAAGAAAGGAAAGCGATGAAAGAAGTAACAGGTCTCCTCGTTATGGATGTAGATGGAACCTTGATCCGACAGGAAGGGATTGATCTACTAGCTCAAGAAGCTGGCGTGGGAGAAAAAGTGGCAGAGATTACAGCACAAGCAATGAATGGAGAGCTGGATTTTTGCAGCATCTTTAGAGGCGCGTGTCGCTTTATTGAAGGGATTAGAGACCTCTATCTTTTCCGAAAATTTTGGAGCAGATGGAAGTCACACCGGGTGCTGAGACTTAATCACGGAACTGCATCAAAGAGGTTACAAGGTTGGCCTTGTTTCAGGGGGATTTCATGAAGTCATCGATCCCATCGCGAGGTCTTTAGGAATTGATCTGGTCCGAGCCAATCGTTTGCAGACTTTCTGATGGCCGTCTGACAGGGGAAGTCCTCGGTGAGATAATCACTCCTGAAAGGAAAAAAAGAGCCCTCCTGACATGGGCGAAAGAAAATCATGTCCCACGAAGTCAGACGATTGCGATGGGAGATGGTGCCAATGATCTTCCGATGATTGAAACAGCCGGTATCGGGATTGCCTTTATGGCAAAGCCAATCGTCGCTGAGCGAGCCCCATATCGTATCGAGAAGAGGGATTTAAGCCTTGTTCTTGAAATTTTAGACCAGCATAGAAAGGAAACAGCATGCATATCCTACTAGCACCGGATTCATTTAAAGAATCCTTATCCGCCAAACAAGTAGCAGAAGACTTAAAAAAAGGGTTTCAAGAGGCTCTACCAGATGCGACTTTTGACCTCCTTCCTATAGGGGATGGTGGCGAAGGAACCATGGAAACCCTAGCTGGAGTTCTGAATGTAACGGAGTACCAAACTCAAGTAACAGGACCATTTGGACAGCCCGTTTCAATGTCTTACTACCAAAAAGATGAGATGGCTTTTTTTGAGATGGCTTCACTTGTCGGTTTAGGCTCCATTCCAGCTGAAAAACGAAATCCTCTTGAACTGGAAACACGAGGAATTGGTGAACTTATTTTGCAATTGGTTGACCAAGGGGTTAAAACGATCTGTGTGGGAATTGGCGGTTCTGCAACGAATGATGGTGGGATTGGGATGGCAGCTGGACTTGGGGTAGCCTTCTATGATGATCAAGGCCATCTGCTTCGTCCTGTAGGGGCTTCGCTCGGTCGTGTGGCTAGAATAGATACCAGTGCGGTTCCAAAAGCTTTAGAAGACATCGAGCTCCAAGTCTTAACGGATGTAACCAATCCTCTCTGTGGCAGTCAAGGAGCGACCTATATCTTTGGTGGGCAAAAGGGATTAAATCCCCTTCTGTTTCCAGCTGTTGATCAGGCTATGCAGGGTTTTTACCAGCTTGCTGATGCACGAATATTGTCTATGCCTGGCGCCGGAGCTGGAGGTGGCATGGCTGCTGGCTTGGTTGCTTTTGCGGGAGGTCAGATTTCCTCAGGAATTGAAAAAAGCCTCGATTTGATTGACTTTGATCACAAAGTACAAAAAGCTGATCTGGTCGTGGTCGGGGAAGGTAGGATGGATCTCCAATCCCTTTCTGGGAAGGCACCTGTCGGGGTGGCCAAACGAACACCAGAGAAGATCCCAGTGATAGCTATTTGTGGTAGCTTAGCGGAGGATTTGCCTGCTTTTCCTAGTCATCACATTGAAGCTGCCTTCTCTATCGTACCTGGTCCTTGTGAGGTAGCAGATGCACTCGCTCATGCTGAAAGGAATCTGATTTCCTGTGCTCGAAATATTGGGAACCTTTTAAAAATAAAAGCAAACTAAAAAACCAATGAAAAGGAGATGTTCCCTTCCATTGGTTTTTCTTTAGCTAAAGAGACGTTTCCAAAATGATTTCTTTTCTGGACTGGCAGTCTCTTCTTTCTTTTCAAATAAATTTGGATACTGGAGACTCATATCTGTTGGTGAAATTCCAGATGGGTGGTCAGTATGGATGATGAGACCAAATGGAGAATGGCGACAGTCATCCGAAACGATGCTTGCCACAAGACCAAGATCCTTGGTTTTTTTCAAATATTGTAGCTGGCTGCTTTCATCTAAAGCTGGGGAGATCTTGACCAAAACAGGATGAAAGCGATCTGAAATATCAGTGAGGATTGTCGAATACTGCTCCAGGTACATCTTGTCCCTTGCCTCCTCCAAGGTGCATGAAGCAATCACCCGCTCCTCATAAGTCTCCAAAAATCGACGCTGCTCATCCGGATTGAATCGAGTAGGACCAGCAGCTTTTTCTAAAATTGTTTTATTAATATCTGTCATAAGCTTAGTATAGCATAAAGCGTAGCAGAAGAATAGAAGAATGCGAAAAAAATTAAATAAGGAGGGAAAATGGAAGAAAAAAAGAAAGTGGAACCGTTTTCTTGTTAAAAACTTCTCAATTTTCGTAGATTTCCTTGTTTTTTCTTGAAAAAATAGCCTAATTACGATATGATAGAGGAGTAAAAAATATAACTCAATAAGGAGAGTAAGAAATGTCAATTATTACTGATGTTTACGCTCGCGAAGTCCTAGACTCACGCGGTAACCCAACACTTGAAGTAGAAGTTTATACTGAATCAGGTGCTTTCGGACGTGGTATGGTTCCATCAGGAGCTTCTACTGGTGAACACGAAGCAGTAGAACTTCGCGACGGTGACAAATCTCGTTACGGTGGTCTTGGAACTCAAAAAGCTGTTGACAATGTAAACAACATCATTGCTGAAGCAATCATCGGCTACGATGTACGTGACCAACAAGCTATTGACCGTGCAATGATCGCTCTTGACGGTACTCCTAACAAAGGTAAATTGGGAGCAAACGCAATCCTTGGTGTGTCTATCGCTGTAGCTCGTGCTGCTGCTGACTACCTTGAAATCCCACTTTACAGCTACCTTGGTGGATTCAACACTAAAGTTCTTCCAACTCCAATGATGAACATCATCAATGGTGGATCTCACTCAGATGCTCCAATCGCTTTCCAAGAATTCATGATCGTACCTGCTGGTGCACCTACATTCAAAGAAGCTCTTCGTTGGGGTGCTGAAATCTTCCACGCACTTAAGAAAATCCTTAAAGGTCGTGGTCTTGAAACAGCCGTTGGTGACGAAGGTGGATTCGCTCCTCGTTTCGACGGAACTGAAGATGGTGTAGAAACTATCATCGCTGCTATCGAAGCTGCTGGTTATGTTCCAGGTAAAGACGTATTTATCGGATTTGACTGTGCATCATCAGAATTCTACGATAAAGAACGTAAAGTTTACGATTACACTAAATTCGAAGGTGAAGGAGCTGCTGTCCGCACTGCTGCTGAACAAATCGACTACCTTGAAGAATTGGTAAACAAATACCCAATCATCACTATCGAAGATGGTATGGATGAAAACGACTGGGACGGTTGGAAAGCTCTTACTGAACGTCTTGGTGGTAAAGTTCAATTGGTTGGTGACGACTTCTTCGTAACAAACACTGACTACCTTTCACGTGGTATCGAAGAAAAATGTGCTAACTCAATCCTTATCAAAGTTAACCAAATCGGTACTCTTACTGAAACATTCGATGCTATCGAAATGGCGAAAGAAGCTGGTTACACTGCCGTTGTATCACACCGTTCAGGTGAAACTGAAGATTCAACAATCGCTGACATCGCAGTTGCAACAAACGCAGGACAAATCAAGACTGGTTCACTTTCACGTACAGACCGTATCGCTAAATACAACCAATTGCTTCGTATCGAAGATCAACTTGGTGAAGTAGCTGAATACCGTGGATTGAAATCATTCTACAACCTTAAGAAAATAATCTAGTTTACTAGACTAGAAAGATCCTTGAGTTTTCTCAAGGATCTTTTTTTGCTTGGGGTAAACAAAAATGAGGCTGGGACAAAAGTCCTGGCCTCTCAATTATTTTTGGATTGTCGAGCAAGACGCAGTGGTTGAGTGGGCTCTACTACGCTGATTTCATCAGCTTTTACAGCCCTACTCAACTGTGCGGAGGTGGTACGACGAAATCGAATTCTAACGAATTACCGATTTCTGTCCCACTCTCATCGACTTATTAGAACAAGCCTTTGATTTTGTCCAAGGCACCGCTGACCATTTCATTTCCAGATACAAGCCCTTTAGCTTGTTCAAGGTAGTCACCGAGGTTGTCTTTGTTGTCATCAACAAATTTCTTTGCAGCGTCGAAATCTTTCTTTTCGATCATTTCTTTCACTTGGTTAAATAAGTCCAATGGATTCATGTTAGGGTCTCCTAAAATATAAGTTGTGAAGTCAGGCTCACGCCTTTTTCTCATCTATTTAATCATTTTTTTAGAGGTTTGACAACTAAAACGACTTAATGAAAAACCGTACAAACGGCCTCTGGAACATAGAAGTCGTCGGATAGAAGGGTCAATTTTCCGCTAGCAGAATCTCGTTTGAAGACGGTGGCATTAGGTGAATCTTGATGGGCTGCGATCAAATAGTTTTGATCAGGACTAAGCGTGAAAATCACGTGGATTGAGCCCTTGACTTGGAACAATTTCAATGAGTTCTAGGCTACCATCAGCCACAACTTTGAAGACAGCGATGGAATTATGAGCACGGTTAGATGCATAGAGGAAATTTCCATCAGCTGAGAGCTTGATCGCAGAAGCCCATTTTTGACCATCGTAGTCTGATGGAAGTGTGGAAACAGTTTGGAAGTGTTCGAATTCACCCATACCGTCATAAAAGAGTACATCGATCGTAGCATTTAATTCATTGATGAGATAGGCAGTCTTATAGTGGGGATGAAAAACAAGGTGACGAGGTCCTGCCCCTGGAGCTGTTTGGTACTGATTGATCAGGGTTAGGTTTCCTTCCTCGCTGACATCATAGACATGCAAACTATCTGTTCCTAGGTCACACGTGATCAGGTACTGATCTGGTGTAAGGTCTGCATAGTGGGTATGTGGACTTGCTTGATTGGCATGAGGACCACTTCCTTGGTGGGTGTCTTGATCGACAAAGGACAAACGCCCATCTGCCTCTAGCTTATATACGAGAACTTGGCCTTTGTGATAGTTGGCTCCATAGACCAGTTGACGCTTGTCATCGACAGAGACATAGCAGAGTGGAGCCCCCTCTTCAACAACGTGATTGAGCGGCTGAAAATCAGCTGTAAAGCTTGCGATTCCTCCTTTACCCTCTTCAGCTCCGACACTGTAGAGGTTGCCTTTTTCAGAAAAAGCGATATAGGTTGGATTGGGCTCAGCTGCCACTAGCTCAAGATGGCTCAATGTCCCTGTTTCAGGGTCAAATTGTGCCTTGTAAATTCCTTTGGATTCTTTTTTGGTATAGGTACCGAAATAAATGGTTTGAGACATAGGTCACCTCGTATGATTTGTTAGGTTTATTATATCAAAGGTCCTATTGGAAGGCAATTGCTAGTTGAAAGGGGAGGGCCTTTCTTTCTTATTTTGCTAGTTTTTTCGTAACTTCAAGCTCAAAAAATGCTAAAATAGAAACAGATTGAAATGAAAAGGAGTTCTCTGTGGATAATAAAGAAAAACAGTTTAGTTTGTCCTGGTTTTTTAGATGGTTTTTAGACAACAAGGCCATTACCGTATTTTTAGTTACCTTGCTGTTGGGCTTGAACCTTTTGGTTTTGAGTAAAATCACCTTTATTTTTATTCCTATTTTTGAGTTTGCAGGAGCCGTCATGCTGCCTGTCATTATTTCTGGTTTGCTCTATTACCTGCTTAACCCCATTGTTGACTTTCTTGAAAGAAAAGGACTCAAGCGGATTTTTGCGATTTCCTTAGTCTTTTTCTTGATTGCAGTGCTTTTAATTTGGGGTCTAGCTGTAGTGATTCCATCCGTCCAACGACAAGTGGTGAGTTTCTTTCATAACCTGCCAACTTATTTGGAAAAGGCCAATGCAACCATCGATGATTTTCTAGATAATCGCGTCTCCTCTGATATCAAACCTCAGTTAGATGAGATCATTAAGGAATTGTCTGCAAACATTACTTCTTGGGCCAGTTCGATCTCTGGGCGGGCTGTCAATTGGGTCAGCAACTTGATCGGAGTGGCTTCGCAAGTGATTGTTGCCTTGATCATCATGCCTTTTATTGTCTTTTATCTTCTTCGAGATGGAAAAAATTTAAAGGGCCACATTGTTCGCTTCTTACCGACTAAGATTCGTAAATCGGCTGAACAAGTTCTCTCAGATGTCAACACCCAACTCTCCAACTACGTTCGAGGGCAAATTACGGTAGCCATTGTCGTCGCCATTATGTTCATCATCTTCTTTAAGATCATTGGCTTGCGCTATGCGGTGACACTGGGGATCTCTGCGGGGATCTTGAATTTGATCCCTTACTTGGGTAGTTTCTTAGCCATGTTACCTGCCTTAGTATTGGGCTTGGTAGCAGGGACCAGAGATGTTTATCAAGGTCTTGATTGTATTTGCAGTGGAGCAAACCATTGAAGGACGTTTTGTATCACCGTGGTTTTGGGAAGCCAGTTAAATATCCATCCGATTACCATTTTATTTGTGCTCTTGACGTCAGGATCTATGTTTGGAATCTGGGGAGTTTTCCTTGGAATTCCAGTCTATGCATCTGCTAAGGTGGTGATCGGAGCTATCTTTGAATGGTATAAGGTCGTCAGTGGCTTGTATGAAGAACACAATGAAATAGAAGAGGAAACACACAGTGAGTCATAGTCAACAAATGGTAGAAGCTCTCGATCGGCAAGAGCTAGAAGAGGCAGAAGTTCAATTTCAACAGGCCTTGGTAGAAGATAGTGAAGCACAATTATTGGATTTAGGTCAATATCTTGAAAGTATCGGTTTTTACCCTCAGGCAAAAGAGATCTATGAACAGATTGCAGAAATCTATCCAGAAGTGTATCTAAGTTTGGCAACTATCCTTGCAGAGGAAGGACAAATGGAAGAGGCCTTTGCTTATTTAGAAGAAATTGAGCCAGACTCTAACTGGTATGTGGCCAGTCTCTTGGTTAAGGCGGATCTCTATCAGATGGAAGGCCTAGCAGATGTGGCGCGTGAAAAATTAGTTGAAGCTGCTCATTTGTCTGATGATCCCATCATTCAATTAGGGCTAGCTGAAATTGATCTGGAATTGGAACGCTACCAAGAGGCTATCCAAGAGTATGCCCAGTTGGACAATCGGGAGATTTTGGAAGCAACAGGAATTTCCACCTATCAACGGATTGGTTTTGCCTATGCCAATCTTGGTAAGTTTGAAGCAGCTGTTCCCTTCTTAGAGAAAGCTCTGGAGATTGAGTTTGATGACCAGATTGCTTACGAATTAGCGACCTTATTGTCTGACCAAGAAGAATTCCAAAAAGCCCTGATCTACTACAAACAAATTGATACCTTGTCGCCTGATTTTGAGGGCTATGAGTACGGTTATGCCTTGGCTTTACAGGCTGAAAATGACCGTGAAAAAGCGCTTGAGATTGCTAAACAAGGGATCCAGAAGAATCCCTTTGATGCCCAATTGAAGCTTCTTGCTTCTCAGCTTTCTTATGAACTTCACCAGCCTGAACAGGCAGAAGCTTATCTATTAGAGGCTAAAGAAGTGGCAGATGATCTCGAAGAGATTGCTCTTCGCCTGACTACCCTTTATTTGGAACAGGAACGCTTTGACCAAGTCTTGGCTTGGCAAAATGAAGAAGTCGAAACAGTTGTCACCCGGTGGAACATTGCCCGTGCCTTGGCTGCCTTGGAGAAAACAGAAGAGGCCGTCTCAGCCTACCAAGAGCTCTATGAGGACTTTAAAGGACAACCCAGAATTCCTCGAAGCCTATGTTTATTTGTTGCGTGAGGCTGGAGATGTGACGAAGGCGCGTGAAGTGGCTAATCAGTATTTGGCGATCGTACCAGACGATGTACAGATGCAAACCCTCTATGATAGCCTCTAATCAAAACCATATCGTGAAGATTCGGAATAGTTTGTGGTATACTGGTAGAAGATAGAATGAGGAGAGAAAAACATGGAACCAGTGAAACTTTTTCAATACAATACCTTAGGTGCCCTAATGGCGGGTCTGTACGGGGGTTCATTTACGATTGGAGAACTCTTGGAACACGGAGATCTAGGAGTTGGGACGCTTGATTCTATTGATGGAGAGTTGATCGTATTAGATGGTAAGGCATATCAGGCCAAGGGATCAGGGGACCATCCTGAAATAGTCGAAGTTTCTCCGGATGCCAAGGTTCCTTATGCAGCAGTCGTTCCTCACCAAGCAGAAGTGATTTTCCGCCAACGCTTTGAAATGACGGACGAGGAATTGGAAGCCCGTATTGAGTCTTATTATGATGGGGAAAATCTTTTCCGCTCCATTAAGATTCGTGGTGACTTTGCCAAGATGCATGTCCGTATGATTCCAAAATCAACACCAGAGATGAAGTTTGCAGAGGTTGCAACCCATCAGCCAGAGTATACACGGGAAAATGTCACTGGAACCATCGTCGGTTTTTGGACACCAGAAATTTTCCATGGCGTGAGCGTGGCTGGTTATCATTTGCACTTTATTTCAGATGACCACACCTTTGGTGGCCATGTCATGGATTTTGTCATCACAGAAGGGATTGTAGAGGTGGGGGCTATCGATCAGCTGGATCAACGTTTCCCAGTTCAAGACCGTCAGTACCTCTTTGCCAAATTCAATGTTGATGAGGTCAAAGAAGACATCAATAAAGCAGAATAAAAAGAGGCTGGGACAAAACGTCCTAGCCTCTCAGTTATTTTAAGAAACTTTGTCTGAGTGAGAACGACGTCAGTGAAGTTCGAGTGAGTTTCTGACCCTACGCTCGAGTTTCGAGTGCAGAAACAGATTGTTTCAGCCCTATCTCACTGTGCGGAAAGTTTCAATATGTGTGACGATCCCGAAAAGTAGACCTCATTTTTTTCAGCATACGTAGAACAATTTGTCTACTTTCTAAAAGGTTGAGCGTCGCTCAACCTTTTATATTTGAAATCAGTCCGTTAGTTTCATGGCTTTGATTTTTTCTTCTTCTGGGGTGACCCGCAGAGTCTTTTGGCCTGTGTAGGTGACAAAGCCGGGCTTTCCACCAGTTGGTTTATTGAGTTTCTTGGCTTCGATCATATCTACTTGGACCAGGTTTGAGAGACGGGCCTTGGAATAGTAGGCGGCCAACTCTGCAGCATCGGTCTTCACTTCATCCGATGGATTTAGATTTCCTGTAATGACGACATGACTTCCCGGGATATCTTTTGCATGGAACCAGAGCTCGTCTTTTTTAGCGATCTTAAAGGTCAGTTCATCGTTTTGCAGATTATTGCGACCCACTAAAATGATGGTTTTGCCATCACTAGCCAGGTATTTTTCTGGTTTTTTCCGTTTATGAATTTTTTCACGGTTGCGCCGTTTGATAAAGCCGGTCTGGATTAACTCTTCTCGAATCTCTGCCACCTCAGCCAGGCTCGCTTGAGAAAGGGCTGTTTCAACCGTTTCAAGATAAGAAATGGTTTCCTTGGTTTCTTGAATGAGGATGGTCAAATGTTTGACGGCTTCTTTTAACTTCTGGTAGCGTTTGAAGTAGCGTTGGGCATTTTGATTGGGGGTCAGGGCCTTGTTGAGTTGGATGGTGATGGGCTCGTTGGTATAGTAATTGTCCAGGACAACCTGGTCTTGGTCGTTTGGTACCTGATGGAGGAAGGTTGTCAGCAATTCTCCTTTTTGGCGGAATTCTTCCGCATTGTCGGTCGCCGCTAACTCCGCTTCTTGTTTGGCTAATTTTTTTCGGTTCTTTTCAAGATCGTTTTCGACCTTGCGGATCAATTCACTAGCCTGTTGTTGCACCCGATCGCGCTCAGCCTTGTCTCGGTAATAGTCATCCAGCAGATCGGAAAGTGTCTCAAAGGTTTGACTGGTCGCATCTGCAAAGGGAATAGCCGAGAAGGATTTGGTCGTTAGGCGAGGCTCAGAAGGTGTCTTGAAAAAGGCACGGAAGGTCTTTAATTTTTCATCCGTCTCAAGTCGCTTGGCCAATTCTTGAGCCGTATCTCGCCCCAAACCTTGGAAACATTTTTGAAGGTTCTTTTGGGACTTAACTCTTCCTTGTGAAGAAGGGCAAAAAGGGCTTCATCTCCAATTGTAAAAGGATTGACCGCGTCGGTTTTCGGAGGAGCTACATAGGTTGATCCAGGGAGAATGGTCCGGTAGCTATTTTGTGAGAAGCCGACATGTTTGATGGCTTCGATGATTTTATTGCTGGTGCGGTCCAGGAGAATAATATTACTGTGCTTGCCCATGATTTCGATCATGAGGCTGACAGAAATAGCATCGCCGATTTCGTTTTTATTGGAAACACGGATTTCGAGAATCCGGTCGTTCTCCAATTGCTCAATCCCTTCGATGACAGCGCCTTGAAGATATTTACGCATGACCATAATAAAGGTATTAGGGAAGGCAGGATTTTTCAAAGTTGGTCTGGGTCCGTTGGATCCGTCCGAAAAGACAGAATGGGCAGAGAGCAAGAGTTTTTTTGGTTTTTTTCCGATTGCCTCGGATTTGGAGTACCAATTCTTGCTCGAAAGGGTTGGTTAATTTTTTGAATGCGACCACTCAAGAGTTCGGCCTTCAATTCTTGCACCATATGGTGTAAAAAAAATCCATCAAAAGACATGGGATTCCTCATCATTCTAGCGTTTATTCTAGTAAATTATATCAAAATTAGAGCGGAAATCCCAGAAAGAAGCTAGGGGCTGTTCAATAGAAAATGCGAACGTTTTCAAAAAAATGCAGAAAAAGTATTGACATTTTTGAAAGAAAACTTTAAAATGTAAGAAATTAGAAAAGTAGTAAATGAAAGTTTCAAGAGAGCCCACGGTTGCTGAGAGTGGGTAGCGGCAGTTTATGAAATTGGACTAATGATGAGATGAATTTGAAACAATAAAAATTCGGTTGGCACACCTTATCGTGCAACTTGTTGCTAGACAAGACAGAGATATGGGGGAGACTATCCTTTTCCCATAAGTGAGGTGGCACCGCGATGACACGTCCTCACATAGCTTTTGCTATGTGTGGGCGTGTTTTTTGTTTTAGATGAGAAGGGAGAAAAGATATGAAGAAACGATGGCGTCGCATTCTTTAGAGGATGAAAAATAGAAGAAAATGAAAAAAATAGAAGAGGTAGTAAAAATGAAAAAAATAAACGGTTAATGGGAATTATTGGTTTGATTGCAGCAGCAGTCATTGGGACAGCGATCTATTCAGCTACAGCAGGCAAAGACAACAAGGCAGCAACTAGCAATGAAAAAGGCTAAAGTTGGGGTCTTGCAGTTGGTCAGCCACCCTTCGCTTGATTTGATCTACAAAGGGATTCAAGATGGTTTAGCTGAAGAAGGTTATGACAAAGACAAAGTGGACATTGATTTCCTCAATGCAGAAGGCGACCAAAACAAAGTTGCGACCATGAGTAAACAATTGGTAGACAAGGATAACCAAGTCTTGATTGGGATTGCAACTCCATCTGCTCAAGGTTTGGCTAGTGCAACCAAAGACAAACCAATTGTCATGGGTGCTATCACCGATCCGGTCGGCGCAAACTTGGTCAAAGATTTGAAAAAACCAGGTGGCAATATCACTGGGGTATCTGACCACAATCCAACTGAGCAACAGTTGAAATTGATCAAAGAGTTGACTCCAAACGTGAAAACAATCGGGGATCCTTTACTCAACCAGTGAGGATAATTCTAAAACGCAAGTAGAAGAATTTACAAAATTGGCTGAAAAAGCAGGTTACAAGGTGGTTCCGTATTCAGTTCCTTCTACAAACGAAATTGCTTCAACAGTATCTGTTATGACTGGTAAAGTCGATGCCATCTGGGTTCCAATCGATAATACCATCGCATCAGCCTTCTCAACTGTTGTTGAAGCCAACAAAACAGCTAAAAACCAATCTTCCCAAGTGCGACAGCCATGGTAGAAGCTGGTGGCCTTGGTTCAGTCGTTGTCGACCAACATGATCTTGGGGTAGCAACTGGTAAAATGGCTGCGAAGATCTTGAAAGGTCAAAAACCTGCAGACACACCTGTTGAAATCTTTAGCCAAGGAAAATCTGTCATCAATAAAAAAGTCGCAGATGAATTGGGCATTACTATTCCAGAATCTGTCTTGAAAGATGCTGGACAAGTCATTAAATAAAAACGAAACGAATCACAAGAGTAGCAGGAGAATTTGGCTTTGATAGGTCTTTTAATCGGGACCTTTGAGGAGAAAGAAATGAAAGTCAAGCTAACGGACCTTCATCCGACCCAACTATACTTATCAGAAAAGAAGTTACAAGCTATCCAGATGCTTGATCAGTCGGCAGAAATCATCAATATGGATCCAATTAGTATTCTTACATTTGGAAATCGCTTCTTGATTACAGACGGGCATCACAGGGCTTATCAGGCTTTGTTGGCGGGTCAAGATACGATTTCTGCTGAGTTTGATAGAGATGGTGGCGATGACTTGTATGCTCTCTATGCGCAAGCTTGCGAGGAAAGAAAGATAGACTCTGTCTTGGATTTAAAAAATCGTATCTTACCTCAAGATGAGTATGAAGCAAAATGGTATAACTGGTGTGATGGTTTTAACCAAGCAGCAACTCTTCTATTGAAAAGGAAAGCAGATGAAACAGACCAGGCAAATAGATAATGCATTACGTCCTGTTCCTTCTTCTATTGAAATTAGTCTCATCTAACTTGTTTTTTAACTAAAAATCTGATAAACTAGATAGTAATTGAATAGAAATCTGCAAGACTAGTACCTCAAGGGAAGTGCGACAGGGAGAAGAGCCGTGACTGAAAGCTCTTTGCATGAAAGCTGGGTGAATTCACTTGCGCAAGGATTTAGAAATTAAGGTCTGGTTTACAGATAAAAAACGGATGGTACCGCGTGTCAACGCTCCGATTAGGAGAAGGCACGCGGTTTTTTTCTATGTCTGTAGGTGGACCATGATGGAGGAAATATGTCAACGATTGAAGAACAACTAAAAGCGCTTCGAGAAGAAACGCTGGCAGCCTTGAAGCAGATCTCTGCTGAAAATAAAAAAGAGATGCAAGAACTACGGGTCTCTGTTCTTGGGAAAAAAGGATCTCTGACGGAAATTCTTAAAGGGATGAAGGATGTCTCTGCTGAGATGCGTCCGGTTATTGGAAAACACGTCAATGAAGCCCGTGATGTCTTGACGGCTGCCTTTGAAGAATCAGCCAAACTCTTGGAAGAAAAGAAAGTCCAAGCTAAACTAGCTAGCGAAAGCATCGATGTGACGCTTCCAGGTCGTCCGGTTGCTAGTGGTTACCGTCATATCTTGACCCAAACCAGTGAAGAAATCGAAGATATCTTTATCGGGATGGGCTACCAAGTCGTGGACGGCTTTGAAGTGGAGCAAGACTACTACAACTTTGAACGGATGAATCTGCCTAAAGATCACCCAGCGCGGGATATGCAGGATACCTTCTATATCACAGAAGAAATCTTGCTTCGGACCCATACCTCACCTGTACAGGCGCGGGCGATGGATGCGCATGACTTTAGCAAGGGACCATTGAAGATGATCTCTCCAGGGCGTGTTTTCCGTCGGGATACGGATGATGCGACCCACAGCCACCAATTCCATCAAATCGAAGGCTTGGTCGTTGGGAAAAGCATTTCTATGGCCGACCTTCAAGGAACGCTTCAATTGATCGTGCAAAAGATGTTTGGTGCAGAACGTCAAATCCGTTTGCGTCCTTCTTACTTCCCATTCACTGAGCCATCGGTTGAGGTGGACGTTTCTTGCTTCAAATGTGGTGGAGCTGGATGTAACGTATGTAAGAAAACTGGTTGGATTGAAATCATGGGAGCCGGTATGGTTCACCCACGCGTCCTTGAGATGAGTGGTATTGATCCCAACAGTCTATTCAGGATTTGCCTTTGGACTTGGTCAAGAGCGTGTGGCCATGCTTCGTTACGGAATCAATGATATCCGTGGCTTCTATCAAGGAGATGTTCGCTTCTCAGAACAGTTTAAATAATCATGTTAGTTAGAGTAAAAATCGATCAATTAGAGACCTTACGTGACCTAGAAGTGGAAACCTATGGGGATACCTTTGGTCCCTATATTGTTGAGGAAGATTTGGAAGATTACTTCTCTACTGTGCTCTCTTTGGAGCAAATCGAGAAGGATCTGCTAGATCCAGAATCTGAAACCTATTTTGTCCTCAATGAAGATCAAGAAATCTGTGGTTTTCTCAAGATCAACTGGGGTCAGGCGCAGACCGAGCCAGTAGAGATGGATAAGTCCTTTGAGATCCAACGGATCTATGTCAAGAAGGAATGTCAAGGGGCTGGTTTCGGCAAGGAAATGTTTACCTTTGCGCTGGATCAAGCCAAGAGTCGTGGCTTTGAGTGGGCTTGGCTAGGTGTATGGGAACGCAACTTTAAGGCGCAAGATTTTTACTACCGCTTTGGATTTGAACGATTTAGTGAACACCAGTATATCACCGGAGATACCGTGGATACAGACTGGTTGTTGCGCAAGCATTTGAAGGATAATCCGTAAGCTTAATTGTGGGTTCAAATTGAGAGAAAGGAATTGAGAAGATCTCACCTAGTGGGATCTTATGATCGGAATTATGTTAGTATCATATAAATGGTTAAACAATTGGTGGACGTGGATGTGCCATCAGAAGAGTTGGCTGAAAAAATGTCAACCACAGGGATCGAGGTAGAAGGTGTGGAATCACCTGCTGCTGGTCTCTCAAAAATTGTCGTCGGTGAAGTCTTGTCTTGTGAAGATGTACCCGAAACACACTTGCATGTCTGCCAAGTTAATGTGGGTGAAGAAGAAGCGCGTCAAATCGTCTGTGGAGCACCAAATGTGCGAGCAGGCATCAAGGTGATGGTGGCTCTTCCAGGTGCTCGCATCGCAGATAATTACAAGATTAAAAAAGGGAAAATCCGTGGGTTGGAGTCGCTCGGAATGATCTGTTCACTTGGTGAATTAGGGATTTCTGACTCCGTTGTACCGAAAGAATTTGCAGATGGCATCCAAATCTTGCCTGAAACTGCTGTTCCAGGTGAGGAAGTCTTCTCCTATCTAGACTTGGATGATGAAATCATCGAGCTTTCTATCACTCCAAACCGTGCAGATGCTCTTTCGATGCGTGGGGTAGCACATGAAGTAGCAGCCATCTATGACAAGGCTGTGAACTTCAAAGACTTTACCTTGACCGAAACAGACCAAGCTGCAGCAGATGCTCTTTCTGTCAGCATTGACACAGACAAGGCTCCTTATTATGCAGCTCGTATCTTGGACAATGTAACCATCGCACCAAGTCCACAATGGTTGCAAAACCTCCTCATGAACGAAGGTATCCGTCCCATCAATAATGTGGTCGACGTGACCAACTATATCCTGCTTTACTTTGGTCAGCCTATGCATGCCTTTGACTTGGATACCTTTGAAGGAAATGATATCCGTGTGCGTGAAGCGCGTGCAGGTGAGAAATTGGTGACCTTGGACGGGGAAGAGCGTGAGTTGGAAACAAGTGACCTCGTGATTACGGTTGCTGACAAACCAGTAGCCCTTGCAGGTGTCATGGGTGGAGAGGCTACAGAAATCTCTGAAAAATCTACTCGTGTCGTCCTTGAAGCGGCTGTCTTCAATGGCAAATCGATCCGTAAGACAAGTGGTCGTCTCAACCTTCGTTCTGAATCATCTTCTCGCTTTGAAAAAGGGATAAACGTGGCAACTGTTAATGAAGCCCTTGATGCAGCAGCGCGCATGATTGCTGAATTGGCTGGTGCAACCGTGCGTAAGGGCATCGTTTCAGCAGGCCAGTTGGATACTTCAGATGTGGAAGTTTCTTCCACTCTTGCAGACGTGAACCGTGTCCTTGGAACAGAGCTTTCCTACGCGGATGTCGAAGATGTCTTCCGTCGTCTTGGTTTTGGCCTTTCTGGAAGTGCAGCAAGCTTCACAGTCAGCGTTCCTCGTCGCCGTTGGGACATCACTATCGAAGCGGACCTCTTTGAAGAAATTGCTCGGATTTATGGTTATGACAAATTACCAGCAACCCTTCCAAAAGATGATGGGACAGCCGGTGAATTGACTGCGACTCAAAAATTGCGTCGCCAAGTTCGGACCATTGCTGAAGGAGCAGGCTTAACTGAAATCATTACTTATGCTTTAACAACTCCTGAAAAAGCAGTGGAGTTTACGACTGCACCAAGTAACTTAACGGAGCTCATGTGGCCAATGACTGTGGACCGTTCAGTCCTCCGTCAAAATATGGTTTCAGGTATTTTGGATACAGTTGCTTACAACGTAGCGCGTAAGAATAAAGACTTAGCCCTCTACGAGATCGGAAAAGTCTTCGAGCAAACAGGTAATCCAAAAGAAGAGCTGCCAAATGAAATCAACAGCTTTGCCTTTGCTTTGACAGGTTTAGTCGCTGAAAAAGACTTCCAGACTCCAGCTGTTCCAGTTGACTTCTTCTATGCTAAGGGAATTTTGGAAGCTCTATTTGCTCGCTTGGGTCTTGAAGTGACCTATACAGCAACACAAGAAATCAAGAGTCTCCACCCAGGTCGTACAGCCTTGATCTCACTTGGTGACCAGGTGATTGGTGTCTTGGGGCAAGTGCATCCTGTAACAGCTAAGGCTTATGATATCCCAGAAACCTATGTGGCAGAATTGAACTTATCTGCTATTGAAGCAGCTCTTCAACCAGCCGCAGCCTTTGTGGAAATCACCAAATTCCCAGCTGTGAGCCGTGATATCGCCCTTCTCCTCAAAGCAGAAGTGACTCACCAAGAGGTAGTCGATGCCATCCAAGCTGCTGGCGTGAAACGTTTGACAGACATCAAACTCTTTGACGTCTTCTCAGGTGAAAAACTAGGACTTGGCATGAAGTCCATGGCCTACAGCTTGACCTTCCAAAATCCAGAAGATAGCTTGACAGACGAAGAAGTCGCACGCTACATGGAAAAAATCCAAGCTTCACTTGAAGAAAAAAAGTCAAACGCAGAAGTGCGTTAATATGTATAGAAAAAAACCGTTGATGAGTCATCAACGGTTTTTAAAATTCATGTTACAA
>BNJU01002497.1_pt1 | contig 117871 bp, 198 predicted proteins | sample 8539281 | NCBI WGS metagenome assembly BNJU01 (sample SAMD00202456, study PRJDB9452) | human saliva metagenome | isolation source: human saliva | place: Japan
GAAGTTACGCATTGCTTTATGTTCCTAAGCCTACCGGAGTGGGAAAAAATATCCACACACAGGAGGTGATTTTTCGGCTCCAACTATCCGTGGATATGTCGGAGTATATGGAAAAATACAGTGCTTTCAAGATGATCGGGTCTCCTCCCGGATATGTGGGCTATGATGAGGGTGACAGCTCGGAGAAGGTGAGAAGAAACCTCATCCGTCATTCTCTTGATGAGATTGGAAGGCCCATCCGATGTAAGTTGAACATTCTTTACAGGTGCTGGATGACGGCCATATTACCGATTCAGGACGAAAGGTTTTCTAAGAATACCATCATTATCATGACCTCCACGAGGGCAGGGAGCAGATTATTAGCCCGAAAAGTTAGCTTTTGAAACCACTCCCTGGACAGTTGGATAAAGATTAATCAATATATGAAGAATAAGGCACTGAAGAGCTGGAAAAATCTGTACCAGACCGGAGTTTTAAATCGTATTGATGAAATCGACTGTCTTTAGGCCCATTAGTAGGAGGATATGTCCAAGATGGACATCCTTCTGTCTCAGCTGCTGATAAGAGAGCAAAGGAGAACTGGATCTGGCTTACGTTTAGATAAGGGGGCGAAGGACTTCCTGGTGAAAAGGGCTATGATCCCAAGTTTGGTGCAAGACCTTAAAGAGAACCATCCAAACTCAGGTGGAGGATTTACTGTCTGCAGCTCATTTTAGAGGGAGAGATTCTCAGGCTCTTTTGGTTACCGTGAAAATGGACAGAACCGGAGAAATTAAAGACCAGCATTAGAAAAAGGAAGGAAGAATGCCAAAAAGTTTAAATCTCTGTAAGGAATGTGGGATGAGACCATCAAATGGTTGGGACAGTGTCCTCCCGTAAGGCCTGGAATCGCATGGTGGAGGCTCCAAAAGAAAAAGTAAAAAGACTCGGGGAGCAGGAACTATGCTTCCCTGAAGAAGGCAGAGGCGAAAAAGTTGGAGGAAAACTCCTTAGATAAGGAAGACTCGTATTCAACCGGCCTGGAGAGCTGGATAGAGTATTGGGAGGTGGCCTGCAGGCCGGCTCCCTGTTTTATTAGGAGGAGATCCAGGAATCGGAAAATCCAACCATTTTCCTCTCTGTAAGCCTGCACCTGGCTTCCAAGGGAGGAAAGAGAGCCTCTATGTTCCGGTGAGGAATCCCTAAAGCAGATTAAGCTGAGCCAATCGCATGGGAGAAGTGGAAGGAGAGCTTATTTCCGTCCGAAAGTAATTTAAATCAGCTCTAGATGTGGTGGAGTGAAAGGAGATTGATTTTCTGGTGATTGACCCATCCAAACCATGTTTTTGGAAGAGGCATGCCTCCCGGTTCCGTCAGGTCAGGTGCGAGAGCAGTACTCTTCACTTGCCTCGCCAAGGAGCGAGGATTACCATTGCTGTGATAGTCATGTTACCAGGGCGATGGAAATAAGTTGCGTCTCGAAGATTTTAGAGCATACAGGATGTGGTTTTGTATTTCGAGGAGAGCAGAACAGTCAGCTACGAATTCTGCACGGACAAAAGAATCGTTTTGGTTCCACCAATGAAACGTTGCTACTCACGATGGAAGAAAAAGGGGCTATGCGAGGTGGAAAAATCCCTCCGCCTTCACTTTTTGGCTGGCGTGCCTGGACCGCTCAGGCTCTATAGTGTCCTGCGGCCTGAAGGCACCAGACCGACTCTATGGAAATCCAGGCGCTTTTTGGTGCCTACCACCCCTCGGCCTTCCCAGAAGAACTGCAAACGGTATGGATTATAATCGTTTGCATATGCTCCTGCGTAATGGAAAGGCGCTTAGGCATTGAGTGCTCTAAATTGATGCCTATATCAATATTGCAGGGGGCTTAAAAGATTTCTGAGCCTTCCATTGATTTGGCGGTGCTTGGTTTGTTTCCAGTTACAGAAACCTCCCTAGTCCGGAGGACACTATGGTCTTTGGAGAGGTAGATTATCCGAGAAATTGTGGAGTGTGATAGTGAGTCAAGAATCGAAGAAGCTCATCTGACTGGGCTTTCTTTAAAAGGATTCTCTTACCTGCCTACCATGCAATCGGCACAGGAAAAAGAAAGATATTGAACTGATTCCGGTCAAAAATATAAGAGAGGCATTGACAATCCAAAAATAGCATAGAATCATACCGCTGCTTTTTAAAGCAGAGGGGATTAGTTCATCGGTAGAGCAACGGTCTCCGAAAACCGCCGCCGATGGGGTTTCGAATCCTCATCCTCAGCTGTCAAGAAAACCCTAGGAATTAAGCTTCAGTGGTTTGAAACCTAGGGTTTTTGGGCTACTTGGTAATGTAATTTTCACCCAAAATGGAAGTTTTTACCGATTTTCGCTTCATGTATCCCACGATGTATCCCACGACCTAAAGGTTCATTTTGAGGTGGCTCAAGTATGCCTTTGAGCCGGATTCCATATCTTTTTATTGGTGATTGGTTTAAAGTATATTTAATTAATTCAGAAAATTTGAGGAGGAGCTGATAGTTATTAATTCTGACGATAGGAGATATTTAACAGGAGATTCCTAATGTGAAGTTCTTATAGATCAAGATGATGTAGGGGCGTATTGTATGCACAGATCTTTGGTATTTACTGAGAAATGGTTTTCATCCACCGAAGTACTATGGATTATTCAGATGAAAGGCGAACAATGCAAAAATGTACGCGATAGAATATATGAGAAAACGCACCAAATAAGTAATAGTATATTAAAACAGCATCTTTCCATCTTGGAGGATGCCGTTTAAGACTAAGAATTTTCGTAAAGATATTCCGGGCAATATCAAGCCTCGTCATTCCAGAATTTTCACAGTACCGTCTTCACATGAGCGGTAAGAAAAACTAAATCTTTAATCGTTGATAAATAGGTTTTTGAAGTTCTGAAAGAAAGTTGAAAACACCTCTTTTTCCATTGGCAAAAGAAAGGTGTAATTCTATGTTTTTGGAAGCTTACATCTGTGACAACCATTTGGGAAGATTCATTTCACCTCCTATTTTAAAGTGGGCACTTTATCAAGGCGTTCTTCAATTGCTAAGTTCCAGTTCGCGAGGAGCTCATCTTATGAATTTCGCCCGCACTGATTAATTTACATTGTGCCTTAGTGCATTTCTCCTTCCATTAAGTCTCCATTAAGGAAAAAGTAGCATAATAACCCCTGATAGCTGGCATGAAAAATGTGGAGGATTATGTTCTCCATTGTTATACATTCTGATAATGATTCCATCAAAACATAGAAATTGTAGGCATAGTATTCTCCTTTGTATTCATATATGAGTTACCTTTGCCCTTTTCCTTTGATTCTCAAGTCTTTTTCTCTTCATCTACTGTTGTTGCTATAGCTAGGATTAATATATGTCAAGATGAAAATTAAAAGGAAAGATGTTTACAAATTTCTATTTTTCTAAAAACCTGCAAACAGATGACACAAATCCTGAACCGAACATATTCGCATGGAGTGTACCAGTACCACCGGTAGAGATGGATTCTATAGGTATAGAAGTACAGTAATAAAAGTCCGAATACCACACCGATAATAATAGCGGAGGTCATACCCGATATGTGGAAGCGAAATACGAATAATCGTGAATAAAGCAGGTTTGCTATTTGTACTTTTGGTCTACGGTGCCCAGTAAGCTCAAAAAGAAGAATTCTTCATAGAAGGCATTTAATAAAGCATAGATAATGGCAACGGGCTTTAAGGCGGCTATTTTCCGAAATAACTCAAAGAAATCCATGGAAAGGAGAACTCCTTAGAAGTAGTTATAGCCGTTATCAAAGAGAAGGTAAAGAACGTCTGCACTAGTCCCATAATCGCAAGCAATACAAAGTACCAGGGAATCACGGAGAGCTAAAGTGAAGGGATCGGTTTAAAATCAAAAGTTACGAACAATCAGATATAGAAAACCAAAAAGCAGCATAAAGAACTGGAATTGCAGGTTGCTGGAATAAGCTACCCTTCAGTGGCGGTATCCACGGCTTCGCTACTGCTCTGTAATGCTTTCCGTAGTTTGGCCAAGAAGGATGGGGGAGAGGGGAAAGCGTAAAACATAGCAGACTTTACAGCATTTAGGCTGTCCAGAAATAGCTGATTGAGCGAATAATAAATTCTCCGAATAAAATCAAGTAATGATGATAACATCATAGAAACGAAGATTCTTGGTTTTTCTTTGGGAAAAATGAATTGACGAATAGACATGCTGCTCTTTCTTTACGCTGAGTAATGCAAGGCGTAGAAAAACTTAGGCTTCACTGACTTATACATGTTCGGCACTTCCCTTTTCTGTGTTTTGCTGTTGTAGGCTTTAGATGGATTTTTAAGAGGAAAGTTTCTTTTGCATACCACTTACTACTATAGTTCCATCAGTGCATTGATATTTTTAGTACCTTTGCTATTATAGCAAGGAAAAATCTCTTTAAAAAGGAGAGGAAAGAGGAAGATTCTATGGCAGGAAGTATTGTAAATATAGATGCAGCAAAAGCTTTTCAAAAATAAAAGTTTTATTTTTCCGATGCTCAGTTCTCTATTCAAGAAGGAGAAAAGGTGGCATTAATCGGAAGAAACGGTGGGGAAAGTCTCACTCTGCTTCTGGGTTATTGCGAGAAGAAGAGCTGGATAGGGCAGCATTGCTACGAAGTAATGAGTTTAAAAATCAGCTACCTTTACCCAGGAAAGCTATTTTCCGGAGGAGAAGAGCATTCTGGAGGCGCTAGAGAGAATTAGCCCTTCGTATGGGAGAACAGGAAAGAGAGGCCTTTGGAAAGAAGGTTATGCAGGAGATTGGCTTGGAGGATTTCTATCTCTGCAAGATTTTTATCCGGAGGACAGAAGAAACAGCTGGCTCTTCTGGCGGCCTTTAAACACGGAAAACCGGATTTGTTGCTTTTTGGACGAGCTCTACCAACCATTTGGATGAGGAAATGGCGGAGTGGTTGGAGGAAAAATTAAAGCGCTTTTACAAGGATTTTGTTGATGAGTCATGACCGTTATTTTGACACGGTTTGTGATGTGATTGTGGAGCTGGAAAGAGAAGGCTTTACTGCTACGAATGCTCCTATTCCTCTTTATCTGGAAAGAAAGGCGGAGCGATTCAATATCGAAAGGCCCAGGAAAGAGCCAGACAAAGCCATGCTTCGGAAAGGAATTGGCCTGGTACGAAGAGGGCCAAGGCCAGAAACCACCAAACAAAAGGGACGACTGCAACGCTATGAAAAGCTTTCCCAAATGCATGGTCCAACGGAGGAGGAAGAGCTGAGCTCTGCTCCATTTTTCGTGCGTCTGGGAAGAGTACCATAAATTGGAAAACCTGAGCAAAAGCTATGGAGATAAACTTTGTTTTCCAACTTCAGCTATAATTTTTACGGAATGACCGTATCGGCATTATCAGGGAAGAACGGGGCAGGAAAGTCTACCCTGATGAAGGCGATGGGAGAGATTCTCGTGGATGAGGGAAAGGTGGAAATCGGACAAACCGTGCGGATTGCCTATTTTCGTCAGGAAAATGAAGATTTGCCGGAAAAGGAAAGGGTAATCGACAGCATTAAGGAGATTGCGGAATACCTGCTCTACAAAGGAAGGTTTGATTTCCGCCTCCCAAATGGCGTGAGCGTTTTCTTCTCCGGAAATGCAGTATGCTCCATTGAGAAGCTCGGTGGAGGAGAAAGAAGACTCTACCTGCTTTGTATTTTTGATGTCCGCCCTCAATGTGCTGTTTCTGGATGAGCCCAGCAATGACTTGGATTTAAGCAGTCTGATTGTTCTGGAGGATTTTTTGGACAGCTTTCCGGGCATTGTGTTTGTGATTAGCCATGATCGATATTTTCTGATCGTACGGTGAATCGTCTCTTTATTTTTTTCAGGAAAATGGACAGATTTCGCTAGTTTGAGGAGGCTATACTGACTACCAGGTACAGCTTTTGAAGGAAAAGGAAGAGGCGGAAAATGTAGAAAAGGGCGGCAAGGCAGAGTCCAAAAGAAACTATAGGAGAAGAAAAGTCCGAGGGGGATAAGAAGAAATCCTGGCAGGGGGCAAGGCTTTTTAAAGATGACTTATCAAGAGAAGAAGGACTTTGATATATCGAAGAGGAGATTGCCAAATTGAAGAGGAGCTCTTTATCGAAAAGGAAAGTGAATTAAACGCAGGGATTACGTCTATCTTGCGAAATTACAGGAGCAGAAGGAAGAAGCGGAGGAAAGCTTTGAAAAATATGAGCGCTTCGAGTATTTGACGGAGCTCAGAAAAGAATTGATGCTGGGGAAAAGGTTTAAAGTCCATATAAAGGATTAAGGAAAAGACTAAGAGAAAGACTAAGAGAAAGACTCAAGAGAAAGACTAAGAGAAAGACTAAGAGAAAGATTAAGGAAAAAGCTCAAGAGAAAGATCAAGGAAAAATCAAGAGAAAGATCAAGTAAAAGATTAAACTTGAAGATTAAGCAAACATTTTAAGAACAATGTTTGCTTTTTGTTTACAAAAACAAATGTTTGGTTTACAATAAGGAAAGAAAGGAAGAAGAATGAGGATAGAGCCATGGATGTGTGAAGAAGAGGAAAAAGGAATTCAGAGACCGAATGGATGAGAAAACCTGTCACTATATGGCCATTGATTTAAAAGTCTTTTATGCTTCCTGCGAGTGCAGGGAAAGAGGCTTGATCCGATGGATGCTTATTTGGTGGTGGCAGATGGGGAAAGGACGGAAAACCATCTGCCTTGCAGTAAGCCCGTCCCTAAAAAGCTACGGTGTTCCGGGAAGAGCCAGACTTTTGAGGTGGTGGAAAAGGTACGAAAGATTAATTACCAAAGGTCGAAGCTTTATGGAGGACAGCCCCTCGTGGGGAAGTCCTGCTTTGATTCGGATTGCAAGACCTATCCTTTTTTGGCGGTAAATTACATCACCGCCCCTCCCAGGATGGCTTTATATATGGCTTACAGCAGGCGGGTTTATGAGGTTTACCCTGCAATTTGTTTCAAAGAGGATATTCATGTCTATTCCGTGGATGAGGTTTTTATGGATCTTAAGCCCTATGAGAGAATTTATCAAAAAAGCAGTAGGGATTTGGCAGAGGAGATTTGTAGAAGGGTTTATGAGGAGGTAGGCATGATTGCCACCGTCGGCTTAGGGGAGAATCTTTATCTGGCCAAGGTAGCCATGGATATTGAAGTAAGCGCATGCAAGCTTCTAAAGAAGGAATTCGTTTGGCTATGCTGACGGAGCAATCCTATCGGGAAAGTCTCATGTAAGCTCACCCATGACTTTTGGCGGATTGGTCGATAGAGAACCGTCTGGCTCACTATGGAATTTATACCATGGGGGACATTGCCCTGGCGGCGCTTTCCGCAGCAAAGAAAAGAAAAATCGCCCTCTTGTATAAGCTTTTTTGGAATACAGGCAGAGCTTTTGATTGACCATGCCTTTGGCTATGAAACTTGCAGGATAGAGGATATCAAGGCCTTTCACAGTAAAAAGCAACAGCCTGCATAGCGGGCAGGTTTTGCCTTCCCCTACGGCTTTACGGAGGGGAGGATGGTGGCAGAGGAGATGGCGGAGGATTTGGCACTGGATTTACTAAAGAAAGGGAAGGACTCTGCCTTTGTGCAACTCTATCTTTCTTTTGACGAGGAAAATGCAGGAGAAAGCTATGAAGGGAAGCTTGTCCAAAATCACTATGGAAAAAGGGTACCGAAATCCGTCCATGGTCTATATCATTTTCCGAAAAGGAGCAATCAGGGAGAGCCTTTCGAGAGGCGGTTTTTGGCTATCTCATGACCGAATCATGGATAGAAGATTAAGAATCAGAAAGCTTAGTATTTCCGCAGAGGATGTAAGGGATTGCGAAGCCTTGCCGGAGGGACAGCTGGATTTATTTCAGCATTTTTTGACCTCGGATGAGGAAGAAAAGGAATGTGTGGAAAAAAAGCAGTTTTTGGAGAAGGAAGAGAAGGCCAGAGGAGCAGCCCTGGAGGTCATGGAGAAATTCGGAAAGAATGCCTTACTGAAGGGCTATCAGTATCTGGAAGGGCCAGAGGGAGAGAGCGAACCGACAGATTGAGGCCATAAGCAGCGGCGTGTTTCGGACTTGGTTTCTACCAGAGAAAGGAGGAATCCACTATAGCGAAGAATATCGTGAAGGACAGGATTATGAAAGATAGAAAAAGAAAAGATAGGAGAAAACTCCTCATCAATCCATTTTTATATTATTTATCCCATCCCTCCTTCGAAGAGGATGTCCAAGGAGAGTCGAGCTGCACACTCGCTCCTTTGCCGCCCCTAAAGGGGCTATGAAGAGATGCTGGAGGAGGACAATCCTAGTCCTTTTCTGCACCAGTAAGGACTGGATAAATTGCTCTGCTGTTCGTCCGGTAGCAGTCTCTTCGATAGACCAGGCATTGGTATGGTCAGAAGCTTTTTCCTCTGAAATGGAGCTTGTATTTATTGCCAGAGAAAGCACGATTTTTGATAAAGGGTATAGGCCGGCTTTTTGGAAGAGGATGGAAAGCCCAAAACGATCTGCATAGGAAAGCTTTTTCTTCCGTGGTATCGGAATGGTGTAAGTCCTCTTGGTATTCGATATCATTTTTATCGGAAAGATTTTTACCAAATGTCTTCGGTTAGAAGTGGCATAAAGCAGAATATTGTCTGCTCTTCCTCTAAACCGCCCTCCATCACAGCCTTCAACAGCTTATATTCCACTTCAAAATTCTCGAAGGAAAGGTCGTCAAAGTAAAGAATAAAGAAATAAGGTCTTTCTCTAAGGGTTTGTAAGAGGAAGGGAATTCCCTCCAGATCCTTTTTGAAAAGAGAAACAAAGCGGAGTCCTTTGGACTGATATTCCTCTAAAAGCGCCTTCATACAGCTGGATTTTTCCGGTTCCTGCATCTCCGTAGAGTAGAACATGGTTTGCTTTCTTTCCGGCTAAAAAGGCTTTCGTATTCTCTTCAAGGCGGAAATTTCCTTTTCATAGCCCAGCAGAGTAGAAAAATCCGAATACTTTGCAAGGGAAGACCTTCCAAACAGTATTCGGAAGAGCCTGTACCGAAAATATTTTCTTTTTCCAAGCTAAAGGCGGAATGGCAACGGAAAAGTCCTACACCTTTTTCCTTATATTCCATTTCCAAAATAGAGGAGAATTCTAAAGCATCCTTGTCGCTTCCAGCTTGTTGTTAAAGGAAAGCAAAGCTTCATAGGAATAGGAGGGAAAAGTGCTCTGTCTTGGCTGCTTTCGAAACTTTTTCCTCGAAATACGGAGTCGATAGCTTTTTGTTCCTTCGGAAAGAAGAAAGACAGGTTTAAATGGTAGAGGGAATAGAGTGATTTCATCTCTTTGAATGAACTGCGATAGAGAAAGCTTTCCAGCCTCGTTTTTCAGCGGATAAACTTAGCGCATTTTCGTCCTGCAAAAAGAAAATCGGCAAGAAAAACTATGCCAAAGGTTTGTTTCCTTTTGGCATAGTGGAATAATCTTGAAAGAGCTGGAGAGAGCAGAATAGGGCGTATCGTCCCTTAAATCCTGTACCAAATCCGTTTCCAGAATATTTTCGATAAAAACAATAATTCTTCCATTCGTTCCAGATTCATCTCTTGCTCCTTTTTCTATTCGTTAGTAAATATTTTCTTGAATGTTTAGTTCAATATGCTTTTCTCGCTAGTATTTTCACAAACTTTTCTCGAGAGTATCTCCTGAAACATTGAAAATTAGTTTGACTTACTTTTTCCGGAACCGGAGTTTGTGCTAGTTTGGCTTGAGCTTTTCCCGGAACTGCTCTTTCCGGAACTTTGAGAGCTTGTATTTTTGAACTGCTGCTTTTGGAGGAACTGCTCTTCCTCGTCTTTGAAGAGCTGCTGTTTTTGGAACTGCTATGAGAACTGCTTTTTTATTGTCTTCCTTTTCGTCTTCCTTTGTCTTAGGGAAAGGAGATTCTTCCAAAGTAAAGTTTCCGGTAATCTGATTGCCTGCTTTGTCGGAAACATATACAGTCAAGCCATTACTCTTCATGGAGAAGGTGACTTTTCCGCTACTCTCCTCAATGTCCGTAGGTTTCAGATTGTCCCCGTCCTTATCAATACCGTAAATTGTGGCAAAATCCACTCGGACTGCTCATCAGTAACTGTAAATTCTACATAGCCGGAAACCAAGAATAACATTGTCCTCATCGATTACAGGGGATTTTTCATCAAAGCTGTTAACTTGCGTATTGCTCACCCGCATCATTCCGTTAATGGATTTTGCGGAAATTTCTGATTTCCGTTTCCGGTAATGGAAATAATATAGTTCTGATTTTCTTTAGTGAAGTTTTGCTCTTTTTCCTTCCAGCTTTGCAGTAAATTCTTTAATGGGAAGAATAGAATCTACATGAACCAAAAAGCGTTCTTACCGTAGGATCTCTGTTTCAGTAATCTCATTTACTTTCAGTTTAGGTGTTGCTAAAACAAAAAAATAAAATAATAGAATTAATAATCAAGTAGGAATAACATAACGGATCAGAATGGATAGAAAGCCCGATTTTTTCTGCTCCGGCTCCTTGCTGTTTCTATAATAATCTTTTTGATTGGACATCTTATTCTCCTTATTATTCAAGTTTCTACGGCAAGAAAGTATACCAAATCTTCCTTGGGCTTACAAGATAAGTTCCATGCAATTAGGACTTCCTATCGAAATTGTTAAGAAATAGCAAACTATTCCAAGAGGCATGGTCTAGGCCAAAAAGAAAGTGGGTGTTAGAATATAAGAATTAAGCTTGGAGGATTGCTATGAAGATCGATACGAAAAGAGACTTGAAGCGCTTAGTTGGAGTTTTGGCGGGAGCCACTTTATTGGCGTTAAATATAAAGACCTTCGTTTCTGCGGGAGGTCTTTTTCCCGGAGGAGCAACGGGCTTAACCGTACTTATGCGGAACTTTGACACCTAACATAACATAAACAGTATCGAGAGGCTTGAAAAGCCTCTATTTTTTTACGCAATCAATAGTTCTATATATTGCGTCTTATTGCGTACTGTGGTATAATATAATTCATTTTTAGGGAGGTGCCTATGAGACTTAGAGCCACTAAATCTGCTCACTCAGTTTCTTACTCTGTTATTAAATCTGCTTATATCAATAAAAAACGTACGACTGTAACCGTTGAAAAACTGGGAAACGAAAAGGAAATCTGTAAAAAGTATGGTGTTTCTGATGCTCTTGCATGGGCTAAAGAATACGTCGCCAATTTAAATAAGAATGCCGAAAGGAATAAACCTATTGATATCTCGTTTGATCCCTCAATTCCCCTCACTCAGAACGATCAGAGGCTCTTCAATGGAGGCTATCTTTTCCTACAGGATATTTATTTTCAGTTGGGGTTTGATAAGATTTGCAAAGCTATTGCCAGAAAGCATGGATTTAAGTACAACCTCAATTCAATTCTTTCAAGGCTGCTCTATACAAGAATCTTTATCCTTCTTCTAAAAACTGTCTTCTTTCGCGCTTTTCTTCAAGATTCATAGAAAAGCCGGATTTTTCTTGAAGATATTTACCGTTCTCTATCCATCATTAATGAAGAGTCGGATTACATTCAGTCCACACTTTATCGGAACAGCTTAAAGATTTCAAAAAGAAAACCGGAGTGATTTACTGATCGCACCAACTACTTTTTGAGCTTGAGCAAGCAGATGGATTAAAACAGTATGGAGCTTCTAAAGAAAACCGGCCTCTTCCCATTGTTCAGATGGGACTTTTATGGACAGTGATGGTATTCCTCTTGCCTTCAGTGTCAATCCCGGAAATACCAATGAACAAACGACAATGGTTCCTTTTGGACTCTTGAAGATTTTTTCCTTGTCTCAGACTGGTCATATGTACGGATGGAGGGCTTTCCGCATTATCCAACCGTAGATATAACTCCAAGGGAATCGTGGTTTTATCACAACACAATCCATAAAGAAGTTAAAAGGTTTTCTGAAAGAATGGTGTCTCGATTCTAAAGACTGGCGTCTAAAAGGCAGTATGCAAAAAGTATAACATTTCGAACTGACGAAGAAAAAGACAGAGAAAAATCTTTTACAAAGAACGGTGGATAAATGAAAATGGACTTGAACAACATCTGATTGTATCCTATTCCATCAAATACAGGGATTATCTAAGGTACGTTCGGAGCGGACAAATCAGCCGTGCCCAAAACCTTTATTACCAATAATCCCAAAGAAATAGACTACAACCGCCAAAACCGATTTCAAACGGTTTGTTACAGTGTCACGCCGGAGGGAGAGCTGGTTGAGCAGAGCTTTTTAGAACTCAATGAAGATGTCATCCGAAAAGAAGAACAGTATGATCGGTTTTTCTACGCTGTATGCACTAACTTGGAAGATGATGCTTCAGCTATCATTGAAGTAAACAAACAACGCTGGCAAATCGAGGAATGCTTTCGCATTATGAAAAGTGAATTCAAAGCACGACCGGTATACCTTCACAGAGATGATAGGATTAAGGCACACTTTATGATTTGTTTCCTTTCATTAATTCTCTACAGATACCTGGATAAACAACTTGGAAGCAAGTATTCATGTGAAAAACTGTTACATGGTCTAAAAGATATGAACTTTCTAAAGATTGAAGGCAGAGGATTTATCCCGACATATGCAAAAACAGAATTTTACAGACGATCTAGAAAAAGCCTTTGGAATTAATACTTCTATGCAGATCGTCACTATAGAAAAAATGAGAAATATTTGCCATCAGACTAAAGAATAAAAATCTGTACGCACATCTGATAACAAAGAAAAAAGCTCTGTAAACCGCTTGATTTCAACGATTTATAGGGCTTTTTTACTATGTAGACTGTCAAAGTCGGAGTATACCAAATCTTCCTTGGGCTTACAAGATAAGTTCCATGCAATTAGGACTTCCTATCGAAATTGTTAAGAAATAGCAAACTATTCCAAGAGGCATGGTCTAGGCAAAAAAGAAAGTGGGTGTTAGAATATAAGAATTAAGCTGGAGGATTGCTATGAAGATCGATACGAAAAGAGACTTGAAGCGCTTAGTTGGAGTTTTGCAGGGAGCCACTTTATTGGCGTTAAATATAAAGACCTTCGTTTCTGCGGAGGTCTTTTTCCCGGAGGAGCAACGGGCTTAACTGTACTTATGCAAAGAATAGCTCTTCGTTATTTTAACTTGGAGTTACCCTATTCCGTCTTAAACATTCTCATCAATGTGATTCCGGTCTATATTGGCTTTTCGCTATGGGAAAGAAATTTACAATTTATCTTTGGCTATGATTTTGTTTACCGGTTTTTGTAGCAGATACGGTTCATTTACAGCCTATAACTTCGGATATGCTTCTGATTGCCATATTTGAGGGATTTTAAATGCTCGTGCCATTACCTTGTGCTTAATGATGGATGCAACCTCCGGCGGTACGGATTTTATAGCGATTTACCCTGTCACAGGAGTGGATACCTGGAATCTGATTTTTATTTTAATGCGACGATCCTGGTTGTTGGGATATTTATTCGGCTGGGAGAAGGCCTTGTATTCTATTATCTTCCAGTATGTTTCCACCCAAACCATTTCCGCACTTTTACAGAAATTACCAAAAGCTCACCCTTTTTGTGATTACGGATTACCCTAATGAAATGGCTGCGGAATCCATGAAGTCTGCCATCACGGTGCTTCTATTATGAATGCCATGGGAGCATTTGAAAGAAAAAGACCGTTACAGATATTCCGTTATTTCTCCGCGGATGTTAAAAAGGTAAAAATGAAGATTAACGAGATTGATCCCAAGGCCTTTTGTAAATACCATTCGTTCTCAGGATATTGCCGGACACTTATATGAAGCCTCAAGATTAGACTGCATAGAGAAGAGCGTAGAGAGTAGAAGGAGAAGAAGTTTTTTATGAAAAAGCAGTATCAAAATATTTTCTTGATCTGATGGAACCATTATGGATTCCGGTTCGGGAATTATGAAGTCCGTACAGTATGCATTGATAAATTTCTCTTTGTTTAATGAACCGGAGGAGAAGCTGAGAAGATTTGTAGGTCCTTCTTTAAAGGACTCTTTTATGCGCTTTTACGGATTTTTCCGAGGAAAGGGCTGAAGAGGCTATTTCCCTACTATCGAGAGTTTTACCCGAAAAGGGAATGTATGACGGCTTTTTGTATCCGGGAATGGAGGAATGTATTCGTAAGCTCCATGAGGCGGGGAAGAAAGTCGTGCTTTTGACTTCCAAACCCCTATTTTTGCCACCCGGATTATTTCTCATTTTAATCTTTCTCCTTACTTTTGGAGATAGGTACAGAGCTGGATGTACAGCATTCCGATAAGAAGCATTTGATGGAAAAAGCCATTAGCAAAGGCGGCTTTCAAAAGGAGGAATGTCTGATGGTGGGAGATACCATCTATGATATTCAGGAGCCAAGGATGCCGGCATTGATTCCGTGGCGGCTCTTTACGGCTATGGTGATAAGGAAGAGATAAAGCAGGCGGAATACTGCATTGAAAGGCCCTTGGAATTGTTGGATATCGTTTTTTAAAGCTTTAAGTTCATCAATAGTTCTAAGCTTATCTATAGTTTTAAATTCTTCTAAAGCCCTAAGCTTTAATAGAATTTGCAAACAAAATATACCAAGAAAAATATACCAAGAATAATATACCAAGAATAATATACCAAGAATGATATACCAAGAATAATATACCAAGAATAATATACACTGCTTATAGAGAAAGTCCGTGTATCAGCTGCTAAAGGAAGAGGATAAATTATGGCATATTAGCAGTAGGAATAGATTCATACAAAATAAGAAAGGAAGAATATGAAAAGAAATCTTTGGAAATGGCTGACACTCACCATTCTTTGCTTTTAGCCCTTTTGGCCTGTGCCAAGGGAGGAGAAAGCAATACGGAAGCAAAGAAAGAATCTGCTGTTGCAAGTACCGAGGCGGAAGAGAGTGCAGTGGGAAGTTCGGAAAAAGGCAGAAGAAAGTAAGACTGACGCTGAGACTAAAATGGAGAAGGTCCCAGAATTCTTAGCTTGAAGGACCAACCACCATCGGTCTGGTACATTTGATGGAGAAAAATGAAGAAGAGGACTTTCTTATCAATTTCAGATGGAGGCAAGTCCTGATGCATTACTTCCTGAATTTGTGTCCGGAAAGGGAGAATTTGCTACAGTCCCTGCAAATATGGCTGCACTTTTATATCAGAAGCTGGATAAGGATGGTAGTGCTCAATATCAATACTTTAGGCATTCTTTATGTACTCAGCGGAGATGAAGAAGTCAACAGCATTGCAGATTTAGCCGGGAAGGATATTTATATGCCGGGACAAGGGGCTACACCGGAGTATGTACTGTGCCCTCCTTTCCAAAAAAATAATGTGAAGGAATCTGAACTTTGTATCTGAGGCAACAGAAGCAGTAGCACATTTGCAGGAAAATCCTAAGAATGTGGCAATTCTTCCTGAGCCCTTTGCCACAGCTACACTTTTGCAAAACAGTAATTTGCAGAGAAAGATTTCTTTGACGGAGGAGTGGAAGAAGGCTTTTGATAGGGTAGAGTTACCTACAGCGGTTACTATTGTTAGAAAGTCCTACGCAGAGGAACATCCTGAAACGGTAAAGGCCTTTTTGGAAGCTGAGAAGGAAAGCACTGCCCTCTGGTGGAAAAGGATGTTAAGAAGACTGCGGAGCTTGTGGTGAAGCAGGGAATTTTGGAAAAGGAAGCATTGGCTGAGAAGGCTATCCCCAATTGTAATATTCATTTTATTGAAGGAGGAGATGCGAAGGTTTTGGCACAGTACTATCAGATTCTTTTTGAATCCAACCGAAGTCTGTTGGAGGTTCCTTGCCTGCAGAAGATTTTTATTTCGTAAAATAAGGCTTATTCCATCAGAACGAAAGAAGAAGCATCACTGAAACAGAATAACTTTCGTTTTATGTAAGGAAGGAAAAATCGAAAACTATGGCGTAAGTTGGGGATTATATTATTTTGATTGTACTTTGGGAATTGTTTGCCGGATTGGTGAACAATTCCCTTTCTTTTGTGGGACTGATAGAGAGTATTAGGGCTTTTGGGAAGATTGATGGAAGAAAAGGAATTTTATGCGATTCTTTGAAAAGTTCAAAAGGAATTCTTTCTGCCTACTTCCTTAGCTTTTTTTCTTGCCCTATTCTTTTTCCTACTTCTCTACCGCTTTACAATATTGGAAAGATTTTTAAAGCTCGGTGTATTGAGCTACGCAGTCTACCGGTGGCCAGCTTTATCATTATCCTTCTATTCTTTTTGGGACGAGCTAGGCTATCCTTTGCCATTAGCAGTTTTATGTCCTTTCCGATTTTTATATTAATTTTTTGAGGGCTTTCGGAAAACGGATCGGGATTTATTGGAAATGAGTCGGGTTTTTCATTTTCTTTCTACAGAAGACTGCGCTATATTTATTTGCCCTCTCTATCCCTTTGATGCTGGGAGCCGCCATGCTGGCTATGGGTTTATCCTGGAAAAGCGGTATAGCGGCGGAACTGATTGGACAGGTAGGAAAGAGTATCGGTTATCAGTTAATGGATGCGAAGGTGAGCTTGGAAATGGCAAATGTGTTTGCCTGGAGTATTGTTATTATTGCCTTGTCCCAGTTTTTTGGGAAAGTTTTGATCCTTTTTCTTTTTGAAGACATTTTTGTAAAAAGGGGGTGTGTAATGGAGGTTCGAATTGAAAATGGAGAAAAACGCTTTGGAGAGAAAATCCTTTTCACAGGCTTGAATTGTCGAATGGATTTCCAAAAACATTCTCTTTACAGAATTACGGGAGAGTCGGGAAAAGGAAAAACCACCTTGCTAAGAATTTTAGCCTCTTTGGACAAATTAGATCAGGAGAACTTCAGTACTTATTTGGAGAAGCAGCCAAGGGATGGATTCCTGGAAGATTTCCATGCTTTTTCAGGAGAATCGATTGTTGGAAAAATGTAGCGGGCTGGAAAATCTACAGATTGCTCTGCCAATGCTTTTCTAAAAAGAAATTCTGGAGGCACTGTCCGTATTTTTCAAGAGGAGGACTTTAGAGAAAAAGTGGAAAACTATTCAGGAGGAAATGAAACGACGCCTGAGTTTTCTTAGAGCCATGCTATATCCTTCCGAGCTTATTCTTTTGGATGAGCCTTTCACCGGACTGGATGAGGAAAATAGAAAGAAGGTGGAAGAGTATCTTCTTCAAAGAAGAAGAAACAGACCGGTGATTTTTTGTAAGCCATGAGAACTTTTCTGTGGAAGGATTATGGCTGTATTTCTTTTATAAGAATATTGTAGCAATAAGAATATTGAAGTAATAAGAATACTATAGAGTATCAAGGATAATGGAAAGGGCTATTACTGTTACTTGAAATATTAAAACGGCTGGTAGAAAAACTTAAAACAAAAACTGTAAAGAAAAATTTATGAAATGGCAGAAAACTTGTAACACATAGGGAAGGTCTTTTGTCTATACTTTTGATAGCGAATAGACAAAAAGGAGGTTTCTATGAAAGCGAAAGCATTTTTTAAAAGGAATGGCAGTATTTATGGAGCATTATGGCGATTTCAGCTTTTTCTGCCTTTTGCTGCAGGAAATAAGGCAGAAATCGGACAGGTCAATTTGCAGATTGACAGTTCCGATATTGAAATCGGCTCTCTGCGAAAAAGATTTCCGCAAGTAGCGGAGATGACGGTTTTACCATCCAAAATGATGAAGGTACTGCTTTGAATATGCAGGGAAATGTTTGAAAAGCAACATCTAGTCCCTCGTCCAAAAATCATTTTAAAGGCTGATTCTGAGCATAAGTTCAATACCAACACTTTGAAAACTGCGAATTTCTACAAGTTTAGCGGAGCAGAGGTAAGCTTTGTGAAAGCTAGCGGTTCTGCCAATTCCATTACTTTAACCGTTAAAACCAAGAAGTTAAAGGCAAAATCCCTGGAGACTTAACGGTTAGCGATGATGTTGGAGAGATGAAAGCGGTGTGACAGAATGGTCCGGCGTGGATACATGGAAAAAGTACCTTGTTAAGCTTTATAGAGGAAGCCAGTTTGTAAGCAGTGGGGAAACAACGGGAACCACTTATGATTTCCGTTCCGCTATTACACAGAATGGAAATTACAGCTACAAAATCAGAGCCTATGCCTATGGAAGCTATGGAGACTGGGTAAGCTCCGAGGAGCTGGAAATGAGAGTAAGCTCTTCCCAGGGCGGCACGGAAAACGGACGCTGGATTTTAGATGCCAATGGTTGGTGGTGGTTGAATCCGGATCGTTCCTATCCTGCAAAACACCTGGAAGATGATTAACGGAAAGTGGTATTACTTCAATAAAGCAGGCTATATGAAGACCGGCTGGGTACAGACCAACGGCGTTTGGTATTATTTAGGAGCAGATGGTGCCATGCTGACGAATACCAGAACTCCCGATGGATATTATGTAAATCAAAGTGGTGCATGGGTGGCATAAGGCCAAAAGAATCATAAAAAACGCAAAAGTTATAGTAGATATAATGAAAAGTTTCTGACAGAAAAGCCTATGGATAATTCCTTCAGATTTTTTCAAGGAGGAAAGAGTTATGCAAAACATTTGGCTGGCAATTATTATGATTCTTGCTGTCATTATTGTCTTACACGATAATGTTTGTTTGCGTAACGCCACTTTGGAAAGATAAAGACATGATTTGAGCCTTTAGCCTTACAGCGTTACGCTGTAAGGCTTTTTCAATGAAACGGGAGAGAAGATGAAATTATCAGGGGCAAGGTTATTAATTGAAGAGTTGATTCATCAAGGGGTAGACACGGTATTCGGCTATCCCGGGGGTGCAGTTTTACAGATTTATGATGAGCTGTATAAGTGTAAGGATCGTATTCACCATGTCCTTACCGCCCATGAGCAGGGAGCGGCCCATGCTGCGGACGGTTATGCCAGAGCCAGCGGAAAGGTGGGAGTGGTAATAGCTACCTCCGGCCCGGGGGCAACCAATCTGGTAACAGGCATTGCCAATGCTTACCTGGATTCTGTACCGATGGTGGCCATTACGGGAAATGTGGCAACGGAAGCTCTGGGACGAGACAGTTTCCAAGAGGTGGATATCGTATCCATTACCCAGCCGGTTGTAAAGCATAACTTTATGGTAAAGAATGTGACAGAGTTGGAGCAGACCATTAAAGAGGCCTTTAAGATTGCCAACTCCGGAAGAAAGGGACCGGTACTTATTGATATTCCTAAGGATGTGCAGATTGGGGAATGTGAGTATGGGGTGGCTGTCCTTCCGAAAAATGCCGGATAAGCCGAAGCTTCCTTTATGACCAGGAGGGTGTGATTGCTCTTTCATCTCAGGCTAAAAAGCCTTTTAATCTATGCCGGTGGCGGTATTACAGCTGCCAATGGGGAGAAGGAGCTTCTGGCTCTTGCGGAAAAGCTGGATATTCCTGTTACGGTCAGCATTATGGGAAGAACGGCATTTCCGGATTCTCACCCGCTAAGCTTAGGACTTGTGGGAATGCACGGAAGCTATGCGGCAGCAAAGACCCAGTCGGAATGTGATGTATTGCTGGCTTTGGGCGTTCGTTTTTCCGACCGTGCTACAGGAAATATTGCCCGCTATACGCAGAACTGTAAAATTATCCATGTGGATATTGATAAGGCGGAGATTGGCAAGAATGTCAGCCCTGACTTTTCCGTACAAGGGATGGAAGACCTGATTAAGGAGATTCTTCCAAAGCTGAAAGAGCAAAAGCATCCTAAGTGGTGGGAGGAAATTCACGGCTTCGAGAAAACAAAGGCGAAGGTGGAAGGCGATTTTCATCCCAAGCATATCCTGGATACTCTTCGAAAGTTCACCAAGGATGATACGGTGATTGCCACCGATGTGGGACAGCATCAGATGTGGACTGCACAATATTATCGTTTTGAAAAGGGAGAACCTTCCTTAGCTCCGGCGGTTTAGAACTCATGGGCTATGGCTTGGGCAGCCATTGGAGCTTGCTTTTGGCAGAAAGAGAGAGCACACTGTTCTGATTACCTCTGACGGATCCTTTTGAATGAATTGTAACGAGCTATGTACGGCGGTACATGAAAAACTGCCCATTACCATCATTTTAATGAACAATCGGGTCCTGGGAATGGTAAGACAGTGGCAGACAGCCTTCTTTGATAAGCGCTACTCCGAAACGGTTCTGGATAGAAGTACGGACTTTGTAAAGCTGATTGAGGCTTACGGCGGAAAAGGCTTTAGCGCCGGAACTTGTAAGGAATTGGAAGAGGCTTTAAAGGAAAGAGAGAATTACACCAGCCCAATTTTAATCAACTGTTCCATTAAGCCGGATGAAAAGGTACTACCTATGATTCCTCCCCGGAAAATCCGTGGATGATATCATTTTATAGGGAGGGTAGGAAAAGATGAAGAAATTCACCATTGATTTATTTGTGAATAACCGCTTTGGAGTATTGAATCGTATTACCGGTCTATACTGTAAAAGAGGCTATAATATTGAATCTATTCAGGCAGGGCCTACGGAAATTCCCGGTTGTACCAAGATTGAAATTGTTTCCACCGGAGATGATTATATGCGTACTCAGGTGATTTCTCAGTTAGAGAAATTATATGATGTACGAAAGGTAGACCTCCCTGTCTGAGATGGATGGAGAATAATGCAGTGAAATGCCAAAATTGGCTTCACAATAGAGAGGCGGAATAAAATTTAGAGAGAATCTGAACTTTATCCCAAGGGTTCCCTGTAAGGGGAAAAGAAAAAAGGAGAGAAGAATAATGGCTATTATGTACTATGAGAAGGATTGTGACTTACAGTTATTAAACGGCAAGAAAGTTGCCGTGATTGGATATGGTTCTCAGGGCCATGCCCATGCCTTGAATTTACGGGATAGCGGCGTGGATGTAGTGATTGGCCTTTATGAGGGTTCCAAGTCTGCTGAAAAGGCAAGAGAAGACGGCTTTACCGTATACAACACCGATGAGGCTGTTAAGAAGTCCGACATCATTATGATTTTGGTAAATGATGAGAAGCAGGCAAAGCTTTACAAGGATCAGATTCAGGAGAACTTATGAAGGAAAGACTTTGCATCTCGCTCATGGCTTTAATATTCATTATCATGCTATTGTTCCTCCAAAGAATGTAAATATCATCATGGTGGCTCCTAAGGGGCCCGGACACACCGTTCGTTCCCAGTATGTGGATGGAAAGGGAGTTCCCTGTCTTGTAGCTTGTGAGCAGGATCCCTCCGGAAACTCCTTAGATGTGGCGAAGGCTTATGCTGCAGCTATCGGTGGCGCAAGAGGCGGAATTTTGGAGACTACCTTCAAGGAGGAGACAGAAACTGACCTTTTTGGTGAGCAGGCAGTTCTTTGCGGTGGCGTTTGCGCCTTAATGGAGGCAGGCTTTAATACCCTTGTTGAGGCAGGATATAAGCCTGAAAATGCATACTTTGAGTGTGTACACGAGATGAAGTTAATCGTAGACCTGATCTTTAATGCAGGATTTGAGGGAATGCGTTATTCCATTTCCGATACTGCAGAGTTTGGTGACTACACCGCAGGGCCAAAGGTTATCGGCGAGGAAGCAAAGAAGGCTATGAAGCAGATTCTTTCCGATATCCAGGATGGTACCTTTGCCAAGGAATGGATTTTGGAGAATCAGGCAGGAAGACCCCATTTTATTGCGATGAGAGAAGCGCATGCGGAAACTTTGGCTTCTAAGACCGGACAGGATTTGCGTCAGAAGATGGGATGGAAGCAGGTTCAGGATTTGGATCAAGCAAGATAATTGTTTTAGGCCAGCGGCACAGAATGTGCCGCTTTTTAAAAAGAAAAAGGAAGTAAAAATGGAATTAACTTTTGGATCGGGTATATCAGGCAGCCCATGTTTTTAAAACCTGTAATCAATAGAACGGATTTGGTTCACGCCAAAGAATACAGACAGATTGCGATTTATATTTGAAGACGGAAAAATCTGCAAAATACCGGCCTTCTTCAAGATTCGTGGGCATACTTTAAGATATCTACCCTGTCCGAAGAAGAAAAGAAGAGGGAGTAGTGGCTCGTTCTGCGGGAAACCATGCCCAAGGAGTAGCGTTAGCAGCCCAGGCCAGCGGTACCCAGTCTACGATTTTTCTTCCTGCTATTGCTCCTATTTCCAAGGTGGAGGCTACCAGAAGCTATGGAGCCACCGTGAAAATGATTGATGGTGTCTCATGATGATGCCTATGAAGCGGCAGTAAAATTTTCAGGAGGAAAACGGTTCTGTTTTCATTCACCCCTTTAATGATGTGGATGTTATGGCAGGACAGGGAACCATCGGTATGGGAAATTCTGGATCAGCTGGAGGATGCTGATGCCGTAGTGGTTCCGGTAGGGGCGGCGGCCTGATTTCGGTATTTCCTTTGTGGTGAAGATGCTGAATCCCTAAGTGCAAGGTATAGGTGTGCAGGCTCAGGAGCAGCTCTATGGTAAAGGCGGTGCAGGAGCATCACCTGGAAAGTCTGGAAGAGGTACATACCTTTGCGGACGGAATTGCGGTAAAGTCTCCCGGAAGTTTAAGCTATGCTATGGTGGAAAAGTATGTGATGAGCTGGTAACCGTTACAGATGATGAAACAGCAGCGGCGATTTTGACCCTAATGGAAAGACAAAAGGTAGTTTCAGAGGGCGCCGGAGCGGTATCTGTTGCAGCGGTACTTTTTAACAAGATTCCGGTAAAGGGAAAAAAGGTGGTTGCGGTTATTTCCGGAGGCAACATTGATGTAAATATCCTTGCCCGTGTGATAAACCGAGGCTTATTAAAAACCGGTAGAAAGGCTAGCCTTACCATTCCGCTTTGGACAAGCCGGGACAGTTGGAAGAGGTATCTAAGATTATTGCAGAGCAGGGAGCCAATGTGACCAAGGTGGATCACAATATCAATGTGGAGGATTCCGATATTAACGGATGCCACCTGACCTTGCAGATCGATACAAGAGATTTTGAGCATATTGAGCAGATTAAAAAGCCTTTATTCAAAGAGGATTTTCTATTTTATAAAGCTTGGTAAAGATGGCATTTCTTATGTCCCGAAGGATAAAGGAATACCATGTTTTCCGGATTCTCTAAAAATTGCTTTTGCTAATATTCTGAGCTGTTGTTTAGGGAATTTAAGCAAGATATAGTAGCAGGTTTAGCTAAGTCCATGGTATGGAAATAGAGTAGGAGGAAAGATGACAGGAGCTGCAGCCATTGTAAAATGTTTGGAATTGGAAAATGTGGACTATGTCTTCGGCTATCCGGGAGCTGCTATTTGCCCGTTTTACAATAGTTTAGAGGATACGGAGATTCGCTCCATCTGGTACGAACAGAGCAAAAATGCTGCCCATGAAGCCAACGGCTATGCCAGAATCAGCGGAAAGCCGGAGTCTGTGCCGTAACCTCCGGTCCGGGAGCTACCAACATTATCACGGGAATTGCTACAGCCTTTGCAGACAGTATTCCTTGATTGTTATCACCGGACAGGTGAGAGTGCACTGCTGGTTCCGATGTCTTTCAGGAGTGGATATTTGCAGGTGCCTGTGAGTCCTTTGTAAAATACAGCTATACTGTAAGAAATGTGGAGGATATCCCTAAGATTTTCAAGGAAGCCTTTCATATTGCACATGACCGAAGAAAGGGACCGTTCTTATTGACATTCCTATTGATGTACAAAAATGCCCTCTTCGGAAAGTTCCAGTATCCGGAAGAAGTAAAGATGAGAACCTATAAGCCCACAGTACAGGGAAATCCGGGCAGATTAAGAAGATGTTCCAAAGGCTATCTGCCACAAAGCGCCCTATTTTATGCGTAGAGGCGGAGTACACCTGGCGGATGCCAAGGAGAAGGTTCGTGCTCCAAGAAATTCAATATTCCTGTGGTTTGTACCCATGATGGGACTTGGTGTAATGGAAGAAGATGATCCTCTCTTCGGTATGGTGGGAAATAACGGAAAGCCCCCGGAAATAAGGCCATGAACCACGCAGATCTTATCATTATGATGGGAGCCAGAGTTGCAGACCGCTCCATCAGCCAGCCTGATTGTAATTACAGACACTAAGACTTTGATCCATATTGATGTATCCTGCGGAAATCGGAAAGAACGCAGGACGGAGATTCCTTTGGTTGGAAATATCTCCAGTGTATTGGATGCTTGGTCTGGAAGAGGAGGGGATTTCAGCTACGCTCCATGGATTTCGAGCTGGAGAATATCAAGGCAGAAGTCAATAAGGTATTAAAGGCAAAGAAGGAAGAGGGAATTGCAAGAAATCATTTGTGCATCCGGAGTACTTCCTGGAAGAGCTGAATAAGCACTTGGATGAGGATGTGTTTATGTTGCGGATGTTGGGCAAAACCAGCTTTGGTCCTCAGCCAATTATCGTATGAAGAACGGTCGATTCCTGACTTCTGGCGGTATGGAACCATGGGCTACCCATTCCGGCGGCTATAGAGCATATCTTGCCGATTCCCATAAACAGGTAGTGGCTGTAATGGGGGATGGCTCTTTTCAGATGAGTATGATGGAACTGGCTACCATGAGACAGTACAATGTTCCGATTAAGCTGATTGTTTTTCACAATGGGGTTTTAGGCTTGGTTCACCAGTATCAGCATAAAACCTATCATGACCGTTTCACCATGGTAGATCTTAGCGGAAATCTGGATCTTTCCATTTTGGCAAAGGCATACGGATTTTCCTATGATTCTCATCCAAAAATGAAGAGGTGGAAAAGAAAAATTGCGGACTTTTGGAAAAGAAAGAGGGCGGCATTTTGGAAGTATATATAGACAGTCATGAGGTAGTGTGATGAAAAAAATATATTCTATTTTGGTGGAAAACCAGTCCGGTGTGTTGGCAAAGGTTGCTGGATTGTTCTGGAGAAGATGCTTTAATATTGATTCCCTGACTGTAGGGGAAACGGAGGATCATTCTGTTTCAATATGGTGATTGTTTCCAGCGGCGAGAAGAAGACTCTGGAGCAGGTGGAAAAAGCAGCTGAATAAGAAGCTGGACATTATTAAGGTTCGTACCTTTTACGGAAACCCAGGGGATTACCAGAGAATTACTTTTGGTAAAGCTTCGTTATAATCGGGAAAACCGGAAGGACATTATGGAAAACTGTCAGATTTTGGGAGCCAAGATTTTAGAGCTTAGCAAGAATCAGATGGTGATTGAAATGTGTGATACTCCGGAAAGAATCCAGATGTTCCTTGATACTTTAAAGACGGTTAGTATTTGGAGTGTGCCAGAACCGGAACCCTGGCTATGCTAAAGCTTTCAGAGGAAATGCTTAAGAGGAGAAAAATCATCAAATTCGGATTATAAGAAAAATAAGAATAATCCTCTGTAACGGGGAGAAAAATAGGAATAAAATTAAAGAGAAGCCATAGAGTATTTCTTGTATTTTTCACAAAAAGATTTGCGATAATATCAAGGATGTTCAATTGTTTTTCTACAGAAAAGGAGATGTACAATGAAAAATGTATCAACAACAAATGCACCGGCAGCTATCGGACCTCATTCTCAGGGCTATGTTGTAGGAAATGGTATTTTCTTCCGGACAGATTCCCGGTAGATCCTGCTACAGGAGAAGTTGCAGGACCGGGACATTGCAGCACAGGCAGAGCAGAGCTGTAAGAATGTTAAGGCTGTAATCGAGGCAGCAGGAAGTGATATTTCCAAGGTTTTCAAGACTACTTGTTTTCTTAGCTGATATGGCTGATTTTGCTACCTTAACAGCGTTTACGAGAAGTACTTTACCTAAGCCGGCACGTTCCTGCGTGGCAGTAAAGACCTTACCAAAGAATGTTCTTTGTGAAATCGAGGCTATTGGGAGATCTAATATGAAATTTTTATTCCTATGAATATTTATTAGTAGGATAGAAGTGACCAACTGGCTGCAAATTAGTTTTGCAGCCATTGCGGCACTTCTATTGTTGTTTGCACTGGTTATGTCTTTTCGAGACAAAAAAACAACGAAGTATAGAGAGTTATCTTTAATTGCTTTACTTTTGGTGCTTGTGACAATTGCTGTACATATTAATAACTATCAAAGCCATAAAAGAATTGATGATCAATACAGCACTGCTCTAAGAGTGATTGAGCAGGCATCTGGTCTATTGGAGGAAGATAAAACGGACTTGTATATCAATACCCAGGCGGCAAGAGATGGAGCGATTATTAAGACCAAAGAAGATCAGTTTTACCGTATTATTTCTGTGGATGGAAACATACTTTTGGAGAAAATGAATTTGTATAATCCTCAGACAGAAATTGTGGATGTGGAGAAGTAGAGTATAGTATCTTACAGTATTATGCAGAATTAAAGGGTCATAAGGTATTGATGTAATTTTGAGGAGAAGTAGATGGTTGTATCTTATATAAATATTACCATTAAATTGGCACTGGACTTTTTGTCCATTGTAATGGTCATAAATTTTACCGGAAAAAGGAAATTTAGCCCCTTCTTCTGCCAGCGACCAAGTACAGAATTACGTTCTTGGTGGCATTATCGGTGGTGTAATATATAATGAGAACATAGGGGCTTTTACAATATTTTATTATTTTATTGATTTGGGTTTGCCTTGTTTTGAGCTTAAGATGGTTAAAAACCAATAGCGCCTTTTTCAAAAAAGCCATAGATGGAGAGCCGAGTTTGTTGATTAGCAGAGAAACTGGATACAGAGGCTTGTAGAAAGGCAGGGCTTACTGCTCACGAAATTAGCGTTTAAGTTACGAAGCAATAATATCTATAGTATTCGAAACGTTAAGCAAGCGGTACTGGAGCAGAACGGACAGCTAATCATAGTAATGTCGGGGAAGAAAACCCAAGATATCCTCTGATTACGGATGGGACAATTCAGGCTCAGGCTTTGGATAGTATTGATAAGACAGAGGAATGGCTTTTGGAAAGACTAAAGGAACAGGGAGTTGAATCTGTATCAGATGTATTTTTGGCTGAATACGAAAATGGAAATCTAACATTGTCCTTTATTAATTTGCATTATGGAGGAGAGCATGAAGTGTAAAGTTTGCGGTACGGAAGTAAAAGAAAATCAACGGTTTTGTCCCACCTGTGGCTTATTGATTGACCTTTCTTTTCTCCCCTTTCAGAACTTCGAAGATACAGCATGAGACGGAAAAGGAAGAAGAACCTGAATTTTTAAAACAACAAAAGAATAGCTCAGAGGAGGCGGAAGTTCAGGAAGGAGCGGACTTCAAGAAGAGACGGCACTTCAGGAAGAACTTGAACTCGTGTAGAGGAAGAACTCAGGAAGAATTTTCTGGAGGAGATTCCCGGCGAAATTCAAGAGGAAGGACAAAAGAGGGTTGGGGAGAAGCTCTTATTTCCAATGAGCAAAACAATGCAGCGGAGTCCCTGGTGGAAAGTGTAGTCTTGGATTCTGAGTCTGACTCAGAGCCAAAGACGATTTCGGAATTTATCTTTGAAGATTTGGAGGAAGAAGAGCCTTTTACAAATCCCTACAGGATCCGAGAGCTTGCCGAAATTGGAAGCGCAGGAAGCAGGGACAGAAGAATCTGCAGAATCTTTAGTAAACGAAGTCGAAGAAGCTGTAGTAGAAGCAGCTAAAGACCTATCAGAAGAATCCGTGGAAGATGCGTTAGAAGACGAATCAGAAGAACCCGTGGAAGATGAATCAGAAGATGCATGAAGAACCCGTGGAAGATGAATCAGAAGATGCGTTAGAAGAACCTGTGGAAGATAGCTCTGAAGATGCATCAGAAGAAAGTCCGTAGAAGATACTTTAGAAGCTGCACCGGAAGACGCTATGAAGATAGATCTGAAGAAGGGGAAAGAAGGAGAATTTACAGCGTTTTTCGGAAGAAAAGGATTTAACGGATACTGCGGAAAACAATTGCAGATGAGGCCAAGCCGGAGACTGGAGAAGCAGTTGAGCCAAAGCTTGCAGAAGAAATGGCTGAGGAGGCAGAGGAAGAGGCAAGAGTGATTGCTGCCTTCTTTGGAGACAGAGAGGAAGATGGAGAAACAATAGCCATTTCGGAAGAGATGGAGGAGATTGCTGCAGTTAGCTCTGTAGATCCTTTGCAGGAAAGAGTATTCGGCAGAGGAGGATGAGGGGGAGAAGAAGAGCGAATTTTTCCCTACAGGAAAAGAGAAAGGAGATGGAGGAAAGGCTTGCTTTTTGATGGGGAAATTCCGGATGATCCGGATGATTTCCGGATAAGGCATCCATTCCCCACATCCCTTGGAGAATGGAAGTCCGGCTGGAAGAAGTGGAAAAAGGCGTCCTTTAGCCATTATTCCGGTTTTAGGAATTTCTTACCTTTGCTATCAAAACTTACCCTCTGTGCAGTACAGCAATTTACTGAAGCAGGGGCTAGTCTGGTACAGGAGGAAAAGGGAGAAGAGGCCTTAAATCTATTAGAAGGAATTTCTGCGAATCTTTCAAAGGATAGCAAAATATTATCTCCTTTGGCAGAGGCCTATGCAGGCCGGTCAACACGAAAAATGGAGTAAAGACTTTGGAAGAAGCAAAGAAGCTTTTTCCCTGAGAATCAGGAAATTCAGACTGCTCTTGCTCGATTGGATCCGAAGGTGGAATCCGATCTGGAAGGAGAGCTTTAGCGATGCTATCGAAATTAGTTTAAAGAGTACAGCGCAGAAAATCATTTACAGCTTGTCCGGTGGAAAGGAAGAGATTAAGCAGGAAGAGTATCTGGCTCCGATTAAGCTTAGTCGTAACGGGAAATTATACTTTAAGCGCCTATGCAGAGGCTAGTGACGGCACAATGGGTGAAAGCTATACCAAGAGCTTTTAGCATTAGCCTTGACCCTGAAAAAGTACCACTTATCGCAGTTTGTAGATGGAGAAGGCGGAAATCTTATATTGATGAAAATGGAGATAGGGTAACAGGCTGGAAGGAGATTGAAGGAAAATACTATTACTTCAATGAAAAAGGCATTATGCAAAGCGGTTTTCAGGATATTGACGGAGAGCGCTACTATCTCAATGAAGATGGTACTATGCAGGCAGGCCGTTTAGATTTAGAGGAAAATACTTACTTCTTTGATCAGGACGGACACACGATAAAGGATGCCCTGGATTGATAATGTTTACTATGTGACGAAGACGGCGTAATGCTTCGCAACCGGGAGAATAAGGAAGGTATTCATTTTGATGGAGAGGGTAGACGGGCTTTTCTGGCAACAGAATTATATGCTGCCCATCCGGATAGTATCGTGGTGGTAGAAAGTAAAAAGAGAAAGGATCAGTCCTCCTACTACTTCTTCCCGGCGAGTATATTATCAAAAGAAAAATGGAAGAGCCAGCAGGGGGAGCTTGCTTACGAGACAGAAATCAAGGTATCCAAGATGGCTATGATGAGTTACCTGGATGAAGACTTGCCCAGTATTACTGCAAAGGATGCGGTGTCCTTCCCTGCCTACCCTTTCTATGCAAAACATCAAGCAAAACAAAGACGGCGTTATTACAGCTTTTTCCTTTGTTTTGGGAGAAGGCAGTATAAATGAACAGGATGCTAGTGATTGCCCTTTCGTTGGATGGAAAATGGATCTTCCTTCTTATTACTTTCCTTTCTTTTTATAGTTACTGTTACTGCCGTAATCTATAAAAATCATGTGGTTTGTGATTAGAAAAATTATCCGTGATAATAAAGATAAGCCGGAGATAGAGGAAGAGTCGGAAAAAGATAGCGGAGAAAAAGCTGAGGGTAAACAGTCGGATACTTTGGAAGACGAAAGAGTTGATGAAAAATGGAGCTGTAAAAATCAAAATAGCTTAGCATATAGGTCTCAATTTGGGGCACGCTTCGCTAGCTTCGCCACGTATCGGATACTAAGCGAAAAACTTCGATTCTCTGTGTTTTCGCAAGTACCGACGGGCCCAGACTACCCTCATTTAGACCTATATTTGCCGAAAATCTATTTAGTTTTGATTTTTACATCTCCATTTTTATAAATTTGTGTAAGGATTCTTTATGGATCTCTCTGAAAGTAATATTTCCATCATCTGTCATCTCATCAATGATGGCCAAACTATAAACCCTCATGGCCCATTTCTCTAAGTTCCTTACTGCCGCACTGAAAACCTTTTTCGATAGCAATACCGATACCGGAAATCTCCGCATTGGCTCTAGCTTACAGATATCAATCAATCCTCTCATGGCTTTTTCCTACAGCCAGGAAGTCATCAATCAGTAAAACCTTGTCCTCCGGTCCTAAGAATTTCTTGGAAAGCGTTACGGTAAAGTCTTTATTGTAGGTAAAAAGAATGTACTGTGGAGGTGTAAAGATCGCCGTCAAGATTTTTACTTTTTGCTTTTTGCAAAAGACAACCGGAACATGGAAGATAGTGTGCTGCGCTACAAGCCAGGGCAATTCCCGAAGCTCAATTGTTAAAAACTGAGTAATCCCTTTATCCTTAAAACGCTCATAGAACTCTTTTCCCAGTTCTTCTAAAAGAGAAACATCCAACTGATGGTTTAAAAAGCTATCCACCTTTAAAAATATTGCCCGGTCTGACTTGTCCATCCGCCTTGATTCTTTCTTCCAGCAGCTTCACTTTGATCCCTCCATTTTATCCTTGACTCAGCTCTATGATTCTACCTCCTCAAAGTTCCTAGATTTTCCTTTATTTAGGAAAACAAAAATGAACTTGTTTCAGAATAGTATGTATAGTAAAAACATATTGTAGAAAAAGAAAGGGGTTGGGAAGAGATAATTGAGAAAAGGAATGAAATTCATGATTTTCCCTCTTAACCGCTCCTTTTGCTTAGAGAGCTTATTTTGGTAAAATGCATGGGGAGAGAACTGTGCAGATGGATTAGGACAAGAAGAAAGGAAATAAAATGGAACAGTGGAATATTCCGGCAGGATATCGGGAAGTTTTGGAAGACTATGCAAAAGAAGAATTCTGCAAGCAAAAGAAACAGCCTTTCAAATTTAATGGATTTTATTCAGCTTAAGGATCAGTATTTCTCTGAAATTTGGTTTACATTGAAAAATGCTGAGGACTATTTGGAAGGGGGCGAAGAGATTCCGGAGGAGGAGCTGCAGCTGGCCTATATGGAAGCTTTTGGGGAAAAATACGGTGGGAGCCATGGTAAAGTCTTATTTTCATAGAGCAAAGTCCAAGGACCTGCTTTTGACTGCCAGATATGACAGTGAATTAAGCTGTTGGGAAATCCTTAGTCTCTTCCAAAGAAAGATTCCTTCCATGGATCTTCAAGGAGAAAGCTATGCTTATATTATGTGGAGGATATGAAGAGCCTTCTGGAGGCAAAAAGCTCTCCTTCTTGGAAAACGAAGAAGGAGAAGACTATTGTAAAGCTAGCTATTTTCCTCCATCTATGTAGAGGAAGATGAGGAGGAATGGGAAGAAGAGTAAGATTCAAAAAGTTTTATTTCTTGGAACTTATTTTTCTTGGAACTTATTTTCTTAGAACTTACTTTCTTAGAACTTACTTTCTTAGAACTTACTTTCTTAACTAAACCGGATAGGATATCCTAGTGGGAGCTATAATAGTTTCTGAAGTAGTTTCGAATCTGCTCTACTTGATACAAGGAACCCGAGACAAAGAAGGAGTTTTCTCTTCTTCTTTTTACGGCATTAAGATTCCATTCCAAACCTTCTTCCAGGGTTTCTGGGACAATAAATTTCTCCACAAATGTTCCTGCCATTCCTTCTTTAAAATCTCCGGAGACTGTCCTCGATGGGTTTCCACCTGGAAAAAGCTCAGCTTTAGGTGTTATTCTTTAAAAAGCTCCAACATTTTCATATATTCCTTGTCCGCCATGAAACGGAAAAGAAGATTCTTTTCTTATACTGGGAAAGAGCATTTATAGAACGAATCAGACTGTTTACTGCCTGAGGATTGTGGGCTCCATCCAAAAATAATCAGAGGGCGTTTCTTTTACTTTCAGCGCCCGGCCAGAAGACAGTCATCAGACCCTCTTTTACACAGTCCTCCGGAATTTCTACGCCTCTTTCCTTTAAACAATCAATGGCATCACGGATGACCATGGCATTGTCCAGCTGGTAATCTCCCAGTAAGGAGAGGGCATATTCATTTCTCTGCCTGTAGGAGAAAGTACTGGTAGCCGTTATCAATGTGGAAGGAAAAAGGAGTGAAAGTACTTAGGATTGGTGATTTTTAAGTCGGCATCTCTGCATATCTTTTGGATTTCTTCCACCACTTCTTTTTTCTGTTGCATCAATACAACAGGGGTGTTCTCCGCAATGATGCCTCCCTTTTCTCTGGCTATTTCTTCTAAAGTATCTCCCAATATAGCGGTATGCTCAAGGCCAACATGGGCAATCACTGCCAGTTCTTTTATGAGGGATCACATTGGTGGCATCCAGTCTTCCGCCCAGACCTACCTCCAATACAACAAAGTCTACCTCCTGCTCCAGGAAATAACAAAAAGCCAAGGCAGTCAGCATTTCGAAGGAATTTGGTCTTTCTTCCTCCAGGCTTTCGCTGAGCTCCCGCATTTTCAGGCATAATCTTTTTAAATCTCCATCGGAAATCATTTCCCATCAATGGTGTATCGTTCATTCATGCTTTCTATGTGAGGGGAAATATACATTCCCGTCTTGTAGCCGGAAAGGCTTAAAAATCTGCTGTATACTTTTGCTATGGAGCCTTTTCCGTTGGATCCCTGCAATGTGGATAAAGCGAAGCTTTCCGGATTTCCGCATTTTTCCAGTAAATTTTAGTTGGTTGAAGGCCCATTTTACAGCCGTACCAATCATTTACCCCAAGGGTCTCCATACACTCTTCCCAAGTCATTTGAAACATTCCTCCTTCGTTATAGAACAAGATAAGAAAAAAACAGAGTAGAGAAAGCAATGGATAGCATTGTTTTCACTACTCTGTATTATAGTTCTTTATTTTGCTATGGCCTGAAATATTTTTCTTCGAATATCAAGACGATAGCATTAATCGCAAAAGTATTGAAGAACACTCGTTAATCAGCACTTGAAGTACGCGAAACCGCATTAATGGTAGAAGCGGGCTTCGGTACTAAGGGACAGCAAATAGCTGTTAATAACTAAGCTGCAAAGCAGCTGTGTAATCAGGATAGAGAGAATGATGCGATATTGACTGCGGCTTTTCTCCAAGCACAGACTGTAAATCACTGCGGTTAATCCCACGGAAATTGTGTATCCCGGCATATAGGGAAATGGGGAAAAGAGAAGACAGCCCAAAACATCGGAAACACAGGCGATTAAGATAGCCGGTGCCATGCCCAGATACATGGAAGCAAATACGATGGGGACAAAGCCGAAGCCTATGCGGAAATTCCAGGCCTGCACTGAGAGAAACTGGTCAGATAATCTGGATTGCAACCAGCATAGAAAGAGGACTGAGATTTTTGACACTAAACACGCTCTTATTCATAGATCGCTCCTTTTCATGCGCTGTAAAGCAGCTATCTGTTTCTTGGCAGCGGGATGCGAGAATAAAACTGGGAGACAAGCTCTTCGTCCCAACACCAACTCCCTGTGTCAGGCACCAACCACTTTATTCTCTACTCTGCAAAAAGTTACAAGAGAATAGTAATGCTATTCTAGGAAAATGTAAAGAAAAAGCGGTGAAAAATAGAATTTATTTTATAGAAAATAATGAAAATATAGCGAATAAAAAGTAGTACACTGTTCTTTTAAGAAAGGGGGAGAAAGAGGCGGTCTTTTTCTTGTAAAAATGAAAAATTGAGGTCTACACTGTAGTAGCTTTTTAGGGAGGAGGGTTCAATGAAATTAATCCGAGAAGTTTTATGGATCATTTTTTTTACCGTTGTAGGAGAGGTCTGTAACAAGCTGTTCCCCCTACCTGTTCCGGCAGGAGTCTATGGCTTGATTTTCATGTTGATTTTTTTGATGCAGGGAATATTACCTTTGGAGGAAGTGGAGCAGGCGGGGAATTTCCTTTTGGAAACCATGAGTATTATGTTTTTACCCGCTGCGGTAGGAATTATGACCGTTACCAAGCTTCTGATGCCGGTATTACTTCCTTACTTAGTCATCATTTTCCTGTCTACTTTTATAGTGATGACCGTGACCGGTTTGGTGAGCGAGGGAATCCTAAGAAAAACGGAGAGTAGGGGGGATAAGTTACAGGAAATGCGTTCCATGGAGGCTGCCAAGCGAAAGAAAGAAAAACTGGAGGAAGAAGTACGGAAAATGCAGTTGGAAGATTTGAAGAACGGTTTAAAAGGCTTGGAGGAGGAATAATGAAAGAAATATTAATGAGTTCAGAACATTTTGGCTTTGTCTTAAGCATCTTTATTTTTCTTCTGGCGATACAGATTAAGCTTTGGCTGGGATGGGATTTTCTAAACCCCTTGCTTCTTTCCACCATAATGATCGTGGAATTTTTGCTTCTGAAGGATATTCCTGGTGAAGAGTATAAGGAGGAGCGGACTGTTAAATTACTTTTTGACTCCCGCCACGGTTTTGTTTAGCTATTCCCTTTATAAGCAGTGGAATCTTCTGAAAAATAACTTTAAGGCGGTGATTCTTGGGATATTGGCAGGTACATTAAGCTCCATTGTCAGTATCTTGCTCCTTGGGCTGGCCTTTCATTTGCCCAATGAACATATCTCTACACTTTTACCAAAATCTATTACAACGGCTATAGGCATGGGAATTTCGGAGGAAATGGGAGGATATGTAACCCCTTTACGGTGGCGGCTATAGTGCTGACCGGAATTCTGGGAAGCATTCTTTCCGACCTGGTATTTCGCATTTTCCCCATCCATCATCCTATTGCGAAAGGGCTGGCTTTAGGCACCAGTGCCCATGCCATCGGTACTGCCAAAGCCTTAGAAATGGGAGAGGTGGAAGGTGCCATGTCCTCTTTGGCGATTGTAGTGGCGGGAATCCTTACAGTAATTTTAGTCCCTATTGTCAATGGCGTGGCATTGGGCTAGGGAGAAATATTTAGTAAGTCTCCTGTGCTAGGATTGTAAGAAAAATGTCCATACTTTTTCTGCCGGCTTTGCTAAAATGAGGGAGAAAATTAATTTTTTAGGAGGAGCAATGAAGAAGAAAAGACTGATACTTTCCTTTGTTTTGGGTTTATCCCTTCTGGCCTATTCCGGCTTTAGTTTTGCAGACGGTCCGGATTTAGATGACCGTACGATGATAAACAGCGGACCGGGCATAGGTCTGGGAAAGAATGATAATAAAATAAATGTAGCGGATTCCTATTTACAGGTGTATTCCGGAGTGCTTTCCGGGGAAAATGTACCTTTGCTGAGTAACTATGGATTTTCCGGCTATGCAGTATATGGCTATAACGAGATGTCTGCAGATCTGTTTAAGCTAAAGGAAGCCTACCCCTCTTTACAGCTTTCTTCCTTAGGCAAAACCGTGGATGGAAGAGAACTGTATTGCGGTATTGTGGGAAATCCCAATGCCCCGAAAAAGATCTTGGTGCATGCCAGCATCCATGCCAGAGAATATATTGTGACCAAGGTGGCTATGAGACAGATGGCCAGTCTTTTGGAAATGGAAAAAAATGACCAAAAGTATGGAGGAAAATCCACAAAGGCTTTGCTGCAAAACTGTGCGGTATACTTTGTTCCCATGGTAGACCCTGACGGTGTTGCTTTTGGTACAGAACGGCTTAGCAGGTATCGGCTCTGAGGAAGTAAGAAATACCATCCAAAGTATTGCGGCTAAAGAAAATCCGACAGACTCAAACAGCTATTTCCGCCCTATGGAAAAAGCAATGCCAGAGGGTAAACCTGAATAAAAACTTTGATGCCAACTGGTCTATCACAGTAGATAAAAAAGGCTATCCCGCAAAGGATGAGTATAAGGGTTCTGCTGCAGAGTCCGAGATAGAATCCAAGGCTTTAGCGGATTTACTGAGAAAGGAAAAGTTTACTTCCACCATCAGTTACCATACCCAGGGTGAGGTAATCTACTGGTACTTTTGGAGAAGGGGAATATGTTCCCAAGGCCAGAAGACTGGCAGAGATTGTGCACAAGAATTCTCTTACCCGGTAATAGACTATTATGCACCTCAACATGCAGGAGGATTTAAGGACTTTGCGGAGCAAAAATACCAGATTCCTTCTTTAACCATTGAGTGCGGTAAGGGTGTCAGCCCGGTTCCCGAAGAGCAGATTGATAAAATCTGGGAAGGGCAGAAGGGAATCTTACCGGATCTCCTCTATGATTATATGACTTAGGCTATATGACTTAAGAATTGAAAAATATTTTTCATGGCTAAGAAGCTTTTGTTTTCCTATGCGGAAAAATGAGGCTTCAGCTTTTTCTTTGTGAAACAGCTTTTCCTTATGCTATAATAGGCAAATTAAAAATAATGATTAAACACCAGGAGGGGAAATGAGACAGAAGAGATGCTTGAAAAGACAATGAGCTTTGTTGAGTCCAAGAATTTTATAGAGAATTTCATTGATGAAGATTTGCGGGAGGAAAGGTTAAAGAAATTAAAACCCGTTTTTCCTCCGGAGCCTAATGGCTACCTCCATATCGGTCATGCCAAGTCTATTTTATTAAACCACGGCATTGCCAAGGAATACAACGGTACCTTTTAATCTTCGTTTTGACGATACCAATCTGGTAAAGGAAAAGATGGAGTTCGTGGAGAGCATCCGAAAAGATGTGGAGGGCTGGGAGCAGACTTTGAAAACAGAATGTTTTTTGCCTCCGATTATTTCCCCATTATGTATGAAAAGGCGGTTTACCTGATTCAAAAGGGAAAGGCCTTTGTGGACGACTTAACAGCAGAGGAAATCAGGGAGTATCGTGGAGACTTTACCACTCCCGGTAAGGAGAGCCCTTATCGTAATCGTTCCATTGAGGAAAAACCTTCGCCTTTTTGAGGAAATGAAGGCAGGAAAAATATCAGGATGGGGAGAAGACACTGAGAGCTAAGATTGATATGGCCAGCCCCAATATCAATATGCGTGACCCTGTTATTTACCGTGTCTCTCACATGAGCCATCACAATACCGGAGATGAATGGTGCATTTATCCTATGTACGACTTTGCTCATCCTATTGAGGATGCGGTGGAGGGCATCAGCCATTCTCTTTGTACTCTGGAGTTTGAGGATCACTGTCCTTATATGACTGGGTGGTACAGGAGTGTGATTTCCCCTATCCTCCCAGACAGATTGAGTTTGCAAAGCTTTACTTAACCAATGTGGTTACCGGTAAGCGCTATATTAAGAAGCTGGTAGAGGACGGCGTGGTAGACGGCTGGGATGATCCCCGTTTGGTTACCATTGCCGCTTTGAGAAGAAGGGGATACACCAAGGAAAGTTTGGCACAGTTTGTAAAGCTTTCCGGTATTTCCAAGGCCCAGTCCTCCTGCGATTACTCTCTTTTTAGAGTACTGTATCCGTGAGGATTTTAAAAGCTGAAAAAGCAAGACTTATGGCGGTTTTGGATCCCATTAAGTTGGTGATTGACAATTATGAAGGGGAAGGAGAGATGCTTTCCATCCCCAATAACTTAGAAAATGAAGCTTTAGGAGAGAGAGAAGTTCATTTCTCCGGAGAGCTTTATATCGAGAGAGAGGACTTTATGCCGGATCCTCCCAAGAAGTATAAGAGATTGACTATGGAGAATGAAATTCGTCTGATGGGAGCCTATTTTATCAGAGCGGTATCTTATGAAACAGATGAAGAGGGCAATGTGACAGTAGTGCATTGTACCTATGACCCCTGCCACCAAGTCAGGCTCAGGCTTTAGTGAGCGTAAGGCAAAGGGAACCATCCACTGGGTGGATGCAAAAACCGCATTTTCCGCAGAGGTTCGTTTGTATGAGCAGTTGATTGATGAGGAAAAGGGCAAGTTAAATGATGACGGAAGTCTTAACTTTAACCCCAACTCCTTAACCGTGAAGCAGTGTTTTAGAGCCTGTTTTGCGAAGGCTGAGCCTTTGGAGAGCTTCCAGTTTGTTCGTAACGGATATTTTTGTGGATTGCAAGGACTGTACAGAGGGCAAGCCTGTATTTAACAGAATTGTTTCCTTTAAAGTCCAGTTTCCAGGTGAAGTAAGGAGGGATACTATGGCAAAGAAGTTTGGATCATTTGTGTTTGTTGCGCTTTAACAGGAGCTGTAGCTGGTGTGATTTCTTATCTGTACAAGTACCAGAAATTTTCCGAGGCAGTAGATAAGGACTTTACGGGATGTGGTGGATTCTGCCCAGGAAGTAAAAGCCACTGCCCAGAGATCCTACACAGTTTTAAAGAACTCCGTGACCAGGGAGGATTTAAAGGCGGCAGCAAAGGATTTAGGCTATGCGGCTAAGAATCTTGCTATTGACACCAAAAACTTGGCTGTGGACGCAGGTAAAGATGCCTATAGAGTAGTGAAAAATGCTTGGGATAAGAAGGAGAAGTTATCCTTTTCTTCCGATGAAGCGGCTGTGGATGAGGAAGATGTGGATGTAGAGTTCTACTATGAGCCGGAAGCTGAGAAGAATACCGCTCATAATGAGGATTTCCATTATAGCCAAGATGACTTTGAGAATGAGGGTTTGGTGGTAAAGGAAGAATTCTAATATGGAAAAGATTACAAGTTTTACTATTGACCATATCCACTTAATTCCGGGAGTTTATGTATCTAGAAAAGGATCCGGTAGGAGCGGAGGTGGTTACGACCTTTGACCTACGATTTACCCATCCCAATGTGGAGCCTGCCATGGAAAATGCTGCCATGCATGCCATTGAGCATCTGGCAGCCACCTATCTTCGGAATGAGAAAAACTGGAAAGAAAAGGTGCTGTATTTTGGTCCCATGGGTTGTAGAACCGGTTTCTACCTTTTGCTAAAAGGGGATTTGGAAAGTGTCGAGATTATCCCTCTTTTAAAGGACTGCTTTAGTTTTATCCGTGACTTTAGTGGAGAAATTCCCGGTGCCACAGAGAGAGATTGCGGGAATTTCAGAGATATGAATCTGGCAGTGGCCAAGTGGTGGAGTAAGAAGTATTTGGAGGAAGTCCTTGCGAAGATTTCCCATGAAAATACTCACTATCCGGAATAGTTTTGTTTTCAATCAGGGAAGGCTTATGGTCTATACGAAAAAATATAGCCGTAAGCCTCCCTTTTATAGGGCGTTTGTTGGTGTTATAGAGCAAAAGGAGTACTATGGGAGCAAATGTAAATCATCATTATCAAGAGGTAAAGGAGTTATCTTTTGCGGAGATTGCAAAAAGAATCCGCACATGGCAGGAGAATAATCCGGAGATTAAGGACAAATTGATTCGCATGGGGATCGGAGATGTAACGCTTCCTCTTCCTAAAACCGTAGTAGAGGCATTGGTTGCAGCTTCCGTAGAGATGGGAAAAAGTGAAAGCTTTCACGGCTATGGTCCGGAACAGGGGTATGACTTTCTTCGGGAAAAGATTTTAAGCTATTATAAGAATTTTTCTGTAGACTTAGAGATGGAAGAAATCTTTATCTCCGACGGAGCGAAGTCTGATTTAGGAAACATTTTAGACCTTTTTGCTCCCTGGCTCTGTGGCTTTTGGTTCCTGACCCTGTATATCCAGTGTATGTGGATACCAACATTATGGTAGGAAATAAGGTGGTCTTTTGCAGAGTCCAGTGAAGAAAACGGTTTTTTTCCTGTACCTCCCAAGGGAGAAAAGGTGGATTTGATTTATCTTTTGTTCCCCAATAACCCTACCGGTGCGGTATATGATCATGAAGGACTTAGAGCTTGGGTAGACTATGCCAAGGAAAATGATGCTGTTATTTTCTTTGATGCAGCGTATGAGTGTTTCTGTGGAGGGAATCTGCCTCATTCCATTTATGAGATTCTAGGAGCCATGAATGTGCTATCGAATTTTGTCCTTTCTCCAAGAAGGCAGGCTTTTACGGGAACAAGATGCGGGTATACCATTGTGCCCTAAGGCTTTGGTTCGTGGAGGACAGTCTTTGCAGAAGATGTGGTTAAGAAGACAGACCACAAAGTTTAACGGCGTTTCCTACATTGTACAAAGAGGTGCAGAGGCTGTCTTTACAGAAGCGGGAGAGAAGGAAATTCAGGGAAATGTAAGCTACTACAAGGAAAATGCCAAAATCATTATGGAGACCTTGGATGCTCTTTCCATTTACTATACCGGAGGAAAGAATTCTCCTATGTATGGTTAAAGTGTCCTAAGGGTATGAGTTCCTGGGAATTCTTTGACTTCTCTTGGAAAAGGGACAGGTTGTGGGAACTCCGGGAGCAGGCTTTGGAGATGCGGGAGAGGGATTCTTCCGTTTGACAGCCTTTTTCCACCAAGGAAAAACTAGGAAGCCATGGAAAGAATAAAAGATGTTATTGGAAGCATAGTTTTTTATAGTAGGTGAACAAGCAAAAAGAGCTGTGATAGCAAATCGTAAGAGGATTCTATGCAATATAGGTCTGAAATAGGGTAATCTGAGCCCGCCGGTACTTACTGAAAGCGAAGCTGAGTTAGTACCGTTAGCGTGCGAGGTTAGCGAGAGCGTGCCCTGCTCAGACCTATTTGCATGGAAGACTTATTTTTGCAGCTCTTTTTGTTTTCTATAACAGGCTATAAAAATTCAACGCCCATAGTTCATTTTTATTTTTTTATAATTTTATTGACAAGAAAAAGAGGAGCCTGTATAGTCTAAAAATCTAAATAACATATAAACATACAAAAGTAATATGTTTATATAAAACAGATGTAGCTTCTCAAGGATACAATGATTTTGTATGAAGAACAAGCTATGCAAGAGTAGGAAAGGGTACTATGGGTCAGGAGAAGAAGGAATTTAACGAACAAGCAAAACACAATTATCTACATAACTGGGACAATGATCACAAGCATGCAGATAGCTATAAGCACAGCCATGAACACAGTCATGGTCATAGTCATGATTACAGCCATGAACATAGCCATGAGCATAGCCATGAACATAGCTACACAGGGGGAGAGGGAAGCCTATAGCCCATATCCATAGCCACAGAAATCTCATAGGCTTTGACGAGCATGGCATTCCTACGATTACTTTAAAATCAGACCATGAAGAGGATGGGGATGATAAGGCGTTTATCCGGGATTATATGAATGCGGTTTCAGCCTATAGAAAAACCTTCCCCTCCAAACAGGATGTATTGGAACAAACACCGGATCCTGCAGTAAGGGAATTGATTTTACGGCAGGAACAGCTTGGCTTTGATACCACCTGATCGTTTTGATCAACAGCAGCCCCAATGTAGCTTTCGGCATGGCAGGAATCTGCTGTAAGATCTGTAATATGGGTCCTTGTAAAATTACGGCCAAAAGTCCCAAAGGAGTGTGTGGAGCGGATGCGGATTTGATAGTTGCCAGAAATCTTCTCCGTTCTGCCGCTGCAGGAGTGGCTCAGCATGGAATGCATGAGGGAGAGGTAATCTTATCCTTAAAGTGGGCAGCGGAAGGAAAGCTGGATCTTCCGATTTTAGGACAGCAAAAAGATTCGAGATGTGGCTAAGGCCTTTGGGATAAAGACCGATAGAAGGAATATTAAAAAGATTGCTTCAGAGCTTGCGGATGTTTTGCTGGAGGATATGAGCCGCACGGTTCCAAAGGAGTATGAGGTGATTAAGGCCATGGCACCTAAGGAAAGACAGGAGCTGTGGGAGAAGCTGGATATTCTTCCCATCAGTGCCTCATCACGAGGTGTTTGAGGCTTATCACAAAACCGGCGTAGGAACTGACGGAGATTGGAAGAGCGTTATGCAACAATTTCTTCGCTGCGGTCTGGCCTTTACCTTTTCAGGGGTGGTGAGTACCGCCATCGCTACAGACGGGCTTTTCGGTGTGGGAGACCGGGTGACCTCCAAGGTGAACATCGGCGCCTTAAAGAAGGGCTATGTGAACATTGCGGTGCATGGACATTTACCGACTTTTGGTTAGTGAGATCGTCAAAGTTGGACAGGAAGAGCACTTTGTGGAACTGGCAAAGAAGGCCGGCGCCAAGGGCATTCGCTTCTATGGTATCTGCTGTTCCGGACTTTCCGCAATGTATCGTTATAGCAACGTTATTCCTTTGTCTAATGCGGTTTCTGCGGAATTGGTACTGGGTACCGGTGCCTTGGATTTATGGATTGCAGATGTACAGGATGTGTTCCCCGCTATTATGGAAGTGGCCAACTGCTTTTAAAAACAACAGTTATTACCACCAGCGAATCTGCAAGACTTCCGGGAGCGGAACGCTATGAATATGACCATCACCATTCCAATATCGGAGAAACCAGAGCTCTTTGCGGAAAAGATTGTTCTTCGAGGAATCAAGAGCTCCAGGATAGACAGGGTATTCTGTTTATATTCCACCCTACGAGGTAGAGGCGGAGGTGGGATTTTCCGTAGAATATGTGCATAAGCGCTGGTTCCATGGAGCCTATGGCTAAGGGCCTTAAAGGAAGGAAAGATTCTGGTATCGTGAATCTGGTGGATGTAATAATCCTAAGGTGCTATACGAAAAATGTATTATTGATGTAGCTGATGCCTTACTCCGAAATAATATTTTGATTTTGACCAATGGATGTGCTTCCTTCCCTGATGAAAATGGGCTATTGTAATATTTCCGGTCAAAGACATTGCTGGAGAGAATCTAAAGGAATTTTTGGTGCAGATTTACCTCCGGTATGGCATGTGGGAGAGTGTATCGACAATACCTGTTCCACAGGAATCTTTGCAGGCATTGCAGGAGTGGAAGGAAAGAAAATTCAGGAAATGCCCTATGCCTTTACTTCTCCGGAGTGGAGCAATGAGAAGGGAATTGATGCAGCTTTAGGCTTTAGACTCATGGGAGTGAATTCCTATCATTGTGTGGAGGCTCAGATTCATGGCTCGAAAAATGTCATTGAGTTTCTTAAGGAAGGTAATTAGGAAAACGCTTGGCTCCGTAATGCATGTGGATACGGATCCGGATAAGCTGGGAGAAAAGATTGTTGCAGATATTATTGAAAAAGAAAGGTCTTTTAGGTTGGACAGTTCCTAAGGAAATCGTACATAAGGAGCTTTCCGCAGAGGAACTTTTGGCTCAGATTCCTGTGAAAATCAAAAAGGCGGAATAAAGAGCATTAAGAAAGGAAGGGAAATATGGCTTGTGTTTTAGTACCGATTGTAGAAGCTGTTTTGGTAAAAACAGCGGAACTTGTTCTTTGCAAAAAGAAAAAGAGAGGAAGCAAAGGGCTTTGGAAAGGAGGCATCGGCTTATTCTCCTAAAGAAAGAAAAGCTTTAGTTTTCAAAATGAAGAGGATAGCATTGGTTTACCAAAAGGAGATAGCATTGTTTTTTTAGAAAAGAAGAGGACTTCTGTAAGGGGAACTTAGCGGAAGGAGGACTTAGTCTTCGAAAGAAGCTTCATCTTTTATCAAACTTTTTATTTTCCGGATCCATCCTTTTGGTCTTTGAGCATTTCTGGCATGGGGAAATCGTTCCTTTTTTCCCTTTCTTAACAGGAGCAAAAACGCCGGAAGATACCATTGCCATGTTACAGGAGATGAGTACAGTTGGTGTTTCCATGGCTTTCTCCTTACCGGAATCTGGGCTGTTTACTGCTTGGTACTGGAAGGGCAAAAGAAAGAGGGAGGTGGAAAATAATGCATCTCTTGCTTAGTGTTTTTGCAACAGAATGGAGCTTTTCCCTGATTTTTACGGGATAAGGAGAAAAGATACGCTTACCACATTCCCTGCCTATTCTTCTTAGCGGTCAGTTTAATGTGGCTTGAGGATAGCGTCTATGAATATTTGGAAAAAGGGACAGAAATTTTTACCCTGCGATCTCAGGATCTGATTCAAGACGGCTTCTGGGACTTTCCGTTATTGCTTTAGGAATCCTTATCTGGCAAGGAAAATTATTTTTGGAATATATTCGAAGAGATAAAAGAGAACTTCCGGTTCTAGATAAGAACAGGGATTGTATAAAACTTAGAAAAAGGGGCTGTATAAAAGCTGTATAATTTTAGAAAAAGACTGATAAAGCGGCATTAGCCGGAATTATCGTCTTTTTGGGACAATTTATAGCCCCTCTGCGTATTTACAATATTTTTGCTTTAGCTTATCGAATCCAAACACCGTTGGAATCTACTCTGTATCCATCAGGAGTAAGCTTATTCATGTAAAGAGATCCTAAAGGCTGGTTCTCTGCAGGTGCCTGAGCGAAATAATAAGTATCGAAGTTAATCTTCCGCCATCCGGTTACCATGCGTCCGTTAGCGCCGATGTAGTACCACTGGTGCTGACTTACAACCCAACCATAGATTGGTGCGCCATTCTCATTACTTACGAATGACCAAGAACCGTCTCTATTTGCTACCCAGTGTCCGTTGGACTCTGCTACAGTAGTAGTAGATCCGCCGTAGCTGGATACTCCGCCTTCCTTAGCAAATGCAGGAATTACCGCTGCAGTTCCCATGCAAGCAATTAAAAGCTGCAACAAGAATATTCTTTCTCATACCTCCAAAGCATTGTTTTTTTATTCAAGCTACCTTCTCATTATACCCTGTATTTATACATTATCAATAAAAAATTCCTTTTTATTTTTCTGATATTGTTAATATTTTTCGTAAGCAATACCGGCTTATATTAATTCACAAAACTTTCACAGCCTTTTTAGCACTCATGTATTGACTCTGCTAACAAATCCTCTTATAATAAGCCTGTTGTTAAAAAGCCCCGTGAAGAATAGGAGGATTGCTATGAAGTTAGTACCATTATTCGATAAAGTTGTATTGGAAAAGGAAAAGATGGAAGAAACCACAAAGAGTGGAATTGTTTTACCGGGACAGGATGACAAGGATAAGCCCGGTCAGGCAGTAGTTATTGCCGTAGGTCCCAGGCGGTGTTGTGGATGGTAAGGACATTAAGATGCAGGTGAAGGTTGGACAGCATGTCTTATTTTCTCGCTATTCCGGTACTGAAGTAGAGCTTGAAGGAAAGAAGTATACCGTAGTAAAGCAGAACGATATTTTAGCAATTGTAGAGTAAAAGGATGTAAGGAATTCCAAGGAGGTAGAAAATGGCTAAGGAAATTAAATTTGGAGTAGAAGCAAGAAAGGCCTTAGGGGCCGGCGTTGATGCAGTGGCAAATACCGTGAAGGTTACCCTTGGACCTAAGGGTAGAAATGTGGTTTTGGATAAGTCCTATGGTTCTCCTCTTATTACGAATGACGGTGTATCCATTGCCAAGGAAATTGAGTTAAAGGATCCCTATGAGAATATGGGTGCTCAGCTGGTAAGAGAAGTAGCTTCCAAGACCAATGATGTTGCCGGAGACGGAACCACCACCGCTACAGTATTGGCACAGGCTATTGTGATGGAAGGCATGAAGAACCTGGAGGCAGGTGCTAATCCTATCGTGCTTCGTAAGGGAATTCGTAAGGCAGTGGACGCTGCTGTAGAGAGCATTAAGAAGCAGAGCTCTAAAGTTAAGGGTAAGGATCAGATTGCCAAGGTTGCCGGCATTTCCGCAGGAGATTCTACTGTAGGAGATATGATTGCCGATGCTATGGAGAAGGTATCCAAGGATGGTGTTATCACCGTGGAAGAGTCCAAGACCATGCTGACAGAGCTTGATTTGGTAGAGGGAATGGAATTTGACCGCGGATATATCAGTGCGTATATGAGTACCGATATGGAGAAGATGGAAGCTAATCTGGATGATCCCTATGTATTTATTACCGATAAGAAGATTTCCAACATTCAGGATATTCTTCCTCTCCTGGAGCAGGTGGTAAAGACCGGTGCTAAGCTTTTAATCATTGCCGAGGATATTGAGGGTGAAGCTTTAACGACTCTGATTGTGAATAAATTAAGAGGAACCTTCAATGTGGTTGCGGTAAAGGCTCCCGGGTACGGAGATCGCAGAAAGGAAATGCTGAAGGATATCGCCATCTTAACCGGCGGAGAAGTAATTTCTGAAGAGCTGGGCTTAGACTTAAAGGATGCGACCATCGACCAGTGCGGTAGAGCAAAGTCTGTTAAGGTAAGTAAGGAAAAGACCACTATCGTGGAAGGTCTTGGGAAGAAGAAAGAGATTCAGGATCGTATCGCTCAGATTAAGGCGCAGATTGAAACCACAACTTCCGACTTTGATAAGGAAAAGCTTCAGGAGCGTCTGGCTAAGCTTTCCGGCGGTGTTGCGGTAATTCGCGTAGGATGCTACAGAAACCGAAATGAAGGAAGCTAAGCTTCGTATGGAAGATGCTTTAAATGCTACCAGAGCCGCTGTGAAGAGGGGTTATTGCAGGTGGCGGATCCGCATATATCCATGCCCAGAAGGCAGTGGATAAGGTAGTTAACCAGTTAGAGGGGGATGAGAAGACCGGAGCAAAGATTGTTTCCAAGGCTTTAGAAGCTCCACTCTTTACTATTGCATACAATGCAGGCCTGGAAGGTGCCGTTATTGTAAACAAGGTAAAGGAAGGAAAGGAAAACTTCGGATTTGACGCATACAATGAAGAGTATGTCAATATGATGGAAGTTGGTATCTTGGATCCTGCTAAGGTAGCAAGAACTGCTTTTACAGAATGCGGCTTCTGTTGCAGCTTCCTTACTCACTACGGAGTCCGTAGTTGCTGAAATTAAAGAGCCGACTCCTCCTATGCCACAGATGCCGGGAGGAATGGGAGGAATGATGTAAGAATTCCTTCTAAAAACTAGGCAAAAGAAGAGAATATAGATTACAATGGGAAAAGGAAATAAACTGAGCTTAGGCTTAGCTTTATTTCCTTTTTCGCGACAAGAAAAGGAGGGCAGGATGGAGAACTATATAGAACATTTGGTAAAGGGTAGGATAGAAGCGAAGGATAAGGGAATACAGGTATTTTGTGATTTTTCCTTCCTTTGGCTTTTCTTGTGCTTTGCTATTTTTTGGCAATACCCTTTATTGCTCTTTTCCCGGTTCTTTTTTTGTCTTACTATCTGCTGAATTCGTGGATAGAGAGTATGAATATCTCTATCTTGGTGGAAGCTTTACTGTGGATCAGATTATTCATAGAGGAAAGAGAAAGCAAATGATAGAGATTAGCCCGGAGGAAATTTTGGAAATACAGCCCTTTCGTCCTGAGAGAGAGGAAGGCTGGAAGCGAGATGGACTTTCGATTCTCCATGTAGAAGGTTCAGGGATGAATAAGCATTATGCTATTCTTTTTCAGAAGCAGGGGAAGAAACAGGTACTGGTTTTTGATGGAAAGGATAGTTTGTTAAAGGAAATGAAACTACAGGCAAGAGGAAAATTTCAGGAGGGAGTATGAGGGATTTTGTAAGAGTGGCTACAGCTTGCCCAAAGGGCAGGGTAGCAGATCCGGAGTATAATCTGGAGCAGATGCTGATTTTTGGCTAAAAGGCTGAGGAGGAAAATGTTTCTTTGTTGGTGTATCCGGAGCTTTTGCCTGACTTTTCATACAGCAATGGACTTGGTTTACCAGCAAAGCTTATTAAAGGGGGGGGAGAAGGCTCTGATTTCTTTTTGCGAAAAGACCAAAGCTATGGATACCCTCTTTGTAATTGGCTACGGCTATTTGCTGGAAGGAAAGCTCTTTAATACGGCGGTTATAGTCTATCATGGGGATATTTTTGGGGATTGTTCCCAAGCAGTTTATACCGAATCATGCGGAATTCTATGAGAGAAGATACTTTCAAGAAGGAAAAGAGGAAGTTCGCCTTATCCCTAACATTTTAAAGGGAGAGGGCTATAGAAAGGAAATTCCTTTTGGGGCTTCTCTGCATTTTGTTTAGAAGAAGACCTCGCTTCCGTCTGGCAGTGGAAATCTGCGAGGATCTTTTGAGTTCCGGTACCTCCTTCCAGTAAGCATGCTATTGCAGGAGCTACCATTCTGCCAACTGTTCCGCCTCCGATGAGCTTGTAGGAAAGCGGGGAAGCAGAAGACGGCTTTTAGAGCATTACAGCGGTAATCTCCATGCTTCTTACCTTTATTCCAGTGCAGGTCCTTCCGAGTCTACTCCAGGATATGGTATTCTCTGCCCACTGCCTGATTTCTGAAAATGGAAGAATTCTAAAGGAAAACCGGCCATTTGAAGAGGGGATTTTCTGGGCGGATGTAAATCTGGCTCTCTTAGAAGGGGAGAGGATGCGGCAAAGCACCTACTTTGTAAAGGAAGAGCCTTCCTATATACAGTATTTTTCCATGAAGGAGAAAAAATATACTCTCCACCGTTTTGTAAATCCTTGTCCTTTCCTTCCCAAGCATGTAAATAAAGAGGGAGAGAGAGCGGGAGAGATTCTTTCTATTCAGGCCAGAGGCTTGAAAAAGCGGATGGAGCATATCAACTGTAAGAAATTGATTTTAGGCTTAAGCGGTGGTCTGGATTCTACCTTAGCGCTCTTTGTCTGCTTAGAGGCTCTTGCTCTTTTGGACTATGAAAAGGAAAATCTTCTGTGCATTACCATGCCCTCCTTTGGCACCAGCAAGAAAACCCATAACAGTGCGGAGAAGCTTGCCCAGGCCTTGGGAATCTCTTTACGGGAAATCTCCATTGAGAAGGCTGTACTACAGCATTTCTCCGATATTGGACATGACGGGGAGAAGAAGGATATCGTCTATGAGAACGCCCAGGCCAGAGAAAGAACCCAGATTCTGATGGATTTGGCCAATAAAGAGGGTGCTCTTTTGGTGGGAACCGGAGACTTATCCGAACTGGCTCTTGGCTTTGCCACCTATAACGGAGACCACATGTCTATGTATGGGGTAAACGGAGATATTCCCAAAACGGCAATTCCCATGCTTCTTCGGGAGTTTGCCGGAAAGTCAGGCAATCAGGAACTGCAAACGGTAGTGGAGGAGATTATTGCCACTCCCGTAAGCCCTGAGCTTTTTGCCCCGGATGCTTCCGGAGAGATTAGTCAGAAAACAGAGGATGTGGTAGGGCCCCACCTTTTACAGGACTTCTTCCTTTATCAGCATTTTACGCTATGGCTTTTTCCGCTAGAATTATCTATGACTTAGCCTGCTTTTGCCTTTTCTGAGGAGAACCTTTCCCATAAGGAAAATGAACGGAATATTCCGGCATTTAGCCCTGCTGAGATTCTTGAAAACCTAAAGAAATTCTACACTCGCTTCTTTGGCAATCAGTTCAAGCGTTCCTGTCTTCCGGATGGGCCTAAGGTAGGAAGGGTGGCTCTTTCTCCAAGAGGGGACTTAAGAATGGCCAGTGATGCCTGTGCAGCAGCTTGGCTATCCGAGCTCGGAACTGGAAGCTTAATGATATGGGAGAGAGCATTCCATGCTTCTCGTAACATTATAAATCGTGAAGAACAAAGCATCTGAAGAAGCAAGCGTAAGAGTCTGCTGGAGAAGCAAGCGTAAAAGTGCCGGAGAAGCAAGTGTAAAAGTCCGCTAGACGATATTATGGAAATTTGCTATAATATTTTATCGAGTTTTGCCTGTTTTTCTTTTTTCAAGAACTTAGGTAGGCGGAAAAGAGTAGGAGTGGGGAATATTCCCGGCCTTTGAGAAATCAGAAAGCGAAAGAGCTTCATGCATAAAATAGAATCTCCTCATAATGAGGGATTAAAAGAAGTCAGGAACTGACGAAAAAGCAAAAAGATGGGAAAAGGGCATGTTTTGTAGCGGAAGGGAAAGACTTCTGCTGGATTTGCCCTCCTCTTCTTTGGTGCAACTTTTTGTGCAGGAGGACTATAAGGGGGCTTTTGCCCAAAGGAATAGAGAAAGAGGATTCTCGGATTTGTCTTCTCAGTAAGAAGGCAATGGAAAGCATTTCCACCACGGAGCACGGACAGGGGATTTTAGGACTGCTTTGTTTTCCAAAGAAGGAGGAGCCTAAGGGAAACCTATTTCTGATTTTTGGAAAATATCCAGGATCCGGGAAATTTAGGCACTTTATTTCGTACAGCGGAAGCGGCAGGGGTGAATCACATTTTCCTTAGTAAGAATACGGTGGATCCCTTTAGTCCCAAGGTAGTTCGTTCTACCATGGGCTCTCTTTTTCGCCTTTCCTTCAGTATAGAAGAAGACTTGCTTTCTCTATGTGAGAGGCTGAAAAAGCAGGGAGTTCAGGTATTTGCCTTAGACTTGAAAGGGAAAAAAGAACACTTTCAAGCTTCCTTTCAAGGACCTTCCGCCTTTTTATTTGGAAATGAAGGGAATGGTCTAAGCAAGGAGCTTAGCCAAAGCGCTACGGAAAAACTCCTTATTCCCATGGAAGGGAAGATTGAGTCCTTAAATGTTGCCACATCAGCCAGCATAGTGCTCTATGAGGCTGTTCGACAAAGAAGATGTATAAAGGAGGAAGGATGACTTTAGCAGGACGCGACTTTTTAAAATTATTGGATTTTTCCAAAGAAGAAATTCAAGAGATTCTGAATGTAGCAAAGAAACTGAAGAAAGAAAAGAAAGAAGCCCGAGGCCGCTATCCCATGGGGAAGCTTGTGCTGGTAAAAACATTGTCCTGATTTTTGAAAAGGCATCTACCAGAACCAGATGTGCTTTCGAGGTGGCAGCAGCAGATTTGGGCATCCATAGCACAATGCTGGATGTGTCCAATACCCAGATGGGAAAGAAAGAAAGTATAGAGGATACTGCAAGAGTACTGTCTTCCATGTATGACGGTATTATGTATAGAGGCTATTCCCAGGAGGGAATGGAGGAGTTTGCAAGCTATTCCTCTGTTCCGGTTTGGAATGCCTTAAGTGATCGTTTTCATCCTACCCAGCTTTTAGCGGATTTGCTCACCATTGAAGAGCGTTTCGGAAAGCTAAAGGGCTTAAAGCTTTGCTATATGGGAGATGCCTGTTTCAATATGGGAAATTCTTATATGGTGGCTTGTGCCAAGATGGGCATGCATTTTGTGGCTTGCACCAAGGAAGGATATTTTCCGGATGAAGATTTGATTTCAGAGTGCCAAAGGATTGCTGAGGAAAATGGCGGCAGTCTTCGCTTTACAGAGTCCGTTGCCGAGGGCTGTGAGGATGCAGACATTATTTGTACCGATGTATGGCTTTCTATGGGAGAGCCGGAGAGTCTTTTTGCCCAGAGAATTGTGGATTTACAGCCTTATCAGGTCAATGATACAGCATTTTCTTATGCGAAAGATTCTGCAATCTTCCCTACATTGCCTTCCTGCCTTCCACAATGCCAGAACGGAAATCGGAGCAAAGATTTTTTAAACAGTTCGGTATTTCCGAAATGGAAGTTAGTGACAGCGTTTTTGAATCTGAGCGTTCTTTGGTATTTACAGAAGCGGAAAATAGAATGCACACCATAAAAGCTCTTCTCTATCTCAGTCTGGGAGGAGTATAATGGAGAAACGGCTAAGAGGGAGAAATCCAAATAGAAAATATGATTTTCTCTATATTGGCATAGGTCTTGTCATTAGTATTATGGCGATTTTCGCCTTAACAAAAGCCGGAGGAGAATCAGGTTCTTTTTCCCCTTTATCTTCTTTTTGCAGCCATACTCAGGTTGGTTTATGTTTTTCAGGAAGAGAGGAAGGAAGAAGAGACTCTTTTCCTTCTTGTCGGCATTTTACTGTTGTTACTCAGCGTCATCACAGGCATGAGCCTGTAGCGATAAGCCCCAAAAAGAAAGGATGTTCACTTGGAAAGAGAAGAATTAGAGAAAATACTTGCTTCTTTGCTACAGAAGGCAAAAAGCAATAAAAACAGCATCGATTTAGGGGAAGTGCAGGAGGCAGTAAAGGAGTTTTCCTTAAACGAAGAACAGATGGAGCAGGTTCTGCTTGTGCTGGAGAATAAAGGAATTGAAATTATTCCCATCCTGGATGAGGATGCTTTAAAAACCTTAGAGCAGGAGGAACAAAAGTAGAGTCGGATGCCCTTCTTCCTTTAGAGGACGACGATGACTTTGTTAAGGAAGAAGAGGGAGAGGAGATTGACCTGGATGCGGTGGATCTTCTGGAAGGAATCGGAACGGAAGACCCGGTTAGAATGTACCTGAAGGAAATCGGTACCGTACCCCTCCTTACTGCAGAAGAAGAATATGCTCTTGCGATGAAGAAAGCAGGAGGGAGATGAATATGCTAAACAAAGGTTGATTGAAGCAAACCTTCGTTTGGTTGTTTCTATTGCAAAAAGATATACCGGCTGTGGAATGAGCTTTCCTGGATTTGGTACAGGAAGGTAACCTTGGTCTGATTAAGGGTGTAGAAAAGTTTGATCCGGAGAAGGGCTTTAAGCTTTCTACCTATGCTACTTGGTGGATTCGTCAGTCTGTAACCAGAGCATTGGCAGACCAGGCAAGAACCATTCGTGTTCCGGGTTCATAGGTGGAAACCATTAATAAGATGTCCAAGATGCAGAGAAAACTGACTTTGGAGCTTGGTTATGAGCCTTTCCGTGAAGGAACTGGCGGAGCATTTGGATATGACAGAGGAGAAGGTACAGGAAATCATGCAGATTGCCAGAGAGCCGGCCTCTTTGGAAACTCCCATCGGGGAAGAGGACGACTCCAACCTGGGCGATTTCGTGGCGGACACCAATGTTCTCTCTCCTGAGGGAAATGTGGAATCCGTAATGTTACGAGAGCACATCGATACACTGCTGGGGGATTGAAAGGAAAGAGAAAGGCAGGTTATCGTTCTTCGTTTCGGTTTAGAGGATGGACACCCAAGAACCTTGGAAGAAGTAGGAAAAGAGTTTAATGTTACCAGAGAGAGAATCAGACAGATTGAGGCAAAGGCATTAAGAAAGCTGAGAAACCCTGTCCGTTCCAAGAGAATTCGAGACTTTTTACAGTAAGGAAGCTATGAAGAAAAACTATGAACAGCTGATGGAAAGCCATCTTCCGAAAAACGGAGAAAAGAAGAGATTGCTTCTCCATGTTTGCTGTGCTCCTTGCTCCACTGCAGTGCTGGAGAGCCTGGCGCAATATTTTTCCATTACCATCTTCTTTTATAATCCAAATCTGGATTCCAAGGCCGAGTTTTTGCATAGGGCGGAGGAATGTAAGAGGCTGGTGAAGGAAATGGGCTTCTCCATGGATGTGATTGTTTCAACTATATTCACGAGGAGTTTCTAGCGATAGCCAAAGGCTTGGAAAAAGGAGCCTGAAAGAGGGCAAGGTGTGATGCCTGTTTTAATCTTCGCTTAGAGGAAACCGCTCAATACGGGGCAGGCTGGAATAAAGAACATCCGGACCAGGCCTTTGATTACTTTTGTACCAGCTTAAACATCTCTCCTTTAAAGGATGCTACTGTTTTAAATGAAATCGGAGAAGCATTGGGAGAGAAGTACGGTATAGCTTATCTGCCTTCGGATTTTAAGAAAAAAAGTCGATACCTTCGTTCCATAGAATTATCCAAGGAGCATGATCTGTATCGGCAAGATTACTGCGGCTGTGAATTTTCCAAGGCGGAAAGCATTAGAAGAAACAAGGAAAGAGAAAAGGCCGTTACGGAAATAAGATAAGCTTTTAAGAGATGTTGAAGAACATGGCAGTAAAGGATGTTTGAATAATAGGAGGGGATATGCTTAGTCAAGAGGTAAAAATCATCAATGAATCAGGCTTACATTTACGTCCGGCCGGGGTGCTTACCCAAACCTGTATCCGATATAAAAAGTGAAATTATTTTGCATTACGGAGAGCGTAAGATTGTAGGAAAGTCCGTGCTGAATGTGATGGCTGCCGGGGTAAAACGGGGCAGCACCGTATTGGTGGAATGTAAACGGTCCGGATGAAGAAGAGGCCTTAAAAGGCGGTGGTGGAAACTATTTCCAACGGCCTTGGAGAAGGCCCGAAGGCTCAGAGCCACTATTCACATAAGACAAAAAGGGATGTAAAAATTGAAGTGCCCCAAAGTTGAGACTTTTGCCGTAGTAGTTTTTATGGCTGCTACGCTGTTTTTTATGCAGTTAAGAGGCTAAAAGCCTGCGCAAAAGTCGTAGGATAAAATCATTGCATTCTGAACGATAATTCGGCTAAGAAAAAGAACTGAAAAATATCGAGAGTTAAAATTTCAGGAAGTTAAGAGTTTGAGATAGCATTGCCAATATTACAATTAAATAAAAACAACAATAAAAATTACAAATTCCTATTGTGATTCACAAATCTCCTGCTATAATATAAAAAGATACAAAAATACAAAAAGCGACAAATGGAGGAAGAATCTATACTAAATAAGAGTTTTAGAAAAACTAGAGAAGATGCTGCTGGACTTCAGAAATTAGTTAAAGGCGATGCAAGAGTTGAAAAGTCTCAGGGTGAAGCATTGTATTATGCATTTAAGGATGCAGCAGAGAATACTCCTGACTGGGAAGAAATTAAGAAACTGAAATTCGATGACTCAGATGAAGAGCTGGAGTTTGGAAATACCATGAGCTTTACTGTTGAAGAAGGAGATTTCAATGCTGTCGTAGAAAGTCTAAGAGAGCAGCTTGGAATTGACAGAGTTCGTATCAGCTATATGACAAGATTAGTTATTCTTGCAGCCAGAGCAAAAATTGATGGAAAGACAACTGATAAAAAGGAGACTGAAGAGAAGAAGGTAGAATTTGATGTCGTGGTGAACGATAAGTCAGATAATCGCTTTGCAAGGATGCAGGCTTATATGAAGCTCTTAACAAAGTCTGATGCTGCAAGCCTTGAAAAGCTGGCAAAGATCGATGAGATTTTGAAAAACTAATATTAGGAGGATAAATACAATGAGATTTCAGACACTTTAAGGATTTATACGATCATATTGTTGATACTTACGGAGTCAGAAAATGCTAATCATTTAACATATGTGATGGGATATCGCAGAGGTCGTGCAGTAAAACTTGCACCATTTCAGACTTTTCGGGAATGACAAGAGAGTTCAGGAGATTTTACAAGACCATATGACATTACATGAATTATTAAAGGTTGTTTCAGATATTCTTACACCTGATTCTGGACTGCTTTTATGATTACATGCTGTATATTTCAGATGATAATGGCGGGTTCCTTAGAACTCGCTTTTTGTTGGTGGCCAGAAAGGGAAGTAATAGATAAAGAGTTATCAGGTGAAAAGAATGTAATCTTGATAGCAATGGCAAGTGAGATGGACGAAAAGATACTGCAAGATAAAAACCAGACTCCGTTAAAGCTTCAGATACACTACTCGAACGGAAATGCAAAGTTAGAATATGCCAAGTGGGATGCTTCAATGATGAATGTTTTGCTCTTATACCCTTTTGGAATAAGGGGAGTCTGAGTTCGATACTTGCAGGAATCTGGTGAAGTGAAGAACTGTAAAATCAACAAGTGAAGCGAATAATGCAGTATGGGTCTATAATGGGGCAATCTGAGCCCGTCAGTACTTACTGAAAGCGAGCAAAGCGAAGCTTGAAGTTAGTACTGTTACGAAGGCGAGGTTAGCGGGAGCGTGCCCCAATTATAGACCCATACTGCATTAGAGCGCATCTTTATAATAAATACAGTCCTTCAATACATAGGATTAAACTAGCAAGAGCGTACCCCTGTTTCAAAGGGTATAGGAGCGAAAATATAGAAATTTTGAAGCTCATCACTCCAAAATCCCCTTCAAGACCTCTACTGCATGAGCCAGTGTCTTACTGGTATCAATGGCTTCTACAGCACCGGCATCCATGTAGGCGTGCATTGCCCGGTTCAATGGGAAGCTTTGCCAGAAGCTCCAGTCCTTCTTTTTCAACCAGTTTCTTCAATATGGCTTTCTCCAAAGACGGAGATTTTCTCCTCGCAGTGGGGGCACTGGAGATAGGACATATTTTCAATGATTCCCAAGATAGGAATATTCATCTTTTCCGCCATTCGTACAGCCTTCTGCACAATCATGGAAACCAAGTCCTGGGGGGAGGTGACAATCACGATTCCCGCCACCGGCATGGATTGAAAAACGGTTAAGGGACATCTCCGGTTCCGGGAGGCATATCCACGAAAAGATAATCTATCCTTCCATTCTACCTCCTGCCAGAACTGCTTTACCGCATTGGCAATCATAGAGCCTCTCCAGATTACAGGATCGGTTTCATTTTCCAAAAGCAAGTTGGTGGAAATGATCTCCACGCCTCCGGCACTTTTCTCCGGCACCATGGACTTTCCGTCGCTGCTTAACGCTACGCCGTCGTGAGCCAGTCCGAAAGACTTAGGAATGGAAGGCCCGGTAATATCCGCATCTAAAATTCCTACATGGTAGCCTCGCCTTATTCATTGCGGAAGCCATTAAGGAGCAAACGGTGGATTTTTCCCACACCGCCCTTTCCGGATACGATGCCGATTACCTTCTTTACGGAGGAGCCGGGAGCTAAGGGGAGTTTCTGAATTCCTGCACTTTTACTGGGACAGCCGGATGAGCAGCTGCCACAATTGGAATTGCAGGAAGATGGATGTTGTTCTGCCATAATTATTCCTTTCTCTATACCTTTTTCCTTCTTTAGAAAGGCTACAAAAGCTTTCCAAGGAAGGAGAGTTGTTTTTGCTGTTATACAGAAAAAGCAATCTTTCGCTTTCTATAGGCTGGGGAAGTTTTATTTCACCAGCTGTCCATTTTTAGATCCTCCGCTACGAAATCCTCGGATGACCCAGGCAATACCGATACCGATTTTTGCAGAGTCAATCAGAAGATCCATAGTATTTAATTCCATAATCTGGGGACAGAAAATCTGATTTTCCTTTAGATAGCTTTCAATATGGTGCCGGGAGAGGTTTTTGCTCCTCTAAAAGCATCACATTGGCATCTTGAAATAAGAAAATGCCTCTCCTCGAATATTTTTAGGTTTTGCAAATATTGGGGAGCTGCCACCAAAATATCCTCAACCTCCCGCTCCAAAAGAATTTCCTGATTGTTCCCAAGCTTTTTTGGAAGAGCGGCCAGGGCCAAATCAATCTGATGTTCTTCTAAGAGATGGAGAGTTTTTCCGCTATCCTGATTCTTTACGCTGATACGAATGTTGGGGAATTCCTTCATAAAAGCTTTCAGATAGGGAAGAAGAATAAAACGACAAAGGGTGCTGCTGGCGCCGATATCCAGGTGACCGATGTGAAAGTCCTTCATCTTCTGAAGGGTTTCTTCCGCTTCTTGAATATGGGCAAAGGCATCCTTGATATACTGAAATAAAAACCTTGCCTCATCGGTCAGACTGACTCCCCGGGAATTTCTTTTAAAAAGCTTTTATTTCGAGACTATCCTCCAGTCTGACGATGGTTTTGGAAATCGCAGGCTGGGAAATATAGAGCTGCTCTGCGGCCTTGGAAAATATTTCCGCTTTTGGCCACTTCGTAAAAATCCGATAGGTGGATAGGTTCTGTTCCATGTTTATCCTTTTCTTTTTGAGATAACTTAAAGGAATAATAAGTATCTAAAAATGTATTTTAATTATAGCAGTTGCTTTGTTACACTGTAAAGAAGAATACAATTCTGCTTTTTATAAAAATACATAGGAGCAGTCGGTTTATCTAGGGAGTAAGGAGATTTCCATGGGAATGACGATGAGCCAGAAGATTTTGGCCAAGCATGCAGGATTAGAGGAAGTACAGGCAGGACAATTAATATTAGCGAAGGTGGATTTGGTACACGGAAATGATATCACCACCCCGGTGGCGATTCGTGAGCTGGATAAAATCCACGGGGAGGGCGTTTTCGACAAGGAGAAGGTAGTCTTTGTTATGGATCACTTTGTGCCCAACAAAGATATTACCTCTGCCAAGTGCACCCAGATTTGCAGAAACTTTGCCAAGGAGCATGGACTGAAGCACTACTATGATGTGGGGAACATGGGGATTGAGCATGCCTTGATTCCGGAGCAGGGACTGATTACTGCGGGCGAACTGTCTATCGGTGCAGATTCCCATACCTGTACCTATGGGGCATTGGGGGCATTTTCCACAGGCGTGGGTTCTACGGATATGGCTGCGGCTATGGCTACAGGAGAGCTTTGGTTCAAGGTGCCCACTGCAATTAAGGTGGTATTAAAGGGAAAATTACAAAAGCATGTCAGCGGTAAGGATCTGATTCTGCATTTAATCGGTATGATCGGTGTGGATGGAGCCCTTTACGAGTCTATTGAGTTTGCCGGAGAGGTGTGGCATCTCTTTCCATGGATGACCGTTTTGCCATCTCGCAATATGGCCATCGAGGCTCGGGGAAAGAACGGCATCTTTCCCGGTGGATGAAAAGACTTTGGAATATATTAAGGCTCATTCCAATAAGGAATACCATATTTACGAGGCGGATGAGGATGCGGAGTATGATAGAGTCATTGAGATTGATCTCTACTCTTAAGTCCACTGTGGCCTTTCCCCATTTACCGGAAAAACACCCATGAAATCGGTAGCTTTGACAAGATTAGTATTGATCAGGCGGTCATCGGTTCCTGTACCAACGGCAGACTCTTCCGATATTAAGGTGGCTGCAGAGATTGCCAGAGAAGAAAAGATTGCGGAAAATGTTCGTTGTATCGTGATTCCCTGCCATCCCAGAAGATTTATCTGGAGGCTATGGAGAAGGGCTATATTAAGGATTTGATTGAGGCGGGAGCTGTAGTGAGCACCCCACCTGCGGTCCTTGCCTTGGAGGCTATATGGGAATTTTGGCGCCTAATGAGCGTTGCATTTCCACCACCAACAGAAACTTTGTGGGAAGAATGGGAGATGCCAGCTCGAGATTTATCTGTCTTCTCCGGAGGTAGCTATGGCATCGGCTGTTTTGGGATATATTGCATCCCCAACGGATTTAGGACTATAGGAGGCTGTTATGGAAAAAGCTAAAGGTCATTGTGTGAAATATGGGGACAATGTGGATACGGATGTGATTATCCCGGCAAGATATCTGGCCATTCAGGATAAGGCGGAGCTGGCTACCCATGCCATGGAGGATATAGACCTTCATTTTCATGAAAAAATCCAAAAAGGAGATCTTTTGATTGCGGGAAAGAACTTTGGCTGCGGCTCTTCCAGAGAGCATGCTCCACAGGTTTTGAAGGATTCCGGTATTTCCTGTGATTGCTGAAAGCTTTTGCCAGAATCTTCTTTAGAAATGCCTTAAATATCGGTTTGGCCATTGTGGAGGCACCGGAGGCGGCGAAGGAGATTCAGGAAGGAGAAGAGCTGGAGGTGGATTTTACCGAAGGAAAGATTCATAACCTAAGCAGCGGAAAATCCTATACCATGGCGGTATTTCCTCCCTTCCTGCAGGAAATGATTGATAAGGGAGGTTTGATTGCCTCTGTTAATGAAAAGCTAGAAAAAATGCAGCAAAAAGGCTAAGAAATATTCTTCCATCAGGGAGCGGTTTTCTAAAAGCTCCGGAGTAAAAGGGAATATAGTTTTGCTTTTTCCTTATATTCCTTTTGGAAAAGATTGGGAAAGCCATGGGAAAAGACGGGAGAAAATAGTCCTGTCTTTTTGATAGGCGGTAGTAGCCTTGCCCTTTGCTTCTCCCTCTTTAGGGTAGAGTTGGGAAAGGCTTTTGTGCAATGCCATATCTTTAGCAGGAATGTAATCATAGTCCTTAAAGTTTTTGAAAAAATACTTTGCTTCCCCGGAAAATAAGGGAATTTCCAGTACAGCTTCCTGGCCGGAAACTTCCAGCTGAAAGCCATCAAAGTGATGGGAAATTGCCTTGGGAAAGAATGTGTTTTTCTTTTCTATTGAGTTGTGAGGATATTCTTGTGCTTCAGCTGTGAAGTCTTTTCCTCCGTTTCAAAAGGAAAAGACGGATTAGCAAAAAGAAAACAAAGCCTTAGCTTATTTTCTCTCCGATAGCAGTTCTGATTTTTTTCCTGCAATAGCTTCCTTCCCTTGAAACAGCTCTTCGTAGGCAAAAAAGGAAAAAAGGGAAGGGAGGTAAAGCAAATCCTCAAAGTTGTGTTGCAAGAGAAGCGCTTTTGCCTCCTCTGTAGGCTGTTCCAAATACTCTAAATAGACAAAAACCAATCCTCCTCCGGTATAGACATCCTCCCTTTGAATCCCCCAAAAGCGCTCACACTCCTTAAGCTTGTAGGAGGGAGCTGATAGAATTTTTCTCCTGCTTTGAATCATTTTAAAAAGATCCAGCTGTGGAAGCTCCGTGATAGGGCATTTTATACCGTATTGAAGATAGCTTTTTCTCAAAAAGGGGTGTCAAAGGCTTTCCCGTTAAAAGCTGATCAGTCGGGTTTTGCCTTTACAATATTCCTGAAATCCTTGTAAAACTTCAATTTCCTCTGAAAGACTGTTGGCAAAGAGTTGAACAATCTCCATTTCCGAGTCTTTAAAAAGGAGGATTCCTATGCTGTAGATTTGAGAGATCTGGGCTGCTCCCTGTGGTTTCAATATCAAAAAGAATCTCTTCTTTTTAGAAAGAAAAAGAAGGAAGGAAGAAATCTTAGGATAGGGAATAGCTTTTTTATCATATCCATAGGGACTCCGCAAATAGCTCATTCAAGTTCAACGAGATATCTTAAGCCTACGCAGGATACTCGTTATGAATCGATATTTTCCTCGATTAGTTTACCCTATGCTAAGAAAAATGAAAATAAAGGCAAATAAAAAGAGAAATTTCAATGATTTCACATTCTGTCATATTTATGAGATTAAATGTTCAGGAATGTAAGAGGGCAAGCTAGGCTTTTGCAAAGAAATGTGTTGTTTTAAAGGAGAAGAAATGGAAGAGAATAAGCAGGGACAGGATATTTCTCAGAAATCAATAAATTATTGAGGCAATCCCAAAAGAAGAAAAAGGAAAGAAGAAATGGATTCTGATAGGGTCTCGTTTTGTTTCTTTGTTTATAGGAAAAAACATACTCTTTCCTCCTAAGGCTATGGGGACTATGGTAAGTACCCAGGCTCTTAGCAAGGGAGATATTCAGGAAAAGATCAGTCTCTCGGACCTGTATCCGGTACGGATGCGCAGCAGGTTACCTCGGTTTGCATGCCAAGGTGACGGAGATTCTTGTTAAAGAGGGAGATAAGGTTGAGAAGGCAGGTATTGCCCGCTTGGATAAAAACCGATGTGAATACTGCCTGGAAGCTGCCAAAACCCAGCTGGATTTGGCTAAGGCCATCAAAAACCGAGGCGGAAAAACCTTCGTCTGGAGTATGCCAAAGAGTCAAACCGCCTTACAAAATGCGGAATTGGATTTTCAGAGAAAGTCCAGTCTTTTCTCCACCGGAGATATTCCAAAGAGTGAATACGAGGCGGCGGAAAGTGCATTAAAGGATGCCAAAGCCACTATGGCTAACTATAAAGTCAGTGGGTGGTTCCGTTCAGGTTCCGGAGAGCTATGATTTACAGATTAAGACAGCGGAACAGGAACTGGAAAAAGGCGGAGAGAAGGCTTTCCGATGCAGACCTGCTGTCTCCCATAGCCGGAACCATTACCAGAGTCAACATTAAGGTAGGAGAATTTGCAGACACCCCTACAGAAAAATAAATATGATTTTACCGTTGAGAATCTGGATCAGCTGAATTACATTGCGGTTTCCGAATACAATATCGGAAAGGTACATCTGGGACAAAAAGCTACCATTACCGCAGATATTTTTAGGTGGAGACTCTTTGAAGGCTGTGGTTTCTCCATTTCCCCACAGGAGAAGTGAAGAACTCCAGCACCAGTGAAAGAGTTATTCCGATTAAGGTTCAGATTACCGGAGATAAGAAGGGACTGCTTTCCGGGATTACCGCAAAGGCGGATCTTCTTCTGTCCGAGGCGAAGAATGTGTATGTGGTACCTCTTTCTTCCGTAATGACTGGAGAGGACGGTGCTACCAAGATGGCCTTTGTGGTGGACGGTGCTGTACATTTTGTTCCGGTAACAACAGGGGTTTCCAGTGATGTTTCTACAGAGGTAAAAGCCTCTAACAGAGGATGCGGTATTCAAAGAAGGAAGTGATTTTATTCTTTCTCCGGATGCCAGCCTTACAGAGGGAAGTCCTGTAACAGTGATCCCTATGTCCCAAGCGCCACAAGCCGTAAGCCCTGAGGAAGCCGGGGTAGTAGTACAGACAGGATAGGAAAATGGAAGATACTTTAATTGAATTACGAAATCTGGTGAAGATTTATGATACCGGTGCAGTAAAAGTATTGGGCTTGAATCAGATTAATTTAAGCATCAAAAGGGGAGAATTTGTAGCGATTATGGGGTCAGTCCGGCTCCGGAAAGTCTACCCTGATGAATATTTTAGGCTGTCTGGATAAGCCCAGTCTTGGAAAATTATTTTTCTAGACGGGGAGGATGTGGCAGCTATGCATCCCAATACTCTAAATCAGGTACGAAATCAAAAGATTGGCTTTGTTTTTCAGAGCTTTAATCTGATTAGCCGTATGAGTGCTTTGAAAAATGTGGAAATCCCCATGATTTACGCTCATATTCGTTCGCAGAAGCAAAGGTCGGAGCGAGCTGCCATGCTTTTTGGAGAAGGTAGGACTTTCCGGTAGAATCCATCACCAGCCCAATGAAATGTCCGGAGGGCAGAGACAGCGAGTGGCTATCGCAAGAGCCCTGGCCAATGAACCGCCCTTGATTTTAGCGGATGAGCCCACCGGGAATCTGGATACCTCAGTTCTATTGAGATTATGGAAATGTTTTCCGCCCTGCATAAGGCAGGAGCTACGGTGGTGGTAGTTACCCATGAGGAGAATATTGCCGCCTATACGGATAGGATGCTTCGCTTTTCAGACGGAAAACTGATTTCCGATATCAAAAATGAGAATCCTACTCCGGTAAGAGATTTGACAATCTTCGAAGGAATGTACAGAGGAGGGAACCATGCTTCTTGAAAATATGAAAATGGCATTAAGCCTCTTCGAGCCAATAAGCTTTCGTTCCATCCTTACCATGCTGGGCATTATTATCGGAATCGGATCCGTCATCTCCATTGTTTCCATCGGAGATCATGTGAAAATGTTCTCCGATCTCATAAAAATGTAGGTGTGACCCAGGCGGCCATCATGATTAATCCCTACATGGATCAGGAGGAATATCGAGACAGCGATTTTTTCACCATGGACGAACTTTACAAGATGAAGGAGGTCTTTGGCAATCGCTTGGACTATGTGGATAATATGTCCAGCGGCTCTATCGATATAAAAAATGGATTAAACCGTTTGAAAACCAATATAGAGGGAGTGGATACCTTCACCAAAAAGCTTCAGCCTGTACAGATTTTTAAACGGAAGATATATTTCCGCTAATGATGTTGAGGAAAGAAGAGCAGTGATTATGATTTCCGAAAGTACAGCCTTAAAACTTTATGGAACTGTAAATGTCGCGGGAAAACATTTTCGCTCCGACATTTTAGGAGAAAATCGAGAGTTTAGCATTATCGGAGTGTACAGGAAAGATGTCAGCCCCATTCAAAAGCTACTGATGGGTTCTAATGATAAAAATGGAGAAGGTATTGTTCCCTGGACATTGCTTTCACCCCAGTCCAGTGAATTTTCCATGATTCGATACTACGGAAAAACAGGAATGTCCGAGAAAGAGATGAATCAGCTGAATACGGAAATCAAGGCTTATTTTTCTAAGGTAAAAAATCGAGAGCCCTCCGACTGGTATATTTCCTCCATTCAGGATGAAATGAAACAGGTGGATGGGGTAATGGGTGGAATTTCCGCTGCTGTGGGAGGTATTGCAGCCATTTCTCTTCTAGTAGGCGGTATCGGCATTATGAACATCATGCTGGTTTCCGTTACGGAGAGAACCAGAGAAATCGGTATCAGAAAGGCTTTGGGAGCAAGCACCGGAGATATTTTGGTACAGTTCTTAACGGAATCCGCTCTGTTATCCGCCCTGGGAGGCTTGATTGGGGTATTGCTGGCCATGGGACTGGTTTCCTTAGGAGCTACCGCCTTCGGTTTATCCGTTGTGATTCGTCCGGGGATTATCCTGATTGCCGTGGTATTTTCCGCCATTGTAGGAATCTTTTTCGGCATCTATCCTGCCAATAAGGCGGCAAAGGAGGATCCGATTGTGGCCTTACGCTATGAGTAAGGAAAGTATTTTTCAGAAAGAATAGTCCTCATTTTTCTTCATAGCTAAGGCTGTGTCAATCGCTTTCTTACAAAAAGGATTCCTTTATTTATAACTGGACAAGAGAGAGCAGCTATACTTAATAAGAGTGTTAGTTCTATTTTTAGGATAAATTTCGGATTATGGTAAAGGAGGCTATGATGACCTTAAAGAAGCAATGGAAAAAACGACATATGGTTCGTAAACTACAAGGAAGATGCTATTCCGCAGGATTTGGTAAAGGCTTTAGAGGAACGGATTCAGGAATGCAATCAGAAGTATTCTTTGCATTTTTCTAAAGACTGAGGATGGAGCAGCTTTTGCTGAATTAATTGATAAGTTAATTACAAAAAATGCTAAAAACTATATTGTTTTGGCAGGGGATGGAAAAGAAGGCGTTGAGGAGCGTGTGGGGTATGCCAGCGCAGACATTATGCTCTATGCCCAGACCCTCGGATTAAACACTTGGTGGGTAGGCGCAAGCTTTAACAAGGAAGCGGTGGCAAAGTTAAGTCCCGACCATCCTGTTTATGGTGTGATTTCCATTGGTTATGGAGAGACTCAGGGTACTCCCATGCCTCAAGGAAGATTTTGAGGTGTGCAGCTATGAAGGCAGTGTACCGGATTGGTTTAAGGAAGGCGTGGAGTATGCCTTGATGGCACCTACCGCATTCAACCGTCAGTCCTTCTACCTTAAAGGCAAGGGGATGAGGTTCAGTTCACTTATAAAGAGGGAGAATTCCAGGGCATTGATTCCGGTTTGGTAAAGTACCACTTTGAAGCCGGGGCAGGAAAAGAGAATTTCCACTGGGCATAAGCGGATAGGCAATAGAATTTTAGTAGAGTTTATAAACCTTTTTGGAGGATTTATGGGCTTTCTTTTTACAAGGAAGTTTTTTAAAAATTTAGTGATATATCCTTTGGCTTTCTTTTGGAAAAATAAAAGCGATTTCTTTCATAACTTCAAACCCTTTCCCTCCATTGAGAAAAATGGAGTTCTATGCTAGACTAATGCGGATTGGAGAGATTATGATTCGATTTATTCACGGCATTTTACGGGAAGTAAAAGAGGATATGTTGGTAATAGAAGCAGGAGGACTGGGATATGGAGTTCGCATTCCTGCTTCTGTTTTTGATAAAGCACCTAAGACGGGAGAAGAAATTCTTCTCCATACTTATTTTTCGGTGCGAGAGGATAGTCAGGAGCTCTTTGGTTTTTGGGAGAAAGGGATAGAGATTTTTCATCAAGTTACTTTCCGTTTCCGGTATTGGCCCTAAGACAGCCCTGGGGATTTTGTCCTGTATGAGCAGGGAGGAGTTGATTCTTGCCATTATCAGTAATGACAGTAAGAAGATACAGCAGGCTCCGGGGCTGGGAAAGAAATCTGCGGAAAGATTGATTGTGGAGTTACGGGACAAAGTACCTAAGGAGGATATTACCTTTTCCGGAGAAGAAGCTGATATGAGCACTACGAGCTCCGTGGCTGTGGAGGAAGCGGTGGAAGCCTTGGTGTCTTTGGGATATTCCGCCATGGAAGCGAAAAGATGGATTCGGTCGATTCCGAATTATGAGGAAAAAGTCCGCCGAAGACTTGCTACGGCTTAGCCTGAAACAGTTTGGGTTGTAAGGGATTTTTATGGAAAGAAAACTGATACAAACAGAGGAGAGTAAGGAGGATTTATCCTTTGATCCTAAGATTCGACCTCAATTTTTGAAAGATTATATCGGACAGGAAAAGTTAAAGGAAACCCTGTCTATCTATATTGAAGCGGCTAAGAAAAGAAAGCAAAGTCTGGACCACTGCCTTTTTTACGGTCCTCCGGGATTAGGAAAGACTACGATTTCCAATATTATTGCCAATGAATTGGGGGTACATTGCAAGATTACCTCCGGACCGGCTATTGAAAAACCGGGAGAAATTGCGGCGATTCTGAACAACCTTTCCGAAGGAGATGTCTTTGTGGATGAAATCCATAGACTGAATCGCCAGGTGGAGGAAGTACTTTACCCCTGCTATGGAGGATTTTTGCCATTGATGTACTGTTGGGGAAGGAAAGTAGCACCCTGTTCCATCCGTCTGGATTTGCCCTCGATTTACTCTGGTAGGAGCTACCACCAGAGCGGGACTTTTGTCCGCCCCTCTTCGAGATCGTTTCGGGATTATTGGAAAGTTGGAGTTTTATAAGGAAGAGGAGTTGGAGGAGATTGTCCTTCGAAGCGCCAAGGTGCTGTCCATTTCTATTGATAAAGGCGGAGCGAAAAGCATTGCCCCTACGCTCCAGAGGGACACCAAGACTTGCCAATCGTTTGCTAAAGAGGGTACGAGATTTTTGCGGAAATCAAGTATAATGGTGTTATTCACAAGGAAGTGGCAGAGGATGCTCTGGATTTACTGGATGTGGATACTTTAGGGTTTGGATACCTATGACAGACAGTATCTTTGGAATCTGATTGAAAAGTTTTCCGGAGGACCGGTGGGGGTGGAGACTTTAGCCACCAGTCTGGGAGAGGATCGGGGAACCTTAGAGGATATGATAGAACCCTATTTGATTTTACAAGGTCTGATAGACAGAACCCCCAGGGGAAGGATTGCGACAAAGCATGCCTATCAACATTTAGGACTGAGTGAAGCATAGGAAAAGGTGGAGAAAATGGCAGATAAAAAGACAATACAGGTCATTATTGACGGAAAAATTTATGTCCTAAGTGGGGAAAATTCCGAGTCTTATTTTACATGATGTGGCAGATTATTTAAACCATAAAATTGAAAGCATCCGTAAAAGGAAATGTGGAATTATAATAAGCTGGAGGAATCGGTTCGATCCCTTCTGCTTCAGATTAACATTTGCGATGAGCTTTTTCAGGAGCGAAAAAAGGTGGAGGAGATGCAGGAGCTTTTGGATCAGGAAAAAGCGAGAGCTACTCCTATAAGCACGACCTGGTAAAGACCAAGTTAAAGCTGGACGGGGTTTTGCAGGAATTGGAAAGTACCCAGAAGAAGCTTCTGGCTTTGGAAAAGAAGGAAGCGAAAGAAAAAATTTCTCATGAAAAGTCTTCTCATCAGGGAAGCAATAAAAGAGGAATACCCCTCAAACGGAATTAGAGTTGAAAGAGAAGCTGTTTCTTCCGAATTTGGCTATAGCTAAGGATGGAGAAGTAAGGATGCCAATCCAACACAAAGAAAAATTTAACAGAAAAAGCTCTATAAAGCAGAGCTTTTTATCTCGGCAGCCTCCTTGAAGTATGCAAGGTTGCTTTTTACGGAGCGGATGCCATTTTATATGGGAGGACAAAAATATTCGCAAGAGCCTTTGCCAAGTCTTCTTTATCGGAAGAGGATGAGCTTTTGGAGGCCATTCATTTTTGTCATCTTTATAATAAAAAGATTTATATGACCTTAAACACCCTGTTTAAAGAGGGAGAAAGAAAAGAGCTTTTCAGCTATATGGATCCCTATTATGAAGCTGGCTTGGACGGGGTAATTATTCAAGATCTGGGGATTGGGAAAATGTTGGCCAAGGCCTATCCGGATCTTCCTCTTCATGCCAGCACCCAGATGACGGTACATACCAAAGAGGCTGTGGGCTTAATGGAAAAGCTGGGCATGGAAAGGGTTGTGCTTCTAGAGAATGTTCCTTTGGAGGATATTTCCGATATTGCCAAAGCTTCCCCTTGGAGTTAGAGGTTTTTATTCACGGTTCCATGCTATAGCTACTCCGGAGCCTGTTTTATGTCTTCTCTTCTAGGGGACGGTCCGGAAACAGGGAAGATGCCGGAACCTGTAGACTTTGTTATAGCAGTAAGGGGAAAAAGGGAAACTATCTGAGTATGAAGGATATGTTTACCCTGGATCTTTTGAAGGAGCTTCTGGAGGCAGGAGCCTATTCTTTAAAGATTGAGGGAAGAATGAAGTCCGCCCTATATACAGGGACAGTAGTCTCCATTTACAGAAAATATCTGGATTTGGCCCTTCAGGGGAGGGCATATCAGGTTTCTGAGGAGGATAAAGCCCTCTTAAAAAGAGGTTTATGACAGAGAGGCTACAGCTCCTATTTGGAACAACATAACGGGGAGGATATGATAGCCTTTGGGGAAAAACCTTTCCGAAAGGAAAAGGAAGAAGTGTTTGCCAAGCTTTAAGCAGGAAATGGAAGAGAGGAAAGAAAGATTCCTTTGAAGGAAGCTTGCATTTGACCCTATGACCAAAGTTCCCCATTTTAGCTTAGAGGGAGAAGATGGACTTTCCGTTTCCGTAGAAGGAAGCCAGCCCTATAGAAAAGGCCAAGGAAAAGATTTTATCTCGGGAACAGATAGCAAAACAAATGAAGAAGATGGGGAATACGGAATTTTCCCTGGAAGAACTTTCCATTCTTGGGGAGGAGGATATTTTCTATCCTCTTTCTTTTCTGAATCAATTACGGAGAGACGGTATAGAGAAAATGAGGGAGGCCATTCTTGGGCAGTATAGACGGAATCAAAGACTTGGGGAAATTAGGGTTTCCATAGAAAGAGGAGAACAGCTCAAAAGCGGTAGCTTCAATTCCCTTTTATTAAAGGAATTTATCTGGATGAGGGAGCCTTTTTCCGAGGAAGAGCTTCTAAAATATCGCGGGGAGATTGAGAGCAGCGGAAAATGGGCAGGGCTTCGTTTTCGAAGAATCCAAAGACGAGAAGATAGGGGAAGAAGTCCGAAGGATTGGATGGAAGAGGCGGTAAAGGGAGAAGGCTTCAGCCATTTTCTCCTTCGAACCATAGACCAGGTGGCTATGTTGCAGGATTTTCCGGATAGGCAGTTTTTCACCTGCTTTGACTACACCCTCTATAGCTATAATCAGGCTGCCATGGAGGTCTGGGAAGCTTTTGGGGCAAAGGAGATGTGCTATCCCATTGAATTTCGTTTTCAAGAGGATATGGCCTTTTCAGACTGGGCAAGGAGCAGGGGGATATCCACAGAGCTCCTCTGCTATGGACACCTGCCTATGATGGTCAGTGCCAACTGTATAGAAAAAACCAGAAATGGCTGTACCGGAGGGAACAATGTGGTCTCTTTACAGGATCGACAGAACAAGAGTATGCCGGTTCGTCTCTATTGCAAATATTGTTATAATCAAATCTATAACAGTGATGTTTTGTCCCTCTTGGGACTGGAAAAGGAAGTGGAGAGGCTTTAGCGCTTCTTCTTTTCGTTTTGATTTTACGGTGGAATCGGAGAAAGAAATTGTAGAGCTCTTTCAGGGAAAGCCCTTGAAGCAGTTTACCAGAGGACATTTTCATAAGGGAATAGAGTAAAGGAGAAAAGATGGGGAGTCTTTTTAGTACATTTACAAAGATTGTTTGCATGGTATTGATGCTGCTGTACTGCTACAGTCTGTTTCGAAACCTGTCTTTGGACTATGGGGCGGGAAAAAAGAGGCTGGCCAAGTTTTTGTACCAGATTTTGCTGTTTTTACACTTCCTTTGTCATGGGGTTCTTTTCTTTCATACCAAGGATTTCTTTTTCTTACCATGTACGGGGCTGAGCTTGTATTTCTCTTGCTCTATCCCTTCATTTGGAGGAAGATTTATCCTCACCTTTAGCGAGACTCTGCTCTATAACCAGTGTTTGCTTCTTGCTTTAGGCTGGATTATGTTGGAAAGATTAAATACGGATAAGGCTATGAAGCAATTTGCCATTTCTGTGGTAGCAAGCCTTATGGCTTTGATGATTCCGGTTCTGATTGATAAGATTTGGGATTTTCAAAAGGAAGAATTGCTTTTGCGATATTAGGATTTTTCCTCCTATCTTTGGTTTTTAATCTTAGGCTGGTAAGCTTCGGCGCCAAAATGAGCCTGAACTTTTTGGCTTTTTCCTTCCAGGCCTCGAGTTTGTAAAAATCAGCTTTGTCTTTTTCCATTGCGGGATTTTTGTCGGAGGAACAGAACCAAAGGGGCATTTATAAGGCGGCTATCGTAGCTATGCTCCATGGGATTGTGCTGGTGCTGTGTAGGACTTAGGCTCTGCTCTGATTCTATTTTATGGCTTTTTTTGTTTATGCTTTATGTGGCCAGCAGTCAATTTTTGTATCTTGCCTTAGGCTTTGGACTATCCGCATTGGCAGGCTTTTGTGTCCTACCATCTTTTTCCCATGTGCGTACCAGAGTTTTTGCCTTTTTGGATCCGTGGAAGGATATTGCAGGCAAGGGCTATCAGATTACCCAGTCTCTTTGCCATCGGTACAGGAGGCTTCCTCGGTTTAGGCCTTTTTCAGGGACTGCCCAACAAGATTCCCATTGTGGAAAATGATTTTATTTTTTTCTCCGCCATTTCCGAGGAAATGGGAGGATTGTAGCGATTTGCTCTGATTCTTATCTGCCTTTCCTGCTTTTATGCAAATGATGATGATGGGCATGGATATGGAAAGTCTCTTCTATAAACTGGTATGTATCGGGCTTAGTGTTATTTACATCATGCAGGTTCTTCTCACCATTGGGGAGCTATTAAGTTTATTCCTTCCACCGGCGTTACCCTTCCTTTGTGAGTAACGGTGGCTCCAGTATGATTTCCAGCTGTATTCTCTTTGCCATTTTCCAATCCCTTTTCGTGATTCAAGGAAAAAGAAGATGCCATGGAGGAAGAGGAAGAAGAACAGCAGCTAACAAAGGGCGGAAGGGCAAAATAGGAATAAGCTTAGATATTCCGGAAGAAGGGCAAACTATGAAAAAGTATAAAAACTCCAGAAGAAAAACAAACAGAGAAATGAAGGGATTACCTATTTCTTTGTTCTGATTTTTCTTCTCTATGATGGTTTATTTTTGCTATTTTTATGCTGGTATTGGCGCGGAGCAGATTTCCAGTCCTTATAATGCCAGAATTGAATATCTTTCTTCTAAAAGTCATTCTGGGGAAGTATCTTGTCTTCGGATGGAAAGGTTCTGGCAAAAACGGAAACCGGCGAAGGGGAAGAGAAAAGGGTATATCCGGAGGGCATCGCCTTTTCTCACCCTATCGGCTACAGCAGTAGGAAAAACCGGGTGGAATCCTTGGCGAACTTTTTATCTTAGCTGTTCCAGTATTAACCCCTTTGGAAAAATCATGAATCAAGTGGAGGAAGTGAAGAATCCCGGGGATTCTAGAGTACTTTAGTTTGGATTCCAAGCTGCAAAGCCTTGCTTATTCCCTCTTAAAGGATAAAAAGGCAGTATTGTCTGCATGAATCCAAAGACCGGAAGGATTTTTAGCTATGGTTTCCACTCCTTCCTTTACGGAGGAGGATATTCAGAATAACTGGGAAGCCTTAACTTCCTCCGATAACAAAGACGGAAATCTTTCAAACCGTGCCACCCAAGGACTTTATCCTCCGGGATCAACCTTGCTTTTTGGTGGCTTTTTGGAGTATATTCGGGAGCATCCTGCGGACTGGCAGAGCTTTAGCTATACCTGTAAGGGAGAATATGTGACCCGGAGAATTCCTCCTATGTGGTGCATTGTTATAACGGAGAGGTTCACGGAAAGGTAGATTTGGAATCGGCCATTGCGGATTCCTGTAATTCTGCCTTTGCCAAGCTGGGAACAGAGATTGATCCGATTCGTTTAAAGGCTTTAGCGGGAAAGCTTTTACTACAATCAAAAATAGATATCGGTTTGTCTGCCAATGCAGGGCAATTCACTTTAGCGGAGAATGCGGATGTTTGGGATAAGATGCAAACCGCTATCGGATAGGCTACCCTTTGTACTCCCTTCAAAAACCTTGCATGGTTTCCGCCATTGCCAATGGAGGAAATCTGGTCTATCCAAGCCTTCTTGCTTCAGTACAAAGTGCTAATGGTACTACTGTAAAGGAATTTCCTATGGGGAGAGTCAAAGTCTCTTTTCTCAAAGCGAAAGTGATGCCTTAAAAACAGTTTATGAGAAAGGTAGTCACAGAGGAACCGCCAGTGTTTTACAGACGGATGCTTATAAAGTTTGCGGAAAAACCGGTTCTGCTCAGGTGAAGGTAGGTGGAGAACTTAAAACCAATGCCTGGTTTGTAGGCTTTCGCCCCAATGGAAGACCCTGAGATTGCTATTTTCGGTCTTGGTGGAAGAGGGAGAAACCGGTGGAAAAACCGCAGCTCCCATGGCGAGAAAAGTATTCGACCAATATTTTCATAAAGAAGGATAAGGAAAGATATATTCTATAAAACGCAGGCATATCGGGATATCAGAGCGCAAAAGGAAAAATTATTTTCTTGAAATCGGTAGTTTTATAAATTTCCGCTTCTTTTTAGAGATTTCCGCTAAATGATGTTTTCTAATTTATGAGGGAGTAAGGAGTAGTAAAATGAGAAGAATACTGTCCCATATGGAAAAGGTAAAGGGAAAAAGTATTTTAGCCCCCTGTTTAAGTGCCTGGAAAGTATGTTTGAGCTCTTTGTTCCCCTGGTGATTGCAAGAATGATTGATCAGGGAATACAAAAGGAAAAATATCGGCGTAATTTGGCAAAGTCTTTTCCTGCTCTTAGCCTTAGCTTGCGTAGGTTGTCTTACTGCTGTTATTGCCCAGTATTTTGCAGCTGAAGTGGCTATGGTGGTGGGAAAGTCCTACCGGGCGGATTTATTTCACAAAATCTTATCTTTTGTCCTATCGAGACTATAATGAACTTTCCGCTTCTTCTTTGATTACCAGAATCGGTCCGGATATTTTTCAAATCGAATCTACCGTAAATATGATGCTTAGGCTTTTTAATGCGCTCCCTTTATTGTAGTGGGAGCTTGTATCATGGCCTCGAATCAGCGTTCCCTTATCTTTTATTGTTTTTTTCCTACTTTTGCTTCTTTTTGTCCTTTGTGGTTTTTCGGCATTATGGCTCTTACCATGCCCTTTTACATTCAACTAAGCCTCGAAAAATATTACCCGAAAATACAGAGAAAATATTATGGGTATCCGAGTGGTGAGAGCTTTTTGTCAGGAAGAAAAAGGAAGAAGAGGAGTTCTTGGAAAATAACCAAAACTACACAAAGGTACAGATTAGGGTAGGAAAAATCTCTGCCCTTTTTGAACCCTATGAGTATGCTTTTGATTCAGCTGGGGCTTATGGGGCTTCTGTATTTTTCTTCCAAAATGGTTAATGACGGAAGACTTTTTCAGGGAAATGTGGTGGCTCTTACGAATTATATGAGCCAGATTTTGGTGGAACTCCTAAAGCTGCCAACCTGATTATTCTGATGGTAAAGGCCTATGCCAGCATCAGCAGAATTGAAGAAGTAATGGAGCGAAAGAATGATGGAGAGCCTGAGTCAAAGGGTATTTCTACTAAGCCTTATGACCCGGCAATCCAATCTAATTTGCTTGAAGCCGGAAAGAAGTCGGGAATTCTTATGAATCGCCTTTCCTTTTCCTATGACAGCGGAGAGGAAAGAGCACTTTCCGATATCAGTTTTTCCCTAGAGGAAGGAGAGAGTCTGGGAATTATCGGTGGTACCGGTTCCGGAAAATCCACCCTGATTTCTCTACTTTGCGGTTTTTACGGAGAGTATGAGGGAGAAATCTATCTTTGGGGAAAGAATTTAAAGGACTATTCTGAACAAGAACTTCGAGAAAGTATTGCCTATGTTCCGCAAAAGGCAGTGCTGTTTTCCGGTACTCTGAAGGACAATCTTCTCTGGCGAAAAAGATGCGAGGGAAGAAGAGTTATGGAAGGCTTTGAAATTGCCCAGGCTAAAGAATTTGTAGAGGAAAAGGGAGAGGGCTTGGAGCTTTCCGTCAGTATGGAAGGAAAAAATTTTTCCGGAGGACAACGGCAAAGACTTTCTATTGCAAGAGCCCTGGTGGAGATTCTCGTCTTTTAATTTTGGATGATTCTTCCTCAGCATTGGATATGCTGACAGAGAGAAAGCTTCGAAAGGCTCTGGAAGAATATCAAGGGAAGAAAAAGTCTTTTAATCATTTCACAAAGAGTTTCCAGCATACGACATTTGCCGAAAATCCTGGTCATGGATCAGGGAAGGCTTATCGGACTGGGAAGCCATCAGGAACTTTTGGAAACTTGCCCGGTGTATCAGGAAATCTGTGCTTCCCAAAAGCAGGGAAAGGAGGAAGAGCATGGCTAAAGCAAAACGGAACAGCAGGAGAATCCTTTCAAAAGCTATTTGGCTTTCTAAAGCCTTATAAATTAAGTTTATCCTTGGTTTCCGCCTTTCTATCTGTAGTCTTTTCTCTTTTTCTTCCTATACTTTTGGGGAAGGCAGTGGATAAGATTGCCGGAAAGGGAGCAGTGGACTTTTTGGGACTGGGGCAGATTTTAAGAACTATGCTTTTGGTGCTCTTATTGGCTGTAGAGTTTCAATGGCTGATGAATCAGCTAAATACCCTATCTTACTTTTCATGTGATTGAAGATATCCGAAAAAGCATTTTCCCATGATTCAGACAGCTCCTTTGTCCTCTATTGACGCCAAAGAACCGGGGGAGCTTTTGAGCCGTTTAACCACCGATATAGAACAGATTTCCCAGGGGCTTTTTGTTTTACTGAATCAGTTTTTGCAGGCTGTTTTCAGTATTTTGGAAACTGCCTTCTTTCTATTTTTATTGGAATGGAGAATCGCCTTGATTCTTTTGGCATTGACGCTCTATCCTTCTTTATTGCAAAAATTCATTTCGAAGCGCTCTACCTGTATTTTCAGAACCAGTCGAAGAGCCGAGGAGAAATCGCCGCCTTCAGTACCGAAGCGATAGGCAATGTGAAGCTCCTAAAGGCCTTTATGCAGGAAGCGCCTAAGGAGTCTTTGTATCAGGAAAAAAATGAAAGACTTTCCCGATACAGTATGCAGGCAAATTTTTACAGTTCCTTGGTGAATCCCTTTACCCGTTTTTTAAATGCCTTAGGTTATGCCTTGGTGGGAGGAATCGGAGCTTTATTTTGCTTAAGAGGAAGTCTAAGCATTGGACAGTTATCCTCTTTATTGGCTTATGCCACCCAGTATGCCAAGCCCTTTAATGACATTACCTCCGTGATTACGGAAATTCAAAATGCCTTGGCTGCCGCATCTCGAGTGTTTGACTTCTTGGAAGAAGAGGAGATGAAGCAAAAGACTGAGGAAAGGGAATTACAGAAGCCTGTGGAAGGAAACTTGGAACTGTCTGGACTATTCTTTTTCCCATACCAAGAATCAAAAGCTGATTCAAGATTTAAGCTTGTCTGTAAAATCCGGTCAAAACATAGCAATTGTAGGCCCTACAGGTTGTGGAAAAACCACCTTAATTAATCTTCTGATGCGTTTTTATGAACCGAATCAGGGAGGAATTTTCCTTGATGGGATTCCCTACGATAAATTATCCGATCATAGTCTTTCGTTCTGCCTACGGCATGGTCTTACAGGACAGCTGGCTAAAGTCGGATACGGTGTTGGAAAATATTCGTTATGGCTCTCCGAGAAGAGCAGAGAGGAAGTTATTGCTGCTTCCAAACGGGCAGGTTGCCATCATTTTTATTTTTGCAGCTTCAAAAGGGATATGATACGCCTCTTCCTGAGGACGGAGGCAATCTTTCCCAGGGACAGAAACAGCTGCTTTTGTATTGCCAGGGTAATGTTAAGGGACCCGGCGATTTTGATTTTGGATGAGGCCACCAGCTCCATTGATACCAGAACGGAAGAAAAGGTGCAAAGAGCCTTTCAGGAAATGTTAAAGGGAGAACCGCCTTTATGTGGCTCATCGACTTTCCACCATTCAGAATGCGGATTGTATTTTGGTGATGAAGGATGGCAATGTGATTGAAAAAGGGAAGTCATGATGAGCTTTTTACAGGAAAATGGCTTTTATAAGAATCTGTATGAAAGCCAGTTTCAGGGAGCGGAAACTTAAGTATAGTTGATTGACATTCTTTTCATTTCTCCATAAAATTGCAAGGTTTAGAAAAGCTAAGATTATGGAATATAGAATATAGATAAGGAGGATATAAAATGCAAGAGGAAAAATTCATGCAGAGAGATACAATGCAGGTACTGAAAATCCTATCACAATCTATCAGAGAGTTTAAAAAAGACTCCATTCTTTGTCCTCTTCTGGTTACCGGAGAAGTGATCTTGGAATGTATGATTCCTTTTTTTACGGCTCAACTGGTGAACAAAATGAAGGAAAATGCTTCCATGCAGATGATTCTTCAATACGGCTTGATTCTGGTGGTAATGGCTATTCTTTCTCTTCTTTTCGGCCTTTGGGCAGGAAACTTTGCGGCTTCTGCCTCCACAGGCTTCGCCAGAAATATCCGAAGAGATATGTTCCGTAGATTCAAGGCTTTTTCCTTCGAGAATATTGACCGCTTTGAAAGTTCTTCCTTGGTAACAAGATTAACTACGGATATCAGTAATGTGCAGATGGCCTATATGATGCTGGTGCGTACCGCATTCCGAGGACCTTTGATGATTGTTTTTTTTTTTACGGCAGCTTTTTGATAGGCGGAAGAATGGCTATTATTTTCTGCTTGGTTATTCCTATTTTGGCAATCGGTTTAATCATCATTACCAAAAAAGCCATGAAGATTTTCAACGAAATCTTTAAGCGTTATGATGCCTTAAATGAGTCTGTGGAAGAAAATATTCAGGGCATGCGGGTAGTGAAAACCTATGTCCGAGAAGACTATGAAAAAGAGAAGTTTAATGGAAAGGCTGAGTCTTTGGCTTTAGACTTTATTTCTGCGGAAAAGCTGATCGCCATTGCCAACCCCCTAATGCAGTTCTGCCTTTTGTGGTTGTGCTTTTTGTCTTAAGCTTCGGTTCTTATTTAGTGGTTAGTACAAGCGGTTCTGCTTTAGATGTGGGACAGCTTTCAGCCCTTTTAACCTACAGCTATCAGATTCTTTCCAGCCTGATGCTGGTGGCCATGGTATTTGTGATGGTAGTGATTTCCGCAGCTTCCTCTCGAAGAATCGCTGAAGTTTTAACGGAAGAAAGCACCATGGAGAATCCTGCGAATGGCATTAAGGAAGTGAAGGACGGCTCCATTGATTTTTCATCATGTATTCTTTAAATATTCCAAGGATGCGAAAAAGAATGTTTTTAACAGATATCTCCTTCATATTCCCTCCGGACAAACCGTAGGGATTTTTGGGAGGAACAGGTTCCGCCAAGTCTTCTAACCCAGTTGATTTCCCGTCTTTATGATGTGACGGAGGGAGAGGTACTGGTTGGCGGTGAGGATGTTCGAAAATACGATATTCAAGCGTTGAGAGACCAGGTAGCTGTAGTATTACAGAAGAATATTCTTTTCTCCGGAACAGTGGCGGAAAACCCTTCGCTGGGAAATCCCTAATGCTAGCCGGGCTGAGCTGGAAGAAGCTTGCAGGTTTTTCCCAGGCGGCGGAATTTATTGAAAGAATGAAGGACGGCTACGAAAGCCATGTGGAGCAGGAGGAAGCAATTTCTCCGGAGGGCAGAAGCAAAAGACTTTGCATTAGCCAGAGCTTTGCTGAAGAAACCCAAGATTTTAATTTTGGATGATTCCACTTCTAGCAGTAGATACCAAAACCGATGCCTTTATCCGAATGGGCTTTTAAGGAATATATTCCGGATACCACGAAAATCATTATTGCCCAAAGAGTTTCTTCCGTGATGGATGCAGACCAGATTTTGATTATGGACAAAGGAGAAATTATTGCCAGAGGTACCCATGAGGAATTGATGGCGAATTCTCCACTTACAGAGAGACTTATGAGTCTCAGAACAGAAAAAGGAGGTAGAGGATGGAGAATAAGGGAAGACTGAAAAATTTTATGAAGACCTTAGGCAGAATCATAAAGGACTTATTTTTCCTTTTATCCAACACTTCTGCCTATTACTCTTTTGTTTATTGTAATCAATGCGGTAGTAACTTCTATCCCGGCAATTTTTCAGCAAAAGATTATCAGCCTTATTGAAACCGTTTATAAGGAAGGAAACTGGGATGCGGTATCCTCCGATATTTTAAGATTGGTTGGGATTTTACTGGTGTTTTACACCATTTCCTTTGATTTGTGCCTATTGCTACAATATGAATATGGCCACCATAACTCAGGGCTCTTAAAAAGTACCGGCAGAAAATGTTTAATCATATGCAGGATCTGCCTATTGCCTTTTTTGACCGGAACAAAACCGGAGATATCATGAGTCATTATACCAATGACATTGATGCCATGAGGCAGTTTATCTCTATCTGTATTCCTCAGGCTATTTCTTCTCTGATTACTGTAATTACCGTAGTTTCCATTATGCTGTATTACTCCCTTTGGCTAAGCCTCCTGGTTGTGCTTGGATCCTTCATTATGCTTCGGATTGTAAAGGTTATCGGAGGAAAGTCCAGCCATTATTTTGTTCGTCAACAGGAGGAGCTGGCCCGTTCCGAAGGCTTTATTCAGGAAATGATGAACGGACAGAAGGTGGTTAAGGTCTTTAACCATGAGGAGAAGAGTATTCAGGATTTCGACCGCTATAATGATGAACTGTTCCGGGTTTCCAAATGAAGCCAACCGTTATTCCAATGTGATTATGCCCATCCTAAACAATATCGGAAACATCCTTTATGTTTTGGTTGCCATTGTGGGAGGTGCGCTTTTGGCCTTCCATGTGCCCAATATTTCCATTTCCGGATTAGGCTTAAGCATTGCTATAGTAATCCCCTTCCTGAATATGACCAAGCAGTTTGCAGGTGTGGTGGGACAGATTTCCTCGGAAGTTAATGCCGTAGTTATGGGTGTTGCCGGTGCGAACAGAGTTTATCAGATGATTGATGAAGAGGTGAAGAGGACGAAGGAAAGGTTTGCCTGTAGAACTGTTCCCACGAGGGAGACCGTTTGGTAGAAAGCAAGAAGAGAACAGAGCTCTGGGCTTGGAAAAGCATTTTACCGGATGGAAGCATTTCCCTGAAAGAACTGAAAGGGGATATGGAGCTTAAGGGAGTGGATTTTTCCTATGATGGAAAGCGTCAGATTCTAAAGAATATTGATGTTTTTGACAAGACCGGGAGAAAAGTAGCTTTTGTAGGAGCCACCGGTGCGGGAAAAACCACCATCACCAACCTTTTGAATCGTTTCTATGATATCCAAAGGGGAGAGATTATCTACGACGGCATCAATATTCGGGATATTGCCATTTCCGATTTAAGAAGATCCATTGCGGTAATTTTGCAGGATACCGTGCTCTTTACCGGAACGGTAATGGAAAATATTCGTTACGGAAAGCTGGATGCGACAGATGAAGAATGTATTGCTGCGGCAAAGCTTGCGGGAGCGGATGATTTCATTACAAGACTCCCTAAGGGATATGATACGGAGCTTAGTGCTAACGGAGGAAATTTATCCCAGGGACAAAGACAGCTTCTATCCATTGCCAGAGCGGCGGTAAACGATCCTCCCGTTTTAATCATGGATGAAGCTACCAGCTCCATTGATACCAGAACGGAGGCTATTGTACAGAAGGGTATGGATGCTTTGATGGCAGGAAGAACCGTTTTTGTTATTGCTCATAGACTTTCTACCGTACAAAACTCTGATGTCATCATGGTTTTGGAACAGGGAGAAATTATAGAGCGAGGCAGTCATAAAGATTTGATTGCGGCAAAGGGAAAGTATTATCAGCTTTATACCGGTGCCTTTGAACTGGAATAAGCTTATAGCATCAGTGATTTATAACCGAGCTAAACATATTTTTTTCAACTGTGCTAAGTATATATTTCAACTGTGCTAAGCATATATTTCGCTCTTGCCATGAAGAAAGAAGCTGTGTTATACTGCGGAGGATGCCACAATAGCACAGTCGGTAGTGCATCTGATTCGTAATCAGAAGGTCACCAGTTCAAGTCTGGTTTGTGGCCTCTTTCAGGCAGGGAAGCAGATATGGCTCCCTGCTTTTTTGCTTGTCCTATTAAAGTTGTGGAAAGGAGACTCGATGATAGAAGAGCAGAAGCTTCATCAGAGCAAGGAAAATGAAGCTGGTAATTTCTCAGAAAGTAAAAAAGAGGGGAAGAGAGTATTTGTTATTCTTCTGTTGGTTTTACTTCTGGCGACAGTATCCTTTTTTCTTCCTAAGGCCTTCTCGAAAAATGAGGGCAAGAGGTGCGTATTTTAAAAATGGAACAGTTTTTAATAGAAAAATTATCTGCCGATAGTAAAATATTGATCATGGATCAAGAAGCTAAAGAGGTGGATTTTTCTCTTAATCTGGCATCCCTAGCGCGGAAGAACAAAAATCCGGCCATGCATGAGGTGAATTTTATAGAGATTAAAGAGGGAAGGTACTCTGCACGGAATCCAACTGCAACAACCAGATTTGTGTAAGGACACCTGCTATTTCCGAGCAAAATTCGATTTGCCCATTGTTTGCCTGCCCCATGGTTTTGATTATTCAAATTATTACAAATTCTAACATTTCCCGGGATTAGCTTACAAACCTATTTCGATATTGCGAAAAGCTAGCCTATGCTATATCATGCAAAGGTATCGTTTATTAAAAAGGAAAAGAAAATGAAGAAGAATTGGAAAATTTTTAGTAGTGAACTCTATTTGTCTTATCTCTCTTTTTTCCACCATTCCTGCTTATGCAGGGCGTTGGCAGAAGGGAAACGGTAAGAATAGCAATAAATGGTGGTACAATCATCAGGATGGTACTTATCCCAAGTCTACTTGGGCATGGATTGACAGCAATGATGACGGTTTAGCGGAGAGCTATTATTTTGATGCCAACGGTTGGTTAAAGACCAATACTACCGTAGAAGGATATAAGGTAGACGGAAACGGAGCCTGGACCAAGGACGGTGTAGTACAGCAGAAGTCTGTTTCTGATGGAGGCGTTTTCACTAACGGAAAGAGTGAATCTAGCTCCGGAACGATAGACTATTTGGGCTCTGACCTGGACTTAGGTACTGAGATTTCTGATAAGGAAAAGCAAAAGCCGGTTGTGGAAAAGAAGGCTACTGTACCCTCAAAGTCCAATACTAAGGACGAGAAGAAGAGCGGGCAGGATGTTTTGGATGAGGCAGGTTCTTACGCAGGTCCTTCTGTCGAGGGAGACAGCAATCTTGTTACTGAAAAGAGTACAAAGAATAAGGCTGAAAACTTTAGTGGAAATGTAGGCAACAGTACAGCGGATTTAAAGAAGTCCGAGTCTACGGAATTAATCAGCTATGCTCGTTCCTTTATTGCAGTACTTCCCTATAAGGTGGCAGGAACTTCCTTAAGCTCAGGGTGGATTGCTCCGGCTTTACTCAGGAGGTCTTTAAGAAGTTTGGAATTTCTATTCCAGAGATTCCTGTTCCCAGTATGCCTCCGCTACAAAGGTATCTGCAGAAGAATTACAGCCGGGAGATTTAGTATTCTACGGTTCCTTCCCAGTACCATCTACCATGTGGGCATTTACTCCGGAAACGGAACCATTATCCACAGCACCAGAACCGGAGACTTTGTTAGAGAGCATGATGTTTTCTACAAGAAGCCATACGGTTACGGAAGATACACAAAGTAATTTCCATTTCTTATTTTACATAAAATAAAACACATTAAAAGATCGATAAATCTGGTAAAAGCCGATTTGTCGGTCTTTTTTCATTCATAACGAGTATCCCTAGCAATGCATGGGATATCTCGTTTAAAAACTTTCTGAAATTTTTTCAGTTTCGTTTCAGCAAAGCTTTTCATACTGGGGCTATCTCAAAAAGAAAAGGATGAGAAAATATGCAGAATAAAATGAAGGTAAATTACAATAAGCTTTGCAGCTTTTGGCTTTAGGACTGGATTAGTACTGTTATGGTGGCCTGCGGCAGTACAGCCAATGCAGCACAGAATAAGGCAGTGAACAATACACAAGCTACAAGCCAAAAGCCGGCGGAAAAGTCAACAGGAAGTGAAACGAAGATCACCGTAGAAAATGGAGAGATTAAGACCAACGGAAACGGTGTAACTGTGAATGGAAACCATTACCATTTCCGCTGCAGGAACTTATAGACTTTCCGGAAATTTGAGGATGGACAGGTGGTGATTGCGGCAGGAGATACCCATAGCTTTAATCTGATTTTTGGATAACTTCAGCATCAGCAATAAGGAAAACAGCCCTATTTATGTAAAGACCTCCGGGGATTTCACCCTAACTTTGGCGGAGAATTCCAAGAACTCGTACAGGATCTTAGAGCGGCCAATACCACAGAAGACAGCAATTCCAATTCTTCCAATAGTAAGACGGAGGATATTCCCTGATGCGGCAATTTACAGTAAGTCAGATTTGATTCTAAGCGGAAGCGGCAGTCTGGAAGTGAAGGGAAATTATGAGGACGGAATCCACGGTAAAGACAGCTTAACGATTGAAGGTGGAAACTATACTATTGAGGCTACAACGTACGGCATTAATGGTAAGGACAATCTGACCATCAATGACGGAAGCTTTACGATAACTGCCGGACAGGACGGCTTTAACACCAATGGAGATATGACGGTATCCAAGGGAAGCTATACTCTTTCCGTCTCTGACGACGGTATGCATGCTGACGGTAAGCTGGTGATCAATGAAGGAACCGTAAATATCGAGAACTCCAATGAGGGACTGGAGGGAGCCTCTATTGATATTAATGGAGGTACAATTACCGTAAAGTCTCAGGATGACGGTTTAAATGCAGCCAGCGATAACAGCTCCGGAAACGAATTTGCGGCACAGGAAGGGGTATATATCAATATCAATGGCGGTACCCTTCGAGTAAATGCAGGAGGTGACGGCCTGGATTCCAACGGAGACTTAAGAATTAGCGGCGGAACTCTTATAGTAGATGGCGCCGGACACGGAAACGGACCCTTAGATTACAACGGAACGGGAACCATTACCGGCGGTACGGTTTTGGTAGCCGGAAACAACGAAATGTTCCAGACCTTTGACGGAAACAGTTCTACCCAGGCTTTTGTGGTAGATTATCTCAGCAATAATCAAAATGCGGGAAGCGAAATTAAAATTACTGACAGCAACGGAAATGAAATCTTTAATGTTTCCGATTTGCAAAACAGCTACGGCGTAGTATTGTTCTCCTCTCCGGATCTTAGTAATAATCAGAGTTATAAACTTTCTGTAGGAGATACTACTGAAGAATTTACCGTAAGCGCTATTGCCAATACTATTGGAAATGGAAATGCTATGGGCGGCGGAATGGGTCATGGTGACCCCCAAGTGGAGGCTTCAATGGTGGCGGTCAAAATGGCGGTGGCTCACAGGGCGGTCCCCCAAACGGTGGATTCAACGGTGGTCAAAACGGTATGCAGGGGATGCCCGGTGGCATGAATGATAATCAAGGAAGGCAAGGTGGTAGAGGCCGAGGTGGTCAGGAACGGTGGTCAGAGAATGCCTGGGGGCAGAGGTCAAGGTGCTCAGAATGGCGGTCAGGGAAAGCCCGGAGATATGGGGGGATTCCCCGGTGGGGATGGCAACAACTTCCCCGGTAATCCCCCCGGTGATAACGGCATGGGAATGCCTTCGATGAATAACGGCATGGGAATGCCTCCCATGGATAACGGCATGGGAATGCCTCCCATGAATAATGGCAATCAGGGCATGCCCGGTGGCAGAAATCAAGGTGGTATGAAGAAGAAAAATTCTTCCAAGAGAAATACAAAGGCCCAAGATAAGCAGGCTACTCAGGAATCAGAGGCTACCAGGCAGGATAAAATAAAATAGGATAGGGATGGGATATTCTATTTTTCCTTTACAAGCTTTTACGGAATTGGATATGATGTTATGGATTGTTTCAATCGATTTCAAAGCGTTGAAGGAAAGGGAAATCTCATGAATTTATTCCCTATAAAGAATGAGAGCAAAAAGACTAAGAAGCTGCTTGCAAGCATCCTATTCCTTAGTCTTTTTTTGCCTGTCCACAATCTTTACCGCTCTGCCGATCCCGGAGAGCTTTTATCAGAAAAATTAGAGTCCCAAACATTGGATAAAGGCAATGATAGTGAACTTCGCATTGGGAAAAAGCTTTTTCCAAACAGAGGTGGGAAAGAAAGAGGAGCAGATCCTTTGTAATGTTGGATCATGAATTAGCCTTTTGGAACAAGGGAGAGGATCGCTATTATTTACAGTGGAAGACTTATAACGGCTATGGCAGAAACGGTTTGAAAGAAGGAACGGAAAGAAAGGAAGGAGACGGAACTCATCCTTTGGGGGCTTATCCTATTTCCTTTGCCTTCGGTTTTCCAAGTTCTGTGAATACCCAGCTCTTTATAAACAGATTCAAAAACGTCTTACTGGTCCGGGGGAAAAATACCTACAATACCTGGGTGGAAAAGCCCCACAAAGATTTCCGGGGAAAGATTGTACTTATATAAGATTTGCTACGATAAGGCCCTGGCTATCGGTTTTAATCAAAACCGGTAGTTTTTGGTAGAGGTTCAGCCATTTTCTTACATATCAAGGCACCGGATACCTGGGAGAGCTCCGGCTGTATTACGATTAGTAAAGAAGCCATGGAAGAGATGCTTCCCTTACTGAAAGAAAAGCTCAGTATTCTTACTGTGCAAAAAGAGGAAGAACTTCAAAAATATTAAAAACTCTAAAGAGCTTTAAAGTGCTCTAAAGAGTCTTGGCATATTCCAAGTTGTATTGATCTGTATTGCTGTACTTTAAGATTTTTTATAAAGTAGCCCGGTGCACTGTGGGAGAAAATTCTATGGAATAAAGTCCTGTGGAAGAGAGTCCTGTGGAAGAAAGTCCATAGCATTGAAGGAGGGGAAATGGATAACAAGAAGAAACGATTGATTCGAGACTATATCTATATGATTATAGGCTCTCTTTTGATTTCCATCGCTTCCAAAAATATTTATGATCCTGCAGGATTAATTATCGGAGGAGTTTCCGGTATCTCCATTATTCTTCGTCATCTTTTTGGCTTACCCTTATGGTTAAGTAATACCATCATCAATATTCCCCTTTTTGGACTGGGCTACATTACAAAGGGATGGAAATTTATTGCCAGAACCATTTTTGCTACTATGCTATGCTCCCTGATTTTGTACTTACTTCCGGATTATACCTTGATTCCTGCGGATGATTTGTTCCTGGCTTCAGTAATCGGAGCAATTTAATGGGTGTAGGATGTGGACTTGTCTTTGCGGCATCCAGTACTACGGGTGGTACGGATTTGATGGCGGCAATTATTCAAACCAGATTTAAACACATTTCCATAGCAAAGCTATTGCAGTTCTGTGACGGTGCGGTAGTACTTTGGGGGTTACAGCTTTTCGGTGTGACTAAGGCCTGCTATGCCATTGTTTCCGCTTATGTATTTACCAAGATTTGTGATTCTTTTATCGACGGTATGCATTTTGCCAAGGCAGTTACGATTATTTCCAACAAGGGAGAGGAGATTTCCCAATGGATTATGCAGGAGTTGGAGAGAGGCGTAACCGGTATTTCTGCAAAAGGAATGTATACCAGGCAGGGAATTACCATGCTGTACTGTGTGCTGAGCCCAAGAGAGGTGACCAGGGTGAAGGATCAGGTTTACAGTATGGATGATAAAGCATTCTTTATCATTTCCGATGTGCGGGAAGTACATGGCGAGGGTTTTTATCAATCATAATGAAGATTAAAAGTATTACTATCTCGTAAATCTAAAAATATTGTATTGCTTTATCTTGGCAGGATTGGTGCTTCTATCCTGCCTTTTTCAGTACCGGGATCTTTCTTTTTAAAGAGTTTTCCCATAGAGAAGTATTTTCTCCATGCTTTCTATTTTGCTTCTTTTCCGTGTATTTGATGGAAAGCCAGTATTTGCATCATTTGGTGTATAAGCAGTTAAATCGTAGTAAAACAAGAAATGGCTTATCCCGCAGACTGATATTCTTTAGCTTTTCTTTTTTCTAGTTTTTGGAGATGCTCTGAGCTTGTTTGTGATGATTCCCATCACATTGGATAGCCTGGGAAAAAGAAAAAGAACTGTAAATATCTTTTAGTACACACCCTGGTCTTTACAGGTTTTGTGGGAGAAATCGGAAGTTTTCTTTTTCCCCATACCAGTTTGTCTTCCTTATATTTATTTTTTTAGAATATGGCTATAGCTTTCTATCCTTCTTGCGAGTCAGCTTTATTTTCTTCTTCTTGGGGGAATTTTTCTTATTACCCCTATGTATTGATTTTTTTCAAAAAGAAGAAAATACTGTTTTTCAGGGAATTTTTAGGGAATGTAGTTTGGATAAAAATGCTTTTGATTCACTTCTGCCTATTTTTCCCTACTTGTATTTTTATGCTATCTTCGGATTCTTCCGATTCTTTTTGCTTTTTCCGGTTTTTGCCCTATATACCCTTATTTTTCAAAGACGAATCTTTTTGAAGCTGGATGCTTTTTATTTTTTTCTTTGTTTTTGATTTTATTGCTAAAGGAAAGCACTTATCATAGTGCGCTTCTCAGTCAGCTATTTGGCGAATGGATTTTGGGCCATGAAACAAGTAGAGGCTTTATTTTTGTCGGAAATTATTACAAGACTTCCTGCCAGCGTACTTTTTGTCCTCCTTCAGCACCAAGGGAAGACAGTTGATTGTGGCTTCCATCTTATCCACAATCCATCCTTTTTGCATGGAATTACAGCAGTATTATGGCTATCGTTTTTTTCTACGAAGAGCTAAGCTTTGTGAATCTTAAGCTTTTCCTTCTGCATTACCTTATGTTGCATGGGCAAATGCTGATTATTCTACTGTTTTTAGCCTTCTTTACCGGGAATTTTTAGGAGAATCTATGAAATATTATTTTGCTCCCTTAGAGTCCATTACAGGCTATCCACTTAGGAATGCTCATAGAGCCTTGTTTTTGGAAACGGATAAATATTTTAGTCCCTTTATTTCTTCCAATGAAGAGGGACATTATACCGGACGGATTGAAAGAGATTGTGCTCCGGAAAATAATGAAAGTCTCACTTTAGTCCCCCAAATTATGGGAAATCGCCCTGATTTTGTCTTTGCTACCATAGACTATTTGGATAAGCTGGGCTATGAGGAATGTAATTTGAATTTGGGTTGCCTGAGCGGAACAGTAGTGGCTAAGGGGAAAGGCTCAGGAATGCTAAGAGAGCTCTTGTTTTTGGAGGATTTTTTCCAAGAGCTTTTTTCCCTATTAAAGGATTCAAAGCTGAAGCTTTCTGTGAAAACAAGAATCGGTCTAAACGGAGCGGAGGAGTGGGAAGAACTTTTTACGCTGTACAATCAATTTCCTATTTCGGAAATTATTGTACATCCCAGAACTCAAAAGCAATATTATTCCGGAAAGGTGGACTTAAGTACTTTCCGAAAAATCTATGAATATACGAAGATTCCCTTGTGTATAACGGAGATGTGGAAACAAAGGAAGACCTTCTGTTCTTAGCAGAGCAGTTTCCAAATATTAAGGGAATCATGTGTGGAAGAGGTCTTTTGTCCAATCCTGCACTCTTTCGTGAGGCTTTGGGAGGAAAAAGCTTAGAAGAAGGAGAATTTAAAGGTTTCCTTTCCTTAGTGGAAGAGAATTTTGCCAAAGAAATTCAAGGAGAGAGAAATATTTTGGCAAAGTATAAGGAGTTTTGGAGTTATTTTTCCAAGTCCTATCAGGGGGGAGAAAAGGGATTAAAGGAGATTCGAAAGGCTAAAAATCTGGCGGAGTACAAAGGGGCCAAATACCGCTTTTTTGTGAAAGCCATTTTTCAGCCAAGGGAAGGATTAAGCTTATGCTATTAGAGTATCCTATTTTTATCCGGATTTTGCCTGTATAGGGAAAGCCTGTAAGGATAGCTGCTGTAGAGACTGGCTTATTGATATTGATGAAGATACTGCAAAAAGTATCAAGCTTTTAACCGGAGCCCTGGGAGAAAAAGCTTGGGAAGAAGTTACAGGAGAAGGACGGAGAGTTTTATTTTGCTGTAGAAAAGAGGAAACTGCCCTTTCTTCAGGAGGATGGGCTTTGTGAAATTCAGAGACAGAGGGAGAGGAGGAGCTTTCCAAGGTCTGCGATTCCTATCCCAGAAGAGAATATTCCGTTTCACCCTACACGCAGCTGGATCTGCATTTATCCTGTGAAGAGGCGGCAATAGCTATTTTAAGCTGGGAGGGAGACCTGATTCGGAGAGGATTTAGAGGACGAAGCAGAAGAGGGAAGAAGCAGAAGTAGAAGTAGGGGAAGAAGCAGAAGTAGAAGTAGGGGAAGAAGCAGGAGTAAAATCAGGAGGAAAAACAGGAAAGTAACAGAGGAAGATGCAGATAAGCAGGAACTCTTGTTTCACTTCTGGCCTTCCGTCAAAGTCTTTGGATGGCTCTTCCGGACTTTCCTAAAGATATCAACAGTTTTTTTGCGGAACTAAAGACAGTGTTCCTTCAGGGAGAAGCGCTCTATTTTTATGAAAAATAAAGACTTTCCCTATAAAGAAGAGTTAGCAGCCTTGGAAGAGGGTCTTACGGAAGAAGTGTTTTCAGAAAAAGCTTTTGGGAATACAGAAATAGAAGTATGGAGGTTCAAGGAAGAGGCAGGCAGTGGAAGAACTTTCTGGATATTTTACAAAGCAGAGAGGAAGACTTACTTTTTAAAAAGTAAAACATATTATGAAAAAGAGACTTTCCTTCTTTAGAATCTCTGCTGCTACTATATTTTTCGATATATCCTGACAGGAATAGAGGAAAAACCATCTTGCCTCTCTTTCTATCTCATCCGAAACAGTATCCTTTGGATGGGGTACACTGAAGTCCTTTTTAGGATATTTTGCAAAGGAAGAAGAAAAAGCTTTTCTTTTTATGGAGAGGAGAATCCTTTTCGGAGAATTGCAGTATTTTTCTCAGGAAGTGGAACATCAGGAAAAGAATCTGGAATTATTTTGAAATAAGAAAAATTCAAAAAGAGATGCAAAGAGAAGAAAAAGCAGTATAATAGCTTTTTCATGAAATAGAGACGGAGAGATTAGAGGAGGGAAAATGGACAAGATTGGTTTCGATAACGAACGATATTTAAAAACCCAGTCGGAGCATATTAAAGAGAGAATTGCGAAATTTGGCGGAAAAGCTCTATCTGGAATTTGGCGGAAAGCTCTTTGACGACTACCATGCCAGCAAGAGTTTTGCCCAGCTTTCATCCGGACAGTAAGATTCGGATGCTGGGAGAGCTTAAGGATGATGCGGAAATTGTTATTGCCATCCCATGCGGGAGACATAGAGAAGAATAAGGTAAGAGGTGACTTGGGGATTACCTATGATATGGATGTGCTCCGCTTAATTGATGCCTTCCGGGGCTATGGGCTCTATGTGGGCTCTGTGGTACTGACCCGTTTTTCCGGACAGGAAAGTGCCATTGCGTATCAGCAGAGCTGGAGTCTTTAGAATTAAGGTTTACCGCCATTATTCCATTCCTTCCTATCCCTCCAATGTTCCCCTTATTATTAGTGATGAGGGCTTTGGAAAAAATGAGTACATCGAAACCTCCCGCTCTTTGATTGTGGTGACTGCTCCCGGTCCCGGTTCCGGAAAGATGGCAGTTTGTTTATCTCAGCTCTATCAGGATCATAAGCATGGGATAAATGCCGGCTATGCCAAATTTGAAACCTTCCCTATTTGGAATATCCCTTGCAACATCCGGTAAATCTGGCTTACGAGGCAGCTACAGCGGATTTAAATGACATCAATATGATTGATCCCTATCATTTGGAGGCTTATGGTGTGAGCACCGTAAACTATAATCGAGATGTGGAAGTCTTTCCTGTTCTTAGGGCTATGTTTAATAAAATTTACGGAGCCTCTCCCTACCAGTCCCCTACGGATATGGGAGTCAATCATGGTGGGAAACTGTATCATTGATGAGGATGCGGTTTGTAAAGCATCTCAGCAGGAAATCATTAGAAGATACTATGCGGCTCTGGTGGAAAGAAGAAAGGGCAGCATTAGTTCCGATATTGTAGAAAAAGAAGAACTTTTGATGGAAAAGGCCAATATCAGTATTGCAGATCGGCCTGTTGTTGCAGCTGCGAAAAGCAAAAGGCGGAAATTTCCAATGGTCCTGCGGCGGCAATTTCTCTTCCGGATGGCAGTATTGTTACCGGAAAGACAACAGCTCTTTTAGGTGCTTGTGCAGCCCTTCTGCTAAATGCCTTGAAAAATGTGCAGGCCTTCCGGATGATCTAAAAGGTAATTTCGCCGGAAATTATTGAACCTATCCAGCATTTAAAGCTAGAGCATTTTGGGAAAATCATAATCCCAGACTGCATACGGATGAGATTTTGATTGCTTTTAACGATTTCAGCGAACACGGATGAAAATGCGTGAGAAGTGTATGGAGCAGCTATCACAACTTAACCAATGTGAGATGCATTCCACGGTGATTCTTTCTCAGGTGGATGAGAAAACTTTGAGGAAGTTGGGCATTCGCCTAGCTGCGAACCCCAGTACCAAAATAAAAACTATTCCATTCTTAGAAGAGTGGTCTCAAAAGCAGAGCTAAGTCTTTGTACAAAAATAGCGTGTGCAAGAAATAGATTGTTCAAGAAATAGCATCTGCATAGAATAATATTTACAAGAAATAGCATCCAAAAAGAAATAGTATAAGCGAGAAAAACTGTCAGGGAAATACTTATTGAAAAATAAAAATAATCCCTGACAGTTTTTCTATAAATGTTAGCGTAAACCAACAAAAAGAAAACCCTGTTACTATCTTTGTCCATAGTGCACAAAATTTATTCTTTTTAAACAGAAAGAAAAAGAATTTTTGTGTTATACTCGCTTAAGAACCCCTAAACTAGGGGATGGAAGAGTTTTAGAGCAAGACGCAAATGCGTCTTGGCAAAGGAGAAAAATGAGCAGGTTAATAATTGTAACTGAAAACGAAGCTCAAAAACCGTAGAAGGCCTTTACCGAGACATAGAACGAAGAATTCAGGCGTCCCAGCCTGGACTTTGTCCTGTTGACTTGGCAGAAGCTTTTGTGCATGTCTGTCACTCCCAGTCCTGTGGTAAGTGTACTCTGTGAGAGTAGGACTAGGACAGCTGGAGGCATTAATTGAATCTGTTTTGGATGGCTCCGCAGATATGGAAACGCTGAAGACCATCGAGAAAACAGCGGAAGGAATTTATAACTCTGCGGACTGTGCCATTGGCTTTGGAAGCAGCTAAGATGGTACTTAGAGGAATCCGCGGATTCTGTGAGGACTATGTAGAGCATGTTCAGCATGGCCGTTGCTTTGCCAAGCTTAGTCAGCCTGTTCCCTGCGTATCTCTGCCCCTGCCCATGTGGATGTTCCCGGTTATGTTTCTTTGATTCATGAGGACGCTACAGTGATGCAGTACAGTTGATCAGAAAGGATAATCCTTTCCCTGCAGCCTGCGGACTGATTTGTGAGCATCCCTGTGAAGTTCGTTGTAGAAGAACCATGGTGGATAAGGCTATTAATATCCGTGGACTTAAGCGTTATGCTGTTGAGCATGAGGGAGAGATTCCTGCACCGAAAATTATGGACAAGACCGGAAAGAGAGTTGCTATCGTAGGTGGCGGACCCTCCGGATTAAGTGCTGCATATTATCTTAGCATCATGGGACATGATGTAACGGTTTATGAGCAGAGAAAGCAGTTAGGAGGAATGCTCCGCTACGGAATTCCTGCATACCGTTTACCAAGAGAAATTCTGGATCATGAAATTGACGGATTAAAGAAGGCCGGATTTGAGGTAAAGACAGATATTTCTATTGGACAGGATATCAGCTTAAAGGAATTAAGAAAGCAGTATGATGCGGTTTATGTATCCATTGGAGCTCATACCGATAAGAAGCTGGGTATCCCCGGAGAAGATGCTAAGGGTGTAATCTCTGCAGTAGAGATGCTTAGAAATATCGGAGATGACAATTATCCCGATTTCTCCGGATTGAATGTAGTTGTAGTAGGTGGCGGAAACGTAGCTATGGACGTTGCCCGTTCCGCAGTTCGTTTAGGCGCTAAAAACCGTAAAGGTTGCCTATAGAAGACGCAGAGTGGATATGACAGCTCTTCCGGAAGAGGTGGAAGGCGCAATTGCAGACGGCTGTGATATCGTAGAGCTTCATTCCCCGGTTCGTATCGAAATGGACGAAGACGGTCACTGTAAGGGAATCGTGCTAAAGCCACAGATTATTGGCGGTGTGCGTTACGGAAGACCATCTCCTAAGGATTCCCAGGCTCCTGAAGTGGAAGTGAAGGCTGATTTGGTTTTGGTTGCCATCGGACAGGGAATCGACTTCCGTAAGTTTGAGGAATATCAGGATATTCCTATCGAATCCGGAAGAATCAATGCATTGGATACTTCTGCATTGAAGAATGTAGACGGTATCTTTGCCGGAGGAGACTGCGTAACCGGTCCTGCAACTGTAATTCGTGCTATTGCGGCAGGAAAGACCGCAGCGGCAAATATTGATGAGTATTTAGGTTTCTGCCATGAGATTACCTCTGACATCGTACTTCCACCGGTTCTGTTTTGATGACAACGCACCTACCGGTCGTGTAAATATGAAAGAGCGTCCTGCCGATGAGCGGGTTAAGGACTTTAAGCTTATGGAGTACGGCATGACAGATGAAGAAGCTTGCCAAGAGTCGGGCAGATGTCTTCACTGTGATCACTTTGGTTATGGTATATTTAAAGGGAGGCAGAGAATGCAAATGGTAAATTGTATAATTGATGGAAAAAGTATGTGTTCGGAGCATACCACCATCTTGGAAGCGGCTAAAGAAGTTGGGCTTTTATATTCCTACCCTTTGCTACTTCAAGGACTTAAATGAAATTGGTGCCCTGCCGTGTTTGTGTTGTGGAAGTGGAAGGGGATCAAAGACTTCATGCAGCATGTAACAGCCCTGTGCTGGAGGGAATGGTTGTCCATACCAATTCCAAAAAAGCAAGAGAAGCCAGAAAATGCAATGTGGAGCTTATTTTATCCCAGCACAATGTAACCTGTACCACCTGTGTTCGTTCCGGAAACTGTGCATTACAGAATGTAGCGAATGACCTAAACATTATGGGACATGGTTTCCCTAAGGATCTGCCAAAAGCAGAAGGGCTCTAAAACCTTCCCGCTGATTCGAGAATATGACAAGTGCATTAAATGTATGCGTTGTATTCAGGTTTGTGACAAAATTCAGGCAACCCATGTTTGGGATGTGGTGAATTCCGGTTGAAAGAGCACCGTTGATGTTAGAGATTTTTATCGTCTGGAGGATTCTCCCTGTTCCCTTTGCGGACAGTGTATTACTCACTGCCCGGTAGGAGCCTTAAGAGAAAGAGATGATACGGATAAGGTAATGGATGCTCTGGATGATCCGGATACCATTGTATTGGCGCAGATTGCACCTTCTATCCGTGCAGCCTGGGGAGAAGAATTCGGCTTAGATGCAGAGGAAGCAAGTGTAAAGAGACTGGCCAGCTGTATTAAAGGAGATGGGCTTTGACTATGTCTTCGATACAGACTTTGCGGCAGACTTAACGATTATGGAAGAAGCTTCCGAGTTTTTACATAAGTTGACCCATAAGGAAGGGGACTTCCCTATGTTTACCAGCTGCTGTCCGGGATGGGTTAGATTTATTAAGAGCCATTATCCTGAATACATTCCTCAGGTATCTACCTCTAAATCTCCACAGCAGATGTTCGGAGCTATTGCCAAGAGTTACTATGCAGACATTTTAAAGGTAAGTCCTAAGAAGATTTTTCTCTGTCAGCATTATGCCTTGCTTAGCGAAAAAGCGGAGTGCGCATATCCCAATATGACAGACAGTGAAGGAAACTTTGATGTGGATGTGGCATTAACCACCAGAGAAGTGAATCGCTTGATTAGGGCGATGCACATCACACCGAAAAAGATGCAGGATGCAGAATTGGATATGCCATTAGGACTTGGTTCCGGAGCCGGAAATATTTTCGAGCAACTGGAGGCGTTATGGAAGCAGCATTGCGTTCTGCCTACTATATGGCAACGGGACAGAATCGGATCCGGATGCCTTCCAGGATGTGAAAGAGGAATGGATGGCTGGAAGGAATCTACTTTTGATATTGCGGGAATTAAGTTAAAGATTGCCGTAGTAAACGGATTAGCCAATGCTGACCGTCTTTTAACAGCCTTAAAGAAGGGACAGGTTCAGTATGATTTTGTAGAAGTTATGGCTTGCCCCGGAGGATGTGTGGGCGGTGGAGGACAGCCGATTCATGAGCAAAAGAAATGGCTGCTCATCGTGCGCCGATTCTTTTATAAGCAAGATCGGGAAGGAAGCCTCCGCTTCTGTCATGAGAACCCATCTATCAAATTAATTTATCAGGATTATTTGGAAAAGCCGCTCTCTGAAGAGCAGAGGAGCTCCTGCATACCAGTCAGAAGGGATGGCTGATGCCGGAGAAAGTGAATAAGTTTTTCCTAATAGTCTTTTCTATCCTAAAGGACGAAGACCGGAGTGTAAAAGCTTCGTCTTGTCATTCCTCATTCCTCATTCCATATTCCTCATTCCATATTCCTCATTCCATATTCCTCATTCCATATTCCTCATTCCATATTCCTATTCCATATTCCTCAATCCTTATTCTTCTTTCTTCCTTTTTCCTCCTTTCCTCCTTTCCTCCTTTCCTCCTTTCCTCCTTTCCTCTCTTATCTATATAGCTCGTGAACTATACAAATCTTTTTCTTTTCCTGATTTCATAAAAACTTCTTACGAATAGAATTTTTGTGGCGAGCCTATTTAACCGAATTTATGCGCAAGAAAAATTCTAATAAAAACAGAATATTTATGAGGGAGAATCAGAATAAACTGCATAAATATTACAGTAAAAATAAATAAAAGACATGAATAATGCGATTCAAATATTCGTGTCCTTTGATGGTTTTTCTTTTTTTCTTCCATTTATAGATGCAAACCATGTTATTGTCTATGCAAAAATATAGCAAAATTATTTTTGTGTGTCTTGAAACTAGATGACTTATCGTGTATATTTTTTTAGTAAATTTGATTTTAAGGAGGGCGCTATGCTAAAGTATATTTTTAAAAAGGGCAATTATGTCGTTGATTACAGCCTTTTTGGTAGCAACATTAACATTTTTGTTATGAACATGGTTCCGGGAGGACCCTTCTTGGCTGAGAAGGCAGTTACCCCTCAGGCTCAGGCTGCCATGGAAGCAAAAATATGGTTTGGATAAGCCTTTTGTTTCAGCAATATACCACCTATATGACAGGACTTTTAAAGGGAGACTTTCGGTCTATCCATTAGAAGAGGGGAAGAACAGTATCCCAGATTATCGGAACAAAATTTCCGGTTTCAGCAAAGGTTGGCGCACTTGCCCTGGTCCTTGCGGTTTGCACCGGAATTCCCTTGGGAGCTATTGCAGCCTTTAACAGAGGAAAATTCATTGATAACCTTTTGGTAGTACTTTCCACTGCAGAATTGCCATACCGTCCTTCCTCTCCTCCACCATATTGATTTATGTCTTTACCACCAAGCTGAATTGGCTTCCTTCCTTGGGATTGAAAGATGCGAAAAGCTATATTATGCCGGTTATGGCATTGGCTTTGTATCCCAGCTTCTATATGGCTCGTTTAATGCGTTCCTCCATGCTGGATGTTATGGGGCAGGATTATGTGAGAACCGCAAAGGCGAAGGGAGTTACTACCTTCAAGGCGATTTTTAGCATGCCCTGCGAAATGCGATTTTACCGGTTATTACCTATCTGGGACCATTACTGGCAGCTTTAATGACAGGTTCCTTCATTATTGAAAAAGATTTTTAATATTCCGGGGCTTGGTTCTGAGTTTGTAAGCTCCATTACCAGTAGAGATTACCCCATGATCATGGGTACCACCATTTTCTTGGCAGTTTTCATTATCATCATGAACCTCGTAGATATTGCTTATGCAATTGTGGATCCTAGAATTAAGTTGAAGTAAAGGAGAAAACAGATGGAAGAAATAAAGAAGAATCTCTTAAGCCTACAGCTTAGCTTGGAGGATTTTACCCCCGCCTCTGCAGCGGATAAAGACTCTCTTGTTTTTATGCGAGAGTCTGTAAGCTTCTGGAAGGACGGACTAAACCGTTTCGAAAAAAATAAAATTGCAATGTCTGCTCTGTTTATCGTTTTATTGATTACCTTTTTGTTGTTTCTTTGTTCCCGGTTTTTATCCTTATAAGTATGAGCAACAGATGAAAAGGATCGGAGCGTTTGGCTCCCATGCAGTACTCCAAGACAGAACAGAAGAAAATTGATGCGGGAGAAGAGGTTTTTCCCCCACCTCTTGAGGTACGGATCAAAATGGTCGTGACTATATGATTCGTGTATTGGTTGGAGAAGAGTATCCATGACCGTAGGTCTGGTGGCATCTGCCCTGATTCTTCTGATTGGGTCTGTTTTGGTGCTATAGCAGGATACTTTGGCGGTTTAGTGGATATGATCATGATGCGAGTGGTGGATATAATCTACACGGTACCGGATGTTTTAATCATTATCCTTTTGGCGCAAACCTTAAAATACCCTCTGGAAGCGTTAGCAAGCAAACCCGGCTTTGCCTGGATGCAAAAGCTTGGCTCCAACATGGTTTCCATGTTTATTGTATTTGCCTTACTGTATTGGGTGGGAATGGCCAGAATTGTTCGTTCTCAGATCATGGTTCTAAAAGCAGAGTGAGTATGTTACTGCGGCAAAGGCTCTAGGAGCCGGATCCGGTAGAATTATTTTTAAGCACCTGATTGTCAACTGCATCGGTACTTTGATTGTAACCACTACCTTACAGATTCCCAGCTCCATCTTTACCGAGTCCTTCCTTTCCTTTTTAGGACTTGGTGTACAGGCACCGATGCCATCCTTGGGATCTTTGGCCAGTGCCGCTTTAAACGGATTTCAAACCCTATCCGGAAAAACTTTTTGCCCCGGCTTTCTTGATTTTTATTATCATTTTAAGCTTTTAACCTTTTGGGAGACGGCCTGAGAGATGCCTTTGACCCGAAATTGAAACAGCAGTAAGGAGGAAAATATGTCTAGTCAATATCTTGTAGATATTCAAGAAGAGCGTTTATCCTTCTTTACTCCTGCTGGGAGAGGTAAAGGCTTTTAAACAATGTTACCCTGCAAATGAAAGAGGGGAAGTTTTTAGGAATTGTAGGAGAGTCCGGTTCCGGTAAATCCGTTACCGCCTACTCCATAATGGGACTTACCGCTCAAAACGGTAAAATTGTAGGCGGAACTGTAGAATTTAACGGCCACAAAATTCATGAAATGAGTGAAAAGGAGCTTCGAAAGATTCGAGGAAATGAGGTCAGTATCATTTTCCAGGATCCAATGACTTCTTTAAATCCGGTATGGACCGTGGGAAATCAGATTGCAGAGCGGTTTCTCTCCATACCGATAAGAAGGGAAAGCTGCCATGGCGAGAGCCAAAGAGCTTTTGGAGCTGGTTGGTATCAATGAGCCGGAGAAGAGATTAAAGCAGTATCCTCATGAGTTATCCGGCGGTATGCGGCAGAGAGTAATGATTGCCATTGCCTTGGCTTGTGAGCCTAAGCTTTTAATTGCCGACGAACCTACCACTGCGCTGGATGTAACCATTCAGGCTCAGATTTTAGAGTTGATGCAGGAGTTAAAGCAGAAATTGGGCATGGGCATTATTATGATTACCCATGACTTAGGGGTTGTGGCCTCCATGTGCGATTATATTGCAGTAATGTACGCCGGAGAAATTGTGGAATATGGAACAACGGATGATATTTTCTATAATCCGAAGCATGAATATACCAAGGGGCTGCTTCGTTCTATTCCAAAATTCCATGAGCATGACTATTCCAAGCTGGTACCTATTGAAGGACAGCCTGTGGACCTGTTAAATCCGCCTAAGGGCTGCGGCTTTGCACCAAGATGCAGTAACTGTATGAAGATTTGTCTTAATCAAAAGCCCGAGAAGAACCAATACGACGGTGTGCATTATGCCAGATGCTTTATGCAACAGAAAGAAGATTTTTTAAAAGAAAGGGGGGAAGCGTAAATGCCTGAGCGTTTGTTGGAAGTAAGCCACTTAAAGCAGTATTTTCCGGTAGCCGGAAGTAATAAGGTGGTTAAGGCTGTGGATGATGTTTCCTTCTTTATCAATAAGGGAGAAACCTTTGGATTGGTAGGAGAGTCCGGTTGTGGAAAAAAACTACTACAGGCCGTTCCATCCTTCGTCTGACAGAGCCCACCGGTGGGAGTATCACTTATGGCGGAGAAGTCATCTTTGATGCGGAAAAAGAAGATTAAGAAAAATATGCTTCCCTACAGAAGGAAGATGCAGATTGTTTTCCAGGACCCTTACGCTTCTTTGGATCCCAGAATGACAGTAGAGGATATTGTTGGGGAGGCTATAGATATTCATAAGCTTTGTAAGTCAAAGGCGGAGCGTAGAGAAAAAATTCTTTCTCTGCTTTCTACAGTAGGTCTGAACTCGGAGCATGCCAACCGTTATCCCTCACGAGTTCTCCGGAGGTCAAAGACAGAGAATCGGCATTGCCAGAGCCCTGGCAGTGGATCCTGAATTTATCGTATGTGATGAGCCGGTATCCGCTTTGGATGTTTCTATCCAGGCCCAGGTTGTGAATATGTTTGAGGATTTACAGGCGGAGTTTGGTCTTACCTACCTCTTTATTGCCCATGATTTATCCATTGTAAATCATATTTCCTCCAGAATCGGCGTAATGTATTTGGGACATTTGGTGGGACTTTGCGGATAGTGATACCATCACCTTCCATTCTCTTCACCCCTACACCAAGTCCTTGATTTCTGCGGTTCCCATTGCGGATCCTAAGGTGGCAAGGGCATCCCAAAGAATCATCCTTTCGGGAGATGTACCCTCTCCGGTAAATCCCCATCCGGCTGTCCTTTCCGTACTCGCTGCCCGTATGCAGACGGACTTTGTGAACAAAAGCCTGAATTTAAAAGAGGTGGAAAGCGGACATTATGCAGCTTGTCATCATTTAGACAGAGTGAATTAAAGTATAGAAGTATTCCCGGCGATAGAGTGCAAAAGGTATATTGATAAACAATTTAAAAGCAATAAAAGCAATAACAAAGGTAGTATGCAAAGAGTAAGGTGTTTGGTTTTATCCCGTTCGAAATAAACTGAGGTTTAGGAAAAGCTTTCTTGTTCTAAAAAGGGGCATTTTCCTTCCTATAGACAACGATGATTTTGATTTAGAAGGGAGAAATTATGAGAAAAGCAAAGTATCTACTTCCAATTGCGGCGCTGAGCTTGGCCTTTTTGGTTTCCTGCGGGGAGCGGATAAGAGCAAGCAGGAATCGACAAATGCTGAAAGTACCGGTCAGGCTGCTGATGTATCAGAAGATTCTGCAGGAGGAGAACTTAATGTTCAGGTTGGTTCCTCTCCGGAGACCATGGATCCTGCATTGAACTCTGCATCCGATGCGGCCAGCTATATTCTGCATGCTTTTACAGGATTGCTTTCCACAGATAAGAATGCCAACATTGTAGGTGGCCTTGCGGAAAAGTGGGAGTACTCTGACGACGGACTTACCTGGACCTTCCATCTTCGTCCTGATTTAAAATGGTCTGACGGTACTGGATTTAACAGCGGAAGATTTCGTATATAGCTGGAAGCGTTTGGCAGACCTCTGCTTTTAGCGGCACCTTATTCCTATGATTTATTAAATGTGGTAGAGGGATATGAAGAAGCTTCCAACGGGGATTTGGATGCCTTTACAGGTTTCCGCACCGGATAAGGATACCTTCGTTGTTAAACTCAGCACTCCTGTACCTTCTTCGACCAGATTGCCGCTTTTACCTCCACCGTTCCTGTTCAGAAGAAGACTGTAGAGGAAAATGGAGATGCCTGAGCGACAAAGCCGGAAAGCTATGTCAGTAGCGGACCTTACCGTATGACAGAGTATGTGGATGGAGATAAAATCGTTTACGAGAAGAATCCCTATTATTACGATAAGGATAATGTTACCTTTGATACCTTGGTTTGGCATTTGATTGAGGACGGAAACTCTGTTTATACCGCATACAATCAGGGAGAATTGGACTTTGCCAAGACGATTCCTTCCGAGGAAATTCCAAGCTTGAAGGGTACGGAGGAATTCCATTTAGAGCCTATGATGGGAACCTATTATATCAGCTTTAATACCCAGAAGGCTCCTTTCAATGATGCTAAGGTAAGAGCAGCTCTTTCTTTGGCCATTGACAGAGACTATGTGGCAAATACCATTATGCAGGGTACCTATGCTCCTGCAACTAATTTGGTAGGTCCCGGAATCAGTGATGCGAAGGAAAATTCTTTCTTCGAAGAGGTGACCAAAGAAAAATACGGAGATTTCTTTGATAACAGCAAGTACGAAGAGAACTTTGCCAAGGCAAAGGAATTACTGGCAGAGGCAGGATATCCAAACGGACAGGGCTTCCCTGCATTTGCTCTACCTGACCAATGATGCCAGCTACCATAAGCCGCTGGCAGAGTATTTACAGAGTGTCTGGGGAGAAATGGGCTTAACCATGACCATTGACATTCAGGAGTGGAAGACTGTGACCGCAAACCGCCGTTCCGGAAACTATGATGTGGCAAGAAACGGTTGGGTTATGGACTATAATGATGCCTCCAACCTGATTAACCTCTTTGAAACCGGAAACGGTAACAATGACGGAAAAGTATAGCAATCCTGAATTTGACGCTTTGGTAGACAAGGCAAGAAAGACTGCGAACCCGGAAGAGCACTTTGATTATCTGCATCAGGCTGAGCAGGTGCTGTTAAAGGATTACGGTGCATGTCCTGTAGCTTATTACACAGAGTTCTATATGCAGAAACCGGGATTAAGCGATATTTGGCATACGCCAACAGGATACTTCTATTTTTATGTATGGAAAGAAAGCTTTAAAAAGAAATTTATAAAGCATAAGAGAAAAAGCGGCTAGGCATTGTCCTAGCCGTTTTTCTATGGTAGAATCTCTGAGGTTTTAATCATGGCGAATGCTTCGAGAATGAACTTAAGCATATCGCTTATTTAAGAGGAGGAAGTAATGAAGAAAAATCTTTTTAGGACTTTCCATGGCTGTGGCTTTTATCCTTAGCAGCTTGTGGAGGACAAAAGGCGACAGAGAGTGGAGAAAAGGGGAGTGATGCGGCTAAAAGCAGAGGAACAGAAGCTTCTGAGAATTCCGTATTAAATGTGGAAGTGGGACCACCCTCAGAGACCATTGACCCTGCATTAAACAATGGTAGAGAAGCTGCTATGCTGGTAAATCATGCTTTTGAAGGTCTTCTGCGTTATGACAAGGATGGAAGCATCAATTCCCGGTCAGGCGGAGAGCTATGAGAAGAGTGAAGACGGTCTGACCTATACCTTCCATATCCGAGAGGGATTAAAGTGGTCTGACGGCTCTGATTTAACTGCAAAAGGATTTCTTATATTCTTGGAAGAGAGTAGCTGATCCTGCCACAGCATCTCCTTATGCAGAGGAGCTTTTGGGAATGGTTAAGGGCTATAAGGAAGCTGCAGAAGGAAACCTGGATGCTTTAGGTTTGGAAGCTCCGGATGATAAGACCTTCGTGGTACATCTTTCCTATCCTTGTAGCTATTTTTGAGCAGATCTGTGCCTTTGCGGTAATGGTACCTGTTCAAGAGGCTACTGTTGAGGCAAATGGAGATGCTTGGACCAATGAAGCAGAGACCTATGTTTCCAATGGACCATATTTTGTATCTGCGTATTCTCAGGACGAGAAGTTTGTGTTAACAAAGAATCCAAATTATTGGGACAAGGAGAATATTACTTTTGAAACCATTAACTGGCATCTGGTAAAGGATTCCAATGCAGCTTATACTGCCTACAATCAGGGTGAGCTGGACTTTGCCAAGGACTTCCCGAAGGAAGAGCTGGAGAGCGTTCAGAAGACTGCAGACTACCACATTGATCCACTTCGCGGAACCTATTTTATGATTTTTAACTGTAATAAGGAGCCATTCAATAATCCTAAGGTTAGAGCAGCTTTATCTTTAGCTTTAGATCGTGAGTATATCGGAAACAGCATTATGCAGGGGATATATACTCCCGCAACAAACTTTATCGGAACCGGAATTTCTGATGCTAAGGAAGGAAGCTCCTTCGTGAAGAATACAGAAGAAAAGTTCGGTAATGCCTTTGACTTAGAAGGCTACGATGCACAGCTTGCAAAGGCTAAGGAGCTTTTTGGCTGAAGCCGGATATCCAAACGGAGAGGGCTTCCCTGCATTCAGCTATTCCACCAATGATGTAGACTACCATAAGCCTGTGGCAGAGTATGCTCAGGATGTATGGAATAAGGAGCTTGGCTTAAATTGTTCTATCAGTATTTTAGAGTGGGCGACCTTTACTGCAGACCGCCGTTCCGGAAACTTTGATGTAGCAAGACAGGGCTGGGTTTACGACTGGGATGATCCTGCCAACATTTTAAACCTTTTAGGAACAACAAATGGAAACAATGATGGAAAAGTATTCCAATGCTGAGTTTGATTCCATTATGGAAAAGGCTAAGAGTCTTAGCGACAGAACAGCTTACTATGAGGCTATGCATGAAGCAGAGCAGTTAGCTCTCAAGGATGCAGCCATTGCTCCTATTGCCTTCTACAATGACACCTGGGTGCAGAAGGAAAATCTGAAGAATGTTTGGCACCTTCCAAACGGTTTCTGGTACTTCATGTACGCAACAAAGGAATAATTAAAAGAATCCTTCGTAAAGTTTATTTTTACAGGAAAAAAAGCCTCGGAAGAATTGCCGAGGCTTTTTGTATGGTAAACTAGAAAAGTCAAAAGGAGGTTAGTATGCCAAGTAGAAGAGTGATGTTGAAGCTTTCCGGAGAAGCCCTGGCAGGGGGAGAAGCACTGGATTTTTCCGATGATGTGATTTTTGCTGTAGCCAAGCAGGTAAAGGAAGCCGTGAGATCAAGGGTGGAAGTAGCCATTGTGATTGGCGGAGGCAATTTCTGGAGAGGCAGACAGTCAGAGCAGGTGGACCGTTATAAGGCGGATCAGGTGGGAATTTTTAGCCACCATGATGAACTGCATTTATGTTTCTGAGATTTTTCCGTATCAGCGGATTGAAAAACCAAAATTATGTCTTCCATTGCCGTAGGAGATATGGCAGAGCTTTTTTCCAAGGACAAGGCAGTAAAGGCTTTAAAAAAAGGGCAGGTGGTTTTTTGCGCAGGAGGCACGGGACATCCCTTCTTCTCTACGGACACCGGAGTAGTACTTCGGGCATTGGAGTTGGAATGTAAGGAAATTCTTTTGGCTAAGGCCATTGACGGCGTTTATGACAAGGATCCCAAGAAGTTCCCGGATGCAAAGAAATATGATACTTTAAGCATTGAAGAAGTAGTGGAGAAAAAGCTGCAGGTGATTGACCTGTCTGCATCCATTCTTTGCTTAGAAAACAAACTTCCCTTATCCGTATTTTCCTTGGAAGAGGAAGATGGTATTGCCAAGGCTCTTTTGGGAGAGCATAGAGGTACCAGAGTTACAGCAGAATAATATAAGAGCCGGAGGAAAGAAAGATGGATGATCAATTTACCATTTACATTGAAAAGATGCACAAGACCCACGATAACCTGATGGGAGAGCTTGGAACCATTCGTGCGGGAAGAGCGAATCCCCATGTTTTAGACCGTATTATGGTGGACTACTATGGTACCCCCACCCCCATTCAGCAGGTGGGAAATGTGTCTGTGCCTGAAGCCAGAATTCTCCAGATTCAGCCCTGGGATAAGTCTGTCATGAAAGAGATTGAAAAGGCAATCAATATGTCTGACTTAGGAATCAACCCTACCAATGACGGGCAGGTAATTCGTCTGGTATTCCCGGAGCTTACTGAGGAAAGGCGTAGAGAATTAACCAAGGAAGTTAAGAAAAGGGTGAGGCTGCCAAGGTTGCTATTCGAAATATCCGTAGAGATGCTATGGATTTGGCGAAGAAGCTGGAAAAAGAATGCAGAAATCTACAGAGGATGATTTGAGCAGACAGACCAAGGACATTCAGGACCTTACAGACCATATGATTGAGAAGATTGACAAGTCTGTTGAGGCTAAGAACAAAGGAATTAATGACTGTATGATTTTTCAAAATAATCAAGAGCAAAGAAGCCTTCAAGACATATTGCCATCATTTTTAGATGGCAATGGTCGTTGGGCAGCTTCTCATGTTACCAAGGGCTTTAGGTCATAAAAAGGGTTGTGAGACTTTTGGAACAAACCGTAGAAGATTGCGCCAGACTTGGCATAGAATATCTTACGGTTTACGGCTTTTCCACGGAAAATTGGAAAAGGTCTGAGGAAGAAGTGGGAGCCTTTGATGCAGCTCTTCCGTTTCTATATGAAAAAAACTGATTACCGTAGCCAATGCCAACAATGTTCGAGCAAAAATGATTGGGGAAAGAAGTCGTTTTCCGGAGGATATCCAAAAGGGCATAAAGGAACTGGAAGAGAGTACCGGAGCGAATACCGGAATGCTTTTCAGCTTTGCGGTAAATTACGGAGGCAGAGATGAGATGATTAGGGCAATTCGTAGGATGGCTACAGAAACATCTGCCGCGGAATTGCCGGAGAAACTTTTCTCATCTTACAGAAGAAGAATTTTTCTCAGTATTTGGACACCGCAGGAACGCCGGATCCGGATCTGGTGATTCGCACCTCAGGGGAATTTCGTACCTCCAACTTCCTTCTGTGGCAATCTGCCTATGCAGAGTACTATATTAGCTCTGTATACTGGCCGGACTTTAACTTGGAAGAGCTTAAGAAGGCCATCGAATCCTATCAGAAGAGAGAACGACGCTTTGGGGGCCGGAAGGCATAAAGATGTTTTTTTCGGGCCGAAAGGTATAAAGACTTTGAAAGGTGTTTTCGAAGTCTTTTGGAATAAAGAATCAAAGAGCGTTTTGGAAGATTGGGAATAAAGATATTGAAGAGAGTTTCGAAGTCTTCGAAGGATAGATTTTAAATCGCTATTATAGATTATAATAAAGGGTAGTGTATGGAAGAACAAAAGGAAAATATCACGGAACAAAGTAAGGGGCAGAATGAACGAAAATGGAGTTCCTTTATGATCAGACTGCTAGCGGTCTGGCTTTTGCTATTAGCTATTATTTGGGATTATCCCTCTTGGGGGGCTTCCGGTATTGGCTTTTTGCCTGCTCTTGTCTCTTTTTGCCTGTCACGAATTACTGCATTGCTTCTCCTTAGATAAGAAAAGGATTTCTTTCTTGTCTTATTTTTGTGATTGTTCACTATTTGGCTTTGTTTTTTTCATATACCCATAGGATTTTTTTTGATTCTTTGCTACCTTTTCCTTTTGGGATTTTATTATGTGCTGAGCTATCCCAAGGCAGAATATTCAGGAAATAGCCCTTTTCTTCTTGGTATTTCCCTATGCGGGCATTCTTTTATCCTATATTTATCAGTGTAGAGTGTTAGCTCATGGAAAAAGTTTTGGTCTGGCTTATCTTTTTATCCAGTTGGGGAGCGGATACCTGTGCCTATTGCGCCGGGCTTCTCTTTGGAAAACATAAGATGACTCCGGTTTTAAGCCCGAAAAACCTGGGAAGGTGCTGTGGGAGGAATAATGGGATCCGGAATTTTTAGCCTTTATTTTTGCCCTTCTCTTTAAGGGAAGAGGTCTACCCTTTACATATGTCTCCATTTCTTTTTGGCCATAGCAGTATCTCTTGCTGCCTTATTTTTCTATTGCAGGAGATTTGATGGCCTCCGGAATGAAAAAGAGATTTTTAAAAATTAAGGACTATAGCCATTTGATTCCGGGACATGGAGGAATTTTAGACCGTTTTGATTCCGTTTTGTTTACGGCTCCAATTATTTACTATGGCATAACAGTTTTAGATTATTTTTAAAAAGATTTAATACAAAAGAAGGAAAAACAATCATCCCTATCTTTATAATAAACAAGGATAAGAATGATACTAAGTAATGAAACAAAGGCTCAAAGTAATGTAATATGTATAAAACGACATATTTAATAATGTCGCAATCTTGAATAATGTCGCAAACTTGAATCATCTTGTAAGACTTATACTTGATATTACTTTGATAAAGTAAAACTGTAGTATAATTTTGGAGAAGGTATAGCATGAATATCGTAATTTTAGGGAGTAGCGGCTCTATAGGAACCCAGTGTCTATCCCTTTTAAAGGATCATCGGTCGCATAAAGTGATTGGACTTTCGGTGAAATCTAAAACAGAGCTTTTTAAAAGAGCAGGCCGAAGAATGGCAGGTTCCCAAGCTTTGCGTATATGAAGAAGCTTTGGCAGAAAAAGCTTTCCACCGAATTGGATATGCCTGTGTCCTCCGGTATGGAGGGCTTGATTGAACTGGCTACACTTCCGGAGGCGGATATGGTAGTGGTAGCATTGGTAGGAATGATTGGCATTCTTCCCACAATTTCCGCTATCAAGGCAGGGAAAAAGATTGCTTTAGCCAACAAAGAAACGCTGGTTTGTGCAGGGCATTTGATTATGTCTATGCTCTCAGAATATCATGCAGAGCTCTTTCCTATTGACTCGGAGCATTCCGCCATCTGGCAATGCCTTCGGGGGGAAGAAGAAAAATCTGTGGAGTCTCTCTTGTTAACGGCTTCCGGCGGTCCTTTTTTTGGACTTAAAAAGGAAGAGATGGAAGGGAAAACCAAGGTGGATGCCTTAAAGCACCCTCAACTGGTCCATGGGACAAAAAAATCACCATTGATTCCGCTACTATGGTGAATAAGGGACTGGAAATGATGGAAGCCCATTGGCTCTTTAACATTTCCATGGAGAAAATTCAGGTAGTGATTCAGCGGGAAAGCATTTTACATTCCGCGGTAGTCTTTCAGGATGGCGCAGTGAAGGGGCAGATGGGGGTACCGGATATGCGTCTGCTCATTGCCCTACGCCCTCTTCCAAGAGGAAAGGGAGTGCTATAAGGAGCAAAGGATAGACTTTTTCCAAGGCTTTTTTTCCCTGCATTTCTATCCCCCTTCCTTAGAGGATTTTCCGGGATTAGCTCTGGGAATGGAGGCAGGAACAAAGGGCGGCAGTATGCCTACAGTGTATAATGCGGCCAATGAAGAGGCGGTTCGTCTGTTTTTAGAGGATAAAATTCGTTTTATGGAGATTCCAAGAAGCATTGCCCATTGTATGAAGGAACACGAAAAGGCTTGGATAGAATTTCCTTCTGTAGAGGAGATATTCGAAACGGAGCAGTGGGCCAGAGAGAAGTAAGAAGGATGCATAAGGAGGAGAAGATTTGAGTATTGTTTTGGCCATGCTTGCCCTGTCGTTTTTGATTTTTCCATGAACTGGGGCATTTTTCTTGCGGCTAAGTTTTTTCATGTAGGGGTAAATGAGTTTTCCATCGGTATGGGACCCAGACTCCTTTCCGTTTTATATAAAAATACCCGTTACAGCCTTAAGCTTCTTCCCTTAGGCGGAAGCTGTGCCATGCTGGGAGAGGATGCGGCAGGTTCCGGTGACTTTCTGGCTCCAAAGCAGGAGGAAAATACGGAAAATGTCTATGATTTTGACGGAGTAGTATACAGCGAAGAAGAATTAAAGACGAAGAGTTTTGAAGGAAAGCCTGCTTGGCAGCGTTTTATCATTTGTATTGCCGGCGTTTTCAATAACTTTCTTTTTAGGGTTTTTTTAATTGCCCTTTTCCTAACCGTAAACCTTGGAGTACAGGTTCCAATCATTAGCTCCTCCAATGTAGCCACTCCTGCTATGGAAAGCGGTTTGCAGGAGGGGGATCAGATTCATTTTGTAAAGATTGGAAATGCTAAGGGTAGAATCGTTCATACTTACTCCGAGCTTGCCATGTATTTAGAGCTTCATAAGGAGGAGGTTGTCGGGGAGAAGTCAGCCTTACGGTTCTTCGAAATTGGGAAAAACTAAACTTCCAATTTCCCTGCCTATATGATCCAAGTACAGGCCTATATCGTATGGGAATATCTCTTTCCTCTGAAAGGCTTAAGCTTAAAAATCCCTTTAAAGATTATAGAGTACAGTTTTTATGAGCTGGCCTTCAATGCCAGAGTGGTGATTGACAGTTTGGCCTTGATTAGTAAAGGAAAGGTCAGCAGACAGGAAGTTATGGGACCGGTGGGTACTGTTGCGGTTATCGGGGAAAGCGTTTCCAGCTCCAGCCAATACGGATTTTTCGTCATGTTATTGGTCTTATTAAATCTGAGTATGATGCTTAGTGTTAATCTGGCGGTAATGAATCTTTTACCTATTCCTGCTCTTGACGGGGGGAGACTGCTGTTCATTCTTTTGGAAATGCTGGCCAGAAGACGCTTAAATCCTAAATGGGAGGAACGAATCAATACTGCAGGAATGGTTTTTCTTCTAGCCCTTATGGTATTGATTGTAGGAAATGATGTGTTTAATCTGCTGACCGGAGCTTATTCAAAATATCTTAGCTCTTAACTTTTGCTTTTCTTTTTCATAAGGACTCCGTCGAAGAACGAGATATCTCATTATAGAAATGCTAAAGCGTGTTATTACTAAAGCGTGTTATTACTAAAGCGTGTTATTACTAAAGTCTGTTGTTGCTATAGTTTATTGTATAAAGGAATGCTATGTTCAAAAGAGAAGATACAAGGGTAGTAGAGGTAGGGAAACTTAAAATCGGCGGTGGGAATCCGGTGGTTTTACAGTCCATGTGTAATACCAAGACAGAGGATATTCAGGGAAGTATAGCTCAGATTCAAAGACTGGCAGAGGCGGGGTGCGAACTCATCAGACTTACCGTACCTACAAAGGAAGCGGCATTTGCTTTAAAGGAGATTAAGGCGGCTTCTCCGATTCCGGTGGTTGCGGATATTCATTTCGACTACCGTATGGCAATTCTTGCCATGGAAAACGGTGCGGATAAGATTCGTATTAATCCGGGGAATATCGGCTCCCGGGAAAGACTTCAGGCTGTGGTGGACTGCGCCAAGGAAAGAAAGATCCCCATTCGAATCGGGGTGAACTCCGGCTCCTTGGAAAAAGAAGTTTTGGAAAAATATCAGGGAAGAGTAACGGCCCGGGGCTTGGCGGAGTCAGCCTTGGCGAATTTGCGTTTGGTAGAGGAAATGGGCTATCAAAATTTGGTGCTTTCCATGAAGTCTTCCGATGTTTTGATGGCGGTGGAAGCCCATAAAATAGTGGCAGAATCCTGCCCCTATCCTCTGCATGTAGGCATCACCGAGTCCGGAACGGTTTTGGTCCGGTAATATCAAATCCGCCATGGGACTGGCTATGATTTTGGGGGAAGGAATCGGGGATACGATTCGTGTAAGTCTTTCTGCGGATCCTGTGGAGGAAATAAAAAGCGGAAGACTGATTTTGGAAACCCTGGGACTGAAAAAGGGAGGTATCCATGTGGTTTCCTGTCCTACCTGCGGAAGAACCGACATTGACCTGATTTCTCTTGCAAATGCTGTGGAAAAGCTGGTCCAGTCTTATCCGGAGAAGTCCTTAAAGCTTGCTGTAATGGGCTGTGTGGTAAACGGCCCGGGAGAGGCTAAGGAAGCGGACCTGGCCATTGCCGGGGGTAAGGGTGTGGGACTTTTGATGAAACACGGTGAAGTGATTCGCAAGGTGGAGGAGAAGGATTTGCTCTCCGCCCTTAAAGAGGAAATCGAAAAATACCCTGATTAAATAAACAGAAAGGATAGGCATGAAGCAGTTTTTTCAAGTATTTCAGGAATTAACGGTATCGGAGCATTTAAGGGGAATGTTTTTGAATACCACCATAAGCAGAATCACTTTGAAAAAAGACAGATCCAAGCTGAGTATTTATTTGCATAGCGACCATTTACTGGAGCGAAGTGATATTCGGGAAATGGAAGAGGCTATCTATAAGCAGCTTTTTATCGGATTGCGATTTGTATTCGAGAAAGCTTCCACCTATCCAGTCAATATACGGCAAAAAGTGCTTTTATGAATTCTATGAAAATCTCTTTTGGAGGAATTAAAGGAAAGAAACATTCTCCTATATCAGATGATGAAGCAAGGAGAACTGGAATGGAGAGAGGACAATCGTCTCTCTCTTATTTTAGAGGAACAAATTCTTTTTCGAAAGGAAGAGAAGGAATGTGTTAGGGTAATTCAAAAGATTTTTGAAGAGCGTTGCGGCGTTCCCATTCACTTTACAATTCAGTTTGTGCCTGCAAAGAAAAAGGCTGAGGAGGAAGAGGATAGGGATAACGCCGCTCTGTATGCTTCTTCCGAAAATCCGGGATATTCGGCGGAGGGACTGTCCGATGCTTATGCGGGTGCAGAGGGAAGTGGGGGCCATCCGGAAACAGGAGATATGGTAATACAGGCCGGGGAAGCAGCTTCTCTAAGCCAAGAGCATTCAGCGCTTTCTGATGGAAACAGCGCTTCAGAGGATTTTTCCGGAAAAATACAAGCCTTTCGATGCTGAACAGAATGCGAGCAATACTCATACCGCTTTGGCAAAAAACACTGCTGAAGCATCTTCTTCAGACTCGAAGACAAGCTCCGGGGAAAAAGCCTTTGAGAAGAAGGGCTTTGAGAAAAAGGGCTTTAATAAGGGAAAGTTCCAGTTTAAGCGTTCCGACCATAGTGATGTATATTATGGCAGAGATTTCTCCGATAACCCCATTCCGCTAAAGGATATTCCGGAGGATGGCGGTTTGGTAACGGTGGAAGGTCTGGTTATTCAGGTGGATGAACGAACTACCTGTTCCGAAAAACCATTTTCAGCTTCTCCTTTACGGATGATACGGATTCTTTGGCCTCTAAGATTTTTGTGGAGGAAGAAAATCTGGAAGAAGCCAGAGCCTTTCTCAAAAAGGATAATGCCATTTGTATCAAGGGAACCATGGAGTATGACAGCTATGACCAGGAAATGGAGCTGGCCCATGTGCAGGGCATCAAGAAATCTTCCTTTACCCGGAAAAAGAGGGAAGATTTAGAAAAAGAAAAGCGGGTAGAACTGCATTTACATACCAAGATGTCGGATATGGACGGGGTTTCGGATATTGAAAAATATATCGACAGAGCCCTGGATTTTGCATGCCTGCCATGGCTATTACGGATCATGGCGTAGTACAGGCCTTTCCGGATGCCATGGCTTATTTGAAGAAAAATTGGAAGACAGAAGGATTTACAGCTGATTTACGGTATGGAAGGCTATCTGGTAAATGACCTGGATTCCATTGTGAAAAATATTTGCAAGAGAGATCTAAGCAGTACCACCGTAGTATTTGATCTGGAGACCACCGGTTTTGATCCGAGAGTCAATCATATTATTGAAATTGGTGCGGTGAAGATTGAAAACGGAAAAATCATTGACCGGATGGATGTTTTTGTAAATCCGGGAGTGCCGATTCCCTTTCGAATTACCCAATTAACCTCTATAGATGATTCCATGGTAATGGATGCCAAAGGAATCGAAGAGGTGCTTCCACAATTTCTGGCCTTTGCCAAGGATGCGATTTTGGTGGCTCATAATGCGGACTTTGACTATCACTTTGTCAGCACCAAAGCCAAGGCCTTAAACATTCCTTTTTCATCACCGGTTATTGATACGGTGGCCTTGTCCCGCCTGCTTTTACCCAGGCTAAATCGTTTTAAGTTAGATACGGTGGCTAAGGAATTAAAGATTGAACTTTTGCATCACCATAGGGCGGTGGATGATGCGGAGGCTACCGCAAGAATCTACCCTAAAGGAACTGGAGATTTTACAGCAAAAGAGGGTAGCTCCTTAGAGGAAATCGACAGTCTGGAGGTGGATCAGGTAGGGAAGGTGCGAAAGCTCCCCAGCTACCATATTATCCTGCTGGCCAAAAATGATTTGGGAAGAATCAACCTCTATCGTCTGGTTTCACAGTCCCATTTGCAGTATTTCAGAATGAAACCGAGAATTCCCAAGTCTTTGCTGAAAAATATCAGGGAAGGACTGATTATCGGCTCAGCCTGTTCCAGCGGAGAGCTTTTTCAGGCCATGGTGCGAGGGCGGATGACCAGCAGCTTTTTGGAGATTGCCTCCTTCTATGATTATCTGGAAATTCAACCTTTTAGGGAATAATGCCTATATGCTGGAATCAGATCGTTTTTCCGCAGAAACGGAAGAGGATTTGATTGCCTATAATAAGAAGATTATTGCCTTGGGAGAGCAGCTAAAAAAGCCGGTTTGTGCCACCTGCGATGCTCATTATGCGGATGAGGAAAATGATGTTCTCCGGAGAATCGTTTTGGCTACTAAGGGAATGACGGATGAGGAAGAGAGGCAAGACTCTTTTTCCGGAGTACTACAGAGATGCTGGAGGAATTTTCCTATCTGGACAGCAATACCCAAAAAGCAGGTGGTTATTGACAATCCCTTGAAAAATTATGAAAATGTGTGAGCCGATAAAGCCTGTTCGTCCCGACAAATGTCCTCCGATTATTGAACATTCCGACGAAACTTTAAGGCAGATTTGTTATGAGACTGCCCATAAAATCTATGGACCCAAGCTTCCGGAAATGGTAGAAAACCGCTTGGAGACGGAGTTAAATTCCATTATCTCCAACGGCTATTCCGTGATGTATATTATTGCCCCAAAGCTGGTGGATAAGTCCAATGAGGACGGTTATCTGGTAGGCTCCAGAGGTTCCGTAGGTTCCTCCTTTGCCGCTACTATGGTCCATATTACCGAGGTAAATCACTTACCTCCCACTATGTTTGCCCTCAAGTGTTATTACACGGACTTTGACTCGGAGGAGGTAAAGTCCTATTCCGGTATGTGCAGGATACGATATGCCAAGTAAAACCTGTCCCCACTGCGGTACGGTTTTAAATCGGCTGGGCTTTGATATTCCCTTTGAAACCTTCCTGGGCTTTGACGGAGACAAGGAGCCGGATATTGACTTAAACTTCTCCGGAGAATATCAGGCCAGAGCTCACGCCTATACCGGGCTATTTTCGGAGAGAAAATACCATAGGCAGGGGAACTATAGGTACTTTGGCGGAAAAACCGCCTATGGTATGATTAAGAAATTTTTATGAAGAGCAGGGGAGAAAAAGAAGAGAACTGCAGAGCTGAATCGTCTGTAGCTAGGAATCACGGAATCAGAAGAACCACCGGACAGCATCCCGGCGGTATTAGGTAGCTTCCCCACGGGAGAGGATATCAATACCTTTACGCCGGTACAGCATCCTGCCAATGATACGGAAAAGCCCCAGTATCACCACCACTTTGATTACCATAAGATTGACCATAACCTTTTGAAGCTGGATATTTTGGGGCATGATGACCCTACCATGATTCGAAAGCTGCAGGATTTAACGGGCTTGGATCCGGTAAAGGATATTCCCTTGATTCTCCGGAGGTGATGTCCTTGTTCCAATCCACGGAAGCTTTAGGCATTTCCCCGCAGATATTCAGGAGTGGAATTGGGCTGCAGAGTTCGGAGTTTGGTACCCAGTTTGCTATGCAAATGGTACAGGACACCAAACCGAAGTACCTTCCGACCTGATTCGTATTTCCGGACTTTCCCACGGAACGGATGTTTATCTGAACAATGCCCAGGATCTCATCCTTAACGGGAGTTACCACCTTGCGAGAAGCCATTTGCTGTCGTGACGATATCATGGTGTATTTGATGCACATGGGCTTGGAGCCGGGAGAAAGCTTTTAATATTATGGAGGCCACCAGAAAGCATAAACCCTTAAAGGACGAGTGGTGCGAGCATATGCTGGAGCATGGAGTGCCCCAGTGGTACATTGATGCCTGTAAAAAAATCAAGTACATGTTCCCTAAGGCCCATGCGGCGGCCTATGTTATGATGGCTTACCGCGTGGCCTACTGTAAGGTTTTCTATCCTAAGGAATACTATACCGCTTATTATACGGTTAGAGCGGACGGCTTTGACTTTGACAAGATGTGCTTCGGTGTGAGAAGCTCCGTTTTCATATCAGAGTATTCTTCCAGGAGAAGCTTTCCGCAACAGATCAACTCTGTCTTCGTGACATGAAGATTTGCGAGGAAATGTATGCTAGAGGAATTCAATTTGCCCCCTGGACATTTACAAGGCGAAGGCAAAGGACTTCAAATCACGGAAAAGGGAGAGATTATGCCTTCCTTTAGTTGTATTGCCGGTTTGGGAGAGGCGGTGGCTCAGGGCTTGGAAGAGGGAGCAACTGGAAAGTACCTTTCCAAGGATGATTTTATCCAAAGAACCCACTGTCCCAAGGCCTTTGTGGATAAATTCCATGAATTGGGGCTCTAGGTGACATTCCCTATCCAATCAGATGTCTCTCTTTGATTTATAATACAAAAACAACTGATTTTTCTTGTCATATTTCCTTTTTTCATATACAATACAACTATATATCTTGCGATATGCAATAGACTGCATTGTCAGAAATAGGAGGAAAGATCTATGAAAGTTTATGAAACCGGCAATATCCGTAACGTAGTTCTTTTAGGTCATGGAGGTGCCGGAAAAACCACCATTGCAGAAGCATTAGCTTATGTAACTTCTGGAATTAATAGAATGGGTAGTGTTGATGACGGGAACACCCTGTCTGACTTTGATAAAGAAGAAAAGAAGGGAGTTCTCCATTTTCACTTCCGTGATTCCTTTAGAGTATAAGGGGGAGTCCGGGGAGCTGAAGATCAATATTTTGGATACTCCCGGATATTTTGACTTCGTAGGAGAGGTAGAAGAGGCTGTTTCTGCGGCGGATGCGGCGATTATCGTGGTAAACGGTAAGGCGGGAATTGAGCCGGGAACGGTTCGGGCCTGGGAGCTCTGCGAAGCCAATGCTCTTCCCAGACTTTTCTTTGTCAGCAATATGGATGATGACAAGGCTTTCCTTTAGACAGCTGGTTTTGGACCTGGAAAAGCAGTTCGGTAAGTCCGTAGCACCTTTCCAGCTTCCTATCCGTGAAAATGAGAAATTCGTAGGCTTTGTAAACGTGGTAAAGATGGCCGGAAGACGCTTTACAAAGTTAAATGAATATGAGGCTTGTCCTATTCCCGACTATGTGGAGAAGCACTTAACCATTGCCCGTTCCGCCCTTGCTGGAGGCAGCAGGAAAGTCCGATGAACTGATGGAGAAGTATTTTGCCGGAGAAGAGTTTACGGTAGAAGAGATTCAGGCCGCTTTACGGGAAAATGTAGAAGCCTGCAAGATTGCACCGGTACTGATGGGTTCCGGCCCTAATGTTCAAAGGCTTTAACGTACTGCTTCAGGGTTTTGAGAAGTACTTCCCTCTCCCGAGTCCTTGAATCCATCGTGTGGATGCCTCTACAGGAGAACACTTTAGAGCAAAAGTATCAGTCCGATAAGAGCTTGAGTGCAAAGATTTGGAAGACTATTGCGGATCCTTTCCTTGGAAAATACAGTCTATTTAAGATTTGTACCGGTGTATTAAAGGCCAATTCCGAGATTTACAATGTGAACAAAGAAAGCATGGAAAAGGTCGGAAAGTCTCTATCTTCTTCGGGGAAATACCCCTATCGAAGTGCCGGAGCTGAAGAGTGAGATATCGGCGCAGTAGCAAAGTTAAATATTAGTGAAACAGGAGACAGTATCTCCGTTCGTAATGCACCTATTTTGTATCATGGACCCAAGCTTTTCCGAGCCCTTTACTTTTATGGCTTATCGTGCAGAGCAAAAGGCGGATGAGGATAAGCTTTCCACTGCTTTACAGAAGATGATGGACGAGGATAGAACCATCAGATTACAGGCTGACCCGGAAAACAGACAGAGCTTAATTTACGCTATCGGAGAACAGCAGTTGGAGGTTCTGGCTTCCCGATTAAAGGATAGATACAATGTTTCCATTAACCTGGAAAAGCCTCGCTTTGCTTATCGGGAGACCATTAAGAAGACCGTAAAGGTTCAAGGTAAATATAAGAAGCAGTCCGGTGGACACGGACAGTATGGAGATGTTGTTATGGAATTCTCTCCAAGCTTTGATTACGACCAGGCCTATAGCTTTTAAGGAGCAGGTATTCTGCGGTGCTGTACCGAAGAACTATTTCCCGGCTGTTGAAAAGGGAATTGCAGAGTCCTGCAAGAAGGGACCCTGGCAGGATATCCTGTTGTGGTGTCAATGCCACCTTACTGGACGGCTCCCTACCACCCGGTAGACTCCTCCGAGCAGGCCTTTAAGACAGCAGCTTCCATGGCCTTTAAGGATGCTTTCCTTCAGGCAAGCCCTATGCTTTAGAGCCGATTGCACACCTGAATGTTACTGTTCCGGATGCTTTACCGGAGACATCATGGGGAGATCTGAATAAGCGTAGAGGAAAGATTTTGGGTATGACCGCTCTTAGAGACGGAAAGCAGCTGGTTGAGGCCGAGCTTCCCATGAGTAACCTCTATCTTTACAACACCGACCTTCGCTCCATGACCGGAGGAGCAGGAAGCTTTTCCTTCTACTTCGTTCGCTATGAGCAGGCTCCCCGGAGATATCCAGAATCGTGTAGTGGAAGAGTCCAAGAAGATGATGGAAGAGTAAAAAGAAATGAGAAATCTTAAGATAATATATCCCATTGTAGTCGTAGTGGTAGGGTTTGCTCTTTCTTGTGTACTTGATGTTTGGAAACCAAGAAGAGTACTTGGAGTTTTTGTAGTATAGTCTTATTATTATTTTGATGATTATAGTGGGCAGAAAAAAATATACCATAAGAGTTAGAATTGCATTTCAAACCAAATATCAAACTTAAAGGTAGCTATAGTTTTGGCTACCTTTTTATATTTACAAGGAAGAAATGACGTTATAGGTCAAAACGTGTAAAAAATATTTCAAAAATTTAGCAGTAAATACTTGAAAATAAATTACTAGAAATGATAGAATGTCAGTAAGTTAGTTATAACTAATTCATAGAGAACGGAAAAACTATGGTAAATTAAAGGTATATCGATTGAGAATAATGTGATTTAAGATTGCATTAATTTACTTTAAAAATATGGAAATAGTTATTGAGATAAGGATATCAAAAGAAAGTATATTGCTTTTAGTGATAGCATTCACTTTAGATAATAATTGGAAGTGTAAATAAATATGAAACAAATATTATTTAGATTCGATGAGAACATGTAGTATGTGTTCTTGGTCATTCAGTAAACGATGGGGACATTAAAGCATGAAATTTGTGAAACAGGAGATATTACGTGCACTTTTATGCTGGTACAAATGCTAACAAGCTTTTATGATAGCATATTTTACCGATAGAACATGGAGTTTAAAGAACTTCATTTCTAACTATGTACATCATAGTATTTTTGGGTTACTTATTTGGTTTTGTAAAATAGCTATTACATTTTTAAGAAAACCATTTAAAGAAAGATGAAAATAGTTAGAGTAACGATTATTCGCAAAAAGTGCGTTTGATTCTATGAATTAATAATAATTTGTTTTTGATCAAATATATTTCAGAAAAATATTTCTAATATAAAAACAGTAAAGGAGCAAAAAGATGTTAACAATATTCACGATAGTAGTATGTGTCCCATTTGTTGAATATTATGTGTTTTTAACGATATTTTCTTATGTTCTTTGCTTCACATATTGAAAGCTTTTTCTATCGAAAAATTAAAAAGATGTATTCAATATAAGAAAAGCTGCAGCTAATTTACAGAAGTTGAATGATGAATACTCTAGATGCATTTATTTCGCTCCTTTCATAACGCTTTATTATGTGTTTAGAGAGTATGAGCATTTTTGCTGAGTATATGCTTCCGGTTTTGTGCTATATCTTGATTTATAGATTTTTGTTTTGGGATATAGGATAAAGTAAAAGCAATTGTTTGACAGAGCCATCAGTAAACGAATACTATAAACAATCAGTTTGGAGGATATTTTGTGTAAATACAAGAAACTCCTTTTAAATTGATAGCAAAATCTTAAAATTAGGAAGAGAAGTGCCTTAGAAAATTTAACAAATTAGTCTGATGAAGTTCAAACTTGAAGTAACAGAAGAAATGTCGTTGCTTACATTGACAGAAAATCAAGAATACTCTATCATATTTCTGATTCCT
>BNJU01001374.1_pt1 | contig 117857 bp, 192 predicted proteins | sample 8539281 | NCBI WGS metagenome assembly BNJU01 (sample SAMD00202456, study PRJDB9452) | human saliva metagenome | isolation source: human saliva | place: Japan
ATTTCATTGAGCTAGTCTTTCATCGTTTCTTTAGGGATGATTGCGACGGCTTATTTTTGGTTATTGACACTAGCAGGAGGAGTGGTCTTTGATGTTAGCACCTAGTGCAACTCTCATGAGTTTATTTGCTGAAAACGGCTATTCTTACCGTGCTTATCGTTTCAAGGAAGCATGGGCTTTATTTAAGAGCAATTTTGTCAAAAGTAATCTCAGTTTCTACACCTTTATAGGGATTGACTTGATCTTGATTTATGGTTTGTATCTGATGATTCAATTGCCAAACCAGACCATTATCCACTTGGCAGCAACATTTCTAAATATCTTTTTAGTAGCCTTGGTATTTTTGGCCTATACGGTATCTTTAAAGTTGCAGGTTTACTTTGAATTGTCCTATAAAAACACCCTAAAGCTTGCCTTTATCGGAATTTTTATGAGTTTGTCAGCAGTGTCCAAGGTTCTCCTTGGTAGCGTCTTGTTAGCCATTATTGGTTTCTATATGCCAGCCCTCATCGCTTTTGTAGGTATTGGGATGTGGCACTTCTTTATTAGTGATTTATTGGAGCCTGTTTATGAAAGTATTCATGAAAAATTGGGAACCAAATAAGACCAAACAATTCCGCCTCCACTCACTCCTAAGAATCTATAGTCTGGTGATGATTATCATCATTTCCTGCTTTGCTCTCTTGATTTCTTATGCAGACTGGGATATGCGTGAAAGGGAAGCCAATCGTGTCGGTCAGCGTGTTCTCGCTCGAACAGTTGATGAGGTTGAATACTACTATCGAGAGTCAACCCGCCTCAGCTCCAGAGTTTAGTGGATAATCAAGCTCGGATCGAAGGAATTTTACAAATATTTTAGCCTCAGTACGCCGGATTATTTTTACTGGCAGTTAGAACGCAAGGCGTCACCTTATATTTCCGTTTCTATTTATGAAAAATATTGATGATATATACGTGCGAAACGATTTTTGTAACAGGTGTTCGATTGTTCTACAGGATTCAACAGATGTATTTGTTTCCAAAAGAGGAAACCGAGGTGGACAGAAGATTTGCAGCTGAGAGCTTTAAACCAGATGCCAATAGTTTCGCTGTTCCAGTGTCTGATCCCATCTCGGACCAAGCTCTAGGGGTCATTTATATTTTCCGTAGAACCAGAATTCCTCTATAAGGCGATTGACAATACTAGGGAACAATTCTGTAGCAGTAACTGTCATTGCACCATATGAAACAGATATGTTCTATATTGGAGCAGAAGGGAACTAATGAATCTTGGCTGGTAGGAACAACTGCCCATGGTTATCAAGTTCGAGTAGCTGTACCAAAGGATTATGTTTTGGAGTGGGACTTTATGAGTTCGGCACTTATTTTAGGTTTGAGCGTCCCTCTTTATCATCATTTTATATATGACCCTTAAGAAGGACCTTTTCTGATTATCAAACAGTCAGGTTGTGGACTTGGTGGACTCTATCCAAGCTATTACTAAGGAGAGCAGACCAAGAGAATCGACACAGATAAAAAGGACCAGGAGTTGCTTCTAATTGCTGAGTCGACAAATGATATGTTGGATCGACTGGAAAGTAACATTCACGATATTTATCAACTGGAACTCAATCAAAAAGATGCCAACATGCGAGCCTTACAAGCTCAAATTAATCCGCATTTTCATGTACAATACTCTGGAATTTTTGCGGATGTACGCAGTAATGGAGAACCAAAATGAACTAGCAGATATCATCTATGAGTTCAGTAGTCTCCTGCGCAATAATATCTCTGACGAGCGAGAAACGACACTCAAACAAGAAGTGGAGTTTTGTCGGAAGTACAGTTATCTCTGTATGGTTCGCTATCCAAAAATCCATTGCCTATGGATTTAAAGATTGACCCCTGAATTGGAAGAAATGCGTATTCCAAAGTTCACCCTCCAACCGTTAGTGGAAAATTATTTTGCCCATGGAGTTGATCACAGAAGAACAGATAATGTTATCAGTATCAAGGCTTTGAAAAAAGATGGCTATGTCGAAATCTTAGTAACCGATAATGGTCGTGGGATGTATGCTGAAAAACTAGCAGAAATTCAAGCTAAACTGGCTCAAAGAACCTTTGAACACACAGCAGATTATAAGGGGCAACGACAGTCTATTGGGATTGTTAATATCCACGAACGCTTTTGTGCTCTACTTTGGAGACCGCTATAACATCAATGTAGAATCAGCTGAACAAAAAGGTGTTCAATATAGAATCACCATTCAGGACGAAGAGAAAGGATAAACATGTATAAAGTACTATTAGTTGACGATGAGTACATGATTACAGAAGGACTTAAGCGTTTGATCCCTTTTGAAAAATGGGATATGGAAGTCGTTGCAACAGCCAATCATGCTGACGACGCTTTGGACTATGTTCGAGAACATCCCGTAGATATCGTCATTTCTGATGTCAACATGCCCTGACAAGACAGGACTTGAAAATGATTGGGAAATGAAGGAACTCTTGCCAGAGGCTTACTATATCCTTCTTTCCAGGTTATCAAGAATTTGACTATGTCAAAGAAAGCCATGAACCTCAATGTTGTAGATTATCTTGTCAAACCAGTTGATAAGGTTGAACTGGAGCATTTACTTGAGAAAATCCTTGGTCAACTTCGTGAGAAAGTGCATGAACCAGAAAATGTTAAGTCAAAAGTTAGACGACGAAGCATTTAAAGCACACCTGTCTCAAAAAGAAAACTGGTGGATTGGACTCTCCCAAAGAGAAAACAAAGGGGATTTTTGTCATTCCTTACTATGTTTTAGGTCAGGACTGGCAGATTGTGATTGCGACTCAGAAATTCGATGGTTTACTTGTTATGCCTTTTTGAGTCACCTTATCAGGCTAAACTTTGAAAAATGGAAATTTGACGTTGAAAAAGCACTCTTCTATGGAACTGTAAACCTCGATCAGTCTGAAAGTCTCTTTTTCTTATTATGAACCCATTTATCGAGTTATTATCCAGGGCAATCTTCAGCAGATTATCGAAGAGTTGAAACTTACTTGAGAAGATTGTGTTGGAAAACACACCGAGGGTATCCATTACCAAGCAACTCTTTACTCAGTTTGTGATGGACGTCTTCCATCTCTTTGAGCATTTGAAAGCAGATGATATGACAGATATTGTCAAAGAGAATTCATGCTATTACAAACTTTGAAGACTTTAGTGGCTTATACCAAAGAAACCTTGACGTCCTTCTTTGGTCAATATCGCATGAATGAAAAATGTCGTCAGTGTACTTGAAGTCATTGGTAGAGACTATAAAAAGAGCTTTTCTCAAGGATATCAGCAAGGATCTCTTTATCAATCCTGTTTACTTAGGTCAGTTAATCAAGAAGGAAACCAATTCAACCTTTGCTGAGCTTCTCAATAAGCAACGGATCAAAGCAGCTTAGCAACTTTTACTATCTACCAATGATAGTATTGAGGATATTGCTATACGGTTGGTTATAGTAATGTAGGGTATTTCTACAAGGTCTTTCGAAAACTATGTGAAAGTCTCCGAAAAGCATACCGTAAGCAGGTGAAGTTAAACTCTAGGACTTTTGTTTTCCCTTGTTAAAATATGCTATAATAAATTAAAAATATGAGGAGGTTACTTTTTATGAAAAAAAGAAACCAATCTATCTATGGGTTTTATTGGTGTTATCAGCGATTAGTTCATGCTTGGCAGTAGTTGGAATACTCACTCCAGTACCTAGTAAGGACGCCCTTCGTGCTAGCCAAGAAAATGTTGGGACACTTAGTGCTCAACAAATAGAAGATGCTGTTAACTATGCCCACCAAGTGTCAGAGTCATCTCACTCTATTTTTAACACGATACTCATTATTCTATCTGCTATCCTAGTTGTAGTAGCCTTTGTTTTCTTAATTCGTAAGAACTTGCAGTTGGCAAACTACACTTATGTTGGATATGCCTTGCTAGCCATTGTTGGACTAGTCCATGACAATATGAATCTACAAGATGCTATGCAATTGATTAAAGATGACACCCTACGTTTAGGAATGGAAGTCATGTCAAAAGTAACCACTATCATATTCATCGTCATCAATGTTATCTTTTTGGGAATCGTCTTCTATAAAATATGGCGTCAGCAAAAAGAATTAACAGAATCTCAAGAGGAAGAACTCGCCTAAGAGTTGACAAAGGATAACTATCAAGATACAATCTTGGTAGTTATTTTTTTGGATTCGAGAAAGAGGGAGGAAAAGATGAAAAAAATTTCCTTAGTTTATATCAGTCTGAGCGGGAACACGGAGAGTTTCGTAACACGTTTGAAAGCTTATTTGTTGGAGCAGTATGCGAATATTGATGTGGAAAAAATTCATATTAAAGACTTGGTCAAGGATGGAGAAGACTTCTTTGAGATGACCAACCCATATGTGGCTTTTCTACCGACTTACCTCGAAGGTGGCAATGGGGTTGACAATGGAGATGTGGAAATCTTGACCACTCCAGTAGGTGACTTTATCGCATATGGTGATAATGCTAGCATGTGTTTTGGTGTCGTAGGATCGGGTAACCGCAATTTTAACAACCAATACTGTTTGACCGCCAAACAATATAGCCAGCGCTTTGGTTTTCCAGTCCTAGCTGACTTTGAGATGCGCGGAATGCTAGGGAGATATCAAAAAGGTTGCTGGGATTATTGCAGAGCTTTATGAACTTGAATCCTTGTAAGAGGATAGAGTTGCTGGGCTAGATTTTTATCCCATGGATCATAGAATTATTTCAAAAGAGAACAGTTCAAATGAGTAAATTACAGAGATCATTTTTAAAGTATATAAAACGCAAACCAAGCTTCAAGGATATTATGCTATGCAGTGCTTTGCTACTATTAGCGATTGCTCTGCTACTGTTCTCTGAGAAAATTTTTGATGAAAATGCAGCACCATTTGGAACCATGGTATCCTTAGGATTGTTATCCTGGTAGGAAATCTTAGCTGTCAGAAATAAATAAAAAGACTCGAGAAATGTCATCTCGAGTCTTTTTGTTAGTTTGCGAATTTCGTCAACGATTTCTTTTGAAATGGGAATTCCTAAACGGTAACCTTTGTTGATGTAGTCAATGACATCATTGATATTTTCTATCGTTTGGATTTTCTCTTTGATAGTTGCACGAAAAGCTTGGATCTTTCAATAGTTGGTCCTGAAGCAGTCTTTTGAAGTTTCTCTTTTTCATATTTGTTGGACAAGAAAGAGAAAAAGAAGACTGATAACAACTAGAATATAAGCATACTGGCTCATAAAAAAATTCTCCCTAGGTGATAAAGAAGTAAGTGGTTAGATAAAAAGTAAAGTTTTTCATTTTTCGAGTGATAATACTGTAGCGCCTAGCTACTTGTTATTTGTTTAGATGAATTAGTAAAAGCGTTTAGACAAGTCGCCTCATTTACGACGTCGTGGCCCCTAAATCGATTATATTTAGGGAGCATGACTAGTGGAAGCAGTTAGCTAGTCTGCATAAAAGCGCCTAGCGTCTAACAATTATGAATTTTAGTTACAGTCACTTGAAGATTACGACGTCTTTCGGTAGAAATCGATAATATTTCTATCGAAAGACTAGTGAAGCGCCCAGCCAAAGTCCGAATAGGATTTTGGCGTTAGTTATAGCTTACTTAGTAATAAATTAATTTAATAGATGCGACATGCATCCAAATAAGTCGATATTATTTATTTGGATGCATTAGTAAACGTTTAGGCAAATCGCCTGATAGCGATTGCCGTCAAGAGACTAGAACTTAGTTTCAGTCTCTTGTAACGAATTACATCTTCTGGCGCCTCACACCCAACAGACGAAGCGCTTCTTTGAGGACGACTGCTGTTGCGTAGCTAAGAGCTAGAGCGACTGTCACGTTCTGGACTTTCATCCAAGATACGAGTGTGGGCATAGTATTTGTTAAAGGCTTTGCGCTAAGCTGATTGCAAAATTTTAGCGATGATAGAAGGTTCATAGTTATCAGTCGCACGTTTAATAACACGTGGGAAGTCTTGGATTAGCTTGATGATTTCCCAGCTTTTCAGCATCGTTCAAGCTATAGTTGGCTCTCTGCTTCAGGTTTGAAATCGGCTTTTACGCAAGATTGATTGGATACGAGCGTAGGCATACTGAACATAAGGGACCAGTCTCCTTCGAAAGGATACCATAGCTTTCAAGGTCGAAGTCGTATCCATTTGTACGGTCAGTTTTTAAGGTCATAGAATTTAATGGCCCCAACTCCAACAGCATGAGCGACCTGGTCTTTGTTTTTCAAGTTCTGGATTTTTGGCTTCGATCTGCGCTTTAGCACGGCTGATGGCTTCTGCGACAGTTGGCTCTAGCAAGATAACATTTCCTTTACGAGTAGAAAGTTTTTTCCTTCCTTTGTTACCAAACCAAACGGAACATGGACAATGTCTTGCTCCAATCATAGCCCATCTCTTGCAAGACAGCCTTGAGTTGTTTAAAGTGAGCAGATTGTTCTTGACCGACTACATAGATCGATTTAGCAAATTGATACTCGTTTTTTACGGTAGAGAGCTCGCAGCTAGGTCACGTGTGATGTAGAGAGTTGCACCGTCAGATTTCTTGATAAGAGCTGGGTGTTCAATCCCATATTTTTCAAGATTGACAACTTGGGCACCTTCTGATTCGACTAATAGTCCTTTTTCAGCGAGGATGTCTACAACTGCATCCATCTTGTCATTGTAGAAAGCTTCTCCGTTATAGCTGTCGAATTCAACTTGTAATTCATCGTAAAGGCGGTTAAATTCTCACCAAACTTTCATCGCGGAACCATTGCCAAAGAGCGAGAGCTTCCCTCATCGCCGTTTTCAAGCTTGCGGAACCATTCGCGTGCTTCGTCATCCAAGCTTGGGTCATTCTCAGCTTCAGCATTGATGCGTACATAGAGTTTGAGGAGTTCATCAATTGGATGAGCTTTGACAGCGTCCTCGTTACCCCATTTTTTTGTAGGCAACAATCAACATCCCAAACTGTTTGCCCCAGTCTCCCAAGTGGTTGACTTTGACAGTTTTATAGCCGATGGAAGATATGTGACAAGCTATCTCCGATAACAGTTGAACGAAGGTGACCGATTGAAAATGGTTTAGCGATATTAGGACTAGACATGTCAATGACAACATTTTTCTTGATTGCCAATCTCTTGGTCAGCGTAGTGCTCTTTTTCAGTAATAACGTTTTTGTAGAACTTGACCAGAAATGGCGACTTATCAAGGAAAGAAAGTTTACGTAAGGACCTGTTGCTACAACCTTTTTCAAAAGCTTGGCTATTGATCTTTTCAGCGATGTCAGCAAGCAATCATTTGAGGAGCTTTACGTTCAACCTTTGCCAATGAGAAGGCAGGGAAGGCGATATCTCCCATATCTGAGTTTTTAGGTGTTTCTAGTAAATTTAAAATAGCCTCTTGGTCCAGGCTATCAATGACGCTAGCCAACTCGCTAGCAATCAATTCTTTTGTATTCATTTTAGGGCTCCTTTAGGGCTTTTTCTACTATTTCTAACACAATTTACTACATTTGGAAAGAAGAGATATTTTTTTGAAATATCCAGTTTTGATATAATGTTCTTACTAAAAAAATGTAAAATGTTATAAATATGCACTCGAGAGGATCTTATGAGAAAAGAGAACGTCATCAGCTCATTAAGCGAATGATTACAGAAGAAAAATTAGGGAACTCAAAAAGGAAATTCAGGATCGATTGGAGGCTCTGTGATGTCTTTTGTGACACAGACGACCTTATCCCGTGATTTACGAGAGCTTGAGCTTAACCAAAGTTAAGAAAAAACGATGTTGTCTACTATGTCTCTAGCAAATGAGACAGAGAAGATTGATCTGGTCGAATTCTTTTTCACATCACTTAGAGGGTGTTGCAAGAGCTGAATTCACCCTTGGTTCTCCACACTAAACTTGGAGAAGCATCCGTTTTAGCCAATGTAGTAGATTCAAATAAAGATGAGTGGATCTTTAGGTACTGTTGCTGGAGCGAATACCTTGTTGGTTATCTGTAAGGATCAACATGCAGCTAAAGTCATGGAAGAACGCTTTACTAGAGCTAATGGAAAGATAGATAAGGTCTTGAGAGCTTCTCTCAGGACTGTTTTACAAGGAGAGAGTAAATGACTACTGAAAAATTATCACCTGGTATGCAACAGTATGTGGATATCAAAAAACAATATCCAGATGCTTTTTTGCTTTTTCGTATGGGTGATTTTTATGAGTTGTTTTATGAAGATGCAGTCAATGCTGCCCAGATACTAGAAATCTCACTAACCAGTCGTAATAAAAATGCTGAAAACTCCTATTCCCATGGCTGGAGTTCCTTATCACTCTGCCCAACAGTATATTGACGTCCTCGTTGAGCGTGGCTACAAGGTTGCCATCGCTGAACAGATGGAAGACCCTAAACAGGCTGTGGGTGTCGTTAAGCGTGAGGTCGTCCAGGTCATTACACCAGGGACAGTGGTTGATAGTAGTAAGCCAGATAGTCAAAACAACTTTTTGGTAGCTATTGATCGTGATGGATCTCAATATGGTTTAGCCTATATGGACCTAGTGACAGGTGATTTCTATGTAACGGGATTATCAGATTTCTCTCTAGTCTGTGGTGAAATCCGTAACCTCAAGGCTAGAGAAGTGGTGATTGGTTATGACTTGCCTGAAGTAGAGGAGCAGATTCTCAGTCGTCAAATGAATCTAGTCCTTTCCTACGAACAGGAAATATATGAAGACGTTCACCTGTTGGATTCAAGATTGACAACTGTTGAAGGAGCAGCCAGTGGAAAACTTCTCCAGTATGTCCATCGGACGCAGATGAGAGAGTTGAATCACTTAAAAACCTGTTATTCGTTATGAAATCAAAAGATTTTCTTTGCAGATGGATTTTTGCGACCAGGCTAGTCTGGATTTGGTTGAAAATGCTCGCTCAGGTAAGAAACAAGGCGCCTGTTTCTGGTTGCTAGATGAAACCAAGACTGCCATGGGTATGCGACTCTTGCGTTCTTGGATTCAACGCCCCTTTGATTGATAAGATCGTATCCTAGAACGTCAGGAGGTTGTACAAGTCTTTTCTGGATTATTTCTTTGAGCGCAGTGATTTAACAGGAAAAGTCTCAAGGAGTCTACGATGTCGAGCGTTTGGCTAGTCGTGTTTCTTTTGGGAAAAGCAATCCCAAAGACCTCTTGCAATTAGCGACTACCTTGGGAAGTGTTCCACGAATTCGCGCCATTTTAGAAGGAATGGAGCAACCAGCTCTAGCTTATCTGATTGAACAACTAGATGCTATTCCTGAGTTGGAAAATCTCATTAGTGCGACCATTGCTCCGGAGGCTCCTCACGTGATTACCGAGGGTGGCATTATTCGGACTGGCTTTTGATGAGACCTTGGATAAATACCGTCGTGTGCTGAGAGAGGGACCAGCTGGATTGCTGAGATTGAGGCTAAGGAAAGAGAAAACTCTGGCATCAATACTCTCAAGATTGACTACAATAAAAAAGACGGCTACTATTTCCATGTGACCAACTCGCAGCTCGGCAACGTACCAGCCCACTTTTTCCGCAAGGCTACGCTGAAAAACTCTGAGCGTTTTGGGACAGAGGAGTTAGCGCGTATCGAAGGTGAAATGCTAGAGGCGCGTGAGAAATCAGCAAAATCCTAGAGTACGAAATCTTTTATGCGTATTCGTGAGGAGGTTGGCAAGTATATCCAACGTCTACAGGCTCTGGCTCAGGAATCGCTACAGTCGATGTCTTACAAGGACTAGCAGTGGTAGCAGAAAATCAACACTTTAATTCGTCCAGTGTTTGGGGCAAGAGTCTAGCATAGATATCCAAAAATGGTCGTCACGCAGTTGTTGAAAAAGGTCATGGGAGCTCAGACCCTATATCCCTCAATAGTATCCAGATGGATGAAGATACTAGCATTCAACTAATTACAGGTCCGAACATGAGCGGGAAGTCAACCTACATGCGTCAACTAGCTATTACAGCGGTCATGGCCCAGATGGGGTCCTATGTCCCTGCAGAAAGTGCTCGATTGCCAATCTTTGATGCGATTTTTACACGTATCGGAGCGACAGATGACTTGGTTTTCAGGCCAATCCACCTTTATGGTAGAGATGATGGAAGCTAAATAATGCTATTAGTCATGCGACAAAGGATTCATTGATTCTTTTTGATGAGCTTGGTCGAGGAACCGCAACTTATGATGGGATGGCTTTAGCCCAGTCTATCATCGAGTACATCCATGAGCATATTGGTGCCAAGACTCTCTTTGCGACCCACTACCATGAATTAACCAGTCTGGAAGCTAGTCTTGAACATCTAGTAAATGTACACGTAGCTACGCTAGAGCAAAAATGGTCAGGTCACTTTTCCTTCATAAAGATTGAACCAGGACCAGCTGATAAATCATACGGTATCCATGTAGCCAAGATTGCAGGACTGCCAGCAGACTTGCTAAAAAGAGCGGATGCGATTCTAACTCAACTAGAGAGCCAAGGTCAGGAAAATCCAATTTCTATCAATCAAAGAATACTGTCAATGAGCAAATGTCTCTTTGATGAAAAAAAGAAGAAAATCCTATCCTAGCAGAATTGGCCCCAAGTAGATGTTTACAATATGACACCTATGCAAGCCATGAATCTCTTATTAGAGCTGAAACAAAAATTATAAGCAAAAACCCACTCGCAAAAAGGAGTGGGTTTTTAGGCCTTATTTTTTCTGAGCTAATAGTTGATTGATGTGGGCAACCTTTTTTGATTCTCTCTTGTAGAGAACAACCCAGATGATGAGGTAGACGATGGCAAACTCTGGGATGAGTTGAAGGATGAAAGTCCAGTGAAGAGGGAACCAGCCTGCTAGGATCGCTAGAGGTACAAAAACCTAGCAACATAAGGAAGAAGTGAGTGACAGTCGCATCGAAGGAGGCTCCAATCTTGAGCGAATAGACGACTACCAAAACTAAAGAGGACTCCAATAGCTGACCAGATAAGTAGTACAGTATAGTAAAGACTAGAGCGCCGTGAACCTGATGACTGCGTCATGAATTGACCAATCAGAGAGTTCAGGGCTGAGAGGTGCGTAGTTAGCTTGGTGAGTGGATAAAAAGAAAAAGATAATAGATAGGGATGAGGCCGATGAGGATACCGGTTGTGGCATCGTGAAATACTTGTTTTTTTCATAGTTCTAATTTCTCCTTAATAGCTTTTGAGGTAACGGCGAGATGAGTAGGTGAAAACTTTCGTTTTTTAAGATAGATTTCAATCAAGCCGTTAGAGGTTAGTTTTAGATGACTAATAGCATCAATGTTGACAATTTCCGATTGGGAAATTTGGATAAAGGAAGCAGGTAGAAATTTCAACTGCTTTGGTAGAGACGAATGTCAAGTGCATAGGTTCGACTATCCGTTTCAGCCAAAACTTTACGATTTTCAATGTAAATCTGCTGAATCTTGCTAATCTCGAATCAAGAAAACCTGGTCTTGAAATTTTCCTTTGATGAGTCTCCTTTTTGATCCAGCGATTGGACAAAAGTCCTGAACTTTTTTTGAACTCTAGGGAGACAAGGCTGGCGCCTCGATGATGATTTGTTCTTCAGTATGTTGTGCATCAATGTCAAGTCTGACTTTCATAATTTCTCCTTTATCTAGTTGTAATAGAGATCTCTTGCTTACAAAGTCTATTAAACACCATTTTTGTGACAATTACAAGAAGCTTTGTCTATGTGGTCGGTTGAAGAGTCTATCTGGTAGGTGAGCGTTTTCAGATAGATTTATGATCCAAGAAGTCAAAAAATAAGAAGAAAAATATTGACAAAAATAGAAAAAAAGTGGTACAATGTTAGACGGTACTTTTTACTTTTGGTCTCTCAAGAGTGTACAGGGACGTGCTGACAAATGTTGCAAAAGTACACACAGATGATAGCTGTCACCAAGTGTATCATCACCAAAAAAAAAAAAACACAGGAGAATGTAGATGCCTACAATTAACCAATTGGTTCGCAAACCGCGTAAATCAAAAGTAGAAAAATCTAAATCACCAGCTTTGAACGTTGGTTACAACAGTCATAAAAAAGTTCAAACAAACGTTTCTTCACCACAAAAACGTGGTGTAGCAACTCGTGTTGGAACTATGACACCTAAAAAAACCTAACTCTGCCCCTTCGTAAATTTGCTCGTGTACGTTTGAGCAACCTTATCGAAGTTACTGCATACATCCCAGGTATCGGACACAACTTGCAAGAGCACAGCGTGGTGCTTCTTCGTGGTGGACGTGTAAAAAGACCCTTCCAGGGTACGTTACCATATCGTCCGTGGTGCACTTGATACTGCAGGTGTTAACGATCGTAAACAAGGCCGTTCTAAATACGGTACTAAACGTCCAAAAGCATAAGGAAAGGGGATAAAGAGAAATGAGTCGTAAAAATAGAGCTCCAAAACGTGACGTATTGCCAGATCCGCTTTACAATTCACAATTAGTTACTCGTCTTATCAACACGCGTTATGCTTGATGGTAAACGTGGTACAGTCGCTTCAATCGTTTACGGTGCTTTTGAGCAAATCAAAGAAGCTACTGGTAACGATGCACTTGAAAGTATTTGAAACAGCTATGGAAAAACATCATGCCTGTACTTGAAGTACGTGCACGTCGTGTTGGTGGATCTAACTACCAAGTCCCAGTTGAAGTTCGTCCAGAACGTCGTACAACACTTGGACTTCGTTGGTTGGTAACAATCGCTCGCCTTCGTGGTGAACACACAATGCAAGACCGTCTTGCAAAAGAAATCTTGGATGCCGCTAACAACACTGGTGCAAAAGCAGTTAAGAAACGATGAAGACACTCACCGTATGGCTGAAGCTAACCGTGCCTTCGCACACTTCCGTTGGTAAAATCATGATGCTAGGAACGGCAAGGATGCAAAGTGAAAAATAGAAACTGACGCAGTATTCGACGAATACAAGGAAGTTTATCTTTTTCACACAGCATCCCTGTTCAGCTCAAATCGGCTAACTAACTTTAGCCTCGAGTTCAATTCAACTTCCCATCTCACAAGTTGAAACCAACTAAACAAGATAAACACTGAGAACGGGTGGGTCCTGCCTATCCGTTTTTATTGAAATCGTGTTATAATAGAATAGAAATAAAAATATAGGAGAAACAAACCTCATGGCACGCGAATTTTCACTTGAAAAAACTCGTAATATCGGTATCATGGCTCACGTCGATGCCGGTAAAACAACTACAACTGAGCGTATTCTTTACTACACTGGTAAAATCCACAAAATCGGTGAAACTCACGAAGGTGCGTCACAAATGGACTGGATGGAGCAAGAGCAAGAACGTGGTATCACTATCACATCTGCTGCGACAACAGCTCAATGGAACAACCACCGCGTAAACATCATCGACACACCAGGACACGTGGACTTCACAATCGAAGTACAACGTTCTCTTCGTGTATTGGACGGTGCGGTTACAGTTCTTGACTCACAATCAGGTGTTGAGCCTCAAACTGAAACAGTTTGGCGTCAAGCAACTGAGTACGGAGTTCACGTATCGTATTTGCCAACAAAATGGACAAAATCGGTGCTGACTTCCTTTACTCAGTGAGCACACTTCACGATCGTCTTCAAGCAAAATGCACACCCAATTCAATTGCCAATCGGTTCTGAAGATGACTTCCGTGGAATCATCGACTTGATCAAGATGAAAGGCTGAAATCTATACTAACGACCTTGGTACAGATATCCTTGAAGAAGACATTCCAGCTGAATATCTTGACCAAGCTCAAGAATACCGTGAAAAAATTGGTTGAAGCAGTTGCTGAAACTGACGAAGAATTGATGATGAAATACCTCGAAGGTGAAGAAATCACTAACGAAGAATTGAAAGCTGGTATCCGTAAAAGCGACTATCAACGTTGAATTCTTCCCAGTACTTTATGTGGTTCTGCCTTCAAGAACAAAGGTGTTCAATTGATGCTTGATGCGGTTATCGACTACCTTCCAAGCCCACTTGACATCCCAGCGATCAAAAGTATCAACCCAGATACAGATGAAGAAGAAACTCGTCCTGCATCTGACGAAGAGCCATTTGCGACTCTTGCCTTCAAGATCATGACTGACCCATTCGTGGGTCGTTTGACATTCTTCCGCGTTTACTCAGGTGTTCTTCAATCAGGTTCTTACGTATTGAACACTTCTAAAGGTAAACGTGAACGTATCGGACGTATCCTTCAAATGCACGCTAACAGCCGTCAAGAAATCGACACTGTTTACTCAGGTGATATCGTCTGCGCCGTTGGTTTGAAAGATACTACAACTGGTGACTCATTGACAGATGAAAAAGCGAAAATCATCCTTGAGTCAATCAACGTTCCAGAACCAGTTATCCAATTGATGGTTGAACCAAAATCTAAAGCAGACCAAGACAAGATGGGTATCGCCCTTCAAAAATTGGCTGAAGAAGATCCGACATTCCGCGTTGAAACTAACGTTGAAACTGGTGAAACAGTTATCTCTGGTATGGGTGAGCTTCACCTTGACGTCCTTGTTGACCGTATGCGTCGTGAATTCAAAGTTGAAGCGAACGTAGGGTGCTCCTCAAGTATCTTACCGTGAAACATTCCGTGCTCCTACTCAAGCACGTGGATTCTTCAAACGTCAGTCTGGTGGTAAAGGTCAGTTCGGTGATGTATGGATTGAATTTACTCCAAACGAAGAAGGTAAAGGATTCGAATTCGAAAACGCAATCGTCGGTGGTGTGGTTCCTCGTGAATTTATCCCAGCGGTTGAAAAAGGTTTGGTAGAATCTATGGCTAACGGTGTTCTTGCTGGTTACCCAATGGTTGACGTTAAAGCTAAGCTTTACGATGGTTCATACCACGATGTCGACTCATCTGAAACTGCCTTCAAGATCGTCGCATCTCTTGCACTTAAAGAAGCTGCTAAGACTGCACAACCAGCTATCCTTGAACCAATGATGCTTGTAACAATCACTGTTCCAGAAGAAAACCTTGGTGATGTTATGGGTCACGTAACTGCTCGTCGTGGACGTGTAGATGGTATGGAAGCACACGGTAACAGCCAAATCGTTCGTAGCTACGTTCCACTTGCTGAAAATGTTCGGTTACGCAACAGTTCTTCGTTCTGCATCACAAGGACGTGGTACATTCATGATGGTATTCGACCACTACGAAGATGTACCTAAGTCAGTACAAGAAGAAATCATTAAGAAAAACAAAGGTGAAGAATAATTCACCGTCACTTTAAAAAGAAGTCACTGTGGCTTCTTTTTCTGTTTGAGTAAAATAGCTAAAATGGCCTCAAATATGGTAAAATAGAAGGAGTATATTGTGAGGAAAATGGATGTCAACCACTTTTTGAAATTTTTAATGAATCAGTTGGAATCCCTCACTGAGATAAGAAATCATGAGGCCTTCTCCCAGGCTGAAATTGAACAAGTTATTGTACACAAGCAAAAGTAATATTTGGGAGTTTCGTTTTTGCTTTTTGAGAATATTCTGCCCCTTTGAACTCTTTTTAGCATTGAAGAAGGGATTGAAAGAAGAATTTTCAAAAACAGGAAATCAAGCGACTTTCGATATTAAAAACGAAAAATAAAGATTTTTTTCAAGAGAGCTTTACAGGCCTACTATCAGGGAGGCTTTTTCAGATGGGCCTTGTTCTAGTCAAGGATTTCGGACCATGTATCAGGATTTTTCAAGTCCGATTTGAAAATGATCAGTTGATTATTGAAGCTTCTGAGCGACAGATACAGAGCATTTTAGAAAAAAATCATCTGCCAAATCTTAGTAAAACAACTGGAACTTTTTTTGGCTTTCCCTAAATTCACTTGTGTTTTAGAGAAAAATGAAGATTTGACCAAAGAAGAACAGGACGCTTTTTCATTCTGAAAATCAAATGATTGTTGAGGTCGCCAATGAAGAGACTCTTCGTGCTATGGAGCAGTTAGAACAGATGGCACCGCCTCCTCCAGTTGAGGATAAACCTGTCTTTGATTTTCAGGCTAAGAAGGCAGCTGCTAAGCCTAAACTTGACAAGGCAGAAATTACTCCAATGATTGAGGTCAATACTGAGGAGAACCGTCTGGTCTTTGAAGGAGTTGTCTTTGATGTTGAACAGAAGGTGACTCGAACAGGTCGTGTTTTGATTAACTTCAAGATGACAGACTACACTTCTAGCTTCTCCATGCAAAAATGGGTCAAAAATGAAGAAGAAGCTCAGAAGTTTGACATAATCAAGAAAAACTCTTGGCTTCGTGTTCGAGGAAATGTCGAGGTCAATAATTTTACACGAGACTTGACCATGAATGTGCAAGATGTGCAGGAAGTTGTCCACTATGAGCGTAAAGACTTGATGCCAGAGGGAGAACGTCGGGTTGAGTTCCATGCACATACCAATATGTCGACCATGGATGCTCTACCTGAAGTTGAAGAACTCGTTGAGAAAGCAGCCAAATGGGGACACAAGGCAGTAGCAATCACAGACCACGGGAATGTTCAATCCTTCCCTCATGGCTATAAGGCAGCTAAGAAAGCTGGCATCCAGCTAATCTATGGGATGGAAGCCAATATCGTTGAAGACCGTGTTCCTATCGTTTATAACGAAGTGGAGATGGACCTTTCTGAAGCGACCTATGTAGTCTTTGACGTGGAAACGACAGGACTTTCAGCTATCTATAATGACTTGATTCAGGTTGCAGCTTCCAAGATGTATAAGGGTAATATCGTTGCTGAATTTGATGAGTTTATCAATCCAGGGCATCCTTTGTCAGCCTTTACGACAGAATTGACGGGAATTACGGATGACCATGTAAAAAATACCAAACCCTTGGTTCAAGTTTTAAAAGAGTTCCAAGAATTCTGTAAAGATACCGTTCTTGTAGCCCACAATGCAACCTTTGACGTTGGCTTTATGAATGCCAATTATGAACGTCATGGACTGCCAAAAATCACTCAGCCTGTCATCGATACGCTAGAGTTCGCAAGAAATCTCTATCCTGAATACAAGCGCCACGGTCTAGGACCTTTGACCAAGCGTTTTGGTGTTGCCCTAGAACACCACCACATGGCCAACTATGACGCGGAAGCAACTGGTCGCCTGCTCTTCATCTTTATCAAGGAAGTGGCAGAAAAACATGGTGTGACAGATTTGGTTAGATTGAATATTGATTTAATCAGTCCGGACTCTTATAAAAAAGCTCGCGTCAAGCATGCAACTATCTATGTAAAAAATCAAGTGGGCTTGAAAAATATCTTTAAGCTGGTTTCTCTCTCAAATACCCAGTATTTTGAAGGAGTTCCACGGATTCCACGTACGGTGCTAGATGCCCATCGAGAAGGCTTAATCTTGGGTTCTGCTTGTACAGAAGGGGAAGTCTTTGATGCAGTCGTATCACAGGGTGTAGATGCAGCGGTCGAAGTTGCTAAATACTATGACTTTATCGAGGTGATGCCTCCAGCTATCTATGCACCACTGATTGCTAAAGAGCAGGTCAAGGACATGGAAGAGCTCCAAACCATTATCAAGAGTTTGATAGAGGTTGGAGATCGTCTCGGTAAGCCAGTTCTTGCGACAGGAAATGTCCACTATCTCGAACCTGAGGACGAAATTTATCGAGAAATCATCGTGCGAAGTCTAGGTCAGAGAGCTATGATTAACCGGACTATCGGTCATGGAGAAGCTGCCAACCAGCTCGCTACCAAAGGCACATTTTAGAACGACCAATGAAATGTTGGATGAATTTGCCTTTCTAGGGGAAGACTTGGCTCGTAAGATTGTCATTGAAAATACCAATGCCTTGGCAGAAATCTTTGAGCCTGTGGAGGTTGTAAAGGGTGATTTGTACACACCTTTCATTGACAAGGCTGAAGAAACAGTTGCTGAATTAACCTATAAAAAAGCCTTTGAAATCTATGGGAATCCACTCCCTGATATCGTTGATCTACGGATTGAAAAGGAATTGACTTCTATCCTGGGGAATGGTTTCGCCGTGATTTATCTGGCTTCACAGATGCTAGTGCACCGTTCCAACGAACGAGGCTACTTGGTTGGTTCCCGTGGGTCTGTTGGATCTAGTTTTGTTGCGACCATGATTGGGATTACCGAGGTTAATCCGCTCTCTCCTCACTATGTCTGTGGTCAGTGTCAGTACAGTGAGTTTATCACAGATGGTTCTTACGGTTCAGGGTTTGATATGCTAGATAAAGACTGTCCAAACTGTGGGCACAAGCTCAGCAAAAATGGACAGGACATTCCTTTCGAGACCTTCCTTGGTTTTGACGGGGATAAGGTACCTGATATCGATTTGAACTTCTCTGGTGAGGATCAACCAAGCGCTCATTTGGATGTTCGTGATATCTTTGGGGAAGAATATGCCTTCCGTGCAGGAACGGTAGGTACGGTGGCTGCTAAGACAGCCTATGGATTTGTCAAGGGTTACGAGCGTGACTATGGTAAGTTCTACCGTGAAGCCGAAGTAGAGCGCCTAGCTCAAGGAGCAGCTGGTGTTAAACGTACGACTGGTCAACACCCAGGGGGAATCGTTGTTATCCCTAACTATATGGATGTCTATGATTTTACACCAGTACAGTATCCTGCAGATGATGTAACTGCTGAATGGCAGACCACTCACTTTAACTTCCACGATATCGATGAGAACGTCCTCAAGCTCGATGTTCTTGGTCATGATGATCCGACCATGATTCGCAAGCTCCAGGATTTATCAGGCATTGATCCAAATGATATCCCTATGGATGATCCTGATGTCATGGCCCTCTTCTCGGGTACAGATATCCTGGGAGTGACACCTGATCAAATCGGGACTTCAACTGGTATGCTTGGAATTCCAGAGTTTGGGACCAACTTTGTTCGCGGAATGGTGGATGAAACCCATCCGACGACCTTTGCGGAGTTGCTACAGCTTTCTGGATTGTCTCACGGTACCGACGTATGGTTGGGAAATGCCCAGGACTTGATTAAGGCTGGAATTGCGGACCTATCAACCGTTATCGGATGTCGGGATGACATCATGGTTTACCTCATGCACGCTGGCCTAGATCCAAAGATGGCCTTTACTATCATGGAGCGAGTTCGTAAGGGAATGTGGCTCAAAATCTCTGAAGAAGAGCGTAATGGATATATCGAGGCCATGAAGGCCAACAATGTACCTGAGTGGTATATCGAATCTTGTGGAAAAATCAAGTACATGTTCCCTAAAGCCCATGCGGCTGCCTACGTTATGATGGCCTTGCGTGTAGCCTACTTCAAGGTTCACCATCCGATTTATTATTACTGTGCTTACTTCTCCATCCGTGCCAAGGCTTTTGATATCAAGACCATGGGTGCAGGCTTGGAAGCAATCAAACGCAAGATGCAAGAAATTGCTGAAAAGCGCAAGAACAATGAAGCTTCCAATGTGGAAATCGACCTCTATACAACGCTTGAAATCGTCAATGAAATGTGGGAACGTGGCTTCAAATTTGGCAAGTTGGACCTCTATCGTAGTGATGCGACTGAATTTATCATTGACGGAGATACTCTCATCCCACCGTTTGTCGCTATGGATGGTCTAGGAGAGAACGTTGCCAAGCAATTAGTTCGTGCTCGTCAAGAGGGAGAATTCCTCTCAAAAACAGAACTCCGCAAGCGTGGTGGACTCTCATCAACCTTGGTTGAAAAGATGGATGAGATGGGGATTCTCGGAAATATGCCAGAGGATAACCAGCTGAGTTTGTTTGATGATTTGTTTTAATGTCTAGGAGGATATTTCATGAAACTAAAAATTTTTGCGGAAGACAAGCCTGCTCAAAAGGTTTTTGAGTATCAATTGGAACTTGCTGATCAGACAATTCTTCTATCGACAGCGCTTTTGTCTACTGCCATTGCTTTAGCAGGATTATTGTCTGCTTTGAAAGAAAAATAAAAATAGAAAAGAGAAACACAAATGGTTTTACCAAATTTTAAAGAAAATCTAGAAAAATACGCTAAGCTTTTGGTTGCAAACGGTGTGAATGTGCAACCTGGTCACACTTTGGCTCTCTCTATCGATGTGGAGCAACGCGAGTTGGCTCACTTAATCGTCAAAGAAGCCTATGCACTCGGTGCACACGAAGTGATTGTTCAATGGGCTGACGACTTTGTAAATCGTGAGAAATTCCTTCACGCGCCAATGGAGCGTTTGGACAATGTGCCAGAATACAAGATTGCTGAGATGAACTACCTTCTTGAAAACAAAGCAAGTCGTCTTGGTGTCCGTTCGTCTGACCCAGGTGCCTTGAACGGAGTGGACGCTGAAAACTTTCAGCTTCTGCTAAAGCTATGGGAATTGCTATGAAGCCAATGCGTATCGCAACTCAATCTAACAAGGTTAGCTGGACTGTAGCTACGCTGCTGGACTAGAGTGGGCTAAGAAAGTCTTTCCAAAATGCTGCGAGTGACGAAGAAGCAGTAGACCTCCTTTGGGACCAAATCTTCAAGACTTGCCGTGTCTACGAAGAAGATCCAGTTAAGGCTTGGGAAGAACATGCAGCTATCCTCAAGAGCAAGGCTCAAATGCTCAATAAAGAACAATTCTCAGCCCTTCACTACACAGCGCCTGGAACTGATTTGACACTTGGCTTGCCTAAGAACCACGTTTGGGAATCAGCTGGAGCCATCAATGCTCAAGGCGAAGGTTTCTTGCCAAATATGCCAACAGAAGAGGTCTTTACAGCCCCTGACTTCCGTCGCGCAGATGGTTATGTGACTTCTACAAAACCACTTAGCTATAATGGGAACATCATCGAAGGCATCAAAGTGACCTTTGAAAATGGTCAAATTGTTGATATCACTGCTGAAAAGGGTGATCAAGTAATGAAGGATCTCGTCTTTAAGAATGCTGGTGCGTGTGCCTTGGGTGAATGTGCCTTGGTACCAGATCCAAGCCCAATTTCACAGTCAGGTATTACCTTCTTTAACACTCTTTTTCGATGAGAATGCTTCAACCACTTAGCTATCAGTGCGACCCCTATGCAACTAGCGTTGTTGGTGGAGCAGAGATGAGCGAAGAAGAACTGGAAGCTGCAGGACTCAACCGTTCAGACGTTCACGTTGACTTTATGATTGGTTCGAACCAAATGGATATCGATGGTATCCGTGAGGATGGAACACGCGTTCCACTCTTCCGCAATGGAGATTGGGCAATTTAAGGAGAAGCTATGATTGGAAGTATGTTTGTCGGACTTTTAATCGGACTACTAGCAGGAGCTATCACCAATCGTGGAGAACGTATGGGATGCTTCGGGAAAATGTTTCTGGGCTGGATTGGTGCCTTTCTAGGACAATTACTCTTTGGTGCTTGGGGACCAAGCCTAAACGGTACAGCCATTATCCCATCAGTTCTCGGTGCCATGATTTTGTTAGCCATCTTCTGGAAAAGAGGAAGCTAAGTTTTTAACTTGCTAGAACAGATAAAGAGGTTGAAATCTTCCAACCTCTTTTTATGAGCTGAAAAAGACTGATATGCGACTAGCTTGGCTTTCAGTGACTGGTTCTTTTTATATTGCGTCAAGTATGGTACAATAAAAGCATGAGAATTCAACAATTACACTATATTATCAAAATTGTAGAGACTGGTTCCATGAATGAGGCTGCCAAGCAACTCTTCATTACACAACCGAGTCTATCAAATGCCGTTCGTGATCTAGAAAATGAGATGGGGATTGAGATTTTTATTCGAAATCCCAAGGGAATCACCCTCACACGTGATGGGATGGAGTTTCTATCCTATGCCCGTCAGGTTGTCGAGCAAACCCAACTCCTAGAAGAACGTTATAAAAATCCCATCGCTCATCGCGAGCTTTTTAGTGTGTCTTCGCAACACTATGCCTTCGTAGTCAATGCCTTTGTTTCCTTGCTCAAGAAAAGCGATATGGAAAAGTACGAGCTTTTTTTGCGTGAGACGAGAACCTGGGAAATCATCGACGACGTCAAGAACTTCCGTAGTGAAGTCGGAGTCCTCTTTTTAAATAGCTATAACCGAGACGTCCTTTCTAAGATGTTGGATGATAACCATCTGGTTGCCCACCATCTCTTTACAGCCCAACCCCATATCTTTGTCAGCAAGTCTAATCCTCTTGCTAAAAGAGACAAGGTGCAGTTGGCGGACCTGGAAGACTTCCCATATTTGAGCTATGACCAAGGTACCCATAATTCCTTCTACTTCTCAGAAGAGATTTTGTCACAGGAACACCACAAGAAATCCATCGTGGTTAGTGACCGTGCGACCTTGTTCAATCTCTTGATTGGTTTAGATGGCTATACCATCGCGACTGGTATCCTCAATAGTAATCTTAACGGAGACAATATTGTCTCGATTCCACTTGATATTGATGATCCCATTGAACTGGTTTATATCCAGCATGAGAAAACTAGCTTGTCTAAGATGGGTGAACGTTTCATCGAGTACCTACTTGAAGAAGTTCGCTTTGATAAGTAATTTGAATAAATGAGAAGAGAAAAGAAGAATGACGACATTAAATACCAATGATTTTGATTTTCACTTGCCGGAGGAGTTGATTGCACAAACACCTCTGGAAAAGCGCGATGCTTCTAAACTCTTGATAGTCAATCGCAAAACAGGGGAATTTCAAGATCGCCACTTTCACTCTATTATCGAAATGCTAGAGCCAGGTGATGCCCTGGTTATGAATGATACACGTTTTACCAGCTCGACTTCATGGTCAAAAAGAAGAAACAGGGGGCCATGTTGAACTCTTGCTTTTGAAAAATACAGCAGGAGATGAGTGGGAAGTCTTGGCAAAACCTGCCAAACGTCTCAAGGTCGGCACCCGTGTTATCTTTGGTGATGGTCGACTTAGCGCAGTTGTGACCGAGGAATTAACTCATGGTGGCCGTATTGTTCGCTTTGCGTATGAGGGAATTTTCCTAGAAGTGCTTGAAAGTCTTGGAGAAATGCCCTTGCCTCCATATATTCACGAAAAGTTGGATGACCGTGAACGGTACCAGACCGTCTATGCCAAGGAGAGTGGATCAGCAGCTGCTCCAACTGCAGGGCTACATTTTACCAAAGAATTACTGGAAGAAATCCAGCAAAAAGGTGTTCACCTAGTCTACCTGACTTTGCACGTTGGACTTGGGACCTTTAGACCTGTTTCAGTAGATAATTTGGATGAGCATGAGATGCACTCAGAGTTTTATCAATTGTCTGAGGAAGCAGCAGCGACCTTGCGTCAGGTCAAAGAAAATGGTGGCCGTGTCATTGCTGTAGGAACAACCTCTATCCGTACACTAGAGACTATCGGAAGCAAGTTTGACGGGCAAATCCAAGCCGACTCTGGCTGGACCAATATCTTTATCAAACCGGGCTATGACTGGAAGGTTGTAGATGCTTTTTCTACTAATTTCCACTTGCCTAAGTCTACCTTGGTCATGCTTGTTTCGGCCTTTGCAGGCCGTGAATTGGTCCTCGAAGCTTACCAGCATGCTATCGAGCAAAAATACTGTTTCTTTAGCTTTGGCGATGCCATGTTTATCTACTAAAAATACGAGCAAATCAAAAACTAGAAATAAAAAGGGCTAATTCCTACTTGGATTAGCCTTTTTGATATCAGATAGCTATTGAATTAAAGCTAAATAAATGATACACTGAAGACTACGAGAAAGCCGTCAAATATATGCAAAATCTGACGAGCTACTTTTTATCTGTATCTATTTCAAAAGGAGATTTTTATGAAAAAAACAAAAACATTGCGCTATACGAGCCCTATCAGTCCTGACCTTATTGGTCGCCTTGACCTTCAGTCGCCTGTGGTGGAAAAGACTAACAAGAACACTTCAGCTACAAAACCAAAAAGAAACAACAAGCAAGGTGACTACAGAGTCCCAAGTAAAAACTGAAGCAAGCCAAAAAGAGGAGCAAAAGTCAGAAACAAATAGTGCGACAGAAGTCGCAACCACTCAAGCAGAACAAAAGGAAGATAAGCAAAAATCACAAGAAGCTTTACGCTAAATTTGTAGGGACTTGGGAAAACTACGCGGGAACAACTGCAATAGTCACAGCAGATGGAATTGTAACAATCCAAAGTGCAAATGGAACCTTTAAATACGAGATGGGTCAAGTAGAGGAAAAAGATGGCTACTACTCAACAGGTATTCATCTTGTCGGTGGTGGACAAGGGCACGATTGATCTTTACCCCAGCTGGAGTCCCAAATCAAGTGACAGGTACGGACGGTAGCCAAGACGTCTTGTCTATCGGTCAATCTGTAAGCGATAAAGATAACCAGTTTTACCGTAACTAAGAACATCAATCAGAAGTAAGGGTGGAGAAGTGTCCTTGTTTTTCTAACTAATTTTTAAAAAGGAGTATAAAAATGAGTATGGCTTTTGTTATTTTCTTTATCATCTTTATGTTACTAATCTTTGTTTTTGTAGCAGGGATTGTTTATTGGGCATTATCCACGCCAATAAACACAACAAAGAATATCTAGCCTTTGCAACTGCACACGGCTATCAATTTGACAAAGCTCAAGGGAGTGACTATTATAGAGATTATTCTTCTAAGAAAACGAGTAGCGCTAGTCATAACTATTTCCCCAAAAACCCGTATGTAGAAAAAGTATGCCACTTTTAGCCATTATCCTTTCGGCCGAGGATATAAGAAAATGGTCGCCTATGTCATTTCAGGCGATTATCGAGGGACATCTTTTTCAAGCATACACCTATCTTTTACAGGCAATGAATTTGAGAAACCAGGTTCAGGTGGTGTCTTTAATGTTGTTATGATTGAATGCCCAAATACACCAAAAGGTCAGCTTTCAGAGCAAAGTTTTTCACGAAAAATGGATTTCTATGCGAATACCAACGTGGAAATCTAAATGTAGAAACCATTCATGATCGAGTGAACCAACTAGAAAATATTGCTCAAGGTTTATAATTCTTTCATTTTTTTATCTCTTTGGGGAAAAAAATCTATCAATGGTGTCATAAAATTGGAGGAGTAAATGAAGAAATCAATTTTTAAAGCTAGTTTTTGAAGAGAGTTTGAATTTAGAAGATGATGGGTTTTTACAGTATCAGAAACAAGATTATTATAATAAACTTGGGAAAGCCTTTTAAGAAAGGGAGACCTTCCTTTTTGGTTTGGTATTAAAACTTTTTATTCTTAGTCTGTTGTTTCCGATAGGTTTAAATTTCATGATCCTTGTTGTTGCGATGTCCTTACATGATTCTGATCCTAAAGGATTTGAGATTGCCAGTTTCTCAGCATCCTTTACTAACAGTTGAAGTGTATTTAATTTGTTTATTAATTTGGTTGTTATTGGTATTAATGGGTAAATTATTTAAACGGACGTTTATCCTCCCTTATCGTTATCGCTTTCATATTATAACTTTTACGATATGGTTTATGTTTGAATTTAATTTGCTAGCCATAACAATTACGTTACCTATATTAACAACATGGGGGATCTTGGTATTTTTTGGACTTCTAGTATTCTTGGCTTATGTAATGTTAAGAACGGAGCTTAGAAGTTTGAAAAAAACGAATGTATGGAGAAGTTAAGTCACCCTACCTTACAAGATAAAATTGCCAAAGGTATTGCTATTTATGGAGCCGGTATATTGGGCTTGGCTGTGATTGTTAATTATATTTTCAAAGCTTTTTTCTATTAATTTTTGCATCTTCTATAACTGGTTTTGGTCTCTTTATATGTTGGATTTTGTTAAATATTGGTTTAATAGCCATAATTGTATTTCTGGAGTTTCCTTTCTTTTAGAAGGCTACTATAAATGGAAATATCCTGAAGAATACCATGAATGGGAAGGTAAGTCTGTCGAAGAGTGGTATGGGAAGGCCTACTTGAAGAAGCATCCAGAGCTCTTAGGAAAAGATACATAAAGAATATGAACCGCTACTATCAGGATTTATGAAAGGCTAAAATGAATCTTAAAGTATGAGAGCTCATTTTAGTTATAAGAAAGGAAGGCAAATGGATGCAATAAAATTAAATAAACCATCATATATTTTATATTCTGAAAGCAATGCTGAAACTGTGGAATTAGTTCAGTCTATTAGCAGTGAAGATGAACTTTTTATCTTTCTTGATAATTATAACTGGGATAATGGTTTTTGAAGTAGAAGGTAGAGATGGAAGTGATGGAAAAATGAATGGGAAATAGGTTCCTGGATAACATCAATCTGACTAGTTAAGGAGAGGGAGTTCATGTCAAAAATCTTCAAAAGAAAAAAAGAAAGTAGTGATTGAAGAGCGCTACCACGGCCCTTTGATTACAAAATGGGGTTAGTCTAGGTTATATCAAGCTTCTATCTTGGATTAGCTTAGCATTCTCTTTTATGGCTTATTTTGGGACGACCTATATCGATCATATTGGCATTTATAAAATCTTGTTCATTGTTTGCATGGTTATTAGTGGTGTAGCAATCCCACTCTCTTTCTTTGATCGTTTTATTTTGAAATTCAAGAGTTTTATCTATCTTTTTGTTTCCATACTTGTTTTGATTTTAAACGTTGGCATGACTTTTGCAGGCTTGACTATGCTAGTTGGTAATGACGGGATCTATTCAGTCTGGGCACTTATTTACAATCTCGTAGCTCTCTGTATCCTGCTTTTTGCTACTGGTCTTTATTCCTGGTATTATCTTCCTAAAAATCAGGGGAAAATCTGGGCTTTCAACCGATGGGAGACTTATGGTGGTGAAGACAATGCCAAGAAGCAAGAGCGATTGTTTAATGTTGGAGTTGCTTTTGTAGCTGTCATATTAGCACCAGCTATTCTCACTGGCTACATTGAGAATGTCTTTGGTGTTTTCTTGGGCATCTTGATGAACCTCTTTTTACCAGCTCTCATAGTGGATGGAGTTCAGGCGGCACACTATGTACGCAAACACCCAGAATATGAAGAGTAGGATTAATAATTGAAGAATAAACTAGAAAGAAAAGAAGTCATGATGAAAACAAGACCTAAAAAGTTAGTGATTCACCAACTTTATGGCTATGAAGAAAAAAATTTGCTAGATATTCCAGTGGAATTACTTTGTCAAGAAATCTATCCTTTATGTTGGGAATTTATAGAGGATATGCTAGATGTTGTGTATTCAGATGGGCCAGTATACTTTAAAAGTTACCCTTTTTTTCTGGTACAAATGTCTTATCAATTTTTTCAACATTTGGTAACGAAAGTAATCCTACAGGAACTATGATGGACCTATTCTTTTTGAAGATAAAGTTTTAGTGAGCAGTGATGACTTTGCAGCATTTTCTTCAGGGAGTTTAGGGGAGTATTATGAGACTTTGGTCGCAAAAATATGCAGGTGAAAATTTAGAATCCTTGGCAGTCTATCATGTGCTTTATCATCCTGGCAGAGAAATTATGGTTGATGCATATAGCAGTTGGGAGGTGGATTAATGGAATATATTGTGGCGGAAGGAGTATCTAATGATGCTGTCTTTGAAGCTCGGAATGTAATTAAACAACGAAAAAAATTTCATGTGAGTCAGATGCAAAATGAGCTGGATGCTTTTATGGCAGCAATTGAAGAAGCGGGCGGGCATCCTGATGGTCCGCTCGTCTATAGTTTGAATAATGTGCCTTACGATGGCAATATGAATGTAGAGTTTCTCCTTCCATTAGAAGAGGAATATTTAGAAGTCGAGGGAATGCAATTCTCAACATATTTTGAAATTAACAATGTCTTAATGGTTTCGATGGACCATGATTATGAAGAATTAACCAAAGAAGCCTATGCTCGTTTACTATGGACGTTAGAACAGAATGATCGAGAATTAAGTACTCCTTTCTATCATGTCTTACAGACTGAAGATGTAGGTCGTGTAACCATATTGATTGGCTATGCGTATTGATAATGACTCGTTGTCAACGGAAGTGGGTTGATGAAAAGGTATAATCTGGAGAGGACTAAATTGGTTCTCTCCTTTTTAATATTTAAGTGTTGACGATGAAGTAACTTAGCAATTTGAGAAAAAAATTTAGGCCTTGCGTACGGTAAACAAGAATACTTTCACCCTCATCTATGGTAAAATGATGGTAGCTCATAAGATTTCCTTTTGTAACTAGTTCGTTCAATTCTATTTTACTAGAAAATCTTATGAGTTTTTTTGTGCACTTATATTGTATATTCAAGCCATAAAAACAAATTCTATTATAAGTTATAGTCCACGAAAAAAACTATTTAACTTTATCATCCTAATATTCCAAACACGCTTAATCATACGTTTGAATATTACGATAAATCGTGATAAACTAAAATAGTTAGATTGTATAGATATTTTTGATAGTATTTATCACTTTTTGTGAGTAGTGATTACCTTTTAAAGTGGGAAATTGGCACTGCACCCAAAAAATGAGACACAAACAAAAATTTATTAAATGTCTTGACATTGTTTATTATAAGGTGTACAATAAGAACAAATATAAGAACACAAGGAGGCCAATTATGGCAGCGATTTCACTATCACCAGAACAACTTACCTCACAAGCATCAGTCTATTCAAATGCTCGTGATCAAATTGAAACTGCTATCCAAGCAGTAAACTCTGCTAATGGAGAAATGCAAGAGCACTGGCAAGGTAGCGCTTTTGATTCTTACCTTGAGCAATATAATCAATTGCATGCTAGTGTAGTTAAATTCCAAGATTTGTTGACTGAGATTAATCAACAATTGGTTAGCTACGCTAATACTGTGGCTGAACGTGACGCTGCGGATGCTGGCGGTTTTGGACTCTAATAAGAGAACTCTGGAATGGAGGGATGGGAGTACTTCCTATCCCTCTTTAGTTTAGTTGAAATTTCGATAGAGGAGAGTAACAATGTCAGATGCATCCTACTACCAAGGTCTAGCGAATCAAGAATCGCAAAATTATAACCAAGCTGTCGCTCAAAAAGGAGTGGTTGACGAAAAAATTACTCGCCTGGAGACTGCAAAGACAGATTTATCCACACAGATAGAAAGTTTTTCAAACAGATATTATAGACGCTTTGGAGAAAATAAAAGGAGAAGATGAATCTCAGTTCAAGGGTGATCGTAAGACTAAATATACCGAGAAGTATGAAGCAACTAATACTGCTCGCTACGACTAATAAAACAAGCCATGATACAAATTTAACCGATATAGCTAATAAGATTGGTAACTTCAAACGGAGTCTGAGAATTTACAGGCTACAGCTAATACAGCTTATACTAATATGTTGAATTATCAAACAATGGCAAACAACGCAAGTTCGTGATAAAGGATGGAAGGATAAATGGGGAAAAAAGGAACGGATTATGAAGTTTGGACAGGCCTGACTTCTACTGTTAATACAAATATCTCTGGGATTTCAGATGTTGCAGAGTTGAGTTTTGCAACTACAACGATGACGCCTTTTACATCTTTTTAATGATGACATTAAGTCTTTTTAATGAAGCTATTGGGTCTCTGAAGACCTTTACAACTGGGGATGTTACTCGCATGAATCAAGTCGCTGAAAAATAAAGTAACAGATGACCAAAATCAGGCAAATGCTAAATAAGAAAGTTACTGGAAAGGAACTCGATAATGAGTGAGTTGAGTAATTTATACAAAACAGCCTTATTTCAATTAGAAATTAGTGAAGCTGAGCAATCTGTTTTAGAACAAGTTGGCTATTCCTTAGTCGGTCAAGCTGATGCTTTTCGTAGACTCCAACTGGTGATTTTGAAGAAAGAGTCTCAGTATAGATACAGTAGTTTGCTTGGGACATCTGTTGTGATGGACTTTGACTGGGACAGTTCAACAGTATGCTTGACGTACTTGGAGTCAGAAGTCAGATTATCAATGAAAGACTTTATGCTTTGGCTGGCCTATACGGACTTACTGCTAGCTCCCATTATCCCTTTGGGTAGTTTGGTGGAGTTGGACCGTGAGTTACTTCCTGACGGGTTGGTATCTGCCATGGAGGATGCAAAAGTTCCTTTTATGGCAACAATCATGGGGCGTAGAATTATTTCTGGGCCAGACGATAAGGAATATATAGATTATATGGCTAGTATTTATCCTTATGGTATGAGATTGGATGTAGAGCCTTTGTTTATTCCAAGTTATTTAATTTCTCGGGTTGTTCAAGAAGGCTATAGCGATGTACTGGATCAAAACTATGTAGACAAGCAGTATCGTCGGGACTATTTCCAACATAATATTTTTTTCAATAACATATAGTACAGAAGGAGGAGACTGATGAAAATTGATATGACAGAGGTTCAGAATCAAAAAACTGCCTTGTCTACCTCACAAACATCACTTTCAAATCAAATCGAAACTGCAAAGTCCTCATTTGTGAGCTTGGTCAACTCAGAAAGTCTTAAAGGAGATGTCAAATCAGCAATTAATGCTAAGATTAGTAATCATCAGATTCCGCTCTTGACGAATTTTTCCAACGCTATGTCTGTCCTCTCTGCTCAATATGACAAAACGATTGAACAGTTTCAGACGACAGTATCAGAGACGTCGCAGATGCAATTATTGATACAGACTACTTACAGGGCATCTTAGATGATTTTTCAAGTATTGAGACCAGTATTAGTACGGTGGATAAAGCAACTGCAAATATTTATAACTCAATCTCTGACATTATTAGTCTGACTAACCCAGATGCTAGTACCATTACAACACCATTATCAGAAGGTAAAACCATTCTAACGGATACCAAAACGAATATGGAAAGTTTCAATGGTTGGCAACGTGGGGACGAATATAGTGAGTTATTGCTAGTACAAGCATCTGCAATAAGAGGCTTAGAGACTGCGGGAGAAAGTTCGTTTACATCAGAAGAGGCGAAGGCATTTTATAATGATACTGCTTTCATGGATGGGGTTGTAGAAGTTGTAAATGCTGTGTCGAATTCAACACCTGTAAAATTATTGGATGCTGTTTCCAAAACATTAAATAAAATATCTTCTGGCGAATTTACTGACGAACTTATAAATAAATCAGAGAAAAAGATTAAAGATAAAAGCGCTCAACCCATTTTTTTCATTGCTAGGCAAATTGCAAAAACAAGTTAAAAAAACTGGTATAAAAAGGAAAGGTGAGGCATGGCTGAAACTTACAAAAAGACGGTTTGGACCGTTGGGGGCGCATGCAGAGAAATATTCTAAGAAAAATTAATAAAGCTACAAGATTAAAAGCTAATGCTAATAAAGCCTTTAGGGACTTTATCTGATTTAAGATCGAATAAAGGGAGTTAAGGTAGCACTGAAAGATGTTAAAGAAAGCTTTAAAAATCTAAAAGACACCAAAAGGGGTTGTAAAATCTATTGGTATTATAGGAACAGTCGAAGCATTATGGGAAGGTAAGAAAACCCTATGATGATAGTTTGAAAAAAATATGGTCAGGCTACTGCGTACCGGGATGCTGTAGCTCATACAGCTAGTAGTGTGGCTGGTCAGGTTGTTGGAGCTCAAGTCGGCGCAATTATTGGCTCTGCAATCCCAATCCCTGTTGTAGGAACCCTTGCTGGTGCTGCTATTGGAGGTTTTGTAGGAGGGGCTGTTTCAAATGGAATCAATCATGTATGGGATAAATTTTTCTCATGGAGAGTGGAAGTTGCCTAAACTTTGGTAACTGAGCTTTGTTTCACAATAGAAAGAGGTCAAGATGTTTTTTCTTAGACGACGTCGCGTCTTTATCGGCGAATTTGATGGACAAGCGGTCTATTATGACCAGCAGACTGGAGAGGCTTTAGCAGCTCCAAAGAGTATCTTACTCAATACAGAAGGTGCGCGTAAGACCAATGCCTATATTCCTGAATTGGTGATTCTATTGATAGCAGGTGGACCAGGGGTTTTTGGATTCTTTTCAGCTATGTCCATTGGTGTCTATAACTGGACCAGTTTGACCTATATCCTACTATTTTTGGTTGGCTGAGTTTCTGTTAATGGTCGCTATTCTTGAGCGAGGACTTTATAAAAATGTTCGCAAGGCACAACCAACGACAGAGAAGATTTTTCATTATGCAGCTTCTCATAATTTAATGATAGGAGAAGATGATTTTGATCCAGCTAAAGCATCTTCAACAATCTATCGAATTGTTCGCTACATAATAATTCGTCGCTGATATATATTTAGTATGTGTTTTTTTACGGCTATACTCAAAAGTTTGGTCAGCCTATTGAGACCAATTACGGTTTTTGGATAGCTGGATTTATGTTCTATATGCTCTTTTTGTTATACAACCAAAACAACCCAGTTCGTTTTGTAGAAAATTATGAAACTTTATAGTCAAGGAAAAAGTTATTTTTTAAAGAAGAAGGAGAAGAAAATGACAGATAAAATTTTACCTTTGGGTTCAGTTGTAACCCTCAAAAATGGTGATGATACAGAAGTGATGATTGTTTCACGTGCTAGTGTGATTGAAGTGGATGATGGGAAAGGTGGAGCTAAAAGCGTCTATTTTGACTATGGTTCAGTTGTTATTCCAAATGGTATGCAGACACCAGATAATCTATTCTTTTTCAACAGAGAAAATGTTAAAGATGTCCTATTCGAGGGATACAGAAACGAAGATGAGAAAGAATTTGAAGAACATTATGATATTTGGATGAAATCTTCAGATATTCCAAAAGGCTCTATTTAAATAATGTGCGAAAGATTGCTTTTAAAAGGTGAACTTTCATTTTTCACCTCCAATATTTTTAATTAATGTAAGACATGTTGGCTTAGCTTACCGTCTAGATAACTACAAATCAGAAATCAAAGGGTATGCGAATAATCTTTTGGATATTCGATATATTTCGGAAGGTCTCCATGATGTCAATGGAGTTGAGTGGGAAGTAATAGAATATGCTTATATTGATGAAACTTCAGGCCCCTTGGCTCAATTATTGGTCGCATGCCTTGTAAAAAAATGGTTCTACACAATCGTTGTTTACTTTAACTGGTACAGTATCACTCTCAAATCAGAAAGATAATCAAGATTACCAAGAGATTCAAGATATTTTAAGGAGTGCAAAAAAATAGATGAATAAATTTAAAACAGTAGTAATTTCAAGCTTTATTAGCCTTATTTCCTAATTCTTCTATCAGCTTGTGGATCTTCTTCTACTCCAAAACTTGAGGGAGAATGGAAAGCGCAAACAGGTGCAAATGAGAACGTTTCTCTTGTGTTTGCTAAAGATACTGTTTCGGTTAATGGGGAAAAATTTGACTACAAGCAAACATCAGTCAAACAAAAAGGTGAGATTACCTATTATGAGATTGAACAAAATGGAGGCTCATACACGGTGATTTTCCCTGATAAAGACAAAAATATTGCAGTTATGATTCAACCAAGTTCCAAAGATGATGTTCTAAGTGGCAAACTGCTTTATGCAATGAACAGAAAAAGAGCAACCAAGCTACTCGGAATATGCTAAAAAAATATATCCAATAAGTTTTGAAGTAACATAGGAAACTTTTTGGAATGACATATATAAAAACGAATGATAGAGAAGATCAGTTGATCTTCTCTTCTTCTGTATATAAGCATGGATTAGATAAGTCCAATTTATGCAAGAATACAAGAGTTTAACTTGTATTTAGGTGAGTTTATAGAGATTTGCAGGAGATAGAGGATATTCTTTTTAGTGAGGTAGAATATTTTCAAATATGTCTACTTGAACGATTGAATATTAAGTCAATTCATGATAAACTTAAATAGATATCTAAGAAAGAGAAATCATCATTAAAATGGTGAAATTACTGGTAGTTTAAGTCCTATTAAAGAATGTATTTACCGGTTCTTCTCTAATAGAAAGTCGAGATGAAGTATTGAAAAATAAGTCAACTATTTATGCTGTTTTCACTCTTTATGTTTATTTTTTTATGAGTACAAGAGCCTTTGCAAAAAGAGGGCGCATTAGAATTTAAAACGGATTCGGTAACTCAAAAAAAACAACGATCGCAGGGGAATGAAATTGAGCATATTTATGCGCCTAATTTATTCATGGATAGAATTGAACAGGAGGCAACGAAGTCTAAGACAAATGCTCAAGAAATTATTAATACTGCTAATCAATCAAACTTTAGAAAAAAAGAAATTGTAAGTGGGGATGGTTTAGATACAAAGGCATACCGCCAAGCTCTGTTTAAGAACTACCAAGTTGCTGACAATATAAAAGTGGATCAATCGGAATCGGCAACAACAATGTTCTGGTCAATTATAGGTCTTGTCATGTTTGTTGCAACAATGATTATCAGTGGAATCTATTTAGGAAGGATTTTTTTCATGGGGAAGGTTATTTAAACTCAACGGTTAGATATAAAGATAAGGAAATAGATATTCGTTTTTTTCAAAAAAATTAACATTGAAAAGATGTTAAGGATTTGATATGTTCAAATAAACTAGATAAGTTTTTTTATCAATTCATAGAGATGATTGGCATTTGGATATTCGAGGGAAACTATTACAGATAGAACAACATAGAGCATTAGAGGAGTATCCATTAGGCGATGGAGATGTGTTGAGGTGATAATAAATGACAGATAAAATTGAAATTAAAACATAGCGAGGAGAAGGTTAAGGTCATTTTGTCTCCAAACCAATTTTTCGCGTCAAAAATAGATACGATAGAAAAATTATGTGGATGCTACTGTGACTTTAGAAGACAACGGGTATTTAACATTGCTATATCAAAAAAACCTAAGCTTTCTTATAGTCTTAAGGATCTTATCGCTGAAGATTTGTCAGAAGTTAAGCGTTTAGAATTGGCTCAAAAGATGGAATCAATTTCATTTTCTGAGCATAATTTTTAAAAATACCCTTTTATCCATCCCAAAAAAATATTTTTTTACAAGGAAGTGTTGTTAAGATTCTCTATTTTTGGTTTAGAAGGAATTATGGAACCAATTCCTTATACTTCAGAGACTTTTTAATGACGTATAAAGCTCTAATAGTTTCTATTTTAAGACCAAAAACTTGATTTCGAGTTGCTGGTTAATGGAATTGTGACTATAAGTGATTCACTAGTACAAGATATTGTGGCCTGTGAGTCTTATGATGATGTCATAAAAATATATCCATGAAGCTTATGATAAAGCTTATCAGGAGGAAAAAGAAAAAGATAGCCGTTTCAAAATTGACTTGGCGAATCTTATCAATTGGAATAGGGATTTTTTCGGTAGCAACGATTACTTTGGGTGTGGTAGCAGCCTATTATCATTTTTGGTCCAATCCTATTCAAAAAGCAACAATAAATGCACAAAGTCATTTTTATTAATAAGCAGTATGACAGTGTAGCAGATGACTTGCAAGGAGTCGCTGTCAATCGTTTGAGTAAGGAAGCCAAATTTGTATTGGCATCAGCTTATGTCCGCTTGGATAATTTGTCTGAAGAACAGAAGTCAAGTGTTTTAAATACAATTACTCCCTCTAGTGAAGATAATCTTTTAGATTACTGGATTTATCTTGGAAAGGGAGATTATAAAAAATCTCTAGATTTAGCTCAGAACATTGGAGATGATCAATTGACCCTTCACGCCTATACGAATCTATATGAGCAGACCCGTGAAGACAAGAACATGAATGGTGCTGAAAAACAAAAAGAAATTAGGTGAATATCGTAAGGAAATTGAAGAGCTCTCTAAAAAAACTAGGGGTTAAAGTGGGTAATAAGAAAGATGAGTAAGGAAGAAAAAAGTTTTATTGAAAATATTGAGAAAGATTCCGCATCTAGAAAAATGTCAAGTAAAAATCAATGTACTGATACTTGGAGATAGGTTTTCTTTGCTCACCTTTACAGAAGGAGATAGTACTGAAGAACAAGGCCTTTCTTTTAATATCAGAGATAATAATGTTTACATTAATGAAAGAAAGTTAAATATAGGGAAGAATATTCTAGGAGATAAAAAAAGTCTATGTGATTCAAGAAGCTGAAAATATCATTGATAGTTATATGCTCCTCCTACTCAAGATTTTTGTAATCTCAAAAGAAAAAAGAAGCAGATTTACAAATTCAATCAAATTCCTATGTTCTGTTTTTCTAATGGAAAAAGTCAATGTATTTCCTAATGGTGAACCATGTTATCTTAATGGTCAAGTGATTTCTTCAGATATTCTTTCGGAATTCAAACGAGGAGATAGTCTTTTTATAGAGAACTACTATATAGTATTTTTTTAGACAATCAATGGAAGGTCTCATCCTTTTTTGGAGAACCGCAATTTAATAGTCATTCTGTATTGCTAGAAGATAAGAAATCAATTTATCCATCTAATTTTCCGATCTATCGTCGAAGTCCTCGTGTACTTCCAACTATTTATGATAAGAAACAGAGGGTAGAAAAACCCAAAGCTCCTCCTACAAAACCCAAAAATGCTATTTGGCGAGCTATCGTTCCACCAATAGGAATGGTTGCACTGTCAGGATTAGTTGTAGTTTTGATGGGAAGAAATGCAATCATGATGATTAGCATGGGTGGAATGAGTATCCTGACAGCAGCGTTTTCGATTACGAGTTATTTTTCTGACAGGAAAGAATATAAACAAAATGAGATTACTCGACTTGAAGATTATGAAGCTTATCTACTAGAACAAGTTTCGACCTTACAAAAGCACTATGCAGAAGAGAAGGAAATTCTATTTTACCAACAACCCAATATAGAAACTTTGATTGAAATGATTTTGAATTACGATGAGCGTATTTATGAACGTTTGCCATTCAATGAGGATTTTATGACAGTTTCTCTTGGATTGGGGGATATTGATAGTCAGCTTAAAATCGACTACAGTAAGGATTATTTGACCAAAGACAAGTTGACAATCTTTTCTCAGGATTTATTAAAGACTTATGAGAAACAAAAGGGTGTTCCTATCACGACCTCGCTGGCTGGGAATATTATTGGACTTGTTGCCAAACATGACATGGGTCAATTGTTTATCCAACAACTTTTGCTACAAGTCGCAACTTTTCATTCCTATCATGATGTGATATTCGTTAATGTGACATCTCAGGAAGACTATGATAAGATATGGGAAAAATGGAGATTCTTACCTCATTTCCATCTACCGATGATTAATGTTCGTGGATTTGTTCATGATGATCGAACAAAAGATGCCGTATTAACAAGCCTTTATCAAGTATTGCAGTCTCGTTTTCAAGAATCAGATAAACAGAAAAAAACTTTTTTACCTCAGATTGTTATTGTCGTTTCAGATGACCGTTTGTTGTCTGGTCACGTAATTAATGAAAGTCTCGCTAAACCAGATTTGGCTTCTTATGGAGTGACAGTCATTTGGGTAAAAAGAGAGTCGTCGTCAATTGCCTGAAACAGTAACGACTCTGGTCGATCTCAAAAAAATGGAGATACAGCGACTTTAATTAATAATGCAGGTTTGTATGTTAACCAAGACTTCACGCCTTATCCAATGCAAAAATAATTATGAAGTTGCAGTTCGTTGCTTAAGTAATCTTATTCATGAAGAAACTCAGAAAAATGCTCTACCTGATGCGATTACATTCTTAGAACTTTATAACGTAGAAAAAGTAAATGATTTAGATATTGCTAGTCGATGGGGTCAAGGTGATACATCTAAGAGTCTGGCAGTTCCGCTTGGTGTGCGTGGGAAAGATGATATTGTCCAATTAAACTTGCATGAACGTGCCCATGGGCCTCACGGACTTGTTGCAGGTACTACAGGATCAGGTAAGTCCGAGATATTACAATCCTATATGTTATCCTTAGCATTAAATTTTAGTCCAGAAGATATTGGTTTCCTTCCAATTGACTTTAAGGGTGGAGGAATGGCGAATTTATTTAAAGATTTGCCACATCTTTTGGGTGTTATCACTAACTTAGATGGTGCAGGGATTCAACGTGCCTTAGCATCTATACGTGCAGAATTACGAAAACGTCAACGCTTATTTGGTAGATTTGGAGTTAATCATATTAATGGTTATACAAAACTTTATAAGGAAGGGCGTTTAGGAACAGAGGGTGATTTTCCAAAAGAACCTCTACCACATCTATTTTTGATTTCGGATGAGTTTGCTGAGTTAAAACAAAATGAACCTGAATTTATGACAGAGCTCGTATCTGCAGCCCGTATTGGACGTTCTTTGGGAATCCATTTAATCTTAGCAACGCAAAAACCTTCAGGGGTTGTCAACGACCAGATTTGGTCCAACTCTCGCTTTAAGTTGGCTTTAAAAGTAGCAGAAAAAAAGCTGATTCAAATGAGATTATTAAAACACCAGATGCTGCAAGTATTACGCAGCCAGGTCGTGCCTATTTACAAGTTGGGAATAATGAAATTTACGAACTCTTTCAATCTGCTTGGAGTGGTGCGCGCTATGCACCTAGTGAGGAAGCTAGAAGCGAAGAAATTGACAATCGTATTTGGATAATCAATGAATTGGGGCAGTATGAACTAGCGACTACAGATTTATCATATGCAGAAGAAGAGAAGGTTAGTATCACTCCTAATGATGACAAGACAGAACTAGATGCGGTCGTTGAATATATTGCTCAATATGCAAAAAGTATTGAACTTCGCATGCCTACCAAACCGTGGTTGCCTCCTCTGGAAAATGAACTTATTTCTCCTATTTTAGATACTAAATGGACGGATAAAAAACATCACAAGGCACCTTTTGCTTTAATGGATATTCCTTCAGAACAGGCTCAACATGTGTTAGAGTTTGATATAGTGGAGTTTAGTCATAGCCTAATCTATGGTTCACCAGGATTTGGGAAAGTCACAAACTCTCCAAACGATTGTGATGAACTTTGCTCGACTAAATAGGCCTGATCAAATGCATTTTAATTTATTTGATTTTTGGAACAAATGGACTATTCCTCTAAAGGGGTTACCACATGTCGCAGATATTGTATCATTAGATGAACCAGAAAAAAACTATTGAAGTTATTAAAGACTGTACAAAATGAAATCCAAAAACGTCGAGATTTATTAGCTGAATATGGTGTAACCTCTATTGAACAATACGAGCAAAAAAACAGGGAAATCAATGCCATTTATTTTAAACGTAGTAGATTCTTATGATACTGTCCGTGATCATTCGCTAGAAAATTCTATTGAGGCTACTTTCCATCAAGTATTGCGAGAGGGTGCTAGCTTAGGAATCTATCTGATAGTAACAGTTCTTAGAAATACTTCCATGAAGATTAGCATGAGAAGTAATTTCGCTACACAATTAGTCTTGTACTTAGTGGATAAAGATTCCAAGAAAGATATTATCGGATTTGATGCTCTAGCTGATCAGGTTATTCCGGGTCGTGGGCAAATTAAGCTAGAGGAACCAACTCGTTTCCAAGTTTACCTTGCAACGGAAGGAAATTCAAACCTTGAGCAGTTGCAAAAATCTGGAAAAATGCAATTGAACTAATGGATAAGGAATGGGTAGGTCCCTCGACCAGAACCAGTACCGATGCTTGCAAATGAAATTACATTTGAAGATTTTGAGAATGATAGAACTGTCAAAGAAGAACGCCAAAAACTCAATATTCCAATTGGATATGATAAAGAAACAACATTAGTACGTTCCATCGAACCAATGAATCACGACTTTATCCTTCTTCTGGATGATACACCATCTCAAACCTATAGTCTTGAACGAACAATTCTATCAGCTTTTTGCAGAGTTTTTCAGGAAAAGTTAATCGAGTTGTAGTAGATACCGATGGTCGATTTGAAGGTATGAGTGAATATTTTGATACTAGAATTGAGGAGTCATCAATTGGTCAATTCCTTAATGAGTTGATAAGTATTATCCAATCTGGTATTCGAAGAGAGCAAGCAATGCTCATCTACCTACCAGATATCAATTTGACCGGGGATAAGATTACATTGATGGATAAAGAAGTGAATACTCTGTTTACCAAAGCTTCAACGGTTAATATTCATTTAATTTTTCCATGGATATCAAAGTGGTGTCCTTTTCTAAATATACACCATTCTTCAAACGACTTCGTCAGAATGTTCCAATGGGAACCTTCGGTACAATTTTCAATGAACAAAAGGTTGTTCCAGGTCGTACTGTCTATAATGAACCCTTGGTTGAACTTAATGAGACACAGTTCTTTATTGGAAGAAATGTTTATCGCATAAGAATACCACAAGATAAATAAAAAAATTACAAAAGTAGTTTTCTAAATATGATATAATGTAGATAGTTCTTTTAAATGTGTATTCTTGATTGCACACTAGAAATTTCATCGAAAATGATTTAGGATTTTTGATGAGGTTTTCAACAAATATTTTAGGAGAAAAACAACATAATGAGTATAAAAAGTTTTTAAAAATACTTTTTCTTGGCAAAGCTTTGATTATCCTATGTTTGATAATCGCAGCAAGTATTCTCATCTTTATGAAACAATCAGATAGAATTTCGTTTGCTTTTGGGAAGTAAAGAAAAGACACACATGCGTATTGGTATTGTCAATCAGGATGAAGGGGAACAGTTTAATAGTACTCAATACAATTTTTGGTGATGATTTTTACAAAATTGTTATCAAAAAGATGAGAGTAAGGAAACTAGCTGGAAAGGTTTTTATCTAGAGATCAAGCGAAAGTCAATATAAAGACGATTCCCTAGAAGCTATTATTTATATTCCAAAAAGACTTTTCACACAATATTCTACAGTTGTCTAGTTTTCAACCCTGAAAAAGCTAAAATTACCTATAAAGTAAAAAGAGTCTGTAGAAAAAGAACAGTCACTTGAAATGGCTCAGCAAGTTGGAGAGTATGTAAATACCTTGAACCAAGAAACGATTCGTTTGTATTTTACGAGTGTCATTAACAATCTAGATAGTGCTAAACGACAAATGAATACAATTGTTAGTGATGGTTCAGATATATTTGATTCGTTGAACACATCTATTTCTCAACCGGCTGAAAGAAGTATACAATCACTAGATACTATCCCAACAATCGCTGAAGGTGTACAGTCTTCTAATAAAACATTTGAAGAGTCTGTAGCTAGTTTCAAAAAAATCAACCGCAGATTTATTAAATAATAATGCGAGTCTTTGCTTGGACAGACAGATCCAATTTTAAAAATATAAGGAGGCTCAAAGCCAGGTTACAAATCATAATGCACAGGTTGCAAGTAACTTTGCAAAAAGCACAATTTGATAAGGATAATGAGTTATATCTTAATCTTTATAAGAACCTAAATAGCTACTTATATAATTTAGGGAACAGAGAGTCATCACCTGGATCAAATGAATCTGAATCTTATTTAGTTCGTTTAGAGAAGCGTATCAATGCCTACAATAAAAAAAGTAGAAGCTTCTCAAGAACAAATAGCTCAATCTCGAAAAAGACTTGGAAACTTTGAAAGCTCTCTTGAAGCTTCTCGACTACAAGTTGCTCAGAACTATTTTTGATGGAACAACAGTTGATACGTCGTCCTTTGCTGAAAATGATGCTGATATTTTAAATGCTCTTAATACTGCTATAGATAAAACAAAGTGTACGACAAGCTTTAGCTAAGCAAGTAGTATCTACCTTATCTAATTCAGATCAATTACCTGGAGATTATGATAATCAAGTTAATAGTACAATTGCTTCTATTAGTGTTAATTCTGCTGATTACGTAGCTTTATTTGCTAAACTAAAAAGAGTTGGGAGTATTAACAGATGCACAAATCAGTTCTTATAATTCAAAATTAGACCTGTTAGCTCAGTATGCTAGTGTTAAAGGTTCTACAACTGGTTCAATGCCAGCCTATAGTTTTATTACAGTGGCGAATGATGCATTACCGTCATCTGAAACCAAAACGATTTTAATGTCACATGTCTATCCTACTGTGACAAATGAAAGAAATGGAGCTAATAAATATACCGCTACTCCAATTCGCGTAACCAATATTCAGTTGCAAGGTATTAAATCAGCCACGATAGTTCCAAGTAAAGATACAATTTTAGAACCAACAGATCTTCAACTTCAAATTCAGTATAGTCCTAGCTTTGGTCTTAATACTATTTCATTTGACCTAGAAGTTGGTAACGAAAAAAATACCATTACAATACACCTTCTATTTTGATAAGAACAAGGGAAGTAATGCCTTAGTTCAGACAGATTTATCTAATATTTTTTTGAACAACTGTCTCGTATTGATACTAGCAGTGACAACTATTAAGAATATTTATGGTAGTCCATCGTCATCAAGTACTATTGATATCTCAAACCCTGCAAAAGACTCTGTTGCAAAAATGTATGGTAATATCTCGACTTCTACTGTGGCTGAGAAATTGAAAGAGGATGATGTCGATAAATATCGACAATCAGGAATTGATTTATATGCTAAATTGAGTAAACAAATCAATCAACTGAATTTACAGCTTCTTCTCTTCCAAACACTTGAAAAAAATCAGAATTACCGAATAATTATTTTGCTACAACGATTGATGAGTTATCTAACTGGTATGAATCAGCTACTAATAAACTAAATGAAGAGTATGAGGTATGGAAGAATAATATTCCACAAATCTTGGAAGTTTCTTCAACTAGTTCAGGAGTTGGACTATCAGCTACTACAGTTTATACAACTGAAGATACAAGTAACGGTCTACTTGATATTGTTACAGGGCTTTCTTCAAACACTAAAAATATTTCTGAAACCATTACTGCGAATGGGGATAAAATCGGATCTATGGATGCACAATTTACTAGTCTAGCAGAACAATCTAAAAAAGTTCAGGAAGAAGTGAAGCTAGTACACCAAGAAACGGAGACGGTCATCAAGAACCAGAGCAAGAATATCGAGGAGGGTACGGAATTTAATAAAAACTTCCAAGGAGTACTCTCAAACGCACGCTCTAATGGTACAGATAATCAGGCTGTTTTGAACTTTTTGTCTAATCCGATTATAACTGAAAAGACTAACCAATCTAGTGTATTGTCAACTACACCAATCTGGGTATACTTACTTGCATTTTTTTACTGTTTACAAATATGGCTACTGGTCTTATAGTTAGAGAATATATTCGTAAGCGTAGAGATAAAAAGTGCTGAAACAGAGGAAAAAAATTTGAGTAGATAGTTTTCTAGCTTTATACCGATGATTTCTTAAAGTTGAAAGTACTGAAATAAAAATATTATAGAGAGAATCTAAATGATTCTCTCTTTTAAAATAGTAACTTTCTGTTTCCGATTATTAGTCGCTCTTTGGTAAGTATAGTTGGTGGATAAAAAGTTACATCCTGGAGAGTACCAAAAGGAAATCGAGAAGGACCTGAAAGCCTCCTGGGTCACCTGAACAGATTTGTGGTCGCTACCAGCTTGAAAAAGCCAATGGTAGCTTTTAAAACCATCTATAACTGGATCCATGCTGGTTTGATTGATCTGGATTTGAGCGTCTGCGCCGAAAGGGAAAAAAATCGACAACCCAAAGAAACACCTGGAAGATTTAGTCACTATCTCTGATGAAGCTTTGAATAAGGCCTTATACGATATCAATCACAGACCGAGTAAATGTTTAGTATACAGAAGTTTGTGAGGCTCTAGAGGATGAATTCGAGTAAATGTCGCACTTATTCTTATAATTTGTTAAATCAAAAAAAGCCTTGAAATAAAGGCTTTTTCCTGTTGATTTAGATACCCCCTGCATGGATTTGGAAAGGATTTATCATCTTGAAAGTAATTAAAAAAATATTGAGATATAAGTGATTTTAGTGAAATACTTTTAGGTATTTTCAATGTCATGATTTAAAAATGGGGCAAAAGCGGGGCAATAAATGAATGTAAAATATGGGCAAACTTCTTTATTAGATTGCTTCAAAAAAGCAAAAGAGGCATCGACTAGAAATAGCTGCTGGCTCTATTTTTGTATTTGTTGTTCCGTATTTGTTCCGTGAAATTCACGTTTATTTTTCTCGAATCATGCCCACTCGTTTTTCGTCAAGATAGGAAAAATGATGCTTACGATAGAGCTTATCTGCAGGAACTTTAGCTAGTAAAGTGATAAAACTACTCTCATGTGTGTTTCCATCAAACCACTGATCAATCATTTCCATAATTCTATTTGCGATACCCCGTCTTTGGAACTTTGTATCTACCATAATATCGGATACGACAAAAGTGACACCGCCATCGCCAACGATTCTTCCTAGGCCAATGAGTTCATCATCTTCATAAACAGAAACTAAGAAAAGAGTTCCTTCAAGTGCCTTTTTAACTTCAGAATGAGGTTTAGTGCTATTCATTCCAGCGTTTACTCTTAATTGATTATAGGCTTCAACGCTGGGAATTTTGTGAGTAAATTCCATAAAACGATTCCTCCAGTAACTTTTTGTTTTTTTATTTGTTACAATCACAACTCTTCGTAATCAGGATGATCTTTGATATAGATTGCTGCGTAAATGGCATCTACCAATACGGCTGGAAAAGCGAAGGCCATTAAAGCGCCAGAGAAAAAGCCGAAAATCATCTGTATGTAGTCTGTAATCACGGCGATGACCAATAGAATAAAAGCCCAGGACTTTAGCGATATTGAAAAAGAAGTTCTTTCTTCTTACTATTCACCTCATACATTTCCCATCGATTGATCTTCCAAATTTTTCCTTGATTTTGAGGAAGGTAATACCATGCGTAAATGACGGTCATCACCACAAATAAAATCACTATTGGAATGACATAAAATAGCGTCAATTTGGACTCGTAGAGCTTTAACGCGCTAAAGGGTGTTTTATCATCGGTAACCATCAGTAGGAAGATAAAGGTAAAAGGTGAGTATAACGGTCCAAAACGACTAAGGCCACTAGAATATAAGTTAGAGACTTAAAGCGATTGATTAAAGGTGTAAAAAGTCCAAAGAGAAGGCTAACGATATTAATAATCGTCGCACTCAAGAATAGGACCTTAATAATCCCTATAGGATCATCGTGCCCTGCAACAAAATATAGAAACGCAGTAAATGGAAGCATAAGCCAAGGGAAGAATTTAATGTACCCTAGGCTCACCTCATTTGTGATTAATGGACCATGGTATCGGTCAACAACTTGATTGCCTCTCCGTTTTTGATTTCTTTTGGTTTTTCCAGAACCATGCATGGGTTGATGAGATTCTTTCTTTTTCAGTAAAAACTTCAGCATTCTTTTTCCTTTCAAAAACTTGGATAAATGTATTTCTACTATACCACAAAGCACGTGATGCAGTATCCAACGAGCACTCCTTATATAAATAATGTCATATTCAGGTCATATAAGACGCGTATAATGAAAACTACCATTTGAAAAAGGAGAAAAAGATGAAAAATTGCATGGAATGAAATTAAATACCAACCTAAAAAAATTTATATTAATTGAGGTCCTGATCGTGATTATGATGTTCATGGTCATTTTTCCTATCAGGGCCTAACAAACGGATTAGGGCGCATTATTATGGCGCAAATTGATACGTTTGGGGACGTTCATTATATTCTTTCTAAAGGATTCAGAAGGAGTGATTCTTACTCAACGCTAACAAGCGAAGAATTAACGGAGATTGAAGACCTCCATTTAGAAAACGAAACGGGACTTGTGATTCAACGTTCTACGTTTATGAAAAGAGGACGAGGAAGGTTCGCAAGACGTGACATTCTTTGCGATGGATACGTACAAGAATTTAACGATTAAGACAGAAGATGGGTATGCCGCAGCTGACTTATCTGAAAACGAAGTGATTTTAGATGAATCGTATAAAGCAAAAGGCATTCATGTTGGCGACACGATTAAAGACAAGTCTTCGGAAGTAATGCTTAAAGTAGTGGCCTTTGCCAAAAACGCAAAATACGGACATAGCTCAGTGGCCTTCATCAGCTCGAAAACACTCGAAGAAATGCGTCAAAAGAAAAATCCAAACTACACTTGGCAACCACAAGCCATCATCACAAGCCAAGCGGTAACAGCCGATGACTTATCCGAACAGTTGATGGTCTCAAACAAACAACAAATCATTAATAAAATCCCAGGATACACTGCGACGAATATGATTTTAAAAACAATGACTTGGGTATTATTAATCGCATCAGCCGCAATTCTAGGAGTATTCTTCTACATCTTAGCCTTGCAAAAATTAAAACAATTTGGTGTGTTAAAAGCCATCGGAATGTCTATGGGACAAATTACAAGAATCCAATTATCGCAAGTCGGAATTCTTTCCGTTATCGGGATTGGAATCGGACTAGGGCTTGCCTTTAGCGTTGACGCCATTCTTACCAGTAAGCATGCCATTTTATATGCGAGCAGAAGATAATGCCATGATTTCTGCAAGCTTTTATCGTTATCTCGATTATTTGTGGCGCCTTATCTCTATTAAAAAAATTAAGAAAGTGGATCCAATCGAAGTGATTGGTGGAAATGGTGAATAAGATGTCAGTGATTGAATTACAACAGATTAAAAAATCATACGCAGACGGCAATCAAATGCACGATGTGATTAAAGACTTAAGTTTAACCGTTGAACCGCAAGAATTTGTGGCTATTTTAGGTCCTTCTGGTTCAGGGAAATCAACGCTTCTTTTCTATCGCAGGATTACTCTTATCTGCAGATAGTGGTGAGATTATTATCAGCGGACAAAACTTAACAAATGTAAAACAAAGTGAATGGACGAAGAAAAGATTGGAGTTGCTTGGGTTTATTTTCCAAGACCATCAATTACTTCCATATATGAAAATCGGGGACCAATTAGAAGTGGTCGCCAAACTAAAAGGGGAAAAAGACGCTGCAAAACGTAAAGCAGAAGTCAAAGGTTTATTAGCAGAACTAGGCATTGAAGATTGCTACGGACAATACCCAAATCAAATGTCAGGTGGACAAAAACAACGTGCTGCGATTGCGCGTGCGTTTATCGGGAACCCACAACTCATTTTAGCGGATGAGCCGACTGCCAGCTTAGACCCAGAACGTGGTCAAGAGATAGCGCAATTGATTCAACGCGAAGTGAAATCCAAATATAAGAGTGCCATTATGGTAACGCATGACCGCTCTGTACTTGAATATGTAGATACCGTTTATGAGATGAAGAAAGGGAAGTTAGTTCGTTTGTAGGCAGTTGTGCTATAATGTTCTAGAAAGAAGGTGGAGCTATGTTTAGAATATTAGTTGCTGAAGACGATCATGCGATTCGCACCTTAATTACAACCAAGTTAAAACAAGAAAATTATACGATTTATACAGCCGAAAATGGGGAAGAAGCTCTGTCCGTCATGGAGAAGCATCAAGTGGATTTATTAATTTCCGACATTATGATGCCAGTGATGGACGGGTATTCCCTAGTAAAGGCGCTGCGAGAAACGAAACATACCTTGCCGATTTTAATGATTACGGCAAAGTCTCAGCTGGAGTCTCTGGAAGAAGCTTTTACACTCGGAGTTGATGATTATATGGTGAAACCTATTCGCTTAGAAGAGTTGGCTTTACGTGTTCGAGCGCTACTGAGAAGAGCGCAGTTGGAAACCGAGAAAGTCTTACGTTTTCCACATACGAAACTCGACTACAACGCGTTAACCTTAACGGATTTAGAGACGGATACGGTTTATCAAATTCCGAAAAAAGAGTTTTATGTGCTTTATAAATTGCTCAGCAATCCAGAGAAGATTTTCACGCGTCTGGACTTGCTGGATGATATTTGGGGGATGGAAGAAGACCTCGATGAGCGATTGGTGGATGCGTGCATTAAACGGGTTCGCCAGAAGTTTAAAGACAATCTGGACTTTGATATTGTGACGATTAGAGGATTAGGGTATAAGGGGACGGTTAAAAATGGATAAACAAAAAGAATTACAGTTCCCGCTAAGAAACTACTTTGTATTTATGTTTTGTAGTGTTTTAGTGACGACGAGTATCATTGCCCTCATGACCGTATTCGTGTTGAAACATTGGCTTCATGTAGAAGTGAGTTTTCAATCGTGGCTACTCATTTTTAGTTTTGTCATTATCGTTGTAGGAAGTCTTGCGATGTGGTACGGTTCGGTGCATTTAACACGGCCAATTTCGGAGTTAAATGAATCGGTAAAGGCGATCTCTAGAGGAGATTTCAACCGTAAGATTCCGCGTAAACCTTATCCTAACGATACTGCAAAATATCATAACGAGTTGGACCAGCTTTCTCAGCATGTGAATCAGATGGCGGAGGACTTGAAGCGGACGGATGAACATCGCTCGGCATTTATCGCCAATCTGTCGCATGAATTGAAGACGCCGATTGCTTCCCTTGTTGGGGTAAGTGATTTGTTGGCCGATGAGAAATTAGATGAAACAACTCGTAAAGAATTGACGACTATCTTGCAGTCGGAGAGTTTGCGATTAAGTCGCCTGTGCGATGGGATTGTGACACTCACGAAGATGGAGCGCGATTTTGAACCGAAGAAAAAATCGGTTCATCTGGATGAACAAATTCGGCATGCCGTGATTTTGATTACGGAGAAGTGGAAGCAAAAAGAAATTGACTTGACGTTTACGAGTCAGCTCGTTCATTGTGTGACGGATCCAGATTTAAGCATGCAAGTGTGGACGAATCTGCTTGATAATGCGGTGAAGTACTCTGGAGATAGCGTGCATTTAACGATTGATATTCAAGAAGTAGATGATGAGGTTAGAGTCACGATTGCCGATAACGGAATCGGAATGAGTGAGGAAGACCAACGACATATTTTTGAGCAATTTTACCAAGTAGAAGGTTCTCATGTGCAAGAAGGGAATGGCCTAGGCCTTGCGATTGTTAAAACGATTGTAGAACGCCTCGGCGGAACCATCACAGTAGAGAGTGAACTCGGAAAAGGTAGTGTGTTCCAAGTAGTGCTACCAAAGTAAAAAAATTAGCTGTTTGTTTTAGGAAAAAGTTGACAGTCTTCTGATAAACGCTATAATCATATTGAAGAATATTCATTGAGGGCAGAAAGGTTCCTGCCGCATCTCTTAGGAGGTACTTGAGATGACGAGGTTCCTGAGCGTCCAATGAAATATAGTACAAGGCAACTCATAGCGAGTTGCCTTGTTTTTGTTTATTTACTATTTATCCTAAATGAAAATTTTTATCAGAATTCGGTATTGCCTTCCCATTCTTCTTTAGAAAAGTCACCGGTTAGAGTATGTTCTTCTGAAAAATACGAGAACGCGTTGGATAACCTCTTGAATTTGTTCGTAATGATGAGAGAAAATAATCATCGTTTTTCCTGATACTTTTTAACTCTTGTAGTAATTCGCGATGAGGCTTTTGGTATTTTGGTGAGAGGCCGTTGAAAGGCTCGTCAAACAACAATATACTTGGATTCATCGTGAGCATCCAAATGGCAATTGCAGACAAAGTTCTAATAGATGATTTTACACAACATGTAGAGTTATTTTCATCCAAAGAACAACAGATGACAGAAGAGAAATATTTACATACAGAAAAGGATTATCTGGATTTACTTTTAGCAGTAAAGAGAAAATTTGATTACCAACGTTCAATTGTTCCTTATATCCTCTATTTTTCTGTTAAAAACAGGTATGAGATTTGGAGAGTTAGTAGCGTTAACTTGGAATGAGGTTGATTTTGATAGAGGACTGCTAAAAACATATAGGAGGTTTAATACCCTTTCTCATAAATTTGTCCCTCCCAAAAACAAAAACGTCTATTCGGATGGTACCGATAGACGAAGAATGTATAAGATATTACAAGTCCTAAAAATTGAACAGAGAAGGCTAATAAAGAGTTAGGAATCAAAAATCGATATCGGATGATTTTTCAACATTTTGGATATATCCATTCAGTCCCAGATATTGCGAGTGTCAATAAAGCTTTGAGTGTTCTTTTAAATGAATTAGATATTTATCCAATTATCACGACAAAAGGAGCACGTCATACCTATGGGAGCTACCTCTGGCACAAAGGATTTGACCTTGGAGTTATTGCAAAAATTCTAGGACACAAAGATATCTCTATGCTTGTTGAAGTTTATGGTCATACATTGGAGGAAAAAATTAGTGAGGAATTTATGGCTGTGAAAAGTTTGTTGTAAAAACACGGCAAATTGCACGACAATTTTTAAAAGGAAAGCAAAAAAGCCTTGGAATCAAGGCTTTTTCCTGTTGATTTAGATGCCCCCTGCAGGGCTCGAACCTGCGACCCATAGATTAAGAGTCTACTGCTCTACCAACTGAGCTAAGGAGGCAAATAAAAAGCTGTATTGGTGCCGAAACTTCACGGTTTGTATTGAACCCGCGCAATTAAGCAGGTGGGCAACTCGCTCTAACTGAAGCTGTTTCCGTGTGAGACGGCCTACATGCTGTTAGAAGACTTTTGTTTCCCTAAAAATACAAAAAATAGTCGGTCAACACTTAAATGTGAAGTCGTACACCACAGCGTTTCTATGTTTATATGATACCACTTTTTCAAAAAAAATCAAGGGGGAAATGCAACTTTTTGAAAAGGATTTCATAAGTTTCGTAATTTATCAATGGTTTCCTTGCGTTGAGCTAGGGCCTGTTCGTATTTTCCACTATCTTCTGGAGAAAAGTAGTGATGGTCACGGATTTTTTTCTGGTAGGTATTCTTGTTTGACCCAGTGACCTGGATAGTTATGAGGATAGAGGTAGTCTTGGGCGTTTCCGAGTTCCTTGCTTCCACTATAGTGACCATCTCGTAGGTGTCTTGGAATCGGCAGGTACCCCGATGTTTTGAGGTCAGCCAAGGCCTTATCTATAGCCACGTAGGCTGAATTAGACTTAGGTGAAAGTGCTAGATCAATGACGACATTGGCAATGAGGATACGAGCTTCGGGGAAGCCGATTCTTTGCGCCGCGTCAAGGGCAGTTACAGTATGAATCTGGGCTTCGGGATTGGCTAAGCCAATATCTTCATAAGCAATCACAGTCAAGCGACGAGCGAGACTAGGAAGGTCACCAGCTTCGATCAAGCGAGCAGCATAGTGGAGACTAGCATCGACATCGGATCCACGGATGGATTTTTGCAGGGCAGATAGAACATCATAGTGTCCGTCTCCATCCTTGTCCATAGTGATGTAGCTTCTCTGTAGACTATTTTCCATGATGTCGAGCGTGATGTGACGGACACCGTCATCATTTTCTGGGGTGGAGAGAACTGCCAAGTCTAGTGAATTAAAGGCAGAACGGAGATCTCCATTGGTAGATGTTGCGATAAAATCAAGGGCATCATCATCTAACTCAACAGGGAAATCAAAACCTCGTTCAGGGTCAGTCAGGGCGATTTGAACGGCCTCTTTAACATCTTGGTTAGACAAGGGTTCCAACTCAAAAATCTGAACACGACTGCGGATGGCTGGAGTGACAGAAAAGAAAAGGATTTTCAGTTGTCGCCCCTGATCATGATGACTAGACCACTTTCCAAGAGGGGAAGGAGAAAGTCTTGTTTTAGTCTTGTCAAGACGATGAATCTCGTCTAGTAGCAGTACAAGGCCACCTGAGAATTTAGCTTCCTCAGCGATTTCTTGGAGGCGTTTTTTACTATCAACTGTGGCATTGAAGGTCCGAAAAGCATACTTGGTCGTTCCAGCGATGGCTGAAGCGATACTGGTTTTTCCGATGCCTGGAGGTCCGTAGAGTATCATAGAGGATAGACGATTGGCTTCCACCATACGGCGGATAATCTTGCCTGGTCCAACCAGATGCTCCTGACCGATGACCTGGTCGATGGTTTTAGGGCGCATACGAAGCGCGAGATTGTCTGGCATAGCAGTCCTTTCTAACATGGATTTTTCTGATACGAATGTGGTAAGATGGTAGTATCTATTTTTAGCACACAAGTCTTTATATTTCATTTATTTATTTGATTTAAAGAAACGATCCATTATAAACTAGATAATAAGAGTACGGTATTTGATTTCAATGAAGTTTAAGTCATGAGTCGAAAAACCGGATTGACAAGTGTTTTGGTAAGTGATATCAAATCTAAACTGGATTTTTTTCCTACCAAGTTTCATAGTCAAAAATAACCATGATAGAGTGAAATGGCAATGATTGATAAACAAATGATTACTCTATACAGATTAGAGGATAGTATTTCTAAGAGACAATATTATGTTGTAAGTGGGAGTTGTAAAGGTATTGCAACGGTTGATAAGGTTACTTTTAAAATACAGTTATCATGGAGACGATTTGGGAAATTCACTTGTTTGTAAAGGAGACCTTAACTAAAAAGCATAAAGCTAGGGAAAGACCTGCCTGATAAATTCTCGCATGGTTTTTGGTTAAAATGAAAGATTTTACTGATTATATTTACAAGGGGATGACTGACTTGTTTGAATTAAAGAGCATTGTTGGATTGGATGATTCAAAAAAATAGTGTACTAGTAACATTAGTAGACGGTCGCTGTGCTTTTAGTTGATTTGAAAAAAAGAGTTTTTGTTGTTGAAATTTTTACTAGATTCTTTTTATAAATGGATGGAATTTCCAAATTCTCCCAGTAAGGATAATCTAGAGTCTGTAAAAAAATACTGGAACATCCAGAAGGTGTTGGTTATGGACCTTTGGCTGAAAAAAATACGTGGTGGATCCTAAAGTTAAGAGGATTTTTGACCAAATAAAAAGAAGCAGGATATCATTACTAAAACGAAATATTTAATTTTAGAGAGTTGGTTTCAGATGGGATTTGATAAAGATTTTATAGATAAGGTTTTTTTCTAGTGGAAAAGATAGAGTTAATCGAGCGATTTTTGTAAAACCTGAAGAGCTTATTGAAATATCTGATGAAGATTTGAGCTATTTTGGTGACGGCATCTTTTTATTGTTTGCCTCGTAAACCGATATATAATGGACAATAAAGATAAGATAAGAAAAATCTACAATCTATCTAAAGAAATGCCTAAAAATAAATGGCATTCCTTTTACCAACTTTTTTAAAAATGAGATCATGGGATAGAATTAGAAAAGACTAAACCAAGCTTAAAAAGAAATTATAAATATGGTTGAAAAAGTGAAATAGTGGCTATTTATTCTAAGAGGCTGGTCAAAAAAACTCAATTTTAGTAGAAAATGAAGTAAATCATTACATAATCAAAAACGCATAGTATCAAGTTTTTTCAATACCTGATACTATGCGTCTTTCTGATTTCAGAGACTTTTTCCCAATCTCTTTTTATGTTTGTTGATTACTTCAATTGATGCGATTTCAGATTCATTAAACCCAATATATGGATGGTTATCTGTCCTTATTGTAATTTCATCATAGAGTTCATTTTCAGTGTCAAGTGTCCCTGTAAAACTATTACAATGTCCCTCTAAAAATTGACCGTCAACAAAAATAACTCTAATATCTTTTTCCTAAATATTGTTCTAGATTTATAATTGATTTCCTTTTTCAATATGATACTACAAATTGAGGTAAATTGCTAATGAATAAAAGGGTAGTAGATGCTAAAAAGTTGATTTGCAGTGCTGGCATCTCGTTTTCTGAAAGAAATGATTTACTAGTCCCTTTGAGTTTTTTTGTTGATATTTTAGAATTTTCAAGAAAACTAAGTCGATCTTAGGCCTTAAAGATTTTTAAAGAAAGCAAATGATATCAAGGGTTTTCGGGAGGTAATGTGCTATAATCAAGACATGAAATAATTTTGTGGTAATATGGTAGTATCTATTTTAGCATATTTCCGAGTATTCGGGGCGATTTAAGAGTCGTATAGAAAAGAGGACAAAATGGCAACATACGGATTTTTTAGATGTTTTACAAGAAGAGTTGGACAAGAACTTTCCTTTTGATTATGAGATTAGCTGGGACAAGCGCAATCATGCGATTGAAGTGAGTTTTTCTGCTAGAGGTGCAAAAATGTCGCAGGAGTGGAGATGCTGGATGAGGATGGAGAGGTTTCGTCAGATGATATCCTTTTTGAAGAAGCAGTACTCTTTTACAACCCTGCCAAGTCAACAGTCAATGCAGAAGACTATCTCACAGTCATCCCTTACCTGCCGAAGAAAGGTTTTTCTCGTGAATTCTTAGCTTATTTTGCACTATTCCTTAAAGATACTGCCGAGGTTGGACTAGATGCCCTCATGGACTTTTTGGAAGACCCAGAAGCAGAAGAATTCGTCATGGAATGGAACCAAGAAGTCTTTTGAAGAAGGAAAAGCAGGCTTGGAAGAGGGAGAATTCTACCCTTATCCGAGATACTAAGAGCTTGTAGTGGATATAGACATTTTCGGATTTCACAGGTTGCAAAATTGCCCTCTTTTGTGGAGATAAGCTACTGATCATCTTGCGTGATGACAAGGAAAAATATCCCTTGGCCCAATATGTTGGAGTTGCCAGGTGGTGGTTGCGAAGGGGACGAAAGCCCTTTTGAATGCGTAACGCGTGAAGTTTATGAGGAACTGGGAATTCATCTGACTGAGGATTGCCTATGCTGGAGCAAGGTCTATCCCAGTATGCTCTATGAAGGCAGACAGTCTGTCTTTATGGTCGGTCAGATAAGTCAGGAACAATTTGACAGTATCACCTTTGGAGACGAAGGACAGACTTACAAACTAATGAGCATTGAGGAATTTTTGAATTCTAAACAGGCTGTGCCTCAGCTTCAGGGGAGATTGAGGGATTATTTGGAGACAAGAAATGATTTATACAATCGCAACAACGACACTAAATAAGGAAGTGAAATACAAGTTAGAGACTGGACAATATAGTAAAGAAGAAGTACAAACTATCTACCTGCACTATCTAAAGATAAGAAAGCAAAGAGAAGAAGGTTTTTCGAACTGTGAGACTAGTCATGTTTTTTACGGCCTCTTTATTTCCTATTTTAATACTGGTAGGTGCATTTTCGAGGTTAAACGACCTAGTTCTGGTCCTTTTTCTTTCCTACTACTCTTCTTAATCCTCCTACCAGTTTATTTTTTACTCTATTATCTCCTATTTGGTCGCTTCAAAAAGGCAGATTCATAGGGCAATGAAAGAATATTACGCAGATGTAATTGAAGAATTTGAGGATCAGTAAAACAGCGTGTGGAAGAGCATAGGAAGCGAGTTGAGAGAGTGAATTTGGAGGTATTAGTATGATTCAGATTATCCGAGCAGGAGCAGAGGATTTAGAAACCGTTATTGAAATTCAAAGAGCTAGTTTTAAAGCAGTTTATGAAAAATACCAGGATGAATATGATCCTTATTTGGAGGACCGTGAACGCATTAAGTGGAAACTAGTCGAGCGTCCCAATAGCTATTACTACTTTGTAAAAAAAGATGAAGAAAACATCGGATTTTTACGAGTTCAGACCAATGCCGAGTTAACGAAAGCTTGGTTGGGAACGGCAGCGATTTTACCCCAGTATCAAGGAAAAGGGTATGGATCTGAAGGATTGCGCTTGCTAGAAGAGGAATTTCCAACCATCACACAGTGGGATTTGTGTACGGTGTTACAGGATGCAGGCATGGTCGCCTTTTACGAGAAAAACGGCTATCGTCAAACCCATATTGAGCCTGAAAAAGAAGGTATGGATATGGTCTACATGAAAAAATTGATTGACAAATAGAAAGGATGGTTCAGTTAAATTTCTAAATCTGAACTCGCCTTTAAACACTGTGCCAAAAAGATAAACTTCTCTTAGACACAAGCGTCTTCAGAGAAGTTCCTATTTGGCTTTGTGTTTTACGGGCTTGGTATCTTAATGATGGAAACATGGCAAGAGTTAAAAGTTACAGTGAAGCGTGAAGGTGAGGAGCTAGTCTCTAATCTCTTGATTGAACTAGGTGCCCAAGGTGTCGCAATCGAAGACAGCATGGACTATGTGGGAAATATCGATCGCTTTGGTGAAATTTTTCCCAGAGGTCGAGCAACAAGAAGAAATTGTGGTGACCGCCTACTACCCGGAAACGGTTGATGTCGTAGCGGTTGAAGCTGATTTGCAGGCTCGTCTGGCAGAATTGACCGATTTTATGGATCTGGGAGAGGTCAAGATGGGCACGACAGCCTTGGCTGAGGAAGACTGGGCTGACAACTGGAAGAAATACTATGAACCAGCTCGTATCACCCATGACTTGACCATCGTACCGTCATGGACAGACTATGAAGCGACGGCGGGAGAAAAGATTATCAAACTAGATCCCGGTATGGCCTTTGGGACAGGAACCCACCCAACAACCAAGATGAGCCTCTTTGCCTTGGAGCAGATTCTTCGTGGTGGGGAAACGGTATTAGATGTAGGGACAGGTTCAGGTGTCCTTTCCATTGCTAGCTCGCTTCTTGGCGCTAAGGAAATCTTTGCCTATGACTTGGATGATGTGGCGGTTCGCGTCGCTCAGGAAAATATTGAGCTCAATCCTGGCATGGAAAACATCCATGTGGCCCCAGGTGATTTGCTCAAGGGTGTGGAGATTGAAGCTGACGTCATCGTGGCCAACATCCTAGCGGATATCCTTATCCATCTAACGGATGATGCTTATCGCTTGGTCAAGGACGAAGGTTATCTCATCATGAGTGGCATTATCAAGGATAAGTGGGATATGGTGCGTGAGTCAGCTGAGTCAGCTGGATTTTTCCTTGAAACTCACATGATTCAAGGGGAATGGAATGCCTGCGTCTTCAAGAAGACCAAGGATGTCTCCGGTGTGATTGGAGGCTAGCATGCAGCAGTATTTTGTAAAAGGTTTGGCTAGCTCACCTATCACTATCGAGGACAAGGAAACCAGCAAGCACATGTTTCAGGTCATGCGCCTGAAAGAAGAGGATGAAGTGACCTTGGTCTTTGATGATGGGATTAAACGATTGGCGCGCGTGGTAAATGTAGAAGCCCGTCAGTTGGAGCTAATCGATGAATTAGCAGACGATGTAGAACTGCCAGTCCAAGTGACCATCGCATCAGGCTTTCCCAAGGGAGACAAGCTCGAGTTCATCACTCAGAAAGTAACCGAACTCGGTGCTAGCCAAATCTGGGCCTTCCCTGCAGACTGGTCCGTTGCCAAGTGGGATGGTAAGAAATTGGGCAAAAAGGTCGAAAAACTAGAAAAAATCGCCCTTGGAGCAGCAGAACAAAGCAAGCGAAACTTTGTTCCAAGCATCAAGCTGTTTGAGAAAAAAGCAGACTTTTTAGCACAACTTGATCAGTTTGATCGTATCGTGGTAGCTTACGAAGAGTCAGCTAAAGAAGGCGAATCAGCAGCGCTTATCCAAGCTGTTGCTGGACTAGAAAAAGGAGCAAAACTTCTCTTCATCTTTGGTCCAGAAGGTGGTCTTTCACCTGCGGAAATCGAAAGTTTTACAGCCAAAGGCGCAATTCTTGCAGGACTTGGGCCTCGTATTCTAAGAGCAGAAACAGCACCACTTTTATGCCTTATCAGCCCTTAGTGTTTTATTAGAATTAGAAGATAAGAGGAAGAAAATGGAACAAAAACACCGTTCAGAATTTCCTGAAAAGGAACTTTGGGATTTAACAGCCCTATACCAAGACCGTGAGGATTTCTTGCGTGCGATAGAGAAGGCGCGTGAAGACATCAATCAATTTAGCCGTGACTACAAGGGCAATCTTCACACTTTTGAAGATTTTGAAAAGGCCTTTGCAGAATTGGAACAAATCTACATTCAGATGAGTCATATTGGCAACTACGCCTTTATGCCTCAGACGACGGACTATAGTAACGAGGATTTTGCCAATATCGCCCAAGCTGGGATGGAATTTGAGACAGATGCCAGTGTAGCCTTGACCTTCTTTGACGACGCCTTGGTGGCTGCAGATGAGGAAGTCTTGGACCGTTTGGGTGAATTGCCTCACTTGACGGCAGCCATTCGTCAGGCCAAAATCAAAAAAGCCCACTATCTAGGGGCTGATGTGAGAAGGCCTTGACTAATCTTGGCGAAGTTTTCTACAGTCCACAGGATATTTACACCAAGATGCGAGCTGGGGATTTCGAAATGGCTGACTTTGAAGCCCATGGAAAAAACTACAAAAACAGTTTTGTGACCTATGAAAACTTCTATCAAAACCACGAGGATGCTGAGGTTCGTGAGAAATCCTTCCGTTCTTTCTCAGAAGGACTTCGTAAGCACCAAAAATACAGTCATGCAGCCCTTACTTAGCTCAGGTCAAGTCTGAGAAATTGTTGGCAGATATGAAGGGGTATGACTCAGTCTTTGACTATCTTTTGGCTGAGCAAGAAGTGGACCGTGCCATGTTTGACCGTCAGATTGACCTCATCATGAAGGACTTTGCCCCAGTTGCTCAGAGGTACCTCAAGCATGTTGCCGAGGTGAATGGACTTGAAAAGATGACCTTTGCAGACTGGAAATTGGACTTGGACAGCGCCCTTAATCCTGAAGTGACCATTGATGATGCCCTATGATTTGGTCATGAAGTCGGTAGAACCTTTGGGACAAGAATATTGTCAGGAAGTTGCTCGCTATCAAGAAGAACGCTGGGTGGACTTTGCTGCTAATAGTGGCAAGGATTCTGGTGGCTATGCAGCTGATCCATACCGTGTGCATCCTTATGTTCTCATGAGCTGGACAGGTCGTCTGAGTGATGTTTATACCTTGATTCATGAAATCGGGCATTCTGGTCAATTTATCTTTTCAGATAATCACCAGAGTTACTTCAACGCCCACATGTCGACCTACTATGTCGAAGCACCGTCAACCTTCAATGAATTGCTTCTCAGTGATTATTTAGAACATCAATCTGACGATCCGCGTCAAAAACGCTTTGCTCTTGCCCACCGCTTGACAGATACCTACTTCCATAATTTCATCACCCACCTCTTGGAAGCAGCCTTTCAGCGTAAGGTGTATACACTGATTGAAGAAGGGGAAACCTTTGGAGCAAACAAACTCAACAGCATTATGAAGGAAGTCTTGACAGAGTTCTGGGGTGATGCTATTGAAATTGATGACGATGCGGCACTGACTTGGATGCGCCAAGTTCACTACTACATGGGTTTGTATAGCTACACCTACTCAGCCGGACTTGTCATCTCGACTGCAGGTTATCTCCATCTGAAAACATTCAGAAACTGGAGCTGAAGACTGGCTCAATCTCCTCAAATCAGGAGGTAGCAAGACACCGCTTGAGTCAGCCATGATTATCGGAGCGGATATCTCAACGGATAAACCACTTCGTGATACGATTCAGTTCTTGTCTGATACGGTTGATCAGATTATAGCTTACAGTGCAGAGTTGGGCGAGTAAAATAAAAGAGTATGGGACAAAAGTCTAACCTTAAATATAAAAAAAGCGAACAAAACGAGTTATCTGACACTCAGAATTCGGTCTTGTTCGCTTTTTTTATCTAATCTATTGCTTTTAAAAAAATTTATAATAAAGAATTCCTAAAAATCAAAAATTTTTTTGTTCCGGCCTCTTTAATTATCCCCAAAAAGCTATCTTCGTCAGCTTGATCTGAAGAGAAGAGCCAAACTTCTTTGATTTTTTTCCGTCTTCAATACGGAAGAGGTCAATCCCGTTCATATTGAGTTCAGTACCATCAGCCCGTGTTCCAAGAAAAGTAACATTAGTCACGACAAAAATCCTTATTATCAGAAACCCAATTTGTTACCACCTTAAAAGTTCCATTAGTTTTCTCAGCAAATTTAGCTAGGTGAGGTCCTAGTTGGTCCTTACCAACAACTGTACCAGATATACTATGAGTACCAGGTTGATTCCAGACAATATCGTCTGCCATCGTTTCAAAGACACCAGGAAAGTCCCCAGCAATTAAAGCTTGGTTATAAGTATTGAAAATTTCTAAGTTTGTTGACATATCTATTCTCCATTTCTTTTTTTATGATATAATTGTAACAGTTACAATCGAAAAAAACAAGTAGACACTTTTTTTCGATAGCTGGTATCAAAAAGTAGTACTATTATTGATACTAAAAGATAAATTTTTTTAAAAATAGAAAAGAAGATATTTTATGCCAAATAAAGTGAGTGAGTATGGTATTTGTCCATTTGCGACAACGCAAAGGGTTTTAACAGGAAATGGGCACTGGTAATCATTTATCAGTTGAGTACGGGTACCAAACGATTTAAAGAATTGCAGAGATTATTGCCTGGGATTACTCAAACTATTTTTGACACGTCATCTCCGTCAATTAGAAAAAGGATAAGATTATTCAACGAAAGGTCTATGCGGAAGTTCTCCATGAGTTGAGTACAGCTTAACCGAAATGGGACAGGAATTCAGAATTGTTTTTAGATGCTGTCGAGAAATGGGGTCTGGATTATATCAAGTTGCTAGAAATGTAGAGGTATTGGCCATGTATCAAAAAGTTACTTAGAAAAATAGCAGAAGAAAAACCAAGTTATCATGAGGAAGAAATCCAATGGTTGCTTGATCATTTGGGAGATTCTTCTCCAGAAATTCGCGATGAATTGGTTTTTACCAGTTTGGCTAGAGGGATCCAAGAAGAGTTATTTACAAAGGAGCAATTTCAACTTATATCTGCTATGATTGTTTCTGATGGTGGACTAGATAAAGAGTTCGATAAGCTAGGAGCTTCAACGCTTGAACGTTCTTTTAGGGCACTAATTTATGCTAATCTCTTATCTGCCGATGGCAACCAACACTCTATTTATTATCAAGTGCTTAAAACTGATATCAGAAATACGATGCTCAATCAAGGGTTGCACTACCTTGAAAAAGAAGAGGATACGACAGTTTTTTCAAGCCAGTTCGGTTTATAGATGATGAGGACTGGCGGTTGGCCAGAGTGCTTTATGAACCTATTTTGCAAGGAAAGGTGGAGCAAGCGACACTGGCTACTTGGATAAAGTCACTTGATTTCCTGATAGAAGAGAGGGAAGATTTTTATAAATTTTCCAATTTCAGATCCTGTCTGTTGGAAGTCTATATCCAACTTGACCAGAGAAATAGTTTACAAGATGCCTTGAAAGAAGCCATTCAATCCTTTCAGTACTAAGGATAAGCGAGTCGTTCCTGATTTTTTTAAAGAACTTTCCAGTCAATTTTTCTTGAAATCCTTTCCTTCATTTGATAGACTAATACATAGTTTGAAATAAAGGAGACTAATTATGAAAAAAATTTGTTGCTGAATTAATCGGTACTTTTTATGCTTGTGTTCATCGGAACAGGAGCTGTTGTTTTTGGAAATGGTGTTGAAGGACTTGGACACCTTTGGGATTGTCTTGCCTTTTGGTTTGGCAATCGTAGTCGCAGACCTTCTCAATTGGAACTGTTTCAGGTGCTCACTTGAACCCAGCTGTTTCTATCGCTATGTTTGTTAACAAACGTTTGTCATCTTCAGAACTTGTAAACTACATCCTTGGTCAAGTAGTTGGTGCTTTCCTTGCATCTGGATCTGTATTCTTCCTCTTGGCAAATTCAGGTATGTCAACTGCAAGTCTTGGTGAAAAATGCCTTGGCAAATGGTGTAACTGTCTTTGGTGGTTTCTTGTTTGAAACAATCGCAACTTTCTTGTTTGTTTTGGTTATCATGACTGTAACATCAGCAAGCAAAGGTAATGGCGCAATCGCTGGTTTGGTGATCGGTTTGTCATTGACAGCTTTGATCCTTGTTGGATTGAACATTACTGGTCTTTCAGTAAACCCAGCTCGTAGCTTGGCTCCTGCTGTATTGGTAGGTGGCGCAGCTCTTCAACAAGTTTGGATTTTTCATCCTTGCACCAATCGTTGGTGGAGTTCTTGCAGCTCTTGTTGCTAAAAAAATTTCCTTGGAACTGAAGAATACTGAAACTCAAAAAAACCTACTCATCACATTGGAGAGTAGGTTTTTTTATATTAAAATCCCCCACATGAGAAGTGGGGATTTGTGATTAACTCAATTCAGCAACGATAGCTTTGATTTGTTCAGCAGTGTGGACACCAGCCACTTGTTTAACCACTTGTCCATCTTTCTTGAAAGAGAAGAGTAGGGATAGACATGATACCAAATGCACGAGCTGTATTTGGATTTTTCATCAACGTCCATTTTAACGATCTTTCAAGACATCTTCTGAAAGTTCTTCAGACAATTTGTCCAAGATTGGACCTTGCATACGACATGGACCACACCAAGTTGCCCAGAAGTCTACCAAGACCAACCCGTCTTTAGTTTCTTGTTCAAATGTTGCATCTGTAATTGCTTTTGCCATAGTATTTCTCCTTTTTAATTATATTGGCTTAAATCTTGTTTCATGAGATAGAAGAAAACATCTCCCATAAGTCCCATGGTAGTCCAGAACATGACCATTGTAGGTTAGTTTTTGGACAGGGTAATAGTCGGCGACACCAATCAGGCATGCATGTTGAGAACGTTCAAATTCTTCGTATGACTCGAAAGTCATGGTTCTCTCTTGCTTGCTGGCATCAAGATAAGTGATTTCAATCATAGGATTCTCCTTTACTAAATCATGTCTTCATTTTACTCCTTGGAAAAAAAGGAATGTCAAGAAAATTGATTGCGCACGCAAGTTTTTGTAAAAAAATTTTAGGAAAAGCCAACTCTGCTTTTTTGTTTCAAGGCTTTCTTCAACAGCTTTTTTTGTAGATAGGCAAGAGTCGTCTGACCCTCCTCTAGTGAGGCAGATAAAACTAGCTCGCTTGTCCTGGTCACAACATCTCCGACTAAGTAAAAGCACAGTTTTTTGGCTTCTAGGCGTGCCACCATCCGTGATACAGCGCTTGGGACTCAGATGGAGTTTATCTGGCAGGTCAATCTGTCTCAAAGATTTTTCTTGAGCCTGATTTAAAAAGTGCAAGAGATAGAATTCTTTGAGCGTTAGACTTTGTTCACTCTGCTCAGCGATCGTTTGTTCTAAAATAGCTTCTAGCTCTACTTGTCGGCGGTTGAAGTCAAACCATTTTTCTAAGTAAGTCATATCAATCTCCTTTCTATATAGTAGTTATAAACAGATTTGTCTATCTGAGATGCTTGCGCACGCAATTAGTATACAACTTTTTAGAATGAGATAGCAAGAAGGATGTTTCTTGTGTATTTCCTTGAAATTTTCTGAAAAAAAGAGTAAACTGGTATGCAGAAAGTCTATTTGTGGAGTAAACGATGAAAGTTATATGTTCAGTTAATGATTCTCTTTGTCATTTCACTGATTGGTGAGGGAATCTCTAGCTTTTTTTCCATTTGCCTATTCCCTGGAAGCATTATCGGTTTGATTATTTTATTTTTTTAGCCTTGCAGTTCAAGTGGTTGCGGGTACGTCATGTCAACATGGTTGGGAATTTTTCTCCTAGCTAATATGACTATCCTCTTTCTGCCTCCTGCAGTTGGGATTATGGAGAAATTTGATGTGATTGCTCCCTATTTATTGCCCATTGTCTTGATTGTCTTTTTTTGCAGCAGTTATCAATATTATCTTGATTGCGCTGGTCGTTCAGTTTATCAAAAAAAGCGTTATGAAGGTGATTACGAAGAAAGAGGTGCCAAATGAGCGAATTTGTATCCAATCCACTTTTTTGGGATAGCCTTGTCTATCCTAGCTTATCTCGGAGGGATGATTATCTTTAGACGCTACCCTCATCCTCTGACCACTCCCTTTGCTGCTAGCAACCTTTATTTATCATTGCATTTTCTGAAATTGACTGGGTATTTCTTACGCTGCCTATTATCAAGGTGGGGTTTATCTCAATAACTTGATTGTTCCTTCGACAGTAGCTCTAGGGAATTCCTCTTTATAAGAGTTTTCACCCTCATGAAACACCATGTTAGAAGTATTCTACTCAGTAGTTTCCTTGCTGTTGTTGTAAATACAGTTTTTTTACAGCTTTAGTTGCAAAAATTTTTTTCGGTATGGATTTCTTCTTGGCGATTTCGCTTTTTCCCAAAGTCTGTAACGACTGCGATGGCAGTTGGGATTACGGATAAAGCTTCAAGGGATTACAACAATCACCTTGGTAGTGGTCGTAGCAACTGGTATTTTTGACCAGCGTTATCGGACCAACACTTTTAAAATGGCTAAAAATTGACGATCCCAGTAGCTGCTGGTCTGGCTCTTGGAGGAACAGGTCACGCTGTTGGGAACTGGGACAGCTTTTCGCTATGGACCAGTTGCAGGGGCTATGGGCTGGTTTGGCAATCGGTGTCACCGGTATTCTGTATGTCTTTATCAGTCCCATCGTAGCAGGTTTGATATTGAGTTAAAAATAAGAATGTTTATATTTCTTTTAGTGTAAAAGAAGCCCCTAGCTTTATTTGCTAGGGGCTTCATTCATTATTGTAAGTTTACTTTGTTCTTTAAGATATAGTAGGTTCCGAGATAGAAGCCGACGCTAAGGATTAAGTCTTTGAAAATTTCAAAGGATAATACCCAATTGTAGTCGAAATCGATGCGAAGATTTAGGGTGATAAAACCAAGGACTATTTGGATAGCGATGTAGGCGACAACCGCAAGAGCTGTACGGTATTCATTAAAGAGTTGACCGATAGAGATAGAAAAGTAGATACAAAGGATACTTGCAAAGAGTGTTAAACAAATATAGGAAATCAAGGCTAACCAGAAATCATCTGATAATTTTTTTGAGAATAAACTCGGCAAAAGTTGGATATGAAGGCGTCTGGTTGAATCATGGAAATGATGATGTAAAGACTAAAAAGGAAAACCACTGTACTTGCCAAAGACCAAACAAAGGCTCCAAGAAGTTTAGCGGAGAGGATCTGGTGTTCAGATACTGGCAGGGTGAGAGTTAGATAGCCACGACGATCATAAACGCTTCCCTTAAATCGTTGAATAATCAAAATCAAGGTTGAGATACTCAAAGTAATAACCAGACCACCAAAAACCAGAGATAGAAATACTAACATGACAACGCCCTTATCTTGATAATAGGTGCTTGAGAGGCTACTGCCCTGAATACCTATGATGACAGATAGGGAGAGTACAGCTGCATAGAGGGCTAAAAACCATTTGTTGACATTTTTAAATTCATAACGAACTAAATTCCAAAACATAACAATCTCCTTTAACTAGGCTTTGAATTCGTGACGGAAGAGCTGGTCGATAGACTCTCCTGATTCGTAGCGAATATCATCCACATTTCCTTGACGGACAACTTTTCCGTCCTTGAGGAAGACAATCTCATCCAAGATTGGTTCGATGTCGGAAATCAAGTGAGTTGAAATCAAGACAGTCGAAGTTGGAGAGTAGTTGTTGATGATGGTGTTCAAGATGTAGTCACGAGCTGCGGGATCGACACCACCGATTGGTTCGTCAAGGACGTATAGACGAGCATCACGACTCATGACAAGGATCAACTGAACTTTTTCTTTGTTCCCTTTTGAGAGTTTCTTGAAACGGCTATTCTCGTCGATACCAAGGTCACGAAGAAGACCTTGAGCACGTTCCAGATTAAAATCTTTATAGAAGGTCTTGAAAAAGGTAAGAGCTTCTTTGACCTTCATCTGTTCGTTGAGATAGGTCGTATCAGGTAGATAAGAAACGATAGCCTTAGTTGCTGGGCTTGGTTCCATACCATTGATGAGGATACGCCCTTGCTCTGGTTGGAGTAAACCGTTGATTAGTTTAATCAAGGTTGTCTTTCCAGAACCGTTTGGGCCAAGGAGACCCACAATCTTTCCTGCTGGAATTTCAAGGGAAACATTTTGAAGAGCAGGGCTTGCTCCATAGAATTTTGAAACATTTTCAAACGTTAACAAGGTCATAGTCTAAACTCCTTCAATATAATCTCTCAAAACAGTTGGTAGTTCTTCTTTTTCATAGCCAAATTCTACCATGCCTGTTACAAATTGCTGCAACTGTTCTTCTGATAGTTGCTTCCGGGATTGGAGGATTAGGTCCAAGTCCTCGGTGACAAAAACGCCCTGCAGTCCGCTTGGTGTATACGAAGCCTTCTCTTTCTAGGTCTGATAGGGCACGTTGGATGGTATTAGGATTGACGCCAGCCTCACTAGCCAGTTCTCTGACAGTTGGCAGTTGTTGGTTGGGTTCTAGTTTATGAGAAACGATTTGCAGTTTGATCTTATCCATTATCTGCAAATAAATGGGTTTGTTGTTATCAAATGTCCAGGACATCACGGTCTCCCTTTTCTACAATTTCTTTTTGTGTCACTTAAATAATACAACTAAACAAAAAAACTTGTCAAGCTAAAAAGGAGAATTATTTTGGGAATTGCTTAAAAAAATGGTATAATGAAAAAGAAAACGACAAGGAGGGGAAGGCATGCGTTGTCCAAAAATGTGGCGCTACTAAATCAAGTGTTATCGATAGCCGTCAGGCTGAAGAAGGAAATACGATTAGAAGAAGACGTGAGTGTGAAGAATGTCAGCATCGTTTTACGACCCTATGAACGTGTAGAAGAGAGAACGCTGGTTGTAGTCAAAAAGATGGCACACGGGAGCAGTTCTCAAGAGATAAAAATCTTTAACGGGATTATTCGTTCGGCTCAAAAACGTCCGGTGTCCAGTGATGAGATTGGCATGGTCGTCAATCGTATCGAACAAAAAAACTCCTCAGTCGCAATGATAATGAAATTCAAAGTGAAGATATTGGTTCTCTCGTCATGGAAGAATTAGCTGAACTGGATGAAATCACATACGTTCGTTTCGCTAGTGTCTATCGTAGCTTTAAAGACGTGAGTGAGCTCGAAAAATCTTCTCAAACAAATTACGCAATCTTCAAAGAAGAAAAAGGAAAAAAATAAATGAAGCCTAATGATCGTTTTTTTCTTTTCTAAAGAATAATCGGGTGTCGCAAGATCCCACAACTTTTGGTGCAGTGCTACCTCCCGATTATCGGTCAGGATGCGCTGAGTCTTTACCTTTATACCTTAGCTTTTTGGGATGATGGACAAAAAGAACACCTGTTTGCAGCTATCCTCAATCATCTCAATTTTGGGATGGACAGGCTTTTAAAAGGCTTTTTAAAATCTTATCAGCCTTCAACTTTGATTACCCTCTATCAAAAAGGGTGACGGCTATGAACTTGCTATTCATCCAACGCTTTCTAGCTCAGATTTCTTGCGTCATACGGTTTATCGTACCTTATTGGAGAAAAAGATTGGTGAGCCAGCAGTTTCTGATTTGCGCCAAGAGCAGGCAGATGGAGAGCCTTTGACTGTTCCTTTGAGTCAGGCCTTTTCCAGAGATAGAAGAATTGGCTAGTCATGATGAGACACCAGTAAAAGCTGATTTTACAAAATGATTTTGATTTGGAGCATTTTTCGTCAGCTCATGGCGAGAGATAATCTCCGTTTCCAAGATGAACAGTCAGATGTCTTTAGAGTTATTTAAAATTGCTGATGAGAAAAAAATGGACCTGGTTTGAAACCTATCAGCTAGCCAAAAGCAACAGCTGTTTCTCAAGTTATTTCTGTCAAGCGTATGCGTGAAAAATTAGCGCAAAGAGTCTGTTTCATCGGACTTTTAGTCCTCAAGAAGCGACCATTATCCGAGAAGCTAAAAAGTAAAACGGCCCTTAGAATTTTTTTAGCGGGAATCAAACAAACCCGAAATGCAGGGATTATCCAAGCTGAACGCGATTTGCTAAAAACAGATGGCAGACCTGGGCTTGCTTGATGAAGTTATCAATGTTGTTATACTCTTGACCTTCAATAAGGTTGATTCGGCCAATCTCAATGAAAAAAATATGCCATGAAAGTGGCTAATGATTACTCTTATAACAAGATTCAGTTCTGCTGAAGAAGCTGTACTTCGAATCAGAGAGAAGAATCAAAAAGGGCAGGAACAAAAAAATCAGCGAAAGACAAGCCAAGCCAAAAGCAATGTCCCGAAAATGGAGTAATCCAGAATATAAAAATGAAACCAGCGAAGAAACTCGCTTTGGAGTTAGAACGTAAGAAAAAAAGAAATGTTAGACCGATTAGGAAAAAGGAGGAGACTAGATGGAAAGTGTAGGAGATGTGCTTAAAGATCATCCCAGCTGTTTTTCAATACCAGGACTTGGTCCAGCAGATTGTAAAAGATCCTGATGTTGCGGCTTTTTATCCAGAAGGAATCTCTCAGTCAAGAGGAATTGAATCGTAGTATCTCTAAGTTTAACCAATACATCACCGAGCGAGATAAGTTCCTTCGTGGAGATACCGACTATATCGCGCGTGGCTATAAGCCAATTCTAGTTATGAATCATGGTTACGCAGATGTATCCTATGAGGAAACTCCGGAACTGATTGCGGCTGAGAAAGAAGCAGCTATCAAGAACCGTCTCAGACTGATTAATCTTCCAGCTAGTCTTAAAAAAGCTAGTTTGGCTCAAGTTGATTTGGATGATTTGGGACGTTTGCCAGTTTTTTTGAAAAAGCTCTTTACCTTTGTTGAGCAATATCCAGACAGTCCGTAAAAGGTCTCTATCTCTATGGAGACTTTGGGGTTGGGAAAGAGCTTTATGGTGGTCGCCCTAGCCCATGATTTGTCAGAAAAACGTGGCGTTTCATCAACTCTTCTTCACTATCCTAGCTTTGTCATTGATGTCAAAAATGCTATCGGTGATGGGAATGTTAAGAATTTGGTGGATGAAATCAAGCAAGCTGAAGTCTTGATTTTTGATGATATTGGTGCTGAGCAATCAACGCCTTGGGTGCGTGATGAAGTCTTGCAAGTCATTCTCCAGTATCGTATGCAGGAAGATTTACCAACCTTCTTTACCTCAAATTTCAATTTTTGAAGATTTGGAAAAACATTTTTGCTAAAAGGCAAGAACGGAAACGATGAAACCTGGGAAGCTAGACGTGTCATGGAGCGTATCCGTTATTTAGCAGAGGAAACACGACTAGAAGGAGAAAAATCGTCGATGAGTGAAACAATCACATTAATGCATCTCATACCTCAGTTCGCAGATTTAAAGAAGAAGAGATTCCTCAAGAAGATTGAAATGACGATTTTTGTCTGCCGGGACAAATGGCTTCTTCTTGGAAAAAAATTTCCAATCTTATTCTGTGATTTTAGTCAGAAGTCAAGAAAAGAAAGATGCTCTTTTTGAGCTGGTTCCTCAGGAAGCGATTCGTCAGTCTGCCGCCTTCCTCTCTTTGTAGGAGATTTAAACCGTGCAGAAAAAGGAGCTCGTCTCCATACCGATACTTTTCCAACCTCAAGGGGTGGAAGGTCTCCTGATTACTTCAGTAGATGCAGCACTTGCTGGGACAGAAATACCTTTGCTTGCGCAGAAAGCCTTGGCTATGGTGGAGTAATTATCGGTTTGGTGCGTTACAAATCTGTTGAATTAGCAGAATTGTTCAAACTTCCTGACTATACCTATCCTGTTTTTGGGATTGCACTCGGTGTACCGAACCAAAAACATGATGTAAAACCAAGATTGCCACTCGAGAATGTTGTTTTTTTGAGGAAGAATACCAAGAACAAACAGCTGAGGCTATTGAAGCCTATGACCGTGTGCAGACTGAATATGCAGGAGCTCGATGCGACTACCACTTGAGTCAACGTCTTGCAGAGCAATTCGGTCAGCCTGAACCAAGCTCGACTAGAGAAAATCTTGAACAAAAGAACTTATTGTAGAAAGTGAGAAAACATGGCCTTACCAACTGTTGCCATCGTAGGACGTCCCAATGTTGGGAAATCAACCCTGTTTAACCGTATTGCAGGGGAACGCATCTCAATCGTAGAAGATGTCGAAGGAGTAACACGAGACCGTATCTATGCTACTGGTGAATGGCTCAACCGTTCTTTCAGTATGATTGATACTGGAGGGATTGATGATGTTGATGCTCCATTTATGGAACAAATCAAGCACCAGGCAGAGATTGCCATGGAAGAGGCTGACGTCATCGTCTTTTGTAGTTTCTGGAAAAGAAGGAATCACAGATGCAGACGAATACGTAGCTCGTAAACTCTATAAAACTCATAAACCTGTTATCCTTGCAGTCAACAAGGTTGATAATCCGGAAATGCGAAATGATATCTATGATTTTCTATGCTCTTGGATTTGGGAGAACCATTGCCAATTTCATCTGTGCACGGGATTGGTACAGGGGATGTATTGGACGCTATCGTCGAAAATCTCCCACACGAAGTCGAAGATGAAAATCCAGATGTCATTAAATTCAGCTTGATTGGTCGCCCGAATGTCGGAAAATCTAGCTTGATTAATGCCATTTTGGGAGAAGATCGCGTGATTGCCAGTCCTGTAGCTGGTACAACTCGTGATGCCATTGATACACATTTTACAGATGCGGATGGCCAAGAGTTTACCATGATTGATACGGCTGGTATGCGTAAGTCTGGTAAAGTCTATGAAAACACGGAAAAATACTCAGTTATGCGTGCCATGCGTGCTATTGACCGTTCAGATGTAGTCTTGATGGTCCTCAATGCCGAAGAAGGCATCCGTGAGTATGATAAGCGTATCGCTGGATTTGCCCACGAAGCTGGTAAAGGGATGATCATCGTAGTCACAAAGTGGGATACTCTTGAAAAAAAGATAACCACACCATGAAAAAAACTGGGAAGAGGATATCCGTGAGCAGTTCCAATACCTGCCTTACGCACCGATTATCTTTGTTTCGGCTTTGACCAAGCAACGTCTCCACAACTTGCCTGAGATGATCAAACAAATCAGCGAGAGTCAAAATACCCGTATCCCATCAGCAGTCTTGAATGATGTCATTATGGATGCTATCGCCATCAACCCAACACCGACAGACAAAGGGAAACGTCTCAAGATCTTCTATGCGACTCAAGTGGCAACTAAACCACCGACCTTTGTGATTTTTGTCAACGAAGAAGAACTGATGCACTTCTCTTACTTGCGTTTCTTGGAAAATCAAATCCGCAAGGCCTTCGTCTTTGAAGGAACGCCAATCCATCTGATTGCAAGAAAACGGAAATAAAATGATAAAAAGAAGAAGGTTAACAGACCTTCTTTTTTGTAGATGATACCAAGAGCGTAGATCTAAATTTGTCATCAAATTAACATCATTTTCCTAGTCCTTGTCACGGTTTTGTAATGGAAACGTACTTTCTTTGTAAGATTCAAAATGCTATAATGCTCTAAACAATTTTCCTTGCATAAGGAGGTTATTATGAAAAAAGATAGATTGTTAAAGAATCCTTTCTTGGTGCGTCTACTTGGATTGCTGATGGCATTTTTCTTCCTATCAGCATTCACTGCACCTGAAAAACCAGACTATGGTATCTATGACCCAAATCATTATTTGACAGAGGAAGTAGTTACTCAGATTCGTGATTTGAATGAAGCCAATAGTCAAAAGGCAGAAAAGCTTCAAATAGGTGTCTATATCGTAGATAGTCTGGAAGGAGAAAGCATTGAAACGGTGGCTAATGAAACTGCCAGGGCTTGGAAGATTGGCTATTCAGGAGATAATTTTGGAAGTCTCATTGTAGTAGCCGTTCAAGACCGTAAATCAAGAATTGAAACCAGTAATAACACCGCCATTAGAATAACGGACTATCAAACCAAGCAGATCTTGGCAGCCAGCCGTACAGATTTTAAAACTGGTGACTATAGTAAAGGAATTCTAGCGATTGCCAAAGGCTTGGACAATCAGTTTTATAGAGGAAGTGGAACATTTCCATCTGATGAATCCTCTGAAATCAAACGTTATTCTGATAGCATCAGTGGGAAAAAAATCGAGTCGCAATAGTAGCTCGTCTAGTCATCGTAAGAACAGTGACCCTATGGACAATGTGTTCGGAGTCGGGATAATCATTTATTTCATTATCGTATTTATAGCCATTATTAGAGGAGGCGGCGGTGGCCGAGGAGGAGATTCCTCTGACGGAGGATGGTGGTTCAGTGACTCATCCGACTCAGGTTCATCTTGGTCCGATTCAGGCTCAGACTCTTCTAGTAGCTGGGACGGTGGTGGCTTCGATGGCGGTGGTTCATCCGATGATTGGTAATGTTCGTATAAAAATTAAGGAAATAAGTAGGTTTAGATATGAAAAATAAAGGAATTATTTATGTGTTGAGCATTTTGCTGGCTATTATCTTGCTTGGCGGTTGCTCAGTAGTAGGCACTTATAACGGTCTTGTCTCTGAACAAACCAAGGTCGAACAAGCGCAAGCTGATGTAGCGACAGCTCTTCAACGTCGTTCTGACTTGATTGGAAATTTGGTAGAGTCTGTAAAAGGCCAGATGAACCATGAGACAGAAGTCTTTTACCCAAGATTGCGGAAGCTCGAGCTAAAAATTGGGAATGGCTCCGTAACTTCAAAAGAAAATCAAGAGGCTCAAGGAGAGTTGAGTTCAGCTATTTCACGTTTGATATCGCTAACAGAAAATTATCCAGAACTCAAGAGCAATCAAAATGTGGAACAACTCATGACGGAATTGGCTGGAAGTGAAAATCGAATCTTTGTAGCCCGCAAGGATTACAACAAAGTGGCAACAGAATACAATCAAAAATTAAGAAGTTTCCCAACAGTTCTTTTCGCTAATATGATGAACTTTAAAGAGGCAGAAACCTTTAAAGAAAGCGAAGAAGCTAAGACAGCTCCAAAGGTTGACTTTGGTAATTCTACAACCAAAGAATAGACTTGATATTTTCTAAAAAGAAAATCAATGATTAGAATAGTTTGAATCATTTACAAAAAGAGGCTCTAAATGAGCCTTTTTTTAGCTTGTATAAACACGGATTCTTTCTTGAAAAAAACTTTAGCAAAGTATGTTACAATAAAAAGAACATTCTAAAATATTCAGAATTTAAAGTAAGGAAAAAAATGGCAAATTTACTAAAAACAATCATCGAAAATGATAAAGGGAGCTCCGCCGCTTAGAAAAGATGGCTGATAAAGTCCTCAAATACGAAGATGAAATGGCTGCTTTGACAGACGAGCAGTTGCAAGCTAAGACAGAAGAATTTAAGCAACGTTATCAAAATGGTGAAACGCTTGATCAACTCTTATATGAAGCATTTGCGGTCGTACGTGAGGGGGCTAAGCGTGTTCTTGGACTCTTCCCATACAAGGTTCAGGTTATGGGTGGTATCGTTCTTCACCACGGTGACGTTCCAGAAATGCGTACAGGTGAAGGGAAAACCTTGACAGCGACAATGCCGGTTTACCTCAATGCCCTTGCAGGTAAGGGAGTGCACGTAGTTACAGTTAACGAATACCTTACAGAACGTGACGCGACTGAGATGGGTGAGTTGTACTCTTGGCTTGGTTTATCAGTAGGGATTAACTTGGCTGCAAAATCTCCAATGGAGAAAAAAGAAGCTTATCTCTGTGATATTACATACTCAACGAACTCAGAAATTGGTTTTCGACTATCTTCGTGACAACATGGTTGTTCGTGCAGAGAACATGGTTCAACGTCCACTCAACTATGCCTTGGTCGATGAGGTTGACTCTATCTTGATCGACGAAGCTCGTACACCATTGATCGTTTCAGGGAGCTAATGCAGTTGAAACAAGTCAACTCTACCATATGGCTGACCACTTTGTGAAGTCTTTGGATAAAGATGACTACATCATTGATATTCAGTCTAAGACAATCGGTTTGTCTGATTCTGGTATTGACAAGGCTGAAAGCTACTTCAAACTAGAAAATCTTTATGATATCGAAAAATGTGGCTTTGACTCACTTTATCGACAACGCCCTTCGTGCCAACTACATCATGATTCTTGATATTGACTATGTGGTCAGCGAAGAACAAGAAATCTTGATTGTCGACCAATTTACAGGTCGTACCATGGAAGGTCGTCGTTACTCTGATGGTTTGCACCAAGCGATTGAAGCTAAAGAAGGTGTGCCAATCCAAGATGAGACTAAGACTTCAGCATCGATTACCTACCAAAACCTTTTCCGTATGTATAAAAAATTGGCAGGGTATGACAGGTACTGGTAAAACAGAAGAAGAAGAATTCCGCGAAATCTACAACATTCGTGTTATTCCAATTCCTACTAACCGTCCGATCCAACGTATCGACCATTCAGACCTTCTTTACGCTAGTCTCGATGCAAAATTCAAGGCTGTAGTAGAAGATGTTAAGGCGCGTTACCAAAAAGGTCAGCCAGTCTTGGTAGGTACTGTTGCCGTTGAAACCAGTGATTTTCTTTCTAAGAAATTGGTTGAAGCAGGCGTACCACACGAAGTATTGAATGCAAAGAACCACTACAGAGAAGCGCAAATCATCATGAATGCTGGTCAACGTGGTGCGATCACTATCGCAACCAACATGGCCGGTCGTGGTACCGATATTAAGCTTGGTGAAGGGGTTCGTGAACTTGGTGGACTTTGTGTCATCGGTACAGAACGTCACGAGAGCCGTCGTATCGATAACCAGCTTCGTGGACGTTCAGGTCGTCAAGGTGACCCAGGTGAATCACAATTCTACTTGTCACTCGAAGATGATTTGATGAAACGTTTTGGTTCAGAACGTTTGAAAGGTGTCTTTGAACGTCTTAATATGTCTGACGAAGCCATCGAATCTCGTATGTTGACACGTCAGGTCGAAGCAGCGCAAAAACGTGTTGAAGGAAATAACTACGATACTCGTAAACAAGTCCTTCAATATGATGATGTTATGCGTGAACAACGTGAGATTATCTACGCACAACGTTATGATGTGATCACTGCAGAGCGTGACTTGGCTCCTGAAATTCACGCTATGATTCGCCGTACGATTGGACGAATTGTAGATGGCCATGCTCGTTCTAAACAAGATGAAAAACTCGAAGCAATCTTGAACTTTGCCAAGTACAACTTGCTTCCAGAAGATTCGATTTCACTTTCAGACCTAGAAGGTTTGTCAGACCAAGCTATCAAGGATGAACTATACCAACGTGCATTGAAAGTCTACGATAGCCAAGTTGCTAAACTTCGTGATGAAGAAGCTGTGAAAGAATTCCAGAAAGTCTTGATTCTACGTGTTGTAGATAACAAGTGGACTGACCATATCGATGCCCTTGATCAGTTGAGAAATGCTGTTGGTCTTCGTGGTTATGCCCAAAACAACCCTGTCGTGGAATATCAAGCGGAAGGCTTCCGTATGTTTAATGATATGATTGGTTCGATTGAGTTTGATGTGACTCGCTTGATGATGAAAGCACAAATTCATGAACAAGAACGACCACAAACCGAACATCATATCAGTACAACAGCAACTCGCAATATCGCTGCGCAACAAACAAGTCTTCCAGCTGATTTGGACCTCAGTCAAGTGAAACGTAATGACTTGTGCCCATGTGGATCTGGTAAGAAATTTAAAAACTGTCACGGTAAACGACGTTAAGAATGACTAATTTTTCAGGCGGATGCCTAGTGAAAAGTGAAATTTTCGCTTGGCGTCCGTTTGCTTTTATAAGGAGATGGATAATGGTATTTACAGCAAAAAGCCCTAAAAATTAATATTGATGAAGTTCGTAGTTTGTCTAAACTTGAAGGACAAGTACTTGCGAACAAACTCCAACGTGATCAAGAGCTTGAAGCAATTATTCGTGGGGAAGACCAACGCATCTTGTTGGTGATTGGTCCTTGCTCGTCTGACAATGAAGAAGCAGTCCTAGAGTACGCTAAGCGTTTATCAAAACTTCAGGAAGAAGTCAAAGACCGCGTCTTTATGGTCATGCGTGTCTATACTGCTAAAACCACGTACTAATGGTGATGGATATAAGGGCTTGATTCACCAACCAAATGCCAAAGAAGCGCCTAGCCTCATCAATGGGATCAAGGCGGTTCGTCATCTGCACTACCGTGTTATTTCTGAAACAGGAATGACAACAGCAGATGAAATGTTGTACCCAGAAAACCTTCCCTTGGTAGATGATTTGATTTCTTATATGGCAGTTGGGGCTCGTTCAGTTGAAGACCAACAACACCGTTTTTGTAGCTAGTGGAGCAGATTTTTGCAACAGGTTTTAAAAAAATCCAACCTCAGGAAATCTCAATGTCATGTTCAACGGTATTTATGCAGCTCAAAAACAAGCAAAGTTTCCTTTTCCTAGGGAAAGAAGTCGAAACTACTGGAAATCCTCTATCGCATGCTATTCTCCGTGGAGCTCTTAACGAGTACGGGAAAAACATTCCTAACTACTACTACGATAATTTGATGGATACTATTGCTCAGTATGAAAAGATGGGACTTGAGAATCCATTCATCATTATTGATACCAACCATGATAATTCAGGTAAACAGTATATGGAGCAGATTCGTATCGTTCGTCAGACTTGATTAACCGTGATTGGAATGAAAAAGATTAAAAAAATATGTTCGTGGTTTCATGATTGAGTCTTATCTAGAAGACGGTCGCCAAAAACGAACCTAGAGGTCTTTGGAAAATCTATCACGGATCCATGTCTAGGATGGGAAAATACGGAAGCTCTTGTTCGCGAAATCTACCAAAGACTAGGAGAATAATATGGCATTTATCGAGAAAGGTCAAGAAATCGATATTGAAGCGATTAAGGCGGAAACACGGCTATCTGCAGAAGCCTTGCAACATAAGGAAAATCGTGATCAAGAATTAGCAGATATCCTTTCAGGTAAGGATGATCGTATCCTTTTGGTCATTGGGCCTTGTTCGTCTGATAATGAAGAAGCAGTTCTTGAGTATGCTCGTCGTTTGGCAGACTTGCAGAAAAAAAAGTGGCGGATAAGATTTTTCATGGTTATGCGTGTATATACTGCAAAGCCACGTACCAATGGAGATGGCTACAAGGGCTTGGTTCATCAGCCAGATACTTCTAAAGCTCCAAGCTTGATTAATGGTTTGCAGGCTGTTCGTCAGCTTCATTATCGAGTGATTACAGAAACAGGATTGACTACAGCAGATGAAATGCTGTATCCGGCCAATCTGGTCTTAGTTGATGATTTGGTGAGTTATCATGCAGTAGGTGCGCGTTCAGTCGAAGACCAAGAACACCGTTTTGTAGCTTCAGGAATCGATGCACCAGTAGGGATGAAGAACCCAACATCTGGAAACCTATCTGTGATGTTTAATGCCATCTATGCTGCACAAAACAAACAAACCTTTCTCTTTCATGGTCAAGAAGTTGAAACTTCAGGAAATCCCTTGGCTCACGTCATCCTTCGTGGAGCTATGAATGAATATGGAAAGAATGAACCAAACTTCTACTATGAAACTCTCTTAAATGCTATTGGACGCTACGAGTCTATGGGGCTCGAAAATCCCTTTATCATGATTGATACCAACCATGATAATTCAGGGAAACAGTATATGGAGCAAGTTCGAATTGTTCGCCAAACTCTTCTCAATCGTGACTGGAATGAGAAGATTAAAAAGGCGGCTAGAGGCTTTATGATTGAGTCCTATTTAGCAGATGGTCGCCAAAACCAGCCAGAAATCTTTGGACGTTCCATTACAGACCCATGTTTGGGATGGGAAAATACAGTAGCTTTAGTAGAAGAAATCTATTCTACCTTAACAAAATAAGTGAAAAGGATGGAGTTGGGGGAATCTCAACTCCTTTTGATGAAAATGATAGTTGGACACGGAATCGATATTGAAGAATTAGCTTCTATACAAAATGCAGTTGAAAAAAGAGAAGGTTTTGCCCAGCGTGTCTTGACAGACAAGGAAATGGAGCGCTTTGCCAGCCTCAAAGGTCGCAGACAGGTCGAGTATTTGGCTGGTCGTTGGTCAGCTAAAGAGGCTTTCTCAAAGGCTATGGGAACGGGAATTGGGAAGCTAGGCTTTCAGGATTTGGAAGTCTTGAACAATGAGAAGGGAGCTCCCTACTTCAGCAAATCCCCATTTTCAGGAAATGTTTGGTTATCGATTAGCCATACAGAACAGTTTGTGACAGCTAGTGTTATTTTGGAGGAAAATCATGAAAACTAGTCCACATAGACCAACCAAGGCCCTTATTAATCTAGAAGCAATCCGCTACAATATCCAACAGATGGGAGCACACATTCCTAAAGACACCCTCAAATGGGCGGTTGTGAAAGCCAATGCCTATGGACATGGAGCGATAGCTGTTGCTAAGGCTATCCAGGATGATGTCGATGGCTTTTGCGTTTCTAATATTGATGAAGCCCTCGAGCTTCGTCAGGTAGGCATTGCTAAGAAGATTCTCATTTTGGGAGTATCTGAAGTTGAATCTCTTTCATTGGCCAAGGAGTATGCTATTACCTTGACAGTGGCAGGATTGGAATGGATCCAGAAACTCATAGCTACAGAGCCAGACTTGTCAGGTTTAACCGTTCACCTTAAGATTGACTCAGGCATGGGACGAATTGGTTTTAGAAGTGCTAGTGAGGCAGCACAAAGCTCAAAGCTTTACTCAAAAACCATGGTGCTTCTGTTGAGGGAATCTTTACCCACTTTGCTACTGCAGATGAAGAGTCAGATACCTACTTTAGACAACAGTTGGAATGTTTCAAGGAAATCCTAGATGACTTGCAAGAAGTACCAGAATTAGTACATGCGAGTAACTCTGCAACTACTTTATGGCATGCGGAAACGATTTTTAATGCTGTTCGCATGGGGGATTCCATGTATGGCCTCAATCCAAGCGGACAAGTTTTGGAATTGCCTTATGAACTAAAACCAGCCTTGACTTTGGAAACAGCCATCGTTCATGTCAAAACAGTAGAGGCTGGAGCTTGTATGGGCTACGGAGCGACTTATCAGGCAGACAGTGAGCAAGTCATTGCCACTTTGCCAATCGGTTATGCGGATGGTTGGACACGAGACATGCAGAATTTCTCAGTTCTGGTGGATGGCCAATTGTGTCCCATTGTAGGGCGTGTATCCATGGACCAAATCACCATTCGCTTGCCTAAGCTTTACCCATTGGGTACCAAGGTAACTTTGATTGGCTCAAACGGTGACAAGGAGATTACTGCAACAGATGTAGCAGTCTACCGAGGGACTATTAATTATGAGGTGGTTTGTCTCCTCAGTGATCGAATTCCGAGAGAATATTATTAAGAAACAGAAGGAAAGGAGAGGAGCATGAATTTACATCAACCCTTGCATGTCTTGCCTGGCGTGGGACCAAAATCTGCAGAGAAATATACCAAACTAGGAATTGAAAACCTGCAAGACCTCTTGCTCTACTTTCCTTTCCGTTATGAAGATTTTAAGACCAAGCAGGTGCTAGAGCTAGAAGACGGTGAGAAGGCAGTCCTGTCTGGTCAGGTGGTGACACCAGCCAGTGTTCAGTATTATGGTTTTAAGCGTAATCGCCTACGTTTTAGCCTCAAGCAGGGAGAGGTTGTGTTTGCAGTTGATTTCTTTAACCAACCCTACCTGGCTGACAAGATCGAGCTAGGAGCGACTCTAGCAGTCTTTGGCAAGTGGGATCGTGCCAAGGCTAGCCTCACAGGGATGAAGGTTTTAGCCCAAGTAGAGGACGACCTCCAACCGGTCTATCGTCTCGCACAAGGTATCAGTCAAGCAGGGCTTGTTAAGGTCATCAAGACCGCCTTTGATCAAGGACTGGATCTCTTGATAGAGGAAAATCTCCCTCAGTCCTTGCAGGACAAATACAAACTCATGCCCCGCTGTCAAGCTGTTCGTGCCATGCACTTTCCTAAAGATTTGGCAGAATATAAACAGGCCCTTCGTCGAATTAAGTTTGAAGAACTCTTCTATTTCCAAATGCAATTACAGACCCTCAAGTCTGAAAATAAAGTTCATGGAAGTGGTCTGGTCTTGAATTGGTCCCAGGAAAAACTAACTGCGGTTAAAGAGAATTTGCCTTTTGCTTTGACCCAAGCCCAAGAAAAGAGCCTGCAAGAAATTCTAACTGATATGAAGTCGGACCACCACATGAATCGACTCTTGCAAGGGGATGTCGGTAGTGGGAAGACAGTGGTAGCAGGTCTTGCCATGTATGCTGCTGTAACGGCTGGTTACCAGGCCGCCCTCATGGTCCCAACAGAGATTCTTGCAGAGCAACATTTTGAAAGTCTAGAGAGTCTCTTTCCTGATTTGAAATTAGCTCTCCTAACAGGTTCATTGAAAGCTGCAGAAAAACGCAAGGTCTTGGGAAGCATTGCTAAGGGTCAAGTTGATGTAATCATTGGTACCCATGCTCTTATACAAGACGGCGTGGACTATGCCCGACTTGGCTTGATTATCATCGATGAGCAACACCGCTTCGGTGTGGGACAAAGGCGTATTTTACGTGAAAAAGGTGAAAATCCAGATGTCCTCATGATGACGGCGACTCCGATTCCACGAACCTTAGCCATCACCGCCTTTGGAGATATGGATGTTTCTATTATTGACCAGATGCCAGCAGGGCGCAAACCAATCGTAACACGCCGGATTAAACATGAACAATTGCCCCAAGTTTTGACTTGGCTCGAGGGAGAAATTCAGAAAGGTTCTCAAGCCTATGTTATTTCTCCATTGATTGAGGAGTCTGAAGCTCTTGATCTAAAAAATGCTATCGCCCTGTCAGAAGAGTTGACGGCTCATTTTACAGGAAAGGCAAGAGTAGCCCTCTTACATGGTAAGATGAAAAGTGATGAAAAAGACCAGATTATGCAGGATTTCAAAGAGAGAAAGACAGATATCCTGGTCTCCACAACGGTTATCGAGGTTGGGGTCAATGTGCCAAATGCGACAGTCATGATTATCATGGATGCTGACCGTTTCGGACTTAGTCAACTTCACCAGCTCAGAGGTCGTGTTGGTCGTGGAGATAAGCAGTCCTATGCAGTTCTAGTGGCCAATCCAAAAACTGACTCTGGGAAAGACCGCATGCGCATCATGACGGAAACGACCGATGGTTTTGTTCTTGCAGAAGAAGATTTGAAAATGCGCGGTTCGGGTGAGATTTTTGGGACCAAACAGTCAGGTCTACCAGAGTTTCATGTAGCTGATATCATCGAAGACTTCCCAATCCTTGAGGAAGCCAGAAAGGTAGCTAGCTATATCAGCTCCCTTCCTAACTGGAAAGAGGATCCAGAGTGGGACATGATTGCCTTACATCTAGAAAAGAAAGAATATCTGGATTAAGCTTTTTCTAAGATAATGTTAAGTTTGCTTTTAGAGTGAGTATCTATACTAGAGTCATCAAAAAGAAACGAGGACTCTCTCATGACTATTGAAGTAAATTACCAAAAGACATTTCTAAAGGAAACTCAGCCTTCTCCTAAATACTAAGAAAAGAGCGGAAACGCTTTTTTCTATAAAGTGAGCTTAGACTAGGAATTAAAATAATTATCGGACTAGTCTATTTACTATTGTGGTAAAGGTTGCTATAATGAAGAAAACTAATCAATACACTTCTGAAAGGAGTTCACATGACATTAGAGACAAGAAATGTTGCAATTCAGGATACATACGGGGAAAGATTTCAGCACTGTTGGGGTTGTGGACCTAAGAATGATTTAGGATTGCATTTGAAAACTTATCCAAGTGTAGAGGGCACGAGCTGCATTAGCCGTATCAAGGTAGACCAGCAGTATACAGGAGGTGTCCCTGCAAATCTTTTTGGTGGCATGATTGCTGTGATTTTTGACTGTCATGGAACAGCGTCTGCCGCATGGTTCGCTCATCATCAAAAGGGTTTGGAATTGACAGCCGAAACAGTTATCGGACGCTTCATCACAGCTCATTTAGAAGTTGATTATCTTAGCCCGACCCCAATTGACGATGAGATTGTCGTTACTTCAACATTGGAGGAACTAGGGGAAAGAAAAGCCATCGTTTCTATGGAAATGTCAGTGGCAGGTAAAGTGCGTGCAAAAGCTAAAATGGTTGCCGTAGCAGTTAAGGACAACATGTAAACGTATAGATAAGCTAGTGAGAGCAAGGATTTGCTCTCACTTTTAGTTGTGTGATATAAACTGAAAATTAATTACGGATTTTTAAGAAAGAGCCTACTTGAAACTACTTTTAGTCTAACTTGAAATGAAAGAATAACCTAAAAAAACTTTCTGATTTAAGGTCATTCTTGCATTGCATTTCTAGATGTGATACAGTTATGACAACGGTTACAAAACAAAGGAGGATTTTATGAGAAATCCAGCATTAGTAGAAGAAATGAAAACATATAAAGGAAGAGATGAAGTTCCTCAGGATTTTGATGCTTTTTGGGATGGTGAGATTGACAAGGTTTCGGTCTTGCCAGACTACCAACTAGAGGAACGTGACTTTCATATTCCAAATGTGAAAGTGCTATGAGTTAACCTTTAAAGGTACACGTGATGGCCTTGTTTATGCGCGTGTAGTCTTACCAAAATCAGAAGAGAAAGTACCCGTCATTTTCCACTTCCATGGTTATATGGGACGTTGTTGGGATTGGACAGATATGCTAGCCTTTACCGTCGCTGGTTATGGGGTTGTATCGATGGATGTGCGTGGGCAATCTGGTTACTCACAAGATGGTTTACGTTCGCCTCTCGGAAATACAGTTAAGGGCCAAATCATCCGTGGTGCAGTAGAAGGAAAAGAGCAACTCTTCTATAAGGATATTTATCTTGATATTTATCAATTGATTGAAATTGTCGCTAGCTTCCCGCAAGTAGATGAGGAGCAGTTGGCGAGTTATGGAGCTTCGCAAGGAGGAGCACTGGCTTTAGTGGCCGCAGGGCTCAATCCACGTATCAAGCGAACTGTTGCTATCTATCCATTCTTATCAGACTTTAGACGAGTATTAGAAATTGGGAATACCAGTGAAGCCTATGATGAACTTTTTCGTTACTTTAAGTTTCATGATCCTTTCCATGAAACAGAAGAACAAATCATGGAGACGCTTGGTTATATCGATGTGAAAAACCTTGCCCATCGAATAAAAGGTGAGGTGAGAATGATTACAGGGCTTGATGACGATGTCTGCTACCCAATCACTCAATTTGCCATTTACAATCGTTTGACTTGTGAAAAGAGCTATCGTCTCATGCCAGAATATGCTCACGAGGCTATGAATGTCCATGTCAATGACCAGGTTTACAACTGGTTGTGTGGTAGTGAGATTCCCTTTACCTATCTTGGTCGTTAGAAATATGTAAAAAGAGTCCCTGTCAAAAATCAGGACTTTCTTTTTGGGAGATTAAGGAAAGTAGTTTCAGAGAATGTAGAACATAGAAAATATATCTGAAAGTAAATTCTATTATATATTAATAAAGTCAAAAATTTAAAATATTTATTATATAATAAATATATATCAAAGCGAAAGGAGTAAAATTGTTGCTTGCTTTAAGATATAAAGTAGAAAAACGCAACAGAAATTCAGATGAAAAGAATGGGAAAAACCCATCAAAAATACAGTTTTTTTCTTGCTCAAAGCCCTAGGGGCTAAAATTTTTAAGCAAAAAAGAAAGCGCTTTATTTTTTTGTGAAAAATGGAAAGGAAAATATGACACAGAGAGATTTTGAACGGAAACAACGTTTTGGGATTAGAAAATTCACAGTAGGAGCTGCATCAGTAGTCATTGGAGCAGTTGTTTTTGGTGCTTCGACAGTTTTAGCCCAAGAAGCTCCAGCAAGCGGTGGTGAAACAGCTGGACAAGCTTTGCCAGAATTGCCAAAAGAAGTAGAATCAGGAAATCTAGCTAACATAGATAAGGAACTGGCAGATAAGTTGGAAGCAGCGACAGATAAAGGAACTGAAGTAAACCGTGAAGAGCTGAAAGCAAACCCAGGTTCTGAAAAACCAACAGAAACTGAAACTCCAGCAGAGACTCCAGCAGCGGATACCGAGGACGAGGAAGTTGGTAGCGTCCCACGTGACTTCTACGCAAGAGAATTAGAAAATGCCAATGTTGTTGTTGAAAAAGAAGATGTAGAAACCAATGCAACAAATGGTCAACGAGTTGATTTGAATGATGAACTTGATAAACTGAAAAAACTTCAGAATGCTACCGTTCATATGGAGTTTAAGCCAGATGCGTCTGCTCCACGTTTTTACAACCTCTTCTCAGTCTCTAGTGACACCAAAGTAAATGAGTACTTCACCATGGCCATCCTTGATAACACTGCTATCGTTGAAGGTCGTGATGCAAATGGAAACCAATTCTATGGTGATTATAAAACTGCTCCTTTGAAGATTAAGCCAGGTCAGTGGAACTCTGTAACCTTTACAGTTGAAAGACCAAATGCAGATCAACCAAAAGGTCAGGTTCGCGTCTATGTAAATGGTGTCTTGTCTCGAACAAGTCCTCAGTCTGGTCGTTTCATCCAAGATATGCCAGATGTTAATCATGTTCAAATCGGTACAACAAAACGTACCGGGAAAAACTTCTGGGGATCAAATCTTAAGGTCCGTAATTTAACGATTTATGATCGTACCCTTCTCCAGAAGAAGTGAAAAAACGTAGTCAGTTCTTTGAAAGAGGTGAATTGGCGAAAAAACTTCCTGAAGGTGCAGAAGTAACTGAAAAGTTAGATGTATTTGAAGGCGGTGTGAACCGCAAGCCAAATAAAGATGGTATTGCAAGTTACCGTATACCTGCACTTCTTAAGACTGATAAAGGTACCTTGATTGCCGGAACGGATGAAAGACGCTTGCATCACTCTGACTGGGGTGATATTGGTATGGTCGTTCGTCGTAGTGATGACAATGGAAAGACATGGGGAGATAGAATTACCATATCTAATCCTCGTGACAATGAGAAAGCTAAAAATCCAGAATGGCCATCACCAGTTAATATTGACATGGCTTTAGTCCAAGATCCTGAAACTAAGAGAATCTTCTCAATTTATGATATGTTCCTCGAAGGGAAGGCAGTATTCTCTCTACCAGGGAAAGCACCACAAGCCTATGAGCAAATCGGTGATAAGGTTTACCAAGTCTTGTACAAACAAGGTGATGCGGGACGTTATACTATCCGTGAAAATGGTGAAGTTTTTGACCCTGAAAATAGAAAAACAGAATACCGTGTTGTAGTGGATCCTAAACAATCAGCTTATAGCGATAAGGGTGATCTTTATAAAGGTGAAGAACTAATTGGTAATGTCTATTTCGAATACAGTGACAAGAATATCTTTAGAGTTTCAAATACCAACTATCTCTGGATGTCTTATAGTGATGATGATGGGAAAACATGGTCTGCACCTAAAGATATTACATACGGTATTCGCAAGGACTGGATGCACTTCTTAGGTACTGGACCTGGTACAGGGATTGCCTTGCACTCAGGACCTCACAAAGGTCGTCTTGTTATCCCAGTCTATACTACAAATAACGTATCTTACTTGAGTGGTTCTCAGTCTTCACGTGTTATTTACTCAGATGACCATGGTGAAACTTGGCAAGCAGGTGAAGCTGTCAATGATAACCGCCCAGTAGGGAACCAAACAATTCACTCTTCAACTATGAATAATCCAGGTGCTCAAAATACTGAGTCAACAGTTGTTCAGTTGAACAACGGAGACCTCAAACTCTTCATGCGTGGATTGACAGGAGATTTGCAGGTTGCAACAAGTAAAGATGGCGGAGTGACTTGGGGAAAAGATGTAAAACGCTATTCAGATGTCAAAGATGTCTATGTTCAAATGTCAGCTATTCATACTGTACAAGATGGTAAGGAATATATCGTCCTCAGTAACGCAGGTGGACCAGGACGTTACAACGGTTTGGTACACTTGGCACGTGTGGAAGCTAACGGAGAATTAACTTGGCTTAAACACAATCCAATTCAAAGCGGTAAATTTGCCTATAACTCATTGCAAGATCTTGGGAATGGTGAATTTGGCTTGCTTTATGAGCATGCAGATGCCAATCAAAATGAATATACTTTGTCTTATAAGAAATTCAACTGGGATTTCTTGAGCAAAGATATGGTTGCACCAACTAAAGCAAAAGTAAAAAGTGCAGTAGATATGGGTAACAATATTGTTGCACTAGAATTTGATTCAGAAGTCTTGGTAAACCAAGCTCCTGTACTTAAATTAGCAAATGGAAACCTAGCAACCTTCTTAACTCAGTACGATACAAAAACACTGCTATTTGTTGTCAAAAAAGAAGATATTGGCCAAGAAGTTACAGAGATAGTTGATGGTGCGATTGAGAGCATGCATAATTTGCCAGTTAGCCTTGAAGATGCAGGAATCCCTGGTGGAATTAATGGTAAAGAACCTGCCATTCATGAAGTTCCAGAGTTCACTGGAGGCGTCAATGGTGACGAAGTGGCAGTACATGAAAGTTCCAGAATATAATCCAGTGGAGACCTCAAAAGGGGAACCGGCAGTTCATGAAGTTCCAGAATTCGAAGGTGGCGTAAATGGTGAGGAAGCAGCCATAACAGAGGTGGCTGAGTACACAGAAGCTATTGGAACAGTGGGCGACGAGCCAGCACCAACAGTAGAAGTTCCGGAATCCACAGGTGGCGTCAATGGCGAAGAAGCAGCTGTAACAGAACTTCCAGAGTACACTGAAGCTATTGGAACAGCAGGTGACGAAGCAGCACCAACAGTAGAAGTTCCGGAATCCACAGGTGGCGTCAAATGGCGACGAAGCAGCTGTAACAGAACTTCCAGAGTACACTGAAGCTATTGGAACAGCAGGTGAGGGAACAGCACCAACTGTAGAAGTCCCAGAATTCGAAGGTGGCGTGAATGGTGAGGAAGCGGCTGTAACAGAGGCACCTGAGTACACAGAACCTAGTGCAACAGTAGGTGACGAAGTAGCACCAACGGTGGAAATCCCAGAATTCGAAGGTGGTGTAAATGGCGAAGAAGCAGCTGTAACAGAGGCGCCTGAGTATACAGAAGCTATTGGAACAGTGGGCGACGAGCCAGCACCAACAGTAGAAGTTCCGGAATCCACAGGTGGCGTCAATGGCGAAGAAGCAGCTGTAACAGAGCTTCCAGAGTACACTGAAGCTATCGGAACAGCAGGTGACGAAGCAACACCAACAGTAGAAGTCCCAGAATTCGAAGGTGGTGTCAATGCAGTCGAAGCGGCAGTTCATGAGCTTCCAGAATTCACAGGCGGAGTAAACGCAGTTGAAGCGCTCAAAAATGAGCTTCCAGAATTTACTGGAGGAGCAAATGCAGTTCAAGCGCTTGAGCATGAACTTCCAGAATTCACAGGCGGAGTCAATGCAGTCGAAGCAACCAAAAACGAACTTCCGGAATATAAGGTTGAAGAAAAACCGCTTGTCACTTTAGTAGCACAGCAAGACAAGACATATCAAGCTCCAGCAGCTCAACCACAACAACCAACCCTCCCTGCAACAGGAAGTGAGGTTTCAACTCCTCTAGTATCTGTAGGAATGGTTGGAATGCTTCTCGGCTTGTTTGGAATGGCTAAGAAAAAAGAAGATTAATGGCAACATTGAATCTAAAAAGTCTCTATAAAAAAGGTTTAGACTTATATTAGAAGGGTCTGTAACGTTCATTCGTTACAGGCTCTTTATTTGTAGAAAGCGAAGATTCTAGTGAGAATAAGCGGATGGAAGGCGATTCAAACTCGGGTATTTCTCCCTGAAACTACTTTCAGCGAAATCTGTTACATAAAATTGTTTTGAAACTTCAATCTATTCTAGCACAAGATATTGAAAGCGCTTTAAAAATGATATATAATAGGCTCATAAGAAAAAAGAAAAGGAGGAAAGTAGATGCCACAAATCAGTAAAGAAGCCTTGATTGATCAGATTAAAGATGGAATCATCGTTTCTTGTCAGGCACTTCCTCACGAACCGCTTTATACAGAAGCGGGAGGTGTCATGCCCTTGCTAGCCAAAGCAGCTGAGCAAGGTGGAGCAGTTGGTATCCGAGCAAATAGTGTTCGTGATATTAAGGAAATAAAAGAGGTCACAAATCTTCCAATTATTGGAATTATCAAACGTGATTATCCACCACAGGAACCATTCATCACTGCTACTATGAAAGAAGTTGATGAACTAGCAGCTCTAGACATTGAGGTAATCGCTCTAGATTGTACCAAGAGAGAACGCCATGATGGCTTAGAGATTCAAGAATTCATCCGTCAAATCAAAGAAAAATATCCAAATCAACTCTTGATGGCTGACACAAGTACCTTTGAAGAAGGGCTTACAGCAGTTGAAGCAGGAATTGACTTTGTTGGAACAACCTTGTCAGGCTACACATCTTATAGTCCAAAAGTGGATGGACCAGACTTTGAATTGATTAAGAAACTTTGCGATGCAGGAGTAGATGTTATCGCAGAAGGGAAGATTCACACACCAGAACAGGCTAAGCAAATCCTAGGTTACGGAGTGCGAGGCATCGTTGTTGGTGGGGCTATTACTAGACCAAAAGAGATTACGGAACGATTTGTTGCGGGTCTCAAATAAGACAATAGAAACACGAGGAGAGTGGTTGATTCGTAAAATAAAATGTAAACGTATACAAAGTTGTCAATACTCATTATCCGTTTCGGATACGCTTATCATCATTTAGGAGAATACTAATGAAATTTAGAAAACTAGCTTGTACAGTACTTGCGGGTGCTGCTGTCCCTATCTCTTGCTGCTTGTGGCAAAATCAGACGCTAAAAAGACGCGGCTAAACAGGTGGCGACCTGCAGGACAACTACAGAAATCACTTGGTGGGCTTTTCCCAGTCTTCACACAAGAAAAAAATCTGGTGACGGTGTAGGAACTTATGAAAAATCTATCATCGAAGCTTTCGAAAAAGCAAAACCCAGATATCAAAGTTAAACTAGAAACAATCGACTTCAAATCTGGTCCAGAAAAAAATCACGACAGCTATTGAAGCTGGAACTGCTCCAGATGTACTTTTCGATGCACCAGGTCGTATCATTAATTACGGTAAAAATGGTAAATTGGCTGAGTTGAATGACCTCTTTACAGATGAATTTGTTAAAGATGTTAACAATGAAAACATCATTAAAGCAAGTAAAGCTGGCGATAAAGCATACATGTATCCAATCAGTTCTGCACCATTCTACATGGCTATGAACAAGAAAAATGTTGGAAGATGCTGAGTAGCTAACCTTGTAAAAGAAGGTTGGACAACAGATGATTTTGAAAAAGTTTTGAAAGCGCTTAAAGATAAAGGCTACACACCAGGTTCATTGTTCAGTTCAGGTCAAGGGGGAGACCAAGGAACACGTGCCTTCATCGCTAACCTTTATGGCGGATCTGTAACTGATAAAGAAGTAACTAAATACACAACTGACGATCCTAAATTCGTTAAAGGCCTTGAAAAAGCATCTAGTTGGATTAAAGACGGTTTGTTGAACAACGGTTCACAATTTGACGGTGGAGCAGACATCCAAAACTTTGCAAACGGTCAAACATCATACACAATCCTTTGGGCACCAGCTCAAAACGGTATCCAAGCTAAATTGTTGGAAGCAAGTAAAGTTGAAGTGGTAGAAGTTCCATTCCCATCTGATTCAGGCAAACCAGCTCTTGAATACCTTGTAAACGGATTTGCAGTATTTAACAACAAAGATGAAAAGAAAATTGCTGCTGCTAAGAAATTCATCCAATTCATCGCAGATGATAAAGAGTGGGGTCCTAAAGACGTAGTTCGTACAGGTGCTTTCCCAGTTCGTACTTCATTTGGAAAACTTTATGATGATAAACGTATGGAAACTATCAGTGGTTGGACTCAATACTACTCTCCATACTACAACACAATCGACGGATTTGCTGAAATGAGAACTCTATGGTTCCCAATGTTGCAAGCAGTATCTAATGGTGACCAAGAACCTGCTGCAGCTTTGAAGACATTCACTGAAAAAGCGAATGAAACAATCAAAAAAGCAGCTAAACAATAAGCCCTAAATAAAAAGTAAAATCCCCCCTTTTCCCTATGCACATCTGTGTACGAAAAGGGGGACTTTTGTTTGAAAATGTAAGGAACTGACAGGTCAAAATTAAAATGAAGTTCTTACATAGGCTGTTCTTGGAAAAAATTTCATTTTGATTTTACATCAATGTCAGACAACAATCAAAAAAACAAAAACTATTTGAAAGTGAGGTGCCGACTGTGAAAGTCAATAAAATTCGCATGAGAGAAACAATTGTTTCTTACGCTTTCTTAGCACCAGTATTAATCTTCTTTACCGTCTTTGTCCTAGCTCCAATGATCATGGGATTCATCACTAGTTTCTTTAACTACTCGATGACAAGTTTTGAATTTATAGGATTGGACAACTATATTCGTATGTTTAAAGACCCTGTCTTTATAAAGTCTTTAATTAATACCGTAATCTTAGTTATCGGATCTGTACCAGTCGTTGTACTCTTCTCACTTTTTGTGGCATCACAAACTTACCAACAAAATGCAGTTGCTAGATCCTTCTATCGTTTCGTATTCTTCCTTCCTGTTGTAACAGGTAGTGTTGCCGTAACGGTTGTATGGAAATGGATTTATGATCCTCTATCAGGTATTTTGAATTTCGTGCTTAAGTCAAGCCATATCATTAGCCAAAACATTTCTTGGTTGGGTGATAAAAACTGGGCTTTGATGGCGATTATGATTATTCTTTTGACAACATCAGTTGGTCAGCCAATCATCCTTTACATCGCTGCAATGGGTAATATTGATAACTCTCTTGTTGAAGCAGCGCGTGTCGACGGAGCAACTGAGTTACAAGTTTTCTGGAAGATTAAATGGCCAAGCCTTCTTCCAACAACTCTTTATATCGCAATCATTACAACAATCAACTCATTCCAGTGTTTCGCTTTGATTCAGCTTTTGACTTCAGGTGGTCCAAACTACTCAACAAGTACACTTATGTACTACCTATACGAAAAAGCCTTCCAATTGACTGAGTATGGCTATGCCAATACTATTGGTGTATTCTTGGCAGTTATGATTGCTATCGTCAGCTTTGTTCAATTTAAAGTACTTGGAAACGACGTAGAATATTAATAGAAAGGAGACAGCTATGCAATCTACACAAAAGAAACCTTTAACAGCCTTTCACTGTTATTTCAACCATCTTCTTGCTTTTATTGACTGTACTGTTTATCTTTCCATTCTACTGGATTTTGACAGGTGCTTTCAAATCACAACCTGATACCATTATGATTCCACCACAATGGTTCCCTAAAGCTCCAACTATGGAGAACTTCCAACAACTCATGGTGCAAAATCCAGCCTTGCAATGGATGTGGAACTCAGTCTTCATTTCTTTAGTAACTATGTTCTTGGTTTGTGCAACCTCTTCACTAGCAGGTTATGTGTTGGCTAAGAAACGTTTCTATGGACAACGCATTCTCTTTCGCTATCTTTTATCGCTGCCATGGCTCTTCCAAAACAAGTTGTCCTTGTACCATTGGTACGTATCGTCAACTTCATGGGAATCCATGACACTCTTTGGGCAGTTATCTTGCCTTTGATCGGATGGCCATTTGGGGTCTTCCTCATGAAACAGTTCAGTGAAAAACATTCCAACAGAATTGCTCGAATCTGCTAAAATCGATGGATGTGGTGAGATTCGTACTTTTCTGGAGCGTAGCCTTCCCTATTGTGAAAACCAGGATTTGCAGCTCTTGCAATCTTTCACCTTCATCAATACATGGAATGACTACTTTCATGCAGTTGGTAATGTTGACATCACGTCAAAAACTTGACCATCTCACTCGGGGTTGCGACTATGCAGGCTGAGATGGCAACCAACTATGGTTTGATTATGGCAGGGGCTGCCCTTGCAGCTGTGCCAATCGTAACAGTCTTCCTTGTCTTCCAAAAAAATCATTCACTCAAGGTATTACTATGGGAGCCGTCAAAGGATAATACTCATGAAAAATTGAATATAGTACAATCTGTTTATCAGTATGCAGAAGTATAGTTGATAGACTAAGAGAATACAGGATATATAAGTGTCTACAAAATGGAGAGGAGTTGGTTGCTTCACGAACTTTTGTTAGACACTTATAAACTTACTGGCTAGACATCTTATGTCTGAAGGTAACAATCAGGTAAAGGAAATTACTATGATTTTTGATGATTTAAAAAACATTAGCTTTTACAAGGGAATTCACCCAAATCTGGACAAGGCTATTGATTATCTCTATGAGCATCGTAAAGATACTTTTGAATTAGGGAAATACGATATTGATGGAGATAAGGTCTTCTTAGTTGTACAGGAAAATGTTCTCAACAAAGAAGAAAATGATCGCTTTGAGCATCATAAAAACTATGCAGACTTGCATTTGTTAGTTGAAGGACATGAGTATTCTAGCTACGGTTCTCGCATCAAAGATGAGGCTGTAGCCTTTGATGAAGCTAGCGATATTGGCTTTGTCCATTGTCATGAACAATACCCACTCTTGTTGGGATATCACAATTTTGCAGTCTTTTTTTCCCAGGTGAACCTCATCAGCCTAACGGTTATGCAGGTATGGAAGATAAAGTTCGCAAAATACTTTATTTAAAATTTTAATCGATTAGTCAGTTAGAGGAGCAAACAATGGCACATAAAGGATCTGGATTGATAAAAGCGGCATTCGATACGGATAACTTTCTTATGCGTTTTTGCGAGAAGGTTTTAGATATTGTGACGGTTAACCTACTCTTTGTTGTGTCTTGTTTGCCTATTGTGACTATTGGAGTAGCTAAAAATCAGTCTCTATCAGACAATCTTTGAAGTGAAGCGCAGCCGTCGTATTCCTGTTTTTTTCAAAAATCTATATGAGAGCCTTTTAAGCAAAATTTGAAATTAGGGTTTTCAGTTAGGTTTGCTGGAATTAGGAATCTTTTTGATCAGTGTGGTTGACTTATCACTATTTTGGAGTCAAACTGGAGTTGCCTTTCAACTCATTAAAGCTATTTGTTTGGGAATTCTGATATTTTTAACACTAGTTATGTTGGCTAGCTATCCAATTGCTGCACGCTATGAATTAACTTGGAAAGAAGTGCTCAAAAGGGCTTGCTTTTTGGTAAGTTTTAACTTCGTTTGGTTCTTCTTGATGCTTGCGATTATTTTTATTAATCATTATGCTTCTCATCTATCAGGCTTTACTCTAGTGCTTGGTGGTTCAGCATTTCTACTCTTTGGCTTTTGGTCTTCTTGCCTTTTGCCAAGCTGGATTAATGGAAAAAAATTGTTTGCTAAATATCAAGCAGATTGAAAACGATATGAAACTACTTTCAAACAAGAAAAAGCTATGGGAGATGAATAGAAATTAAAAATCTAAGTGGCTTGAGATGTATTGAAAGCGCTTTTTACAAGGTGTATACTAAAATAGTAAAAAATCATCTGCTCAGAGCAGAAAATAAGAAATCTTAGGAGAAATCTATGTCAGATTTAAAAAAATATGAAGGTGTTATTCCTGCCTTCTACGCATGTTATGATGATGAGGGAGAAGTAAGCCCAGAACGTACTCGTGCTTTGGTGCAATACTTCATTGATAAAGGTGTTCAAGGACTTTATGTCAACGGTTCTTCAGGTGAATGTATCTACCAAAGTGTAGCAGACCGCAAGTTGATTTTGGAAGAAGTCATGGCTGTTGCTAAAGGTAAATTGACAATCATTGCTCACGTGGCTTGCAACAATACCAAAGACAGTATCGAGCTTGCTCGCCATGCTGAAAGCTTGGGAGTAGATGCTATCGCAACAATCCCACCAATTTACTTCCGTTTGCCTGAGTACTCAGTAGCAAAATACTGGAACGACATCAGTGCAGCAGCACCAAACACAGACTATGTTATCTATAACATTCCTCAATTGGCAGGAGTTGCTTTGACTCCAAGTCTTTACACAGAAATGTTGAAGAACCCACGTGTGATCGGTGTTAAAAACTCTTCAATGCCAGTTCAAGATATCCAAACTTTTGTAAGCCTTGGTGGTGAAGATCATATCGTCTTTAATGGTCCAGATGAACAATTCCTTGGTGGACGTCTCATGGGAGCAAAAGCTGGTATCGGTGGTACTTATGGTGCTATGCCAGAACTCTTCTTGAAACTCAACCAATTGATTGCAGATAAAGACCTAGAAACAGCGCGTGAATTGCAATATGCAATCAATGCTATCATTGGTAAATTGACTGCTGCACATGGAAATATGTACTGTGTTATCAAAGAAGTCTTGAAAATCAATGAAGGACTTAATATCGGATCAGTTCGTTCTCCACTTACACCAGTGACCGAAGAAGATCGTCCAGTTGTTGAAGCAGCTGCGGCATTGATTCGTGAAACTAAGGAGCGTTTCCTCTAATCAATAGGAGGCTTTATGACTAATTACGTTGCAATTGATATTGGTGGAACTAATATCAAATATGGTTTGATTGACCAAGAGGGACAACTGGTAGAGTCTCACGAGGTAGCGACTGAGGCTCATAAGGGCGGTCCACATATCTTACAGAAAACAAAAGATATTGTAGCTAGCTATCTAGAAAAAGGACCAGTGTCAGGTGTAGCCATTTCCTCTGCGGGAATGGTTGACCCTGATAAAGGTGAGATTTTCTATGCTGGTCCACAGATTCCGAACTATGCAGGAACCCAATTTAAAAAGGAAATTGAAGCTAGCTTTAATATTCCTTGTGAAATTGAAAATGATGTTAACTGTGCAGGTCTTGCTGAAGCTGTCTCTGGCTCAGGAAAAGGTGCAAGTATTACCCTTTGCTTGACAATTGGGACAGGTATCGGTGGTTGCTTAATCATTGATGGCCAAGTTTTTCCATGGCTTTAGTAATTCTGCCTGTGAAGTTGGTTATCTGCACATGCAGGATGGAGCTTTTCAGGATTTAGCGTCTACGACAGCTCTTGTTAAGTATGTAGCAGACGCACATGGAGATGAAGTGGAACAGTGGAACGGTCGCAGAATTTTTCAAAGAAGCTACTGAAGGCAAATAAACTCTGTATGGATGGAATTGACCGTATGGTAGAATACCTTGGTAAGGGTCTCGCTAATATTTGTTATGTTGCCAATCCAGAAGTTGTCATCCTTGGTGGTGGTATCATGGGACAGGAAGCTATTCTGAAACCTAAAATTAGGAAGGCTTTGAAAGATTCGCTTGTTCCAAGTTTGGCAGACAAGACTCGACTTGAGTTTGCACATCATCAGAATACTGCTGGGATGCTAGGTGCATATTATCATTTCAAAACAAAACAATCCTAAATTGGCCTTGCCAATTTAGGTTTTTTTGGCAGGAAAAAAGTTAGGTAAAACTTTAATAAAGCTTTGGAAGCCCTTGCATTTCTTGGAATAATATAGTATATTTATTATACTGAGAAATCTCGAAAAAGAGTTTGTAAAAATCAAAGTCATTTTTTTATTCAGAAAAAAATGTAAGCGATTTCTAAAAATGAATTTAAACAGAAGATAAGAGTGGGAGGAAGAAGAGTTTTATAGTAGGTACTGAGAAATAAAATTGTTGCCAGCAGAAACTGGGCTCTTGCAGTAGCTGACTGCTTTTTGTTCATTAGGAGAATTTGATGAAACAGTATTTTTTTGAAAAGAAGTCGTATATTTAGTATTCGTAAACTAACGGTTGGTGTAGCCTCTGTGGCAGTTGGACTGGCTTTTTTTGCATCTGGAAATGTTGCTGCTAACGAAGTTGTGACAGAACCAAAACTGGAAGTAGAAGGTCAAGCAAAAGAAGTAATCGATGTCGATAAAGAAAAAGCCGAAGCTAGTTAAGGAAACTAAAGAAGTAGTGAGTCCTGTTAAAGAAGAAGTTGCTAAACAAGCAGCTCCTACTACAGAAAAAAAGTAACAGAAGAAACTAAAACTACTGAAGAGGCTGGAGATTTACTTCCAGAAGAAATTCCTGACCGTGCTTATCCCTGATACACCAGTGAAGAAAACTTGACACTTCAGCCATTGTATCAGAAAAAGATAGCCCAAAAGTTGAAACTAAAAAGTATTTTAAAAAGCTGAAGAAGCAAGTACAACTGAAGGTGAAAAAGAAAAATAGAGCCATCATCAATGGTGGTCAGGATCTCAAAGCATATTGACTATGAAGGTCAACCAGCTACATCTGCGACGATGGTTTATAGCATTTTTAGCTCTCCACTTGCAAATGGTGGGAAACAGGATTATCTCAATTCTGGCTCTGGTATCTTTGTTGCACCAAATATTATCTTGACAGTAGCACACAACTTCTTAGTCAAGGATGCGGATACCAATGCGGGATCTATCCGTGGTGGTGATACTGCTAAGTTCTACTACAATGTCGGTTCTAAATACTCCAAAAGAAAGATCATTTGCCAAACTTCAGGAAAAGACTGTTATTTGTTCCAAGAAAAAGGATATTCATTTCTGGAATAAAGAAAAAGTTTGGTGAAGGGTACAAAAATGACCTAGCCTTGGTTGTGGCTCCAGTTCCAGTACAGATTGCAAGTCCAAATAAGGCTGCAACCTTTACTCCGTTAGCAGAGCATCGGGAATACAAAGCTGGAGAACCTGTTAGTACGATTGGTTATCCTACAGATTCAAGCTCACCAGAATTGAAGGAACCAATTGTGCCTGGTCAATTGTATAAGGCAGACGGTGTCGTTAGAGATACTGAAAAGTATGATGATAAAGGGAACAGTAGGTGTTACCTATCGTTTGACTTCTGTTTCTGGTCTTTCTGGTGGTGGAATTATCAACGGTGATGGTAAGGTCATTGGAATCCACCAACGTGGTACTGTTGATAATGCGAACATTGCTGAAAAAGACCGCTTCGGTGGAGGTCTAGTCTTGTCTCCAGAACAATTAGCATGGGCTAAAGGAATCATTGATAAATACGGTGTTAAGAGGCTGGTATCAAGGCGATAACGGTAGCCGTTATTATTTCACTCCAGAGGAGAAATGTTCAGAAATAAGACAGCAGTTATCGGTGAAAACAAATATTCCTTTGATGAAAGTGGTGTAGCGACTCTTCTTGAAGGTGTTGACTATGGACGAGTTGTTATCGAACATGTGGACCAAAAATGATAACCCAGTCAAAGAAAACGATACTTTTGTTGAAAAGGGACAGAAGTTGGAACTCAGTTCGACTATAACTATAAAACAGAAATTGAAAAAGACTGACTTTCTTCAAGAAGAATAAAGACAAAATATGAGATTGTATCGATTGATGGCAAATGCTGTCAATAAACAGTTAAAAAGATGCTTGGGAAGATGATTATAGTGTTGTGAGCAAGGCTCCTGCAGGAACTCGTGTCATCAAGGTAGTCTATAAAGGTCAATAAAGGTTCCTTTGAGGTTCACTATCGCTTTGAAAGACTCTGACCAAAGAGTTGACAACTGCAGATGTGGACAATAACGAAGGTAAAGAATACGATGTTTCCTTTGTTCATAGATTCCAAGCTAAAAGAAATTGCAGGTTATCGTGCAGTAAATGCAAGTCAAGAAGCAACTATCAAGCATAAAGGGGTGAATGAAGTTATTTTTGAATACGAAAAGATTGAAGATCCAAAACCAGCAACTCCTGTAACTCCAGTGGTTGATCCAAAAGATGAAGAAACAGAAATTGCTGCTTACGGTCCACTTCCAAGCAAGGCTCAATTGGACTACCACAAGGAAGAATTGGCTGCCTTCATCCACTATGGTATGAATACCTATACCAACTCTGAGTGGGGGAATGGTAGAGAAAATCCTCAAAACTTTAATCCAACTAACCTTGATACAGATCAGTGGATTAAGACTTTGAAGGATGCTGGATTCAAACGAACAATCATGGTTGTAAAACACCATGACGGATTTGTGATTTATCCATCTAAATATACAGACCATACGGTGGCTGCAAGTCCATGGAAAGATGGTAAGGGTGACCTTCTCGAAGAAATCTCTAAATCAGCGACTAAGTATGACATGAATATGGGTGTTTACTTATCACCATGGGATGCAAACAATCCAAACTATCACGTGAATACTGAAAAAGAGTACAACGAATACTATCTCAACCAACTCAAGGAAATCCTTGGCAATCCTAAATACGGAAACAATGGTAAATTCATCGAAGTATGGATGGACGGTGCGCGTGGTAGCGGAGCTCAAAAAGTAACCTACACCTTTGATAAGTGGTTCGAGTACATCAAGAAAGCTGAAGGGATATCGCTATCTTCTCTGCTCAACCGACAAGCGTCCGTTGGATTGGTAATGAACGTGGGAATCGCTGGAGATCCAGTTTGGCATAAAGGTCAAGAAAGCTAAAAATCACTGACGATGTGAAGAATGAGTATCTCAACCATGGAGATCCAGAAGGAGATATGTACTCAGTTGGTGAAGCAGACGTTTCTATCCGTTCAGGTTGGTTCTACCATGACAATCAACAACCAAAATCAATCAAAGATTTGATGGATATTTACTTCAAGTCTGTTGGTCGTGGAACGCCACTTCTACTCAATATTCCACCCTAATAAAGAAGGTAAATTCGCAGATGCAGATGTCGCTCGCTTGCAAGAATTCCGAGCAACCTTGGATCAAATGTATGCGACTGACTTCGCTAAGGGTGCAACAGTTACTGCAAGCTCTACTCGTAAGAATCACTTGTATCAAGCAAGTCACCTAACAGATGGTAAGGATGATACGAGCTGGGCACTAGCAAATGATGCTAAGACAGGTGAATTCACTGTTGATCTCGGTCAAAAGAGACGCTTTGACGTGGTCGAACTCAAAGAAGATATCGCTAAAGGGTCAACGTATCTCTGGCTTCAAGGTTGAAGTTGAGCTCAATGGACGTTGGGTACCATACGGTGAAGGGTCAACTGTTGGTTATCGTCGCCTTATCCAAGGTCAACCAGTAGAAGCCCAAAAAATTCGTGTAACCATTACTGGTGCACAAGCGACTCCTATTTTGACAAACTTCTCTGTTTATAAGACACCAAGCAGTATCGAGAAAACAGATGGTTACCCTCTAGGACTAGATTACCATTCAAACACAACAGCTGATAAAGAAAATACAACTTGGTATGACGAATCTGAAGGTATTCGCGGAACATCTATGTGGACTAACCAAAAAGATGCTAGCGTTACCTACCGTTTCAACGGAACTAAGGCTTATGTCGTATCTACAGTGGATCCAAACCACGGTGAAATGTCCGTTTACGTGGATGGTAAAAAGGTTGCAGACGTGCAAACCAATAATGCAGCTCGTAAACGTAGCCAGATGGTTTATGAAACAGATGACTTGGCTCCAGGTGAACATACCATCAAACTCGTTAACAAGACTGGAAAAGCTATTGCGACTGAAGGTATCTACACTCTTAACAATGCCGGCAAGGGTATGTTTGAGATGAAAGAAACAACTTATGAAGTTCAAAAAGGTCAACCGGTTACTGTAACCATTAAGCGTGTTGGTGGTAGCAAAGGAACAGCAACAGTCCATGTTGTAACAGAACCAGGAACAGGGGTTCATGGTAAAGTGTACAAGGACACAACAGCTGACTTGACTTTCCAAGATGGTGAAACTGAGAAAACAATCACGATTCCAACGATCGACTTTACAGAGCAAGCTGATTCAATCTTTGACTTCAAAGTGAAAATGACTAGCGTTTCTGACAATGCCCTTCTTGGTTTTGCTTCAGAAGCTACTATTCGAGTGATGAAGGCAGAATTGCTCCTAAAAGACCAGACAAGCTATGACGATCAGGCAACTCAGCTTGACTATAGTCCAGGTTGGAACCATGAAACGAACTCAGCTGATAAATACCAAAAATACAGAATCATGGGCGTCATTTGGACGTTTGACAGAAGAGCAGAAGAAAAAAATGCCAGTGTAACAGCCTACTTCTACGGAACAGGTCTTGAGATCAAAGGATATGTGGATCCAGGACATGGTATCTACAAAGTAACGTTAGATGGTAGAAAAGTCGAGTATCAAGATGGCTCTAGGTAATGCTTCTGAGTACAACGGTAAGAAGTACTTCAGTGGTACAGCACTACTCGTCAAGGTGGTCAGACTCTCGTTCGTTTGACTGGACTCGAAGAAGGTTGGCATGCTGTAACCTTGCAATTGGATCCAAAACGTAATGATACTACGAGAAATATTGGTATCCAAGTTGACCAGTTCATCACTCATGGTGAAGATAGTGCTCTTTATACCAAAGCAGAGTTAATCCAAGCCATGAAGAGCTGGAAGGATGAGTTGGTTAAGTTTGACCAGACAAGCTTGAAGAATACTCCAGAGGCACGTCAAGCCTTCAAGTCAAACTTGGATAAATTATCTGAGCAACTTTCAGCAAGTGAAGCCAATGCACAAGAAGTTCTGAAGACAGCAGCAGCTTTGCAAACAATCCTTGATAAGGAAGAAAATTATGGCACAGATGATACGCCAACACCAGATCAGCCAGAAGAACCAAACTATGACAAGGCTATGGCAAGTCTGACCGAAGCGATTGAAAGAAAAACAGCTGAGCTCGGTGATGACAAGGAAGCTAAGAAGAAGCTAGTTGCATTAACAGAGCAAGCCTTGACAGCCATCCAAGAAGCTAAGACTCAGGATGCAGTAGATAAGGCCTTGCAAGCAGCTTTGGCATCTATCAACAGTCTTCAGGCGACCCGAAAAGAGGAGCCAGCTCCCAGAAGAACTCAACGGAGGAACTGGCAAAACCAGAGAGCCACAAGCCGATGACTGCAAAGGAACCTAAGGCAGAGTCTGACCGAAGCGATTGAAAGAAAAACAGCTGAACTCGGTGATGACAAGGAAGCTAGAAGAAGCTAGTGCACTAACAGAGCAAGCCTTGCACCATCCAAGAAGCTAAGACTCAGGATGCAGTAGATAAGGCCTTGCAAGCGCTTTGGCATCTATCAACAGTCTTCAGGCGACTCCGAGAGGACCGCTCCAGAAGAACCAAAACAGCCAGAAGAGCCAAACTATGACAAGGCTATGGAAGTCTGACCGAAGCGATTGAAGAAAAACAGCTGAGCTCGGTGATGACAAGGAAGCTAAGAAGAAGCTAGTTGCACTAACAGAGCAAGCCTTGACAGCCATCCAAGAAGCTAAGACTCAGGATGCGGTAGATAAGGCCTTGCAAGCAGCTTTGCATCTATCAACAGCTCAGGCGACTCCGAAAGAGAGCCAGCTCAGAAGAACCACGCAACCAGAGGAACCAAACTATGACAAGGCTATGGCAAGTCTGACCGAAGCGATTGAAGAAAAAAACAGCTGAACTCGGTGATGACAAGAAGCTAGAAGAAGCTAGTTGCATTAACAGAGCAAGCCCTGACAGCTATCCAGAAGCCAAGACTCAGGATGCAGTAGATAAGGCCTTGCAAGCGCTTTGGCATCTATCAATCAGCTTCAAGCGACTCCAAAAGGAACCAGCTCCAGAAGAACCAAACACAGCCAGAGGAGCCATCAAAAGCCAGAAGAGTCTAAAGTTGACTACCATAAGGCAATTGCAGATTTGACTGAAGCTATCGAGAAAAAGCAACAGAACTTGCCGATGATGTAGCTGCTCAGGAGAAACTCGTTGAACTTGGAGAACAAGCTCTTGCAGCTATCCAAGAAGCTAAGACTCAAGATGCTGTTGAAAAAGCCTTGCAAGACGCTTTGGTATCCATCAATAAGCTTCAAGCAACTCCAAAAGAGGAGCCAGCTCCAGAAGAACCAACACAACCAGAGGAGCCAGCAAAACCAGAAGAACCAAGCAAGCCAGAAGAACCAAAACCAGAGGTACCAAGCAAAACCAGTAGAGCCTAAGCTTGACTACGATAAAAGCTATGGCAAGCTTGTCCGAAGCCATTAAAAAGTAAAAACAGCTGAGTTGGGTGATGACAAGGAAGCTAAGAAGAAACTAGTTGAACTAGCAGAACAAGCCTTAGCTGCTATTGAAGAAGCCAAAACTCAGGATGCAGTAGATAAGGCCTTGCAAGACGCTTTGACATCTATCAACAATCTTCAGGCGACACCAAAAGAGGAACCAGCTCAGAAGAGCCAAGACCAGAAGAGCCTGCAAGACCAGAAGAACCAAGCAAAACCAGAAGAGTCTAAGATTGACTACGATAAAGCTATGGCAAGCTTGTCCGAAGCCATTAAAAAGTAAAAACAGCTGAGTTGGGTGATGACAAGGAAGCTAAGAAGAAACTAGTTGAACTAGCAGAACAAGCCTTAGCTGCTATTGAAGAAGCCAAAAACTCAGGATGCAGTAGATAAGGCCTTGAAAGACGCTCTGACATCTATCAACAATCTTCAGGCGACACCAAAAGAGGAACCAGCTCCAAGACCAGAGCCAAGTAAACCAGAAGAGCCCTGCAAGACCAGAGGAGACCAAGTAAGCCAGAAGAGGAAGTGAAACATTCAAATCTTCCAGCTGAAGGTGTTAAAGAATTGAGTGTAACTCAACCAAGCCTTGAAGTAACGACAGAGCCGATTGCCTTCAACACTATTCGTCGTGAAAAATTCTCTTCTACCTAAAGGTAAGGAACAAGTCGTTTCTGAAGGAAAAAGACGGACAAGTAACGACCTATGTAGAAGTTGACGGCAGCGATCGTAAAGGTTGTTAAGGTTGAACGTGAGGAAGCTCAAGACCGCATCGTTGAAGTAGGTACTCAAGAAGGAACTGCTATGCCGACAGAAGGCGTTATGAATTTGGACTTTAATCTACCAAATCTAAAAAGTAGAGAAAGAACCAATCGCCTTCAAGACTGTTCGCCGTGAGAATGCTGATTTAGCTAAAAGGTAAGGAACAAGTTGTTTCTGAAGGAAAAAGACGGACAAGTAACGACTTATGTAGAAGTCGATGGTGACAACCGTAAGGTTCTTAAGGTTGAACGTGAGGAAGCCCAAGACCGCATCGTCGAAGTTGGAACCAAGGAAGAAAGTCCATCAACTGATAGCACATTGAAGGTCTTGAAAGATTCATCAACAAACTTGAAACTGATTGCTCGAGAAGGGGACCTCAATGGTGGTTCTGTTCTAGAGGTCGATAAGGTTGCTGACCAGGTCTTGGAAGGTCGCCGTTTCGATGCTTATCAAATTCAATTGAAGAATGAGAAAAGGCGAACTTGTTCAATTGAAAAGGTGCAGCCCTTGTTCAAGTTGCTGTGGCGTCTGATGTAGCCAATGTCTATGCTATGAATGCAAATCAAGAATTGCAGGAAGTGAAGTTTGAACAGAAAGGTTCAGCACTTGAATTTGTAGCTCCACACCTAGGTGTCTATGCGGTAGTCTACAAGGATGCAGCTCAACCAAGTGCACCAGCAAATGTAGAAACTCCTGCTCCACAACCTATGGGAGAAGATAAGCCTTTTAGCAGAGGCTAAGGGAACTGTAGCAGACTCTACAAGCAAACAGTTACCAGCAACAGGAGAAGAAGTAAGTTCAGCTCTCTTGCCTGCCCTCACTCTTGTTTCAGGAATGATGCTATTCTTCTTCAAAAAGATATGAAGGACTAGAATAGAGAACGTCAAAGGAAAGTATCTTGAAACACTAAAAAGGAGTCCCATTGTGGGACTCCTTTTTGTGAGAAAAATATTTTAAACAGAAAACCCTGAATGGTTTTCCAATTTCAGGGCTTTTCTATTTCTTGTGTTTCTGCGATAACCATTCAATCGATTATTTTCCCAATAGCTATTAAAGATTTTTTTCTTTACTTTCGCGATCAATCTCTAGGAAATAAGCATAGAGTAAATCAATGATAATCAGCATTGGAAGCTGAGCAGAGATTCGTTGGATATAAGAGGCTTGGCTTTTGACTTGCGACCAAATACTGTTTCTGTAAATGCTTGGGTATCCTTATTCGGTGCACTTGTAAATAGAACTGTCTTAGCTCCCATATCCTGGGCATCTAATAGGCTATCGATGATAGATGGTGTTGTTCCTGAGAGAAAAACCAAAGACCAAACATTTTTTCATCAATAATGCTAGTCGTCCAGGCAAAACCGTCTGGATCTGTTAAGGCTTCACAGACGACACCCAATCTCATAAAACGTAGCTTCATCTCACGTGCGACTCAGACCAGAACTCCCAGTTCCGAAAAAAATACACGCGTTCGGATTGGTCAATCATCTGAGCCACACGTTCCAGTTGCTCATCGTCAATCAATCCTTGAGAAATTTCTCGCAGATTTGCATAACTTCAAGGACTCTCTGAGTCAAAGGATTCATATCCTGTTGAGGAGCAGAAAGAGTGTCTTTTTGTTGCTGGTATTTGAAGATGAACTCTCGATAGCTCTTAAAACCACATTTCTTGGCAAAACGAGTGAGTGCGCCTGGGAAATATGAAGTTTTTGAGTGACTTGTTGAGAGGATAAGTCATCATTTATGGTATCTGCCTGCAGAAAATAGCGAGCAATTTCTTGCTCTAAATCGGTCATTTCTTCAAAGTGAAGCTCAATGATTGTAGAAATATCTTGCTTATTCATGGGACTCCTTTGATAGCTATTTGCCAGAAATTTATTTGATAAATCTAACAAATAAAAATAGCGCTTACCTCCATTATATCATAGAAAAATAATTTTTGGACCAAAAAGGAAAAGTCTTTTTCTTTTTCCATAATTTTCTACCCTAAATTATGGTACAATGAAGAGTGTGATTTTGATTAGAAATGAGATTGATGTGTATGAGAAAATTCAATAGCCACTCGATACCGATACGGCTTAATTTGTTATTTGCAATCGTCATTTTGCTTTTTTAACAATTATTGGTCGTTTGCTTTTATATGCAAGTTCTTCATAAGGATTTTTTTATGAAAAATAAACTCGCTTCTGCTAGCCAAACTCGAGTAACCATGGGTTCCGCTCGTGGAGAAATTTATGATGCAACAGGAAAACCTTTAGTCCAAAACACCGTTAAACAAGTTGTTTCCTTTACACGAAGCAACAAGATGACTGCGACTGATTTGAAGGATATTTCTAAAAAAATTGTTGACCTATGTCACAGTCACTTCTCCAGAGTTGACGGACCGTCAAATGGCTGATTACTACTTGGCTGATGCTGAAAGCTTTATAAGAAAGACAGTTGAAGCTCTTCCAAAAGATAAACGATATGATTCAGATGGCAATCAACTTTCTGAATCTGAACTCTATAACAACGCTGCTAATAGTATTGCAGCTAATCAGATGGACTATTCCGAGGATGAAAAGAAGGCCATCTATCTCTTTAGTCAGCTCAATTCAGTAGAAAATTTTTGCTACAGGAAATATTCAAACAGATCCTTTGAGTGATACACAGGTAGCTGTGATTGCTTCTGCTTCTAAAGGAATTGCCAGGTATTTCTATCTCTACCTCATGGGATCGAAAAGGTCTTAGAAACTCTCTTTCATCTATTGTCGGAACTGTTTTCGAGTGAAAAATCAGGTCTTCCAGCAGAAGAAGTAGATGCTTATTTGAAAAAAAGGCTATCTCGCTCAATGACCGCGTCGGGACTTCCTATCTTGAAAAACAATACGAAGAAGTCTTGCAAGGGAAACGGACCGTCAAGGAAATCCATTTGGACAAGCACGGAGACATGGAGACGTAGAGAATATCGAAGAAGGTAGCAAGGGGAAAAACATCAAATTAACCATTGATTTGGCCTTCCAAGATAGCGTAGACAGTCTCTTGAAGAGTTATTTTCAACTCAGAACTTGCAAAATGGTGGAGCCAGATATTCTAGAAGGTGTCTATGCAGTAGCCCTCAATCCTAAGACAGGTGCTGTATTAGCCATGTCAGGAATGAAGCACAATGTAGAGACTGGGAGACTTGACCACAGACTCACTCAGGAACAGTGACCAATGTCTTTGTACCAGGGTCTGTCGTTAAGGCGGCAACCATCAGTTCAGGTTGGGAAAAATGGGGTCTTGTCAGGCAACCAAACCTTGACAGACCAACCAATCGTCTTCCAAGGTTCTGCTCCTATCAATTCGTGGTATACCCCTTATTATGGTTCTTTCCCAATTACAGCCGTTGAGGCCTTGGAATATTCATCCAATACCTACATGGTCCAAACTGCTCTCGGGATTATGGGACAAACTTATCAGCCGAATATGACAGTCAGAAACCAACAATCTTGAGTCTGCTATGGGAAAACTACGTTCAACCTTTGGTGAGTATGGTTTAGGAGTTTCTACAGGGATTGACTTGCCAGATGAGTCGACAGGATTTATCCCCTAAAAGATTATGACTTTAGCTAATTATCTAAACTAATGCTTTGGACAGTTTGATAACTACACACCGATGCAGTTAGCTCAGTACGTTGCAACTATTGCCAATAATGGTGTCCGCTTAGCTCCTCATATCGTGGAAGGAATCTACGACAACAACGAGCAAGGAGGTCTTGGAGAGCTCATTAAGCAAACAGACAGCACAGAAATGAATAAGATCAATATTTCTGAATCTGATATGTCTATCTTGCAACAAGGATTTTACCAAGTATCGCATGGAACAAGTGCCCTCACGACAGGACGTGCCTTTTCAGATGGGCGCACTGTTTCTATCAGTGGTAAAAACCGGTACAGCTGAAAGTTATGTAGCTGGTGGTCAAAAAGCTACAATACCAATGCCGTAGCCTATGCTCCAACAGATAAATCCCTCAGATTGCAGTTGCAGTAGTCTTTCCTCATAATACCAATCTAACTAAAGATGTCGGACCATCGATTGCTCGCGACATTATCAATCTATACAACCAACACCATCCAATGAACTAGAAAGGAAGCCATGCTTTACCCAACACCTATAGCTAAGCTGATTGACAGTTATTCTAAACTTCCGGGTATCGGGATTAAGACAGCAACCCGACTGGCCTTTTATACCATTGGGATGTCGGATGATGACGTCAATGAATTTGCAAAAATCTCCTTTGCAGCCAAGCGAGAATTGACCTATTGCTCTATTTGTGGACGTTTGACAGATGAGGATCCTTGTTCTATCTGTACCGATCCTAGCCGTGATCAGTCTACGATTCTGGTCCTGGAGGATAGCCGAGATGTTGCTGCTATGGAAAATATCCAGGAATACCACGGACTTTACCATGTCTTTACATGGGTCTGATTTCCCCTATGAATGGAATTAGCCCAGATGACATCAACCTCAAAGAGTCTCATGACGCGCCTCATGGATAGTGAAGTTTCTGAGGTCATCGTAGCCACTAATGCGACTGCTGATGGTGAAGCGACCTCCATGTATATCTCTCGACTTCTCAAACCTGCAGGGATTAAGGTTACTCGTCTAGCACGAGGTCTAGCAGTCGGAGCTGATATCGAATATGCGGATGAAGTAACGCTCTTAAGAGCTATCGAAAATCGTACAGAACTTTAGTCTGTAAGATTATATAGAACAGGCAATTAGTTAGCAGATAAGATTTTAAGAAATCAAGAGACTGGATTTATTTTTAATCCAGTCTCTTTTTGCTATTCAAGTTTAAAAAAAGAGACAAATGTGATATACTAAAGAGCAAGTATTCTAGTAGAAATAGGACAATCATATGAAACAAACAATTATTTTATTATATGGTGGACGCAGTGCAGAACGTGAAGTGTCTGTATTGTCAGCTGAGAGTGTCATGCGTGCGGTCAACTATGATCGTTTCGCAGTCAAAACCTTCTTTATCAGCCAGTCCGGTGATTTCATCAAAACCCAAGAATTTACCCCAAACTCCTGGACAAGATGAACGTCTCATGACCAATGAAACGATTGATTGGGACAAGAAAATTGCTCCAAGTGCCATCTACGAAGAAGGAGCAGTTGTCTTTCCAGTTCTTCATGGACCTATGGGGGAAGATGGTTCTGTTCAAGGTTTCTTAGAAGTCTTGAAAATGCCTTATGTCGGTTGTAACATCCTATCTTCAAGCCTTGCCATGGATAAAATCACAACTAAGCGTGTCTTGGAATCTGCTGGGATTGCCCAAGTCCCTTACGTAGCGATTGTTGAAGGGATGACTTGACTCTAAGATTGCAGAAGTTGAGGATAAATTAACCTACCCAGTCTTTACCAAACCATCCAATATGGGTTCTAGTGTCGGTATTTCTAAGTCTGAAAATAAAGAGGAACTCCATCAAGCTCTCGAGCTTGCCTTCAAGTACGATAGCCGTGTCTTGGTAGAACAAGGAGTCAATGCGCGTGAAATCGAGGTTGGTCTCTTAGGAAACTATGATGTCAAGAGCACGCTACCTGGTGAAGTTGTCAAAGATGTAGCCTTCTATGACTATGAAGCAAAATACATCGATAACAAGATTACTATGGATATCCCAGCCAAGATTAGTGATGATGTAGTAGCAGTCATGCGTAAAAATGCAGAAGCTGCCTTCCGTGCTATTGGTGGACTTGGTCTCTCACGTTGTGACTTCTTCTATACAGATAAGGGAGAAGTTTTCCTAAACGAGCTCAACACTATGCCAGGATTTACCCAATGGTCTATGTATCCCTTGCTTTGGGACAATATGGGTCTTCCTTACCCAGAACTAATTGAGCGTTTGGTTGATCTTGCTAAGGAAAGTTTTGACAAGCGTGAAGCGCACCTATTGTAAAGACAGACATAAGGGCGGGGAAGGACTCCTTGCCCCTTTTTAAAGGAGTAAATATGAAACTTACGATTCACGAAGTTGCGCGTGTTGTCGGTGCAAAAAAATGATGTGACAAAGCTATGTGGATAACCCGTTAGTCAAGGCAGAGTTTGATAGTCGCTTGATTGGAGCTGGGGATCTATTTGTGCCACTCAAGGGGGCGCGTGATGGTCATGACTTTATTGAGACGGCTTTTGAAAACGGTGCTGCTGTAACCCTGTCAGAGAAGGCAGTAGCAGGTCATCCTTACATTTTAGTAGAGGATGTTTTGACAGCCTTTCAAGCTCTTGCAGCCTATTACCTTCAAAAGACAGGAGTAGATGTCTTTTGCTGTTACAGGTTCAAATGGGAAGACAACGACCAAGGATATGTTGGCTCATTTGCTTTCTACAAGCTACAAAACCTACAAAACGCAAGGAAATTACAATAACGAGATTGGCCTCCCTTATACGGTTCTCCATATGCAAGATAATACTGAAAAGCTGGTCTTAGAAATGGGGCAGGATCACCTAGGAGATATCCATCTTTTATCTGAACTCAGCTCATCCAAAGACAGCTATTGTGACCTCTGGTTGGAGAAGCTCATTTAGCCTTCTTCAAGGACCGTTCTGAGATTGCCAAAGGAAAATTACAAATCGCTGATGGGATGGAGAAAGGGTGCCTTTGCTTTTAGCACCAGCTGATCCCTATTGTAGAGGATTATCTACCTGCTGACCAAAAAAAGTGGTTCGTTTTGGTCCCAGGTGCAGAACTCGAAAATTACAGAATTGATTGAGCGTAAGGATAGCTTTAACCTTCAAGGCTAATTTCTTGGAGCAAGCTCTCGACTTTGCCAGTAACTGGTAAAGTACAATGCGACCAATGCCATGATTGCATCTTATGTTGCTCTTGCAAGAAGGAGTGACTGAGGAGCAGATTGGTCAAGCCTTCCAAAATCTTGAATTGACCCTGCAATCGTACCGAGTGGAAAAAAAGCTGCCAATGGAGCAGATATCTTGTCAGATGTCTACAATGCTAACCCAACAGCTATGAAGTTGATTTTAGAAACTTTCTCTGCCATTCCAGCCAATGAAGGTGGCAAAGAAAACTCGCAGTTCTGGCAGATATGAAAGAACTTGGAGACCAGTCTGTTCAACTCCATAATCAGATGATTTTGAGCATGTCACCCTGATGTACTTGATACCGTTATTTTTCTACGGTGAAGACATTGCTGACTTGGCTCAGTTAGCTAGTCAAATGTTCCCCAATCGGTCATGTTTACTACTTCAAGAAAACAGCTGAGGAAGACCAGTTTGAAGCCATGGTTAAGCAGGTCAAGGAAAGTCTTGGTGCACATGACCAGATTTTGCTTAAAGGTTCGAACTCTATGAATCTAGCCAAGCTAGTAGAAAGTTTAGAAAATGAGTGCAACTGATTTCGCTAAAGCTATTCAGAGAATGTTGGCCATTACTGATACTGGACTGACCTATACAAAGGATCCTTTTGACCGTGAACGTTATGAGGATTTACGTCAGATTTTTATCAAGTATCTTGCAGGATCAAACAGAGCTCAATCAAGAGGAATTGACTGCAATTTTTAAAACCAACAGGTAGCTATGCAACTCCCTTGATGGATGTGCGGGCATGGATTGTTCAAAGATCAGAAGATTTGCCTGGTTAGAGGACAAGGAGAGGATACTTGGGCATTACCTGGTGGCTTTGGCGAGGTAGGATATTCTCCCAAGGAAAATATCCGAAAAGAAGTTCAGGAAGAAACAGGATTTTCGGCAGAAGTAGGTTCTTTATTGGCGGTTTTTGATACCAACCGCTTTCAACTTCAGAACAAACAGTATGCCAAGTTCGTCTTTTGACTGTCAGTTATTGGATGGACAATTTCAAGAAAATCAAGAAATTGCAGAACTTGAATTTTTGATATCAAGAATCTCCCACCCTATCTGAAAAACGAATAACCCAAAGAACAAATGGAAATTCTATGGCAGGTCTATCAGGGTGAGCAGGGAACAATATGTCGATTAGAAGCTTTGCTTTATATTAAGATCGACAGTTTCTTTTTACACAAAATTATAAAGAAATAAATGTAAGCTAGGCTCTATAGAGATGAGTAAGAGGCCTGCTTATATGAAAATGAGGAAAAGTTACATGAATGTTTGGGATGCTTTATTTAGCATGCAGCCGACGGAGCCACCCCGATTTGATCTTCTTTTGGTATGGAAGTCTATTTAGTTTATTGGCATTGACTGTATTTCTTGCCTATCGTTATGGTGATAAAAAAAGTTTGCCAACGATTTTTCCAGATTTTTACAGGCGACTGCAGTTAATCCTGCTCTACGGTTGGTATTTGGTCAATCAGATGCCTCTAACAGAAAAGTCTGCCCTTTTATCATTGCCGTTTAGCAATGTTTGTAGTGCTTTTGATTCCTGGGTGTCTCTAGAGTCAAACAGTATTTTGCTGTTCTCGGAACCTTTGGGACTTTTGGCGCCTTTTGTTTATCCAGTGCCAGATCCCTATCCCTTCCCCACATCGCTATCCTGTCCTTTATTTTTCGGACACTTAGCCCTCTTTGGAAATTCCTTGATTTATCTTTTGAAGGACTATGATGCTAGCTTATTGGACTTCAAACGAATCCTAATCATCACATCTTCGCTTAATGCGCTGATCTTTGTGATTAATCTAATGACGGGTGGAGATTATGGCTTTTTGACAAAACCACCATTGGTTGGAGACCACGGTCGTTTGATCAATTATCTAGTCGTTACCCTATTCTTGACTTGTGCCATTTACTTGGTCTCTAAAGCTTTTCAGACCATGCTTGAGGAGAAGGGTGAAAGAAGATTGCGAATCTGGCAGAAATAAAAAATATTTTTCCCAACCGCTTGACTTTTATCTGAGAATTTTGATACAATAGTAGGCGGTATTGTTTACCCCATTTGTAAGGCCCCGGAACCTTTCAAATAACTTGCGGACCGGAACATCCGCCCTGTAAACAAAAACGACATTCATATAGGAGAAATCATGAACAAAACTACATTCATGGCTAAACCAGGCCAAGTAGAACGCAAATGGTACGTTGTTGACGCAACTGATGTACCTCTTGGACGCCTTTCAGCAGTTGTTGCTAGCGTGCTTCGCGGAAAAAACAAACCAACATTCACACCACACACTGATACAGGTGACTTCGTAATCGTTATCAATGCTGAAAAAGTTAAATTGACTGGTAAAAAAGCAACTGATAAGATCTACTACACTCACTCAAACCACCCAGGTGGATTGAAATCAATCTCTGCTGGTGAACTTCGTTCTAAAAATGCAGTACGTTTGATCGAGAAATCAGTTAAAGGTATGCTTCCACACAATACTCTTGGCCGCGCTCAAGGTATGAAATTGAAAGTATTCGTTGGAGCTGAGCACACTCACGCTGCACAACAACCAGAAGTTCTTGATATTTCAGGACTTATCTAAGGAAAGGAACAATAAAGTATGTCACAAGCACAATATGCAGGTACTGGACGTCGTAAAAACGCTGTTGCACGCGTTCGCCTTGTTCCAGGAACTGGTAAAATCACTGTTAACAAAAAAGATGTTGAAGAGTACATCCCACACGCTGACCTTCGTCTTGTAATCAACCAACCATTCTGCAGTTACTTCAACTGCAGGTTCATACGACGTTTTTCGTTAACGTTGTAGGGTGGTGGTTACGCTGGTCAAGCAGGAGCTATCCGTCACGGTATCGCTCGTGCCCTTCTTCAAGTAGACCCAGACTTCCGCGATTCATTGAAACGCGCAGGACTTCTTACACGTGACTCACGTAAAGTTGAGCGTAAGAAACCAGGCTTGAAAAAGCTCGTAAAAAGCATCACAATTTAGTAAACGTTAAAACTTATTTAAACTTATTGAAAGCTTTTCGTATCAAAAATACGGGATGCTTTTTCTGTTCACCCAAATTTTTTGTAACTAGGTGATACTTGAAATTAATACAAATTTGGTTGTTTTTGATAAATCTAAGCAACACTAAATGATGAAGTGAAAGGGATGAATCTTTGATAGTATTCATTTATTGTGAAATATGATATATTTATTAATTAGATGGATGAATACTTCTAGAGTTAAATATAGTATAATAGGGACATACTTTTTGGTTTATTTTTGTTTGTAGTCGGATTATGAAAGAATATCCAATATTATGCGATAAGATAGAATGTTACAAAAAAGAAAGGGGATGCAATCCGATGAAGAAAGACAGATTAATTGTATTGACAGATGCTGTTCTAGCAATTATTATGACCATCTTGGTTTTAGAGTTAGAAAAACCAACAACACCAAGTCTTGAAGCTTTTTGGGATTTACGGCAAAATTTCTTTGCTTGTTTTCTTTCCTTTTTCTGGTTGGGATCGTTATGGATGGCACTAAACACATTATGGGAAAAGGTTGAGAAAATTTCCTCAGAAATTATTTGGTGGAATTTGTTTCTACTCTTGGAGCGGCAGGAGTTCTCTTTGGAGAATTTCATGCCATCCAAGATACCAGTCTGAATGATGTGGTGGACCGGATCTATATAAATGTCAAGGATTTACCGTTTCAGTCCTTGGGAGCTTTAGCTAATATCCTGTCTGATATTAAGAAGGACTGATTCAAGACAGTCATATCTGGTCTTTTCTTCCAGTCATTTTTTTCAAACAATATCAGTTGATAATCAGCTTAAATCAGATCTATCAGTTTGTCTATCTTTCTCTGATGGAGATCATGTCCTATCTTCACTTTGATTATTGGAAAAACGGCTCGGTCAGGAGCTAGTATGAATAAGGAGAACAAAATGAAACGTTTAAAATGTTATGGCATATTATGCAGGTTACGGGTTTTACTCGGTTTGCTCTGAGTTTTGTGACCTTTGTTTTTGGGTCAGGAGGCGTGCTTTTCCTAGTTGAACCTGCTATCACAAATTACGGAGACGGTCTTTGGTATGCTTTTTGTGACTTCGACGACTGTCGGCTACGGGGATCTCCTAGCTGTGACCTTGATTGGAAGGATTACCAGTGTCTTCTTGACGATTTATGGGCTCATATTTTTGGCTGTTTATCAGCTGTTATTTTTAATTATTATACCAATTTAAATAAGGAAAAGAGGAGAGGACAAATGATCGCCAATTATTCAACACGGGAATACCGTGAAAAATTATATGATGATCTTCATGTTCGATTAAGAGATACAGCGATTTTTGATGTGTTCGATTTTATTGCCTCTATCGGGTCTAAATATAGAATTCAACAGCTGTCATTATTGGAGCTATGTTGATTTCCCTCTCATGACACCGATTGTTGGACTGGGATTCGGTTTAGCTATTTTTGATACGCGTTTAATCAAGCAATCTCTAGAGGTTTTATTTACTCAGTATTGGTCAGTTTGCTTGTATCGACTCTGTATTTCTGGATTTCTCCCTTGTCTTATGCAAGTAGCGAGTTGATTGCACGAACATCTCCAACCATTTGGGATGTCCTCATTGCTATTGCTGGTGGGATTGCTGAGTGATCGGTTCAAGGAAAAAGAAGCAAACAATATCGTGCCTGGAGTAGCTATTGCAACAGCTCTGATGCCGCCTATCTGTACTGCAGGCTATGGTTTAGCTAATGGAAATGTACGATTTTTATTGGGGGCTCTCTATCTTTTCTTGATCAACTGTGTCTTTATCATGCTAGCCAACATTGTTGGAACAAGAATTTTGATGAGAAAATCTCCTTTAACTTCATTTAAAGAGCTGAGCATTAAAATGAGAATTGGCTTGATATCTTTGATTGTATTATTGATTCTTCCAGCTAGCTATTCAGCAGTCACTCTGACGATGGATCAAGCGCGAAAAGAAGGGATCAAAACAGTTTGTAGGAAAAGAGTTCTCAATCATACGGTCATTAATCAAGTCTACAAGTCAAGTAACAATGAATTGGTCTTGATGGTTGTTGGAGATCCGATTTCAGAAGAAGAATTAGAAACACTCCACCAAAAACAAGCCTCTTACGGTATTCAATCTGTTCAATTGAAAGTGAATCAAGTTCAGAACTCGCCAACATTAGATAGTGAAGCGACCAAGGAATTTTATGAAAACATTGACAAGTATATTGATCAAAAACTCTCTGAAAAAGATTCACAAAACGATCTCGTAAAAGAAAATGAAGCAGACAAGGATTGAGGACAATGAACTGAATCGGTTTTTACGCCGTGTTTTTTCTTGTATCTTCCTCTTTCTTACTTATAGCAGGTTGTTTTTGCTTGAATAAGAAATAAATTAGAAGTTCTATCATCTAAGAAAAATGATGAACAAAAATCATTTAACTCAATGGTGTGAACGTTTAGTGTTTATCAGCTCCATTCTCTGTAATTTTGGGGTAAAATCCACACCATTCGGATAAAATTAGTTGAATTTGATTGGAAAAAGCTTTTTATAAAAGCGGAGAAAAGTCTTGATATTACGCTGTTTTTAGTCCAACTGAAATTCATACTTTCCAAACCAGGCTTGAAAAAGGCCCGTAAAAGCGTCACAATTTAGTAAACGTTAAAACTTATTTATTATTTATTAAAAAGCATTTCGTATCAAAAACATGAGATGCTCTAGCTTAATTTTACAAATTGGATTTTGAAGGACACAATGGACCTATTTTCAAGTTGATAACGACTACAAATTTGTTCTGGAGACCATGAAGATTGTAATCGCCTTTTAATTTTCCTACTTCAATTCACAGGAGTCTAACTCGATTTTTCTTCCTTCTGCTTCGCCAATTGTTCATTGTGTGTTTGTGCTGCTTGTGCAGAGTAAGTGTCATTACCACACTTAATTCTCTTTGAGAAGGTTGATTTGTGAACGCCCTAATTTTTCTAGCTATTTGGCAGGGTTTGAGACCCTAATTCTAGGTAAGTCTCTATCTTAATTCGCTCAATTATGGTAATATGATGAGTAGCTTATAGATTTCTCCTGTGTTCTGCTTTTAGTGTGGTTACTACAGTTTACACGAGATTGGGCTCTATGAGTTTTTGTTGCACTATATTTTACCATTTATCAAATATAAAAAAGTAAGCTCAGAAAATCTCTGATCTTATTCTCATATCTCTCCAAACAACTTCCGTAAAATTTTCGGTGTGATACGTTGTCCTGGCCCTACGTAAGTATAGGCGTGCAGGTACATGGCAGGATTGAAGTTGAGTTCGATACAGGCAATTTGCAGCTCCTCACTAGCAGGCTTTGGTGTAGTCTGGGATAATCAAATCGACTCCACAGGCCCAAGCCCCCATAGCAGTCGCCATATCGGCAGCTAGTTGTTTGTAACTCTCGCCCATCTGGTCAGTCATGTCAATGGAGTCGCCTCCAGTTGAGATATTAGAATTACCACGCAGAAAGGTTTGGCTACCTTTAGGCAAGACTGTATCAGGTGTGTAACCCTGCTGTTCCAACATGAGTAATTCAATATCACCCAGATTGATGATTTCAAGAGGTGAGCGATGGTCGCGACCACGCAGAGGGTCTTGGTTTTTCTTTTCGACTCATTCTCGGATGCTTGAGCTCCGTCGCCTACGACATTGGCCGCGACGCGGAGCACGACAGCCTCGCATTTTCCATCCAAGATAAAGAAACGGTACTCGGTCCCTCGCCACAAACTCCTCGACTAGCACATGGCTATCTTCCGAAAAAGGCGATGTCTAGGGCTTTTCATAGCTAGAAAGGCTTGTTGACTCTTGGAAGATGGAAATGCCGACCGAAGTTGGTGGATTTGGGTTTGACAACATAGCAGAGTTGGCTATTTGTCCGTAGTACCGCAAGGCATCGTCCTTGTTAGCAAATTCCTGCTCCCTGCAGGTACTGGAAAACCAGCCTTGTCCAAAAATCTTTTTGGTCACAACCTTATTAGCCATGGCCAGTGGAATTACGTAGTTATCTTTGGATGTCATGTTGCCATTTTTAATGTACTCCACATGGTCACCATGCCAGAGTTTGAGAAATTGGTCTTCCTCATCTAAAATTTCTACGTTCAAGCCCAGCTGAATGGCGTCAAAGAGAATCATTTGGGTGGAGAGTTCCATGTTTTCACAGCCTTTTGAGGGTATAAGAGCTGTCCAAGCATAGTCATGAAAGGCTTTGGTCCTTGTTGTTGGCCAATTTTCAAGGGACCCTTCTTCAACCTGCTCTGCTATTTTTCCAGAAAGGGTCAAACGTGGATCAAGAAGAGAGGCCTCCACCTTAGTGATAAGCTGGCTATAATAGTCATCCAGTCCAAAGTGAGCGACGATGTCCTTCATGGCTGTCACGATAGGTTTAGGGTCAGCCCTTTAGGAAGTGGTGTGTGGGATGGCTGAGAGCGATTTGGTTGTTGAGAGTAGCAGCTACTCGCCAATTCTTCGTCGACTTGCTCCATGTCGTTAGCCACAAGAGTGCGAGTGCAAAGAGGTGGGTGGTGATCTAGTGTTTCTGGCTGATTGCCAGTGGCTCAAAGGGGTTGAGGTCAAAGTTGGAACTCTAGATAGAGATGCCCTTAGTCAAAAAGTCCCGGCTAGTCTTAGCACCGCGTAAACGGATGGCAGAGTAAAATTCTTTTTTCAGAGGACAGTTGCTCCAGATCCAACAGCGTTTGTTTCGATGTCGGTCACGTATTGCTCCAGTGAAGAGAAGGAAATGTGAACATCGGGGGCATTGACATCAGCTGTAGTTGGAGTTACGAATCGACCGCACGCAACCACTTCATCTGTCAAAAACCCTTTTTCTGCTAGCGGGCTTGCTCGTAAAGGTAGGTCAAGAGCCAGCGATAACACAAGAAGTTCTGAGCTAACTTGAGATAGAGGGCATTCTTGAAGGTCAGTAAATCGTCATAGTCACTGACTTCAAAGAGCTGTGGGTCAGATCTTTGCCGAGTTCAAAATTATAGTGAATCCAGATATGGACTGGAGCAATCTGCCGTAGCGTTCTGCCAAACCAACTCGGTATTGATACTCGTAGTCACTTTCCAACTGGGCAATCTGAATCTCTTCTTCTACAATCACAGGTGGCATGGATACAGGCCAAAAGATATTCTGACTTTATCCATTGAGCGAATAGCTACATCGGTGATGGCCCCGAGGAAGCGACGAGCTTCCGTGGTCGACTGTGCTACCGGTGTACATGAGTCGGTTGAGGTTCGCTAATCTCGTCTGGACATAGGGATGGAAACTGCGAGAACCCAATTTTTCAGGGTGTGGCGTCTGAGCGACACGGCCTTCAGTATTGATTCGTAGAGATTGCGCTCCAGACCAAAAGGATAGTCTTGTAAGATGGGAGTATTTAGATAATTTTTGAAATACGTTTGATAGGTTCATGATTGGGCCTCGAAATAACTAGTTTTCTATTATTTTTATCAGTTTGTTAAATAAACTCAACTTTCTGCTACGGAGATGGAGAAGGAAATGCTCGGACGAATTGGACTATTTACTTGCATTAAATATAAGCAAAAGCATTAGTAGAAGTATTGAAACTACACCTAATAGTCCCACACTCAAATTCTCATTTCTGTCTTTTTCGTAGACAGTTATAAAGTCGATCAGAATAAACCTTGTAAGTGTATAAGTCACTTACAGACCTAAACTATTCCCTCATTTATAATGATTCATATTTTATGAAATTAATTAGTAGATATAGTTCTGAAAAAGCCGTTAGTATTACGCTGTTTTTAGTCCAACTGAAATCCATACTTTCCAAAACCAGGTCTTAAGAAAGCTCAAAGCATCACAAT